>ENA-ORNP01003667-ORNP01003667.1-human-gut-metagenome-genome-assembly--contig:-NODE-3667-length-10515-cov-3.258317_pt1 | contig 10515 bp, 10 predicted proteins | sample MGYA00242119_ERZ509030 | MGnify/ENA primary metagenome ERZ509030 (study PRJEB26280, sample SAMEA2338708) | human gut metagenome | biome: human gut; feature: human-associated habitat; material: faeces...
ACACTCAGGTTTTGCACACACAGGTATAACATCATTTGTCTCCAGATTCAAAAACAACAACTTCTGTTCAAAATTCATATAATAATATCCATCTTCAACTGCAGCCAGATCATACCATCCATCTGTATCCCAGTAATTCTGAAAATCACTGTCTCCTGTTACCCCGATAAGACTTGCATAATCTAAGCCCTTCTCTGCTTCTGTATTCTTGTGGAGTAGAACATATGTCACCATCGCTCCCACCAATACTGCAATAAATATAATTGGAATCACATACCTAATGCCTCTTCTCTTCATTTAATATCATCTCCCTAGTAAATGAACTGGCTCACTAAAAATATTTTTCCATTCTTCGGCTTTTTCAATTTCTCTCTTATCCATATACATGAGCTGGTCTTCTCCCATACCCATGCGCATATGTGTACAACGCTTTATATAAGCCTTTAATACCACATCTATTTTATTAATTCAATACCAATTGCGTGAAATGACACTTTTCGTGTTTAAAATAACATTTATTTTAATATTCTCATCGGTTATAATAACAATAGTTTTATTATTAACAAATTTTTTAATGTATGGTGCTAAAGAAATGACAGAAATGGAATTAATAATAAATATTTTAAGGTTTGCTATACCAACATTCCTATTACCAATAGGAACAGCAGTAATTGCAATGTATTTAGATAGAAGACCAATAAAACCAATGCTAAAAGGATTAGCATGTTATCCATTATTTATGGGATCATGGCTATTGATAAACTTTAAATGTTTATTTAAAAGAGAAACAACTTGGGAAAAAATCAATCATGTTCGTGATATTAAAATTGCAGATGCTGGATTACAAGTAGAACCAACAATGCAAGAAGGACAAAACTAGATTAGACAATTAAATTGTAAAATAATTTTAATTAAAAATATTACTAAAAAATTATTGGAAATAGAGATTTTATAAAATTATAAAAATCTCTATTTTTTTTGAAGATTTAATGGTATAATATGGAACATATAAATATTAACTAAAAGCAAAAAATAAGTTTTTAGAATTTTAAATTAGGAAAGGAACGAAATAAAAATGAAAGAAAAAACAATGCAATATTTAAAAGAAAATTGGCTATTTATTGCAATAATTTTAATCGGAACAATATTCTTATTAATACCAGCATTTCACAGCAATATATGGTTTGACGAATCATACAGCGTGGCAATTGCAAATCATTCATTTAGCGAAATCTGGGCAATTGGCTCACATGATGTTCATCCGATTTTATATTATTGGATGCTAAAAGTAATAAATTTAATATTTGGCCAAAATATAATGGTATATAGGATATTTTCAGCATTAGGAATAGTAATACTAGGAGTAATAGGATTAACACATATAAAAAAAGATTTTGGAAAAACAACGGGGTTGTTATTTACATTTTTTAGCTTCTTTTTACCTGCAATGCTAAATTATGCGATAGAAATAAGAATGTATTCTTGGACAATAGTTTTTGTAACATTAATGGCAATTTATTTATGTAGATTTATAAAAAACAAAGACTTTAAAAATGCATTATTATTTGGAATATTTAGTATAATAAGTTGTTATATGCATTACTATGCACTAGTTACAGCTGGAATAATCAATTTAGGGTTAATAATATATGTAATAGTAAAAAGAAAAGAATTTTCAAAAGATATAATAAAGAAATTTGCTATAATAGAAGTAGCACAAGTAGTTTTATATTTACCATGGCTAGTTGTGTTTATAATGCAAGCATTAAGAGTTGGATCAGGTTTTTGGATAACAATTGAATTTCCACAAATATTAATTGATATATTAAATTTCCAATATAAAGGAAGTCAAGAACAATTAATACCAACAATATTTTCAATAGCATTATATACATATGTTTTATACATAATAATAAAAAATATAAGAAAAAAAGAAGATATTAAAGAAGGATTGATACCATTAGGCATATATGTATTAGTAATAATTATAATGGCATTAGTTTCAAGAATAACACCTATTTTATATGCTAGATATTTATTTACAATAACAGGATTATTAATGTTTTCAATTTGCTATTTTATGTCCAAGGAAAACAATAAATTTATTATTGGATTAATATGTGGAGCAATTATGATAATGTCAATTAGTAATTCAATATATAATGTAAAGGCTAATTATGATAAATCAAATCAAGAACCAATAAAATATTTAAAAGAAGTTTTAAAACCAGAGGATGTAATAATTTATTCAGAGATGGGAAATGGTGGAGTAGCAGCAACAAAGTTAAGTGAAAATAAACAGTATTTTATCAATTTGGGAAAATGGTCAATAGAAGAAGCTTATAAAGCATATGCGCCACAAATGGGAGTGACAGAAAATATAGAAGAAGCTGTCAAAGATACAAAAGGAAGAATAGTTATTGTAGAAGGAAATTCAACGCTGTATGATAAAATGAAAGACAAATATAAAACAATATCAACTAAAAAATTTAAAACAAAATATCATGATTATGTATATAATGTAATTGTTTTAGAAAAATGATAAAAAACGAAAAAAAGTGAATGTTTTTTGAAAAAAGCATTTACTTTTTTTTGAAAATTGTATAAAATATTGAATAGAAATGTCGAAATTTAAATGTAATATTTTAAACGAAAGAAAATATAATGAAAAAGAGGGAGATAAGAAATGAAGATACTAATGTTGACATGGGAATATCCACCAAGAGTTGTAGGTGGAATAGCAAGAGTGGTAAGTGATTTATCACATAAATTACACAAAGATGGACATGATGTAACTGTAATTACATACAGAGAAGGTGATGCACCATATTTTGAAGATGATAAAGGAATAAAGGTATATAGAGTTGATAACTATATGATAAATCCAAACAACTTTATAGATTGGATTTTACAACTAAATTTCAATATGATAGCAAAAGCTAATGAAATAATGCAAGAACAAGGAAATTTTGACGTTATACATGCCCATGACTGGTTAGTAGCTTATAGTGCAAAAACATTAAAAAATTCTTACAATATACCAATTGTTGCAACAATACATGCAACAGAAGCCGGAAGAAACAGTGGTATACATGATGAGCAACAACGCTATATAAATGATACAGAATGGATGCTTACATATGAAGCAGCAGAAGTAATAGTAAATAGTAATTATATGAAAAATGAATTACAAAGATTATTTGGATTACCATATGACAAAATAAATGTTGTGCCAAATGGAGTTAATCTAAATCTATTTAATGGAATAGAAAGAGATTATAACTTTAGAAGAAAATATGCAATGGATAATGAAAAATTAATTATGTTTATGGGAAGACTTGTGTACGAAAAAGGTATTCAACATTTAATAGCAGCAATGCCTAAAATACTAGAAGGTTACCATGACGCCAAACTTGTAATATGTGGTAAAGGTGGAATGGAAGAAGAACTTAAAAACCAAGTAAAAGCAATGGGGATAGAAAATAAAGTATGTTTTGCAGGATATATGAAAGGTAAAGATGTACAAAGAATGTATAAAGCAGCAGATGTAGCTGTGTTCCCAAGCACATATGAACCATTTGGAATAGTAGCATTAGAAGCAATGTTGTCAGAAAGACCAATAGTGGTTTCTGATATAGGTGGATTAAATGAAATAGTAGACCACAAAAAGAATGGAATGAAAGCATATTGTGGAAATCCAAATTCATTTGCAGATTCAATCTTAGAACTATTGTATGATCATAAATTATGTGCAGACATAACAAGAGTTGCTAAAAATAAAGTTAGAAATGAATATAATTGGGGTAAAATAGCACAAGATACACATTTTGCATATCAAAAAGCAATTTGTCAATCTATGGCTGAAAAACAAAAAAGAGAATTGGAACAAGAAAGAGCAAGAAAAACGCAAAAAGCTAAAAACACAGAAAATGAAATTACTAACTTACTTAGCTTCAAAAAACGTCAGGCATATGCTTAAAAATATTGAGATAAAAATAATTGCAATGTAAGAATATTTCTTATATTGCAATTATTATAAAACTGCAAAAGGCTTGGTATCGCTAAGATAAATGCCATAGTAAAAAATATAAAACTGCAGATTGAAAAACTTATTACAAAATAAAATAAATTTTTTCAAAAAAGTTTGAAAAAAGTATTGACAATATTAAAAATAATTAGTATAATAAAACACGTCGAGAGAACAAGGTCGCTTAGCTCAGCTGGGAGAGCATCTGCCTTACAAGCAGGGGGTCACAGGTTCGAGCCCTGTAGGTCCCACTTGTACAATTAAACAGTACAATGCCGGCGTGGCGGAACTGGCAGACGCGCAGGACTTAAAATCCTGTTGTGGCAACACAGTACCGGTTCGATTCCGGTCGCCGGCATTAAGAAAGCATCTCCAAAAGAGGTGCTTATGTGCGTGTAGCTCAGTTGGATAGAGCGTCTGGCTACGGACCAGAAGGTCGTGGGTTCGAATCCTGTCACGCACACTTGCCCCTGATGATCATCAGGGGTTATTTTTTTTATTAATAAACATTCAAGGTGTGAAGTAAAGGACTGCCGTCTGTCAGACATTTTGGGAATAATTACGCCATTGTTGTGAAAAATATTTTCATATGCTATATTATTTAATATTTTAAGCTAAATAAGGGAGTATGAATTATGGATAAGGCATATATTAGAGAACAGAATTTTCATATTGCAACAGAAGATGAAGATATGGAAATTAGAAGAGGCTATAAAGTTAAAAATAGAAGAACATGGTTGAAGTTTTTAGGAGTATCCGTCGTTTTAGTTATAATTGGGATTATTTTTCAAATAATTGCGCATAGGATTTCGCCATGGTTACATTCTAATCCGGGATATTATGAGAAGATATATATTGTGGCGACAATAATTTTTGTTGGATTTAATTTGTTATCTTATGTAATATTAAAGATAAAAGAGCGACTTGAGTATAAGAGCAAAAAGACTCAAATTATTAAACTGAAAGTGAAAACAAAGCTTTATGTTGATGATTTGACGGTTATTAGACAACAGAAATTTTTTATTATTTGTGAGGCTGATGAAGCTTTGATGCAGGATTATGTTATTGTAAATAGAAAGACTGATTTTAATAATATTAAAGAAGGAGATATGGTATATGTAAGAAGGTCAGGAGATGACGGACATTACGTGTACTATTATGTTGCATAATTGGCAGAAAGAGGCATAAATATATTCGGAGTAAAAGGGCATTCTACAGCAATTTGTAGAGGCTCTTTTTTTATTAAAAATGAAAAAGGTTTTCAAATTAATTGACAATTTAGCAGAAGAAGTATAAAATGAAAAGGATTTTCAAATTGGAATTATTGTCAAAGGAGATAAGGAATTGCACTAATGCCTAAAATAAAGGATATTTTGTGCAAAATATATAAGAAAGTATAGAGAGGAATTACTGTGGCAGGAAAGTATAAAACAAAACAGCAGTCAGCTATTAAGGAGTGTCTCGAAATGCACAAAGATGGCTATGTTACTGTTATGGATATAGAAAATTTTTTGAAAGAGAATGACTGTTCAGTGGGACTAACAACTATTTACAGACATTTAGAAAAAATGGAGAAGGATGGTATTGTAACGAAGTTTAGCGTGGAAGGTCAGCCGGGCGCTTGCTTTCAGTACATAGAACAGGGTGAAAATCAGGATTGTTTCTATATTAAATGTGAAGAGTGCGGAGAAGTGACGAAGATGGAATGCCATCATTTGGCGGAGTTATATAGTCACGTGAACGCAGACCATCATTTTAGTATTAATCCTAAGAAAACTATATTCTATGGAAAATGCGAGAAATGCGGAAAGTGTGGAGAAAAAAATAAATAAAATAATGATTTATGAAAGTGTTTATTAAATTATGAAAAGTAATAGAGTTATAAAAGTATTTTCGAAAAATAAAATTTTGAAAAAAGAATTTATTCGAGAAAACAAATTTAGCAGGAAAACAGAATTTTTAAGAAAATCAGTAGTTTTTATTGTGACCATATCTATGATTTTGGGAATGACTGGTTGCGGCAAAACTACTGAAAAAGAAGATAACTATAGATTGAAAATAGTGACTTCTCTTTTTCCATATTATGATATGGCAAGAGCGGTTATAGGGGATGTTAAGGGAATTGATTTAAAGATGACTGTTACACCGGGACAGGACAGTCATTCTTTTGAACCAACACCTAGCGATGTTATTCAGATGGAAAATGCGGATGTGCTTATATATAATGGTGGTTCACTTGAAACATGGATTGATACGTTGCTTGATTCCTTAAATAATAAGAATCAGATTCAGATGAAAATGATGGATTATGTTGACGTTCTTAATGAAGAGATTGTGGAAGGAATGGATACAAGATTCGAAGAACACGACCATGATGAGCACAGTCATAAAGAAGACAACCATAACAAGGAAAAACATAAAGAGGATAGTCATAGCGAGGAAAATCATAAGGAAGATAATCACAGTGAAGATAGTTCAAATGATTCGGAGTTTCATAATGAAGATTCAGAAGAGGAACACGAAGAAACAGATGAACATATATGGACTTCACCTGTTAATGAAATAATTATGACAGAGAAAATCTGTGAAACATTAAGTAAGGCTTTGCCAGAAGAAAAAGAAAATTTTCAGAAGAATGCTGAAAACTATATAAGTCAGTTAAAAGAGCTGGATAATGAATTTAGAACTATTGTCGAAAATGCTAAGATTAACGAAATTATTTTTGCGGACAAGTTTCCGTTACAGTATTTTGCAAAGGAATATGGCTTAAAGTATTATGCAGCTTTTCCGGGATGTGGAAGTGATATGGAGCCTAGTGCCAAAACTATTGGGTTCCTTGTGGACAAGATTAAGGAAGACAATATTAAGGCTGTATTTTATTTGGAATTAAGCAGTCATATTGTGGCGGACGCAATTGAAACTGACACAGGAGCAAAACCGCTTCAGTTTAATTCCTGTCATAATATTACGCAGAAACAGTTTGACAGCGGAGTAACTTATGTTGATTTAATGAAGGAAAATGTTAATAACTTAAAAATAGCATTAGGAGAATGATAATGATTTTTGAATGTAAAGACGTAACGTTAGGTTACGAAAATAAAGTAGTTGCAAAAAATTTGAATTTTAAAATCGACCAAGGAGATTATCTTTGTGTTGTTGGTGAAAATGGTACAGGAAAAAGTACACTTATAAAGACATTATTAGGGTTGATTAAACCTTTAAATGGCGAAGTTATTGCCAATGTGCAGGGAAAAAATCACAAAGGAGTAGGATATTTGCCACAGCAGACACAAGCACAGAAAGATTTTCCGGCAAGTGTTTGGGAAGTAGTTTTGTCAGGGGTGCTAAATAACGATCATAGATGTCCATTTTATAATAAGAAAGACAAGGCAGAGGCTGAAAAAAATATGGAGAAGCTTAATATTTTGGATTTGAAAAAGCGTTGCTATAGAGAGTTGTCAGGAGGACAGCAGCAAAGAGTTCTTCTCGCAAGGGCACTTTGTGCAACAGACAGCGTTTTGATTTTGGATGAACCTGTAACAGGGCTTGATCCGGCAGCTTCAATGGAGCTTTATGAAACTATAAAGGATTTAAATAAGAAAGAGAATGTAACAATTATTATGGTTAGTCATGATATAAAGAATGCTTTAAATTATGCAACACATATTTTGCATTTAGAACAGGAAAAGGATTTCTTTGGAACAGTTGAGGAATATAAGAAATCAAATGTTTCAAATATGTTTTTGGGAGGTGTAGCAAATGATTAGTGAAATGTTTGCCCATGGATTTATACAGAGGGCTTTTATCGGAGGAGTATTGGTATCACTTTGCGCAGCTCTTTTAGGCGTCAGCCTTGTTTTAAAAAGATATTCAATGATAGTGACGGTTTGTCACACGTTTCATTTGGAGCATTGTCCATAGCAATAGCTTTTGGATTTGCACCAATTAAGTTTTCAATACCAATTGTTATAATTGCAGCCTTTTTCTTACTTAGATTGGCAGAAAACGGTAAGATGAAAAGTGATGCGGCAATAGCTATGGTGTCAGCTTCATCATTGGCAATTGGTGTTATTGTTACATCGTTAACAACAGGACTTAGCACAGATGTGTGTAGTTATATGTTTGGTAGTATTTTGGCAATGTCTAAAGATGATGTTATTTTTAGTGTTGTACTGTCTGTTGTTGTACTTATAATGTTTGGATTTTGCTATCATAGAATTTTCGCAGTGACTTTCGATGAAAGTTTTTCGAAAGCAACAGGTGTGAAAGTTGGAATGTACAATACACTTATTTCTATTTTTACGGCGGTAACTGTTGTACTTGGAATAAAAATGATGGGAGCAATGTTGATTTCAAGTCTTATTATTTTTCCGGCGCTTACTTCAATGAGAGTTTTTAAAAGTTTTTTAAGTGTAACGATATGTTCTGCAATTCTTGCGGTAATAAATTTTACGGCAGGTTTGCTTTGTTCATACGCTTTTTCAATTCCTGCCGGAGCAAGCGTTGTTGTTGCTAATTTGTGTATGTTTATTATATTTTGCATTATTGGAAATTTGGCATTTCTAAAGAGAAAATAGTCAGGTATAATAGTGTTATGTTAAAAGATGTTGTCAAAGAGTATTAGATAATTATGCATAAAATATGTTTATTTATGGCAGTGACAGGTTAGGAGGAAAAATGGATATTAACGGTTTTATAGAAGAGTTGGATAGTTTGTATACGGAAAGAAGAATTAACGATGTCGAGCCATTTTTCAATGAAAGCATAGAACAGGCAAAAAAAGAAAATGACTTGGCAGCTCAGTTTACAATTCTTAATGAAATGATGGGATTTTTCAGGGATACAAGTCAGTTTGAAAAGTCTATTAAGGCATGTAATGATTGCATAGAATTAATGAAGAAAATGGGGATTGAAGGAACTGTGGATTATGCTACTTCCCTTCAAAATGTAGCAAACGCTTACAGAGCGGCAGGAAAACTTGCGGAATCTTTAGAAGTTTATAAAGAAGTTTTTTCTATATATAATGAGAATATTCCAAGTGATGATTATAGAATGGCAAGTCTTAACAATAACATTGCTCTTTTGTATCAGGAGATGAATGATTTTCCTATGGCAGTCCAACATCTTAAAAAGGCACTGTCCATTATAGAAAAAATAGAAGGAATGGATATTGAAGTTGCCACAACTTATACAAATCTGGCAGCGTCATTGATTGAAATTAATCAGGTAAGTCAGGCGGAAGACTACCTTAAGAAGGCTTTGGAAATATTTGACAGAGATGAAGTGAAAAACTTTCATTACAGCGGAGCCCTTTGTGCCATGGCAAGTGTTAAGTGTAGCTTAAAACAGTATGAAGAGGCAGCTAAATTATACGAAAAGGCGTTGCCGGAGATAGAAGCAAATATGGGACGTGGCAGTGCTTATAATATTACAAAAGAAAATCTGGCAAAGGTTTTTGACAAAATAAAAGAAGAAAAGAAAGAACTTACAGGTATAGAGCTGGCAAAAAGTTTTTATGAAGAGTACGGCAAGGATATGATTCATAATAATTTTTCTGAATATGAGGACAAAATAGCGGTGGGATTCGTTGGGGAAGGTTCAGAGCGATTTGGCTTTGATGATGTTTATTCAAGAGACCACGATTTCGGCCCGGGATTTTGTATGTGGATTACGGAAGATGTTTATGAGAAAATCGGTGAAAAACTTCAGGATGAATATAACAAACTTCCAAAAAGTTATAAGGGCATTACAAGAGTTGACACCATTATGGCTGAAGGAAGAGTGGGCGTTTGTGTAGTTGAAGATTTTTATAAAAAGTATACAGGTTCTGGAGATGGAAATCTAACATTAGAACAATGGATTAATCTTGAAGATTATAAAATTGCAACAGTTACTAACGGTGAAGTTTTTAGGGACGATTTAGGATATTTTTCTAAGATAAGAAGAAAATTTGAAAATCAGCCTTTTCAGGCAAGACTTGTTAAGCTTGCAAGACAGCTTGGGGCAATGGCTCAGACAGGTCAGAGCAATTATGAAAGAGCAATGGCAAGGAAAGATTATGTAACGGCACAGATTTGCATTTCTGATTTTATGAAAGAGACAATGAAATGTGTGTACATTTTAAATAATAAGTTTGCACCGTACTACAAATGGCTTTTTAAGGGAGTTAGTAGATTGGATGGAACTGAGAAGATTGTTTCATTGCTTGAAAAATTAAGTCAGCTTCCTGCTCAGAAGAATGCTTGGGATGGTTATTTGTATGACAATACTAAGTTTAATGAAAAAGATGAAAAAGCCATTATTATGGAAGAAATAGCAAAAATTATAATTGATAAATTATTGGAACTAAAACTAATAAAGAATAGAAATTCAAACTTTTTAAATGACTATGTGAGACCAATTATGGATTTGGCAGAAGGGAAAGTTGAAATGTTTGACAGAGAAAAAACAATAGATAAAATAGTAAAACTTGAATTTGAAGCTTTTGA
>ENA-ORNP01003668-ORNP01003668.1-human-gut-metagenome-genome-assembly--contig:-NODE-3668-length-10511-cov-5.965092_pt1 | contig 10511 bp, 9 predicted proteins | sample MGYA00242119_ERZ509030 | MGnify/ENA primary metagenome ERZ509030 (study PRJEB26280, sample SAMEA2338708) | human gut metagenome | biome: human gut; feature: human-associated habitat; material: faeces...
ACCCGCGACCCCCTCCTTGGCAAGGAGGTGCTCCACCGCTGAGCCACTCGCGCATTTTGTCGTTTCGTACTTCGTACCGACGACGTGTTATATATTAGCATAGTAGTTATATATGTGTCAACAATTTTTTGTAAAAAATTTTAAAATTGTAGCTTGCTTTATACAGGTATTTCTCCTATAATTGAGTATCATTATAAAGATTATTATTGAAGGGGCGGTAAAATGTCTGAGAAGATAATAAAGAATCAGGAAGAAACAAAAGAAGAAACGAAGACTGAATCCGAAGAGATTGTAAAAAATGAAGAAACGAAGACCGGGTCTGAAGAAATCGTAAAAAAAGAAGAAATGAAAACCGGGTCTGAAGAGATTGTCAAGAATGAAGGAAAAGAAGTGCCTGAGAAAGTGGATGCAAATCCATCGTTCTGGTCAAAGGTAAAGTATTTTTTGAGGTATTCGATTCAGACATGGATTGTACGGTGTTTTCTGATTGCATTTGGTCTGGAGCTTCTCATGGAGATATTGGGAAGGCGGTCGCTTGTACTTGGTGTGAAGTTTATGGTGTCTTCGCCAATCGTATTTTTATATAATACCTCCATTATATTCTTTACTTTATTGTTTGCGTTGTTCTTAAGAAAGCGGGTATTCGGTATCGTGCTGATCAGTATTGTCTGGCTGATCTGCGGTTTTGCAAACTTTGTGGTACTTGGCTATCGTATCACACCATTTGCGGCGATTGACCTTCTGATGGTGAAGGACGTGATATCAATGCTGGACGTATATTTCTCTAAGGTACAGCAGGTGCTTTTGGTCGTGGCAGCGGTGGCGGTGATCGCCGGAATCGTTATTTTGTTTCGGAAATCTCCGAAGTTTGAGGGGAAAAAGCATGTCATGCGGACGATGGTTGTTTGTATTGTTATGTGGATAGGCATTATGCTTTTTACGAACTTTAATGTGAGCCATAACATCATCTCGGACGATTTTGCAAATCTCGGTATGGCATATCAGGATTATGGATTTGCTTATTGCTTCACGAACAGTATTATTGACAATGGTATTTCAAAGCCGGATGATTACGATGAAACGACGATGCTCCATTTGCGGAATAAGCTGAACAGTGAGGAACTGGAAGCAGATACATCGAAGAAAAAGACACCCAATATTATCTGTGTACAGTTAGAATCGTTCTTTGATCCTAAGGTTGTGAAGGGATTGACGCTCTCGGAAGATCCTGTTCCGAATTTTACAAGATTGAAAGAAAAATTTCCGTCCGGATATCTGACGATGCCTGCACTCGGTGCAGGTACCGCAAATTCGGAATTCGAGGTTTTGACAGGCATCCGATCGGCGTATTTTGGAGCAGGAGAGTATCCATACAAGACGACGGTGAATAAAAAACCGATTGAAGGCATGTGCAGCCTGCTTGAGAAGGAAGGCTATCATACTTTCGCCATGCATAACAACAAGTCCTCGTTCTATGACCGGAAGGATGTCTATAATGAGATGGGGTTTGAGCGCTTTATCTCGCTTGAATATATGTACAATGTAGAGAAGACTTCAACCGGTTGGGCGAAAGACGAAATATTGGTCAACAATATTAAAAACTGCCTGCGGAGTACGGAAGGTCAGGATTTTGTATTTACAATCAGTGTACAGGGACATGGAAAGTATCCGGAAGAGTTAGGCGCCTGTGATGAGAAAATCAAGGTCAGTTATCCGCAGGATCCGGTAAAGGAAAACCAGCTCACATACTATGTAAATCAGATTCATGAGATGGATCAGATGATCCATGACCTGATCAATGCTCTTGATAGTATAGGAGAAGATTATATTCTGCTTTTATATGGAGATCATCTGCCAACGATCACATTTGATGATGATCAGTTACCGCACAGCCAGTTTCAGACAGAATATATTCTGGTCAATAATATGAATCTGGATATCCCGGATGAAGATATCCGGGCGAGCGAGGTATCGACAAAAATATTTAAAGCATTGAATCTGAATATGGGATATGTGCAGCGGGCACACTGCTTGTATCAGGATAACGAAGAAGAACTTGACCATGCGGTGACATTGCTGGCATATGATATGCTGTTTGGAGATGATTATGTTTATGATGGTCAGTCGCCGGTTCCGGAAGTTGGGGAAAAACCGATGATTATGGGATTGGAGGAGATTGGAATCAGCCGGGTTTCCAATGAGGGCGATCATGCCGTGGTACGGGGAAGAAACTTCAATGAATATTCCAAGGTGTATGATGGCGAGGATCAATTAGAAACGGTCTATGTTGATCGAAATACATTGATGGTACAGGATCAGACATTAAGCGATGGAGCCTTAATCACAGTCAAACAGGTGGATGACTCGGGACATGTTTTAAGCTCATCTTCGGACTATACATTTCATTGAGGTACAGATACACGGATTTAATGACAAAATTAACAACAATTTGGATTTAGTGTTTGAATACTCGATAGAGGTATGCTATAATTATCGTTAACCTATTTCAAATTAATACTAAGGAGAGGGCACATGGTACCTGCAATTGATGTAAAGCACATTAACCCTTTTTTGCAGTCGAGTATTTCTATTGTAGAAAGTGTTACTCAGGTGAAGTTGACAGTTGGCAAGCCTGAGATGACAGATTTTCATTTACATGACAAATATTATGCAATTCAGGTCGGCGTAGTGGGAGAAATGAAAGGTCAGGTAATTCTGGCAATCCGGGAGAACAATGCAAAGGATATTGCATCCCGTATGATGTTCGGAATGCCAGTGAATGAGTTGGATGAGATGGCATCCTCCGCATTAAATGAACTGGGGAATATGATTATGGGGAATACGGCAACGATTTTTTCCACACTTGGAATTATCATCGATATTACGCCGCCGCTTGCTGTATATGGCAATGACTTACAGTTGAAGTCGGATATAGATGGAATTAAAGTACCTTTGATGTATGGCGGGGAAGAATACATCGGACTTTACATCTGCGTTTACGAGGATAAGTAATACCTGAACCTTCATCGGTTCGAATTACCTAATATAATCAGACTAAAGAAAGGAAAGGAAAAAGACAAATGGGTAAGATTATTGGTAAGGGAATCACATTTGATGATGTTTTATTAGTACCACAGTTTTCAAGTGTTATTCCAAATGACGTTGTTCTATCAACACAGCTCACAAAGAAAATCAGGTTGAATATTCCTCTTATGAGTGCCGGTATGGACACTGTCACAGAGCACAGAATGGCAATCGCCATGGCCAGACAGGGTGGAATCGGAGTTATTCATAAAAACATGTCGATTCAGCAGCAGGCAGAGGAAGTTGATAAAGTAAAACGTTCAGAGAACGGAGTTATCTCTGATCCATTTTCTCTTTCACCGGAGCATACACTTGATGATGCAGATAAGCTGATGGCGAAGTTCCGCATTTCCGGTGTGCCGATTACAGAAAACGGCAAATTGGTAGGTATTATCACGAACCGTGACTTGAAGTTCGAGACAGATTACTCAAAGAAGATCAAGGAGTCCATGACATCTGAGAATCTCATTACAGCAAAAGAGGGTATCACACTCGAGGAGGCAAAGGCAATTCTCGGAAAAGCCAGAAAAGAGAAGCTTCCTATCGTCGATGATAACATGATGTTGAAGGGACTTATTACAATCAAGGATATCGAGAAGCAGATCAAGTATCCAAATGCAGCCAAGGATGCACAGGGCAGACTTCTCTGTGCCGCAGCCGTTGGTGTTACACCGGATATCTGCGACAGAGTAGACGAGCTTGTAAAGTCCAAGGTAGATGCAATCGTTATCGATACAGCACATGGACATTCTGAGAACGTTCTTAAGACATTTGCCATGATCAAGGAGAAGTATCCGGATCTTGATGTTATCGCTGGTAACGTAGCTACAAAGTCCGGTACACAGGCTATGATTGATGCAGGCGTGGATGCCGTAAAGATCGGTATCGGACCTGGTTCTATCTGTACAACGCGTATCGTAGCCGGTATCGGTGTTCCACAGATTACAGCAATCATGCAGGCATATGAGGCAGCACATGCAGCAGGAATCCCAGTTATCGCAGATGGCGGTATCAAGTATTCCGGCGATATCACAAAGGCACTTGCAGCCGGCGCGAATGTATGTATGATGGGCAGCCTGTTCGCGGGTACGGATGAGAGCCCTGGAGATTTCGAGCTGTATCAGGGAAGAAAATACAAGGTATACCGTGGTATGGGTAGTATCGCAGCGATGGAGAATGGTAGTAAAGACCGTTACTTCCAGGCAAATGCAAAGAAGCTTGTGCCGGAAGGTGTCGAAGGCCGTGTGGCATACAAGGGTACCGTTGAAGATACTGTATTCCAGTTGATCGGTGGACTTCGTGCAGGTATGGGTTACTGTGGTGCGAAGACAATCGAGGAGCTTCATGAGAAGGCAGAGTTCGTTGAGATTTCAGCTGCTTCTCTGAAGGAGAGCCATCCACATGATATCCAGATTACAAAGGAAGCACCAAACTACAGTGTGGAGTAATCGGAAAATCTCTATATAAAAATCAGAGACATTCTGTGAGAGAAATCTTGCAGGATGTCTTTTTTATGCATTTTTTTCCATATATATGATTGTATCAAATTCTATACAATTATCCTCCAAAAATATATTTACAAATGATAATTGAAATGTTATATTGCGAAATGGATGGTATTCGAAAGAAACTATACTGGGAAATGAATATGGTGCACACCCCTTTGGTCAGAAGGAAGAGGTGATGGTATGAAGATTGGATTGATTGGAGCTGGCAGAATGGGCTTTACGCTCGGCAGACATTTATCCGATTTCGCAAAGTCACATGCAGAGATGCTCTGTGTGGAGGGCTTCTATAGTCGGAATCCTGAGAGTGCGAGAGAGGCAGCGAGATTTACTGGTACGAAATACTATGAAGACATGGAGACATTGGTTCAGGCGTGTGATACTATATTTTTAACGGTTCCGGACGGACAAATCGCGAACGTGGCAGAAAAAATTGCAGCTAGTTCGGTGTGTCTGGATGGAAAAACGATGATTCATACAAGTGGGGCTCTTTCCTCACGTATATTTTCTGGTATGGGTAGTCGCGTAAGCGGGTATTCAATACATCCTATTTATGCAGTGAATTCGAAGACGGATTCCTACATACATTTCCAAGACTGTTACATGACGATTGAAGGCGAAGGAACGAAGACGCAGGAACTCATATGCCTGTTTGAGAAAATGGGACATACGATCCGGCAGATTTCCGCAGACCAAAAGGTGAAATATCATGCATCGGCAGTATTTGCAAGCAATCTGGTGATCGGACTATATAAGATGGGGACAACCCTTCTTTCGGAGTGCGGATTTACACCGGAGGAGGCAGAGCACGCACTGATGCCGCTCTTTGCAAATAATGCAGAGAATATGGAACGCTTTGGCTGCGAGAAAGCATTGACGGGACCGGTCAGCCGCGGCGATGTGGCAACGGTGGAGAAGCATCTGCAGGCACTCGACGGCGATGCGCGTGAGGTGTACCGGCTGCTTTCGAAGCAATTGTGCAATGCGGACAGTCAGGCAATTCAAACTATATTGGATATGAAGGAGTAAACCATGAAAAAAACAGTAACTACTTTTGCAAAGGCAAAGGCTTCCGGCGAGAAGCTTACAATGTTGACAGCGTATGATTATTCGACAGCCAAACTGATGGATGAGGCAGGTGTGGATTCGATTCTGGTCGGCGATTCCCTCGGAAATGTCGTGCTTGGATATGAGGACACAGTTTCCGTAACAATGGAAGATATGATCCATCATGGCGCCGCAGTTGCACGTGGTGCGAAGGAAGCTTTGGTCGTAATCGATATGCCGTTTATGTCTTATCAGACATCGGTCTATGATGCGGTTGTTAATGCGGGACGTCTGATGAAGGAAGGTCGTGTCAATGCAGTGAAATTAGAGGGTGGTGTGGAAGTAGCACCACAGATTAAAGCAATCACACAGGCAGGTATCCCGGTGTGTGCACATATCGGACTTACCCCACAGTCTATCAATGCATTTGGTGGATTCAAAGTACAGGGAAAGACGGAAGCGGCTGCACAGAAGCTGATTGACGATGCGCTGGCTGTACAGGATGCGGGTGCATTTGCAGTGGTACTTGAATGTGTACCGGAGAAGCTGGCTACGCTTGTGACAGAGAAGTTAGATATTCCGAGCATCGGTATCGGTGCCGGAAATGGCTGCGACGGACAGGTGCTTGTATATGCAGATATGCTTGGCATGTTCAGTGATTTCACACCGAAGTTTGTGAAGCGTTTCGCAGAGATTGGACTGCAGATGACCGACGGGTTCAAGTCGTATATCAAGGAAGTGAAAGATGGCACATATCCTTCTGCAGAGCATACATATGCGATTGCAGATGATGTAATCGAGAAATTGTACTAAGGTGCGAAAACATTTACGTGTTCTAAAAGAGTTGTACATAATTTCAAATTCCACGCAGACGCGCTCTCGCTCGGTTCAGCACGCAGTGGTACTAAACTCGTGACAACAGGTTGTCACTTGTTAAGTACCAGCGTGCTTCAACGGTCTGCGCTAAAATTTGAATTATGTACAACTCCATATACACCTATTATGTTTTCGTTGCTTTACAATAAAACTTTGAATATTGAAAGGAAGAAATAACATGGAAATCGTAACAACAGTGAAGGAAGTTCGGGATAGAGTCAAGGCTTGGAAGAAGGAAGGCAAGCAGGTTGGTCTGGTGCCGACAATGGGATATCTGCATGAGGGACATAAGAGCCTGATCGACAAGGCAGTTGCAGAAAATGATGCGGTTGTAGTCAGTGTATTTGTCAACCCAATGCAGTTTGGACCGACTGAGGATCTGGCAAGCTACCCAAGAGATTTAGAGGCAGATGCAAAGTTGTGTGAGGCAGCCGGCGCAAGTCTGATATTCCATCCGGAACCGGAGGAAATGTATAAGGATGGATTCTGTTCTTTCGTTGATATGAACGGACTGACCAACGCACTTTGTGGATTGTCCCGCCCGGTTCATTTCCGTGGTGTATGTACCGTAGTGAATAAGCTGTTCAATATCGTACAGCCGGATAAGGCGTATTTCGGTGAGAAGGATGCACAGCAGCTCGCTGTAATCAAGCGTATGGTTACCGATCTGAACATGGATATCGAAATCGTTGGATGTCCAATCATCCGTGAAGCAGACGGACTTGCAAAGAGCTCCAGAAATACATACCTTTCCCCGGAGTCCAGAAAGCAGGCAGTGATCCTGTCCAAGGCCATCTTCCTTGGTAAGAAGATGGTAGAAGATGGCGAGCGTGACGCAGCGAAGATCAAGAAGGCTATGACCGACCTGATCAACACAATGCCGCTTGCAACGATCGATTATGTGGAGATCGTAGATGGTATGACCATGCAGAGCATCGACACATTGAAGGGTGACATCCTGTGTGCAATCGCAGTCAATATCGGCGGCGAAGCAAGACTTATTGATAATTTCCACTATACAGTTTAAGAGTTAGATAAAAAAGGAGATACATGTATGACAGTCAATATGCTGAAAAGTAAAATACATCGCGCAACGGTAAAGCAGGCGGAACTGCAGTACGTCGGCAGCATCACGATCGATGAGGCACTGATGGAGGCGGCTGGCATCTTCGAATATGAGAAGGTGCAGATCGTCGATATCGAAAATGGAAACCGCTTCGAGACGTATGTGATCGCCGGTGAGCGTGAGAGCGGCATGATCTGCTTAAACGGCGCTGCCGCAAGACAGGTGTGTGTCGGAGATAAGATCATCATTATGTGCTATGCAGATATGACGCCGGAAGAGGTACAGACACATAAGCCGAAGGTTGTATTTGTGGATGAGGAGAATAAGATTTCGAGACTGACAAATTACGAGAAACATGGTAGACTAGAGGATATGTAGAACAAATGTGAAGCCAACTGTAATTAACAACATATATTTCAACATGATTCACTTCATATACAATGTATTGAGAGTAAGAAGTTCTAAATGTTCTGATGAACATATGATAAATATGCGCCACCGCCACCAATTCGCCATCCATGGCTCAGTGGTGGCTTGTTTGAACATCGTGTTCAAACATGGCTGGTATAATTACAGATCATTAAGAACTTCTAACTCTCAAACATATCGTATATGAATATGAATCAATATTGAAATATATGTATATATACAGTTTGGCTTCATATTTGCTGGAGAAAATATACCTTGGACTAGGAGGAACATTATGCTTACAGGAAAGAAGATCGTACTTGGTGTGAGTGGTGGTATCGCAGCCTACAAGATGGCGAATGTTGCAAGCATGCTTTCCAAGCTGCATGCAGACATCCATGTTGTGATGACAGAGAATGCGACACATTTTATCACACCGGAGACATTTGAAGTACTGACAGGAAACCACTGTTATACAGATACATTTGACCGTTGCATGGAACTGCATGTACCGCATATCGCGCTCGGTACGCAGGCGGATGCAATCCTGATCGCCCCTGCAAGTGCAGATGTAGTTGGCAAGATTGCAAATGGAATTGCAGACGATATGCTCACAACCTGTGTGCTTCCTGCAACCTGTCCGGTTATGCTTGCCCCATCCATGAATGTACATATGTACGAGAATCCGATTGTGCAGGATAACATGAAGAGGCTTGCCTCTTATGGATATGAGATCATCGAGGCTGACGAAGGATATCTGGCATGCCGGGATATCGGCAAAGGAAAGCTTCCGCCGGAGCATGTGCTTGTGGATTATATTATCCGTGCCTGCGCAATGGACAAAGACCTTGCAGGCAAGAAAGTGCTTGTGACAGCCGGTGCCACACAGGAATCCATCGATCCGGTCCGTTATATCACGAATCATTCGACCGGCAAGATGGGGTATGCATTGGCACGTATGGCGGCATTCCGTGGCGCCAAGGTTACACTTGTGGCTGGACCGACGAATCTGGAGGATCCATTGTTTGTCGATATGGTGAAGGTTGTTACAGCAGAGGATATGTATGAGGCAGTGACAAGCCGGAGCGCGGATATGGATATCATCATCAAGGCAGCGGCGGTTGCCGATTACCGCCCGGAAAATGTCAGCGATGAAAAAATCAAAAAGCAGGATGGCAGCATGGCTATTCCACTTACAAGAACAAAGGATATTCTGGCATATCTTGGCGAGCATAAGAAGGACAGACAGTTTATCTGCGGATTTTCTATGGAGACAGAGCATATGGTAGAAAATTCAAAGAAGAAGTTAGAGAAGAAGCATATTGACATGGTTGCTGCGAACAACCTGAAGGTAGAGGGTGCCGGATTCGGCGTCGATACGAATATTATGACACTCATAACAAAAGAGGGAGAAAAAGAACTCCCTCTGATGAGTAAAGAAGATGTCGCAAATGCGATATTGGATGAAATTGTTGCAAAGATAAACTAATCATTTGGTATATCATGAAATCTGCCAGCGAGTTCTTCAGTTTTGACGATATTGATAAACGCATGTGGATCAATCGAACGAATCAGAGGAATGAGCTGGCGTTTTGCTTCTGTGTTGATGACAGAATAGATCAAAGTTTTCTCTTTTTCTTCATAACAGCCGATGCCCTGAAACAGCGTGGCGTCGTGGTTGGTTGTTTCCCGTATTGCTTTATAGATCTGTTCGGAGTAATCCGAGATGATAAATAATGTTTCTTTTTTGTATCGTTTATAAAGAATCTGAATCGCCTGTGTGCTGCAGAACTGGAAGATAATCGAATAAAGCGCAATCGACCAGCCGAAGAGGTAACCGGCCAGAATCAGCAACATGACATTTCCGAATAATATATAGTTCCAGGCATCAATTCCTTTGCGCTGGGACAGATAGATGCTGATGAAGTCTGTACCGCCGGTTGTTGTGCCAACATTTAAGCACAGGCTGATGGCGAATCCGTTGATCAGACCGCCGAACACACTGTTCAGCATGGCGTCCTGCGTAAATACATAGGCAGGCAGGATGTCGACGAAAATACTCGACAGGATGATCGTGAGAATCGAGTAGAGTGTGAATTTCCGTCCGATGAATTTGAACCCGATGTAGACCGGGATGATATTTAACAGGACATTCAGCAGTGTATATGGAACATGAATGTGCAGGAATTTCTGGAAGATCTCCTGCAGAAGCAGAGATAATCCGGAGAAACCGCCCGGAAATAATCCCGCAGGACGTGCGAAACAGCACAGGTTCCATGCGAAGATGATGGACGCGAGGATAACGATGAAGATCCGGAATACCTGATAGAATTTCGGGTGTTTGTATTCAATGGACTGGAACATGGTGAACCCTCCTTTGCGGTGTGTGGAATTTGTGGATATGTTGGTATTTCATTGCAGTAATATAAGATGTATTGAAACTAAGAAGTACTAGATGTTCTGATATAGATAGTTGTAATTGTACGCAACCGCCGCCAATTCGCCATCCGTGGCTCAGTGGCGGG
>ENA-ORNP01003674-ORNP01003674.1-human-gut-metagenome-genome-assembly--contig:-NODE-3674-length-10500-cov-38.616754_pt1 | contig 10500 bp, 10 predicted proteins | sample MGYA00242119_ERZ509030 | MGnify/ENA primary metagenome ERZ509030 (study PRJEB26280, sample SAMEA2338708) | human gut metagenome | biome: human gut; feature: human-associated habitat; material: faeces...
TCTGGTCTACGAGGTATCCGCAGGACTTGAGTCCCGCCCGGATCACGGAATTCCATTTTTTTGCTGAAAGATGATGTATCGAACCATCATCCAGTTCAATAGTACAGGCATTTTCCATCATGCAATTTTCAGAGTAAGCTACCTTATACATGTTCTTACGGCTGATAGCACCGATCTCTTCTAACAGGTTGACCATGCGGTATACGGTTGCGACTCCCAGCTTGTCATCCTCTTCCAATGCCCGGTAGAAGATCTCCTTACAGCTGGAGCATTCATTCTGGAGGATAATATCAATCAGCCGAAGACGCTGTTTTGTAATGCGGCAGCCCTTTTCTTTCAGCTTGGTCAATATGATCTCTCTCTGCATTTTCGTGGTCTGATAGCTTACCTGTTCCTTAGCGTCCACAATGACCTCCACAGTGGCTGCAATCACCGCCGCACTGAATGGATTTTCCATTCTTTTTATCGTTTATCATTTTGCGGACAATCAATGCGACTACACCGACCAGTATCACCAATACAACTATGGTTCCCATAGACTGCCTCCTTACTCTTACTTTGAAATCCTGCGGGTCCCCTTGTCGAAGACCCGCAAGTAATGTTACGTTCCTATCTGTTTACTCCCCTCACAGGTATCGGGCTTTGCCTGCAAGCAGTCACGCCGGGCACCTGTGGGAAAGTTCTATCATTTATTTTACTTATGCAGCCTTCCTGCTGTCAACCTTCAGAGTGGTGCTCTCCTTGTAAGGGCGGAAGAACAGATAAATGAAGCCGATGATCAGAAGAAATGCTACTACAGTGCCGATACCGAAAGCACCGGTGGTGATCAGCGTACCGATCTGATATACACACAGGGATACCACGTATGCCAGACCACACTGATAGCCAACTGCGATCCAGAACCATCTGGTGTTGTTCATCTCACGCTTGATCGCACCCATTGCTGCGAAGCAAGGTGCACACAGCAGATTGAATGCCAGGAATGCATAACCGCTTGCTGCGGTGAAGTGAGCTGCCATGTTAGCATATACGGAACCTTCGCCTGCGCTGTAGAGGATACCCATCGTACCTACGATATTCTCCTTAGCTACCAGACCGGTGATGGATGCAACAGTTGCCTGCCAGTTACCGAAGCCCTGAGGGATGAAGATCCATGCCAGGCACTGACCGATCTTGCCCAGGATACTCATATCGATCTCATCCTCAGCCAGCATACGGAAGCCGTCCTCGGTGAATCCGAAGTAAGTAGTAAACCATACAACGATGGTGGACAGAAGGATAATGGTACCTGCCTTCTTGATGAAGGACCAGCCACGCTCCCACATGCTGCGCAGTACCGTACCTACGGTAGGCCAGTGGTAAGCGGGAAGCTCCATAACGAAAGGAGCAGGATCGCCCTCGAAGATCTTGGTCTTCTTCAGGATAATACCGGAACAAATGATTGCTGCAATTCCCAAAAAGTATGCGGAAGGAGCAACCCATGCTGCACCGCCGAAGATAGCACCTGCTACCATGGCGATGAAAGGAAGCTTAGCACCACAAGGAATAAATGTGGTAGTCATAATCGTCATCTTACGGTCTCTGTCGTTCTCGATGGTACGGGAAGCCATGATACCGGGAACACCACATCCGGAACCGATCAGCATAGGAATGAAGGATTTACCGGACAGACCGAATTTACGGAAGATACGGTCCATGATGAAGGCGATACGTGCCATGTAACCACAGGACTCCAGGAATGCCAGGAAGATGAACAGTACCAGCATCTGAGGTACGAAACCAAGCACTGCACCGACACCGGCTACAATACCGTCAAGGATCAGACCCTTCAGCCAGTCGGCACATCCGATCGCATCCAGACCGCTCTCTAACAGTGCGGGTACGCCGGGTACCCAGATACCGTAGTCTGCGGGATCGGGAGCTTCTCCGCCGTCTGCTGCGTATACATCAACTGCCTCTGCCAGCTCAGCACCGGTGTAAGTAACATCCTCGGTTGCAAGAGTCTCCTCATCTTCCAGAGTATACTCTGCGGTAGCGGATGCATCGATGCCTGCTGCGAACTCCTGAACAGCTGCTACTGCTGCTATGGGATCGTAGTCTTCAGACTCGCTGTCGATGACTGCTGCCAGAGCTTCATCACCGTCAGCTTCTACGAATGCGTTGATCACGTTCATTGCATCATCATAGGGCTCAGCTGCTTCTTCATAAGCACCGGTTCCTATGGTGAACAGATGCCAGCCATCACCGAATACGCCATCGTTTGCCCAGTCGGTAGCCCAGGTACCGACGGTGGTAACAGATACATAATATACGATGAACATAACAACTGCGAAGATCGGCAGTGCCAGCCATCTGTTGGTCACGATTTTATCAATCTTATCGGAAGTCGTTAACTTCTGGCCTTCCTTCTTGGTGTAACATTCTTTGATGATAGAGGAGATGTATGTGTATCTCTCGTTGGTGATGATACTCTCAGTGTCATCATCCATAACAGTTTCCAACTGCTTGATCTCTGCGGATACATCGGGAACACTCTTCATCTGTGCCTGAATCTTGTCATCCTTCTCTAACAGCTTGATAGCGAAGAATCTCTTCTGTTCCTCGGGAACATCAGTCAGCTTCTTCTCTACGGTCTCGATCACGCTCTCAACCTCAGGCGCGAATTTATGTACCGCAACTGCTGCACTCTTCTTCTGTGCCAGTTCGATCGCCTTTTTGGTAGCGTTCTCGATACCGGTCAGTTTCAGAGCGGAGATCTCAACAACGGGGCAGCCCAGTTTCTCAGAAAGCTTGCCTACGTTGATCTTGTCTCCATTCTTGTTCACGATATCGATCATGTTGACAGCCATGACAACGGGGATACCCAGTTCCATCAGCTGTGTGCTCAGATATAAGTTTCTCTCAATGTTGGTACCGTCTACCAGGTTCAGGATCGCATCGGGTCTCTCACCGATCAGGTAGTTACGTGCTACCACTTCCTCCAGAGTATACGGAGACAGGGAATAAATACCGGGTAAGTCCATGATGATCACGTCATCACCGTTACCACCGTACTGCTTCTTTAATTTACCTTCCTTTTTCTCAACGGTTACACCGGGCCAGTTACCTACGAACTGGTTGGAACCGGTCAGAGCATTGAAAAGTGTCGTTTTACCGCAGTTAGGGTTACCTGCAAGTGCAATCTTAATTGCCATTTTTCTACCTCTTTCCTCTAAAATCATTTAATAACTATTCAGACCCCATTCGCAAAACGCTCTTTCAGAGCTTCCTTTTTGCTCATGTGATTAGCTTTCACTAATTAGTTCCAGCTAACCTTCCTGCTAAAAAAAAGATCATTTACTCAACGCAAATCATCTCAGCGTCTGCCTTACGAAGAGACAGCTCATAGCCTCTGACAGTTACTTCCACGGGATCTCCCAAAGGAGCAACCTTTCTCACATAGATCTCAACACCTTTGGTAATGCCCATGTCCATGATACGTCTCTTGACAGGACCTTCACCATTCAGTTTGGTTACCTTTACGGTCTGTCCGCAGGGAACTTCCTTCAATGTCTTCATTTTCTCCTCCTATTAGCATCTTTTGGTACAGCTGCCCGCTACACCATGATTTTATTGGCCATATCCTTGCCGATGGCTACTCTTGATTCCTTGATATTCACAATCAGGTTGCCTTCGGTCTGGGACACAACTGTCACTTTACCACCTACTACAAATCCGAGGGTCTCCAAAAACTTCCTCGTCTCCTCTTTGCCGCCGATCCTCTGGATCGTGTTCTCTTCACCGGCACCTACCATACTCAGGGGCATCATACACACTTCCTTCCCTTCAATAGTATTGAACTGCTTGTGGTTTCTCATTAGCTCTTAATGAGATTCATTCTCAATTCACGTGGTTAGTATATACTAACCTTTTTTTACTGTCAACATATTTTTTTGATTTTTTTCATAGAAATCTCATAGGAATTGCTTATTGATATTTTTTCTCATTAAGTTGAAATCTTGCATTTCCTACCCTTTTCTGCTATTCTTATTGTAATGCCTGCGGATGGTTAAGTTTCCATATGTAGGCAGGTATTTCGATTCACAATGCTATGTATGGGAAGGGTATGGTCATTACATGAAAATACAGGAATCTGCTGAGAATTATCTGGAAACGATCTTAGTGCTGAAGAAAAAGAACGGTGTTGTCCGTTCCATTGATATTGCCAACGATCTGGGTGTGTCCAAGCCCAGCGTCAGTGTCGCTATGAAGAATCTCCGCAATGGGGAATATATTGAAATGGACAAGGAAGGCTACATCACCCTGCTGGATAAGGGGCGGGAAATCGCAGAGAAAATCTATGAACGTCACACATTTCTTACGGACTGGCTGACTTCCATCGGTGTGGATCCCACTGTTGCTGCTGAGGATGCCTGCCGGATCGAGCATGTGATCAGTGCAGAGACTTTCACTGCTATGAAAAAGACATTGAAGACGAAATAGAACTCACAGTAACTCATTGCATATTATTTGAACGCAAGAACTCCCGGTGCGATATTGCTCCGGGAGTTTTGTTATTATCATAAGCTCATTACCTGCGCTCATTAAATCTTAATTGTCACCCATTTTCCCTGTCGGAACCGAATCGACGCGAACAGGAATCTGGATACCTGATCCGCCAGAATACCCATCCAGATACCGGTCATTCCCAGTCCCAGAGTAAACCCGAAAATATAGGATGCCGCCGTACGGATCAGAGTAACGCTGATCGTAGAAGCTACTGCCGTGTATGCGGTATCTCCCGCGCCGCGCAGGCATCCCATGTAGATGACCTGAGACACCTGGAACAGGACAATGATACAAATGCAATGAATAATATTCACACCGTATGCAATAATATTTTCCTCTCTAAAGAACATCCGGTAGATGGTCTCCCCACCGAAGAAATAAATAACCGCCAGTGCGACAGAGATTCCCAGACCAATACGTCTACAGATGGCTCCGTAGCTTTTCGCTTTCTCCGGATCACGTTCTCCCAGACTCCGTCCAATCAACGCTACCGCCGCTACCTGCATACCGTCACCGAATGAAAACGTCAGACCGAGGATATTCATGCCTACCTGATGTGCCGCCATGGCTTCCGTACCCATTTTCGCAGCCATCATAGCAGTCGACATGAATCCGATACGCATCAATACCTGCTCAATAAACACGGAATAGCCGACTTTGATGATCTCCAGCAGCGGTTCCATCCGCAGTCTGATGTGATGCTCGATCATGTACGGAATACTGATAAATCCGTCTTTCGGGCAGATCGAGATGATGCTCATCACGCATGCCACTATCGTACCGAATACCGTAGCAATGGCGGCTCCGGTAATCCCCAGTGCCGGAAATCCGAAATGTCCGTTGATCAGCAGGTAATTGCCGCAGATATTCACCAGATTGGAGATCAGATTCGTCCTAAGGGCGATCATCGTATTGCCCGCGCCGCGCTGTGCCGCATTGATTCCCATGGACAATACGTTGAAGATCATGCCACCCATGATGATCCGGTAGTATCTCGCCGCCATGGCATGCGTGTCCTCACTCGATCCGCAGAATTCAATAATCTGATCCGCGAATCCCACCGTCAGTGCACTGATGATCACCGCTGCCACAATGCAAAAGCAGATCGTCATCACCAGAATCTCGTTGGCCGCCTGCTGCCTCTTCTCTCCAAATCGTCTCGCCACCAGGGCGGAGATTGCTACATTCGCTGCGATGAACAGTGCCAGCCCCAGGAACTTCGGCTGTGTGGTCAGCCCTACCGCTGCCACCGCATTGGCTCCGAGCGTACTCACCATAAAAGTATCCACCATACCCGCCAGTGCGATAAAAAAGGATTCGCAGACCGCCGGCCACGCCAGCCGGATTGCCTCTTTTGTCAGGGAACCCTGTGTGTGTTCTGTGCTCATAGCTATGTTACCTATTACCTTTTCTTGGATATTTCCTGTTTCTGATAGTCATAATGCTTTATTACACTCTTAATCATACACCAAAACCTCCGTTTGCCGATAGTCCCAAATTTTTGTCCTCATTTTATAGCTAGGCACATAATTTTTATCTCATTTTCATACAATACTAATCAGAAATACACGGATATTGACACATGCAAAATCGTATTTTCAAAGGAGGCTCCCATGCAATTCTCCGACAAATTTCACAATATTCACTGGAAAAACCTCATCACTGCCGTTGCCATCCCGCTGGCGGCAGGTGGACTCTCCGCCTGGATCACCAAAGACGGTATGAAAGCCTTTGAAACAGTGAATCAGCCTCCCCTGACGCCGCCCATGTGGCTCTTCCCGGTGGTGTGGAGCATCCTGTTCGTCCTCATGGGAATCGCCTCTTATCTCGTTGTCATGCAAAAAGGTGAGGACACGAAAGCCCTCACCCTGTATACCGTACAGCTTATTTTTAATTTTTTCTGGTCCATCTGGTTCTTCAACCTGGGATGGTATCTTTTCGCCTTTTTGTGGCTGGTCGCTCTGTGGATCCTGATCATCGCCACTACCGTTGCCTTTTACCGCATCTCGAAGCCTGCCGCATGGCTGATGCTGCCTTATCTGGTGTGGGTGGCGTTCGCGGGGTATCTGAATCTGGGGGTGTGGTGGCTGAACCGGTGAAAGAGTTTTCAAAAAAACGAAACACTGTTTCATTTATTTAATTTGATTGCAAAAGGCTATCTTATAAACGCACGCGTGCGTTTATCGTGCGTTTATTTAATCATTTCATAATGCGCTGATCTGCCATTGCCGATTGTAATCTATTTCTGCACCAGGCTGGTGCAGCTTTCTCCAAATGAACTTAACAGCATGGATTCTTAATTATTTCGCAACAGCCTTGACGTTTACATATCTATACATCCCCCTGAAATGCCGGACACATTCTTTCGATTTCCCCACGGCTGATTCCATATTTTCCGGCAAGTGACCGCCAATTATCTGCTATCGTTTTTCTAATGGCTGTGACATTTTTCTTCGCCTGTTCGAGTTCTCTTAATGACGTCCACGGTGGTGTTGCAAATTCCCTGTCATTGGACAAGAATTCACCTTCCAACTCCGTTTTAAAACGCAATCCGCCCATTCTTGCCTCATCATACACTCCCAGAAGATAATCACTGTCTAAAAGCTTTCTAGGTTTTTCACCTGCATTTTTGGCACGCAATTCCTCTCTGCGTTTCATCAGACGCTGTCCCCATCTATCAGGGCAGGAATCGGCAAATACTCCGAATATCTTCTTATCATCGTGAATATATTGCCTTCCCTTATACATCTGTAAATCGGGATCTAATATCATATTTCCCTTTTCCAGCCATTTCTGATCATACTCAAAAGAGTAAAATTCTCGTGATAAGGCTGAAAATCAGCAAAAACAAAAATCTTTTTTTCTTTATCCACTCCCTATCCCCTCCTGGGTGCGCGCTTTCTTACAGGCAAATCAAGATCCTGTAATTTCCGTCCCAATTCATCATCTTTAGCAACCAGCAGCAGATCCTTATCCATATAATTCAATGCATGAAGAACAGCCGCATAACATCCCATTGCCACAGAAGGTGAGCCTTTTTCTATGGATACTAGCGTAGCTCTGCTGATTCCCGCTCTCTCCGCCACCAGCTCCGAGGGCAATTTTCTCCGAAGCCTTGCATACTTTATCTGTAGCCCCATTTGCTCCAGTATTTTTTCTGTTTCAGGCAACAACACTATTGTTTTTTTCGGCATAATCCCATCTCCTTATGTAAATATTATTAAACATTTATATCCATTTTGTCAAATTTTATTTACATTATTGAAAAATATCTCTGTCACGGATCCGACAGAGATATTATATAGTATGCCTATTACTCCGTTATCCTATAACGAATAACATACTGTCAAATATTACGCACAGCAATCTGTTAGCTACTCCCCATTATTTTGTAGAAATTAATTAGATTCAACTTCCTATGTTACATCCTCTGCCTGAGTCTCCGGCTCGGTATCGGCGATTTCAATCTGATCTGCCAAGTCCATGCAGTCTATATAATGATCTCCTATCCGGAACGCATAGAAACTTCTGTAATCCGAGGTCATAGGGTCTGTATCCTGATGCTTTCCGGCATTATTATCCTGAAAATATTTCGGAAGGTAATCAGCCTGCATATGTATGTCCTTCGCATCCATGTTCTGCAGATAAACATAAATAATGGTATTACTGTCGTCTAGCGTGATGGCATATTCATATCGGTCGGTCCAATTTGCCATTGCCACATATGCAACGCTGCAATAATTTTCTTCATCCTGATAGAGCATATTCGTCTGATCCTGATAAGAAAATTCCAAATTACGCAGACGTTCTGTTTCTGCCTCATACTGTTCCCTAGTATATTGATTTTCCAAATAGATCTGGCAGGTTGCTGCAAAGATTTCATCACGGGTCTGATAATAAAAATCCTGTGAAACGGTGTCCATATCTGCGGAAGGAAACACCGCTAACGGGCTGTAGACTCCCTTTCCCTCTAATTTGTGGTATGCTTCTCCCTCCCGGGAAGTGATTCTTGTCCCATAAATAAAATGATAGCATACGTAAAACAAAATTATCCCCAGTACAATCACTGCTGCCACAACCGCAAATACTACTTTCTGCTTTTTGGTCATTTTTTGCTTCTCCCCCAATTATCTTCTATTTTCTTCTCTCACAATATTTTCTTCCGTAAATGAAAAATACGGAATCTCCAGCTCTTTAGCATTACCTTCGTTTGCATTCAGCTATTCCATATAGTCCGTCTCATCGCCTTACATATTTTCAAAAAATTTCTAATCCTCTACAATCTCTTCTCCATAATCATAGATAGGCATCTGACCGGAAACATAAACATCAACATTATAGATTTCACCGGTCGCTTCCCCCGGTATGCCGAATTCATGGAAACATTCTCCTAAAGCATAACGATAAATGGTATATCTCTCTTTGCCCATATAAGTATGTTTTTCATAAGAATCTCCATATTGGTCGACCATTTGAGAATAACTATTTCCGGAATATATGCCTCTCGAGGTATGTGCGAATGTTTCATTACTACTGATTCTTATTCTGACACATTCTTTTTCAAGAAAATAAACTTGTATAAATTGAGTTTCCCCATCACCTACGTTATAATAATAATTATATTTTTTGTTATCCGAATCCTCAACCTTTTCATACAACAGCCCCATCTCATCCAGCTTCCCCAATATTTCTTGCTCACCTTCATATAAGGAAACTGAAAAATCCCCTATATTGATAATGACATCCATATCTGGCTGTGCATTTTTTGCATTTGGCATTTCATCAATTTTGTTCCTTATAGCCGCTGCTGTTTCTTCTATACTTTTTTCTCCGTTAAAATAATACAACGCCTCTTCCTGCGTAATCCCTATTAAAGGAAGGTCACTGCGTTGCATTACCTTCGTATTATTTATCATCTCCCTTACATCCTGTATATCCTCATCTTGTGCCGCATAAACATTTTCATAGGTACCGCCAATTTCGTATGTCAGAATAGGAAGTTTCTCTCTTTTTCCATCCGATGTCTGATAATATTCCTGCTTTCTGCTATCACTAAGCTGTTGATCCAGCACATCTTGCAATATTGAGAAATTCCAATTGGGAGCAATCGTTTTCTGTCCTTCCTCAGTAAAATAGCTTTCCACAAACTTCCATGCTTCTTCTTTGTGCGTGCTTTGACTGTTAATGGCGAAACAGTTGTCAAAAATAAATATTCTTCCCTTTCCCTCTGCTCCCGGAAATCCTGTATAGACTGCATCCTCACCCCATACGGATTTTTTATATAAATATTGTTGCATGTCACCTATGCACTCAAGATTGAATGGAATTTTTCCTTCCCGCATCAAAAGGTCATTCGTTTGAAACATCGCCTGTTGCGGTAATTGTTCTGCAATTTTTATATATTGTTCCAATCTGTTATCTTCCGTTTCCCCGGAATATCCTCCGCAGATTGCCCCTTCCTGTAAAAATAAATCCCGTGAAATCATAGGATCCTCTTCACATTCCCGAACGGCCCGCAAGGCTTCCTCGAAGGTAAAATTTTCTTTGTTACTGCACCATTTTTCTTTTGTTATCAATGTATATAACACAAAATTCGTTGGCAACATATACAAGCCACCATCCGCTGTCAAAACCTGATACGCGGAATCAACGATGTCCTCTTCCCCAATCACATCACTTTTCTCCAGATAGGGAATAAGATTCTCTATTGCGCCCTTTTCTGTAAGCACTTCCACATCCATCTCATCTGTCGAAAAACTAATGATATCAGGTCCTTTTCCTGTCAAAATATCATCATACAAACGGCTAATTCCGTCGCTTATATTTTCTTCGTAATAATCATGTATTGTGATTGTTATTCCGTCATTTTTACCATTAAAATCAGCTACTGCTTCCTGTAATGTCGACGCTCCCCCGATATCTCCAAGTATAATCTCCGTTTTAGGTTCTTCC
>ENA-ORNP01003679-ORNP01003679.1-human-gut-metagenome-genome-assembly--contig:-NODE-3679-length-10480-cov-22.106763_pt1 | contig 10480 bp, 14 predicted proteins | sample MGYA00242119_ERZ509030 | MGnify/ENA primary metagenome ERZ509030 (study PRJEB26280, sample SAMEA2338708) | human gut metagenome | biome: human gut; feature: human-associated habitat; material: faeces...
AAGGGTTCTGCTGCCTTATGCAAGAAATAAAAAATGGAATTGATAGAACCCACCTATAGTGAGTTGATACGTCTGAGATATTTAGAGCTGAAGACAAATGAAGAAACAGCAAAAGCATTAGGTATGACAATGGACAATTATTACAATAAGCACAAACTCGCAAAAGAACAATACGAACGAATATACAGAAAGGAGGTACGTCATGCATAAAGATTTCGTGCCACCTATAAGTATTGAAGAATTTGCAGCTTATTTGGATGGGAATTTATCCGATGACGAGATGCAAAGAGTGTCGTCTGTAATAGAGAATGATGAAGCGATGCAAGACATTGCAGTTAATAACCTATCAATAGAAGATGCTTTATCACATCGCGAGTCTTCTGAATTTACATTGCCAGATGAACTAACCTCTCTCGACTTTGAGATTCCACAGTTTGATGATAGTAATAGTATGAACTTTGATAATGACTGGGAAGACTTAGAGGTAGCAGCTTGTGCTGCTGACACGACATGTTATGCCCCAACTGAATACGATGACAGTTCAACTTTACCATCTCATGAAGATACAGTCGGCATTCATCATGAAGAATGCCTTGGTGATGTATCAGATGGCATCAATCATGATATTACACAAGAGCATAATGTTCTTGATAATGATATACCAGAAATAAACGAATAATCAATATGAGTTCAATGCCAGGATGTTTCAGTCCTTATATGTTGATAAGTTCAACACTCCAGTCTGTTTTTGGTTATGACAGACGAAAGGAGCAGGACAAACAAGCCGACATAGCACAACAGCACCAGTTGGAGTTACGCAAAGCACGTGAAGAGTTTCAAGACGAACTTGAAGCACAGAAAGTTGCTGACATGCGAGCTAAAATGGCTGTTGCTCGTCGCTATCGTGCTGAAGAGAAATTTGACCAAACAGTTTTGCAACATCGGACGGAAGAGTTAAAGGCTTATTTTATGCGTTGTCTTCCAATTAAACCGCAAGCAATCCCAATAATGCTTGAAGCAGCCCGAAACTATAAGACGTTAGGCTACGACAGTAATTGTCCTCTTAACGTTGTATTGCTTCGAACAAAACAGGCAGCATTAAGTTACGATGATATTTTTAATGAGTTGGATCGAAGTCGTGACCAATTAGGCAATATTGAGTACAGAAGATGGTGCGACAAGGATGTTGCACATAATTCTGCGATATTAAATCTTCACGCAATTATGAGCAATATCCCAACGTTGGTTATCTCACCATATTTTCAAGGAGGCGCAATCCATTACACAGCATCAATGTGGGAGACTCAATCAGACTCGAAGCCTATGATTCGTCCTCTCTTTTCTGTTCCATGTCCTATAAAGTACATAGATTCAAAACAACCTCAGAAATTTACAGAGGAAGGGAAAAAGGCTATTCAAGAACAGATAGCCTTGATTTCAACGGTCGTTTCAGGTTGTGCAAGGGACAGTTATATGCTTATGACGCAAGGAAGAAGACCTACACTTCCATCTTACTTGAAAAACAATCCTCGCGTATTGGAGCAATTATTAAAAGAGGAGAATAAGCAGTTGTGCTCATTTATGCTTAATGAGTATAACACTATGAGCGGACTGCTCAGTACAACAGATTGCCCTTCCCACTTGTTATCGCAAGATGAAATAAAGCGTTTAGCAGTTTCGGCAAAAGAAGCCTCAGAGGAATTGCAAGGTATAACCCATAAATCAATTGAAGCATAGTATGGATCCTATTACAATGATGGTGGCAAGTATTGGGATGCAATTCTTCAATAATTATGCCAATAGTAAAAAGAACGAAGAGATTCAAGAAAAACAACGTGAATTTCAGAGGGCTGCAGCAGAGCATGACTTTGAGCGTATGCGCAAACTTCAAGCAGAATCTGCAAAACTTGCATTAGAGCTGGAAGCAGAGGTTCACAAAGAACGTGTTGAAGACATTAACAATAACTACGATGCCTTGTTGGACAACTTTGCCCATAGTTTTGCGATTCAGAACTGGCCACTGAATGTATTGCCTTTTGTCATGAAAGGGGAATCCTTTGGTACCCTTTTCAATGGTACAACCCAATCTGTCAATCTGCATTGTATTCTCACGCCCTCAAATTGCGAATGGTTCAATAGGGAGTTCTATGATGATATTGATTTGCGTCTGGAAGCAGAGATGAACAATAAGTGGAATGCACAAACCACTCATCCTATCGTGTATTATGGAGGTGCCTGGAATCGCAGATCCATGAATAAGGGCATTTCTGTTCCTAATGTGGTAGATTTAGATGATATAGAACTTCTGAGAGTCAAGCTGAAAGATGTCCCGGTAGTTGTTATTACGCCTTATTTTGCCCCCTGGCTTCATTTCAAAGTGAAATTATGGGGTATGGGTAAAGATTCGGAAGCACCATATAGAATAGATATCCCTCATGGAAATGACATTGAATATTCCCAAAGGATATTCTCATACGATTATCATAAAGATCAGACGGAATTAACAGAAGATTTTGAGAATACAACAATAGAGGAGTTTGTTCCCTATCTGGAATGCTTAATTGGTTTTATAGCAGATAAGTATTTTTGGAGTATGTATGGCATTCCAACATCACTTCCTACATTCCTCTGTAATAATATTAATTTACATAAGAATAAAGAATATTATTCAGAGAAATATTATGCATTGTTAACCGATGTGTCAGAAAAGGGACTGCCAGTCATTGACAATAAACAAATCTGGGCATTGTACGCAAGTTCCAAGAAATTGCTAAACTCAGAATCACAGAATAAATGTTTTATACGCACATTAAACTTTATTGCTAAAAAGAAAGGATTCTTGCGTTTTGAACAAAGTGAAGATTTTAAATCGGCTTTCTCCACAGAAGATAAAGATTTAGTCGATGATATTGTTACACAATTACCAGATGGTGAACTTCGCAACTACTTTATGGATGTTTCACAGTTGATAGAAGGGCAGATACCTTGTGTTTATGCCGAAGAGGAGACGATTACGTTCTTAGATATTTTAGATTACGCATTGCAGATTTCGGAAGACTTGCCATGTTGTGACATTAAAATTAATATAAACGATGAAACAATTGTAATCGGAGTACTGGAAGCGGATGGTAAAAATATAATATCAGACATAGAATCTCCAAAATGTCTAGTGTTGAAATATCAAGAATTAGTGCTTGCTGATAGATTAAAAATTCAAAGCACCTCTTTTATATTAAAAGGCAGTGAAATAAAATCAATGTATCAACAAGTTAAAAAATTATACTAAAATGAAAGATTTTGAAGACGAAATGGGCTGGACAGAAAGAAAAACTGAAAAAGCCAACTTTGTAGCTCAAATTAAGGAAAGAATTTCGCGTTTCCTTAATGGTGATCCAAAAGCAACAACTGAAGACCGTTACGAACTTGAGTCGTGTCGTACGCTTGAACTCGAGTCTGTATCTGAGTGGATCATTCGTAATAAGAACGAAGAATACGATGGTGCACTCCTTGTTAGACTAAAGGAACAGAAGATGTCAAAATTCCCTATTGTAGTTGGAATAATGTTCCTACATGATAATAAAGTTTGTTTGGGTAAAGAGCATTTAAAGAAGATAGTGCATTGCACCTACTTAAGCGAAGAACTCAACACTATGTTTGAAGGTAAAGAATCGTTAATTATAAAATAAAAAAGTATGTTTGATTTTTTAGCAGAAATTGCTGATGCAATATGGAGTGGCGTAAAAGGCCTTTGGAATATGTGCAAAAGAATAATCAAAGCGGTAATCAGTTTTGTACATGATTTATTGGATGGCTTATTTGAAATTTTAGAAGATATATTTGGTGATGATGTTCCACAATCAGTAGAAGACAGTCCTGTAAAACCATTCATTGGTGACATGGATAAACTGATGGAGAATGCTCCTACCAAAGACTTTGGACTTTTCAAACAGAAAAAAAAGAATTTTATGAAAGCAGCATATGACACAAGAACAGGGAAAATAATAAAACCTACATATGTTGCAGGTGACAAAGTAGATCAAGAAACGATTGATGCTATGGATAATGAACCAATAATCATCATAGGTTAGAATGTTCATCATTTGTGTATGCAAAATCAAACGATTGTATACTGATAGTAAATCAAACATTATTTAACTTAAGAGTAATGAAAATGGAAGATTTAAATATACCTTTAGTCATTGGTGCTGCCCTTGTCGGAGGGCTCATAGGGCTGTATTTTTACGGCAAATCCTTGAAAAAAAACGGGAAATCACAGCATAGCAAGTCAAATGATGGGGTCATAAAAGTCTCTGGTGCAGATCTGGAAGATTTGGCAGAGAATATGAAAGATATGGGATTTAAGAATAAAGTTGATTTTGAATTTAAAACAGTCTTTACATATGAAGATTTGGCAACATGGATAAATGATGCAGACCTAAAGGATGCAGCCGAAGAGGCAGATATTTATGGATGCCTTTTAGTAAGAACTGTACCTGAAATAATAAAATTCAATATTGACATAGAATCCTTATCAGAAGAACAAAAGAACAAGTTGTACGGTGCATTAATAGTCAATACTCGAAACAACGACTTGTTGTATCAAAGATGGATAATTGCAGATTCTATTGATGAGGATTTGTCAGAGGCATTTGGCGATAATAACTTAATTGTACTAAAATAATGTTTCTGACTTATTTATTAATTGCAGCTTTAGCAGCAGGGACTGTTATAGCAGTTGCATTCACTGTATCGTATTTCATGACACTCAGTGACATGAAAAGTAATATCCAGAACCACGATACAAATGGAGCGAATAAAGCGAAAGTTGAAAGTGTTGTAGGGTCATATTTGCAAAAAGCTAAGACTGTTAAAGTGGGACTGTTCAACGGGAGCGATAGAGTTGGTGATGTAACAATTGAATGTCCCCAAGGAACAAGTGTTCATCAAGGTGATTATGTTTATATTTAAAATTTTTACAGTATGATACAAATAAAACTGTTTAATAAATCTTCAATTTCAGAAGCATTGGTTACGCCATTTCTATCTGCGTTAAAGAACAGATTGGATAGTGTTGATTTCTCAAAATTTGGAATTGAAAACTATATAATGCATGTTGTAGTCAATGCAGATGATGAATCTATAAAGGCTGCGTCTGCATTGTCTAGAGAGGGACGTTATATTTTTTATCAAGGCATACCTCAAGAATATGCCTATAATTCCAGTTTTGAAGCAAAACTTGCAACTATAAGACTGAGAATTCAAAATATTGAGATTCCTTTTGAAGAAGAAATAAGAAATGTCATTTTTGTTCTTGATTTTCGGTCATCTGAATCAATTCCATCAAATACAAAGCCACAAAAGGAGTATGAAATCACATCTTGTCAAAATGAAGTTCAGAGTGGAAACAATAGCGTTATAGATGGTTTAAAAGGCTTATTTAGAAAGAATAATACTAATGAGGAAGAAAAACGAAAATCCTCGTTTATACCTGTGTCTCCCAAATATTCGCTTGACAAAGTGATAATGAATAGCGATATGGCCGAACAAATTGAGGATGCGTTATCAATAATTCGTAATCGAAAGAAGATTTATGAAGAATGGGGATTTAAGGAAGTCGATCCACAACCCAAAGCAATTCTTAGTTTTTGGGGACCTCCAGGCACGGGAAAAACAATGTGTGCTCATGGTATCGCAGCAACAATGAACCAAAAGATTCTAGCTGTTAATTATGCAGAAATAGAATCTAAATACGCAGGGGAATCACCAAAAAATCTCATAGCAGCATTTAATGTGGCACAGGAGAACAATGCTATTTTATTTTTTGACGAGGCAGACTCGTTTTTGGGCAAACGAATATCAAGCGTTCAATCCGGACATGACCAATCGATTAATTCATTGAGAAGTCAAATGCTGATTTTGCTTGAAGATTTTGAAGGCATAGTAATATTTGCAACTAATTTGGTAAAAAATTTCGATCCTGCTTTTGAAACAAGAATTTTGCGACACATAAAATTTGACCTTCCTGATACACATGCTAGAACTGTTATTTTTAAGACTCTGATACCTTCGAAAGTTCCAATGGAACAACCATTAACTGACGAAGACTATCTGATGTTTGCTAAGACAAGTGAAGGGTTTTCTGGTAGAGACATTAGAAATTCTGTTTTGGACACTCTTTCTAGTGCAGCAAAGATGAATCTCAAATCATTAACTAAAGAATTGTTCATTAATGCTATAAATAAGAGGCAGGAGACTTACAAAAAGCTTGCAGAAGAGAAAGCAAAAGATAATAAGAAAATTACAGAAGATATCAAAGCAAGTATTATAGAAAAGTCAAAGCAAGATTTTAATGAAGCTCTTATAGGTGTTGCATTATATGCTGCCTGGTCAGATAACAAATTGGATCCAACAGAAGAAATGCTTTTAAGGGATCTTAGTATAGCCTTGAATGTAGAAATGCCTGTGGGTTTTGACAAGGATTATCTACCCCCATTATCACAGATTCTAGAATATTTCAATACGGAAGAGAAAAAAATGAAAGCCCTTGATATGTGTATAAGAGTTGTTGCAATAGATGGGACTTTTGTAAATGAAGAGATTTCGTTTATTGAGGAATTATGTGACAGATTGAGAATTAACCATGAGAAAAAACAGCAAATGATTGAGTACTCGCTTTCACTTGCTGCTTTAAATACTCAGTGGTATAAGATAAAATAACAAGATGCTAACATTTGGTCCCAAAGTACCACATACGAATTTCGACAGCAAGATCTTTCAAGGACACGATCCAATATGTGCGATACGTTGTCAGGAAATGATATTGCGTGATTACGGAATTCAGATTCCTAAAGAGGAATTGACAGCATACGCAACAGAGCAGGGTTGGTACCACGGAACTGGTACCAAGCCCAGCGATGTTGGCAATTTGCTTGAAACATGTAATGTCGGTACACATTCCCAACATTGTGACTCGGTTTATGACCTCATCAACGAGTTAAAAGAAGGGCATAGAGTAATTGTTGGTGTGGATGCCCATGAGCTGTGGGCTGAGCCAGGAACAGAAGAATACGAATTCTATCGGAATCTGACTAATGCTGACCATGCCCTAATCGTTACTAGTGTCAACATTGACCCAGAAAACCCTGAAAATTCAACAGTTGTACTGACAGACCCAGGAAATGGGTCTATCATGGAGTACGATTTTGAGAAGTTTGCTCATTCATGGAGAGACTCCAACTATTTCATGATGGCAACCGATGAACCAGCCCCATATCAATATAATGCAGAAACCCAATGCATGGAGGTGTCAAATTTTGCAACTGATTTTACCCTTCAAGAGTTTCCTTTCCATAATGAGTTTACTGATATATGGGAAGTTGATCAATTAGGATATGTCCCATATTACGAAGATGGTCATTTGTGGTCAATAACAGAGAATTTATCATACGATGATTTCGCTTCTGCGTATGGCAATGATAGTTTTGAAACATTAGATGACTCTCTAAATATGTACGATGACACCGATAGTTTGGTTCATGTGGACTTCTCGGATGGTGGAGTCGTTACAGAAGTAATGCCGATGGATGATCTGTTTGATTATTGGGCTGACTCCATTTCGGAAGATACGTCTTTCGGCGAAGAATGTTAAACTAATAAAAGGTTTCTCATGGATAAAATGAATTTTGATTTGGATGATACATTGCTGTCACCAACAGAGGAAATAGGAGGTGGAACAATAGAAGATTCCACAGGGACATTAGGTGCAAGTCATAATCCGTTTTGTTCAGGTTTCGACGCTGAGCACCCTCTCCCGTCATACGCTGAGCTTCGCAATGCGGGCTTCAGCGATTACCTTGCTAGACATATCTCAGAAGGCGGATGTCATTCTTATTCTGATAGGGAACTCTTTCATGTTCTCTACGAATCTGAAGACCCTGTAGCTGCCTACAATGAAATGATGGAAGATAAAGCGCAGCACATTATGGACAAAACGGACTCTTTTATTAATGAAATAGAGAACAGCGGTTTGCTTGGAAGTTCTTCCGAGACGTCCATCAAAGAGGATACCTCTCATTATAACGATGCTATATCTCCAGACGCTCATAAGGATGAACAAGAACTTGGTCTGGCAGATTGCTGGCCTCTCTGTAAAGCCTTGACAGGAGCCGTGTCGAATAACGCAAATTATGGATTTCACGCATAAATGAATACTATTATGGAAGAAAACGATGTAATTGGCATGGAAGAGACTCAAATTGAGGATCAACCTACTTTTGAACATGAAACAGCACAGAAATCGGAGGGATTTGAAATAAACACACCAACTACTGATACTGTTGAAAATTTGGCTGTTCCAAAACTCGAACCGATAAAAACAGATGAGGATATATACAATCCTCAAACTTCTCATTCGGTAAATGCAGAAGAAGAACGGGAGTTAGGCTCATGCGATTGTCGTTCTGAATGTAAATACAATACAGGGAAGACATGGAAGTCTTCAGATTACGGCTATTCTGATTAAAACTTATGCACAAATTTTCCACATCATCCGGCAAAGAGTTGTGGTATGATGTAATGAACAACAGGATTGGCCTATGGACTCCTGAAAAGGATAACGAAGTCAATCCTGTTGTGCATTTCAAAGCACCCACTTCAATAGATGCCAGTAGAATAACTATGTTCACTATTGAGATGACTCAACAATGTAATCTCAGGTGTACATATTGTTGCTATTCAGGCAACTATAGGGATAGAAGAGCGCATAATGCAAAGGAGATCTCGTATGAAACCTTGCAGAAGACAATAGAGTATATCCTTGGACATCATGACAAAAGTGCAGATGAGATTACCATTTGTTTTTATGGAGGGGAGGCTCTACTCGCAAGAAAGAAAATAGAATGGGTGATAGATGAATTGCTCCCCGTTTTCAAAGACAAAGTGCGTTTCTCTTTTTCAACCAATGGGCTATTGCTGACAGAAAACACAATTGACTGGTTGGGGAACATGCCAAATGTTTTGGTCAATGTAACGATTGACGGAAACAAATACATGCATGATGCCTATCGTCTGACCGTATCAGGAAGCGGTTCATACGATGCAATAGTCAAGAATCTGCGTCTTTTCAAAGCTAAATATCCAGATTTCTACAAGGACAATGTGAGATTCCTCTCCACGGTTTATTCCTGGAATGATGTATTAAAACTATCGGAGATTTGGGACGATGAGCCTGCTACAGAGGGACACTACCCTATACACATCTCACACATAATTCCTGATTTCGATGATGAAACACGGACTTATGATACATGGGAAGTGAAAAACCGTTTTTACAGACAGGCTTTTGAATATTATAAGAGAGGGAACAGCGGTATTCTGTCTGGCTGTTTTCAAAAGCTAATCGACATGGTGGATAATAGAAACTATTTGAAGCTAAAGTCGGAACTAAAGATTCAGACCTGTTATCAAGGACTCTTTTCTACGTTTATCAACGTGGATGGAGACTTATACGCTTGTGAAAAGTTCTGTGGAGCATTGAATATTGGTAATGTTAGTGAAGGCATAGATGAGGGTAAGACATTCTCCCTACTGCAACAATTTACAGAGAGAAAGAATCATTTATGTTCGTCATGCTGGGCACAACGTTTCTGTCGTATGTGTATGACAAGTTTGAATTACACTGAGGACGAAATAAAAAAAATGTGCGACATGGAACGCGACACCATTGACCTTGCATTAAGTTATTATTGTGAATATAAGGATTGGGTTAAAATAACTAATAAATAATAAGAATATGAATTTTCTTTCAATTTTTTCAAATATCGAAGAGACAGATACTCTTTATGTTGTAATCGCTATTGTGGTCATTCTCCTGCTTTGGGGATTGATCAAGATGGGTGGCAAAAAGAAGTAAAGAGATAAAGAGCAATGAATAAAACTATAAAAGAAATCAGAGGCATGAAGTGCCCGAATCATGATTACATACGAGATAATTACCATTTCTTGTATGAAGAGGCATATCCAGGCGCTAAGCCTCTACAGAGCACTCCTTGCATAAGATGTGGATATAGTATGTCTCTTCATAAAGTACAAAAATAAAACACAATACAATATGGGGCTACTCTCTGACATATTTGGATTTTTAGAAGACCTTGCCAACGGCAGTTCTTATTATAAGGAAGACAGCATAGCTTGGTGTGATAAAGTATGGAAACGAATGCGTTATACGGAACGAGGAGAAGCAAGGCTCTATCAAGTTGGAGACAAGATTTATCGTCAATTATACGTCGTCCTTGAGGACGGAGTAGAAGGCTACCTTACCGACACGAACGATCGAGGGCGCAATATCGAAAGTCTTAGCATAAAACGTGAAAGACGGAAAGAGTTAGAGCGTATTGGACATATCATCATCAAGAAATACCAATAAATTGAATTAGTCAAGACTTAATCTGACAGTTACGCATAAAATGAGTAGATTTGTAAC
>ENA-ORNP01003680-ORNP01003680.1-human-gut-metagenome-genome-assembly--contig:-NODE-3680-length-10479-cov-4.238296_pt1 | contig 10479 bp, 7 predicted proteins | sample MGYA00242119_ERZ509030 | MGnify/ENA primary metagenome ERZ509030 (study PRJEB26280, sample SAMEA2338708) | human gut metagenome | biome: human gut; feature: human-associated habitat; material: faeces...
GGCGGCATTCCGGGTGATCAAGCTATGATCACGCTGGGCATTACGGGCCGCAGCGGCTGCGGCAAATCCACGGTCACGTCTATTTTTGCTGCACACGGTGTCCCGCTGGCCGATGCCGATCAGATGTCCCGGGAGATCTTGCTCCCGGGCTCGCCATTGCTGCCCCAGCTGGCGGAGCGGTTCGGGGACGATATCCTCCGGGCAGATGGCACGCTGGACCGCCGCCTGCTGGCGGCCCGGGCCTTTGCCCCGCCGGAGGGCAAGCGGGCGCTGGACGCGCTGACCCACCCGGAAATCCTCCGCCGCATCCGGGCAGCGAAACAGGCGGCGCAGGAAGCTGGAAACCGCCTCTTTGTGCTGGATGGGGCTGTCATTGTGGGCACGGAGGCGGAAGCGGAATGTGACCGGTTGGCGGTCGTGACCGCTCCCTTTGCTACCAGTGTGGCCCGCATTGCGGCCCGAGACGGCATTTCACCGGAGATGGCTGCCCGCCGCCTGAATGCGCAGACTCCCGAAGAAACACTGCGTGCCCATGCGGATTACGTCCTTTGCAACGACGGAGCGCTGGAGGCGCTGGAAGCTTCCGCCAACACACTGTGTGAGCAGCTGCTGGCTGAGGCGGCCGGGAAAGACGGGGTGGCGCGTCCATTTTGAAAAAATTGATGAAAGCCCTGGTGCTTCTGGCGCTGGTGGGGATGGTGGTGCTCTCGGTGCCGTCGGTCCGCGATCAGGTGGAGCAGCAGTTCTACCCCCGCAAATATCAGGCCTTTGTGGAGCAGTGGGCGCAGGTCTATCAGCTGGACCCGCTGCTGGTCTACGCCTTTATCCGCACCGAAAGCGGCTTTGACCCGCAGGCAACCTCCAGCGTGGACGCCCGGGGTTTGATGCAGATGACCGAGGAAACCTTTCTCTGGATGCGCAGCAAGATCGCCCCGGAGGAGCCGCTGACCTTTGCCGACCTCTACAGCCCCGACACCGCCATCCGCTTTGGGTGCTATTACCTGCACCTTTGCATGGTGCGCTACAAAGGGGATGTATCCACGGCGGCAGCGGCCTACCACAGCGGCTGGGGCACGGTGGATCAGCTGCTGCAAATGGAGGAACACTCCGCAGACGGGGAAACGCTGCAGGGCTTCCCCTATAACCAGATGCACCACTACGTCAACAAGATCACCGCCTGCTACCAGACCTATCAGCGTCTGTACGCAGGTCAATGATAAAAAGTTAAGGAGCAAAAAATCATGAGTGAAAAACTTACTGCAAAAGAGTACGCCGAAAAGCTGCTCTACACCCCCGAATACGCTGCCGACAAGCAGGCAGATGTAAAGGAAAAGGCTGCTGCCTTTGCCGAGGGCTACAAGAAATTTATGGACAGCGCCAAGACCGAGCGCGAGGCTGCCGTTGTCAGCGAGCAGATGCTGCTGGCTGCCGGCTACAAGGCTTTTGAGCCCAAAAAGGCTTATGCCCCCGGCGAGAAGGTCTACTTCATTCAGGAGAACAAGGCTGTTGTGGCGGCTACCATCGGTCAGAAACCCTATGAGGAGGGCTTCCGTCTGGTCATCGCCCACATCGACTGCCCCCGTCTGGACCTGCGTCCCAACCCCCTGTACGAGTCTGACCACATGAGCTACTTCCGCACCCACTACTACGGCGGTGTGCGCAAGTACCAGTGGGCTACCATCCCGCTGGCCATCCACGGCGTGTTCACCCGCGCCGACGGTTCCAGTGTCAACTTTGCCATTGGTGAGGACGAGAACGATCCCGTGTTCTGCATCACCGACCTGCTGCCCCATCTGGGTGCCGAGCAGAACGAGCGCAAGCTCAGCGAGGGCATCAAGGGCGAGGAGCTGAACGTGCTTATCGGCTCTGACACCGTGGAGGAAGAGGACGTCAAGGAGGCTGTCAAGCTGAACACCCTGATCCTTCTGCACGAGAAGTACGGCATCACCGAGCGCGACTTCACCCGCGCCGAGATCGAGGTGGTGCCCGCTGCCAAGGCACGCGACGTGGGCTTTGACCGCTCCATGATCGGTGCCTACGGCCACGACGACCGCGTGGATGCTTACCCCGCACTGCTGGCCGAGATCGAGACCAAGGACCCTGTGCACACCACCATCTGCGTGCTGACCGATAAGGAAGAGATCGGCTCCGACGGCGTGACCGGTATGCAGAGTATGTATGTGTTCCACTTTATGCAGCTGCTCTGCCGCGCTGCCGGTCAGGACGATATCCTGGCCTTCCGCAACAGCGTGTGCCTGTCTGCGGACGTGACCGCCGCCTTCGACCCCTCCTGGGCAAGCGCCTTTGAGAAGCAGAACGGCACCTACGCCGGCCGCGGCATTGCCATCTTCAAGTACACCGGCAGCCGCGGCAAGAGCTCTGCCAGCGACGCCAACGCCGAGCTGCTGGGCGACATCACCCGGATGCTGGATGCCAACAACGTGGCATGGCAGATCGGCGAGATGGGCCGTCTGGATCTGGGCGGCGGCGGCACCATTGCCAAGTATGTGGCAAACCGCGGCATCCCTGTGCTGGACATCGGTGTGCCCGTGCTGTCCATGCACTCTCCCTTCGAGGTCATCCACAAGACCGACCTGTACATGGCTTACCGCACTTTCTCTGTGTTCTGCCAGTCTGCTGACTGATCCCCCGCGCTGACGGATATTTTGCATTGAAAAACCGAGCTGCCTGCACATTTTTGTGCGGCGGCTCGGTTTTTTTGCGCAAAAGCCTTGACCTTCAACCGGCTTTAAGGTGTAATGTAAGGGCGGAGGTGAAGCAAATGAACATCAAACAGGCTTCCGAACAAAGCGGCGTGTCCGCCCCGAACATCCGCTTTTATGAAAAAGAAGGGCTTCTCACACCGGCACGCAGGCAGGGCAATGACTACCGCGATTACACCGCCGGGGATGTCCGCACGCTTAAACTTATCCGTATGCTGCGGATGCTGGATGTGCCGCTGTCTACCATCAAGGCGGTATTGCGCGGGGAACAGCCCCTGCAACAGGCGCTGCAAGCCCAGCAGACCGTGCTGGAGCAGCAGGCGGCGCAGCTGGCGGCAGCCATGCAGTTCTGCGCCGACCTTGCCCGGCAGGCTCCGCAGATGGACACACTGGACGTGGACGCCTGTCTGACCCGCATGGAAAGCCCCGCCCCGCAGCAGGGGTTCTTCTCCGGCTGGCTGCAGGATTACTGCACGCTGGCGCAGGTGCAGCACCAGAAGCACTTTTTCTTTATCCCGCAGGGCAGCATCAACACCCCGCAGGAGTTTACAGCGGCGTTGCAGGCTTATGCAGAGGAAAAGGGAATGCAATTCGCCCTGACCAAAGAGGGAATGTACCCGGAGTTTTCGCTGGACGGCATCGCGTATAAGGCCTACCGCAACCCGGGCAAGTACCGGGACGAGATCTGCTGCGATGCCGTGCATCCCGAGCAGCTGGACGCAGGACTGCCCGCCCGGCGGGAGAAGCTGCTGCACTTTTTGCGCCTCGCTGTGCCGCCGGTGTGCACCTTTGCCGCCATTCTGGCGGCGGGGTGGCTTGTCACCGGCGGTGCAGGCTGGCTCTGGCTGGCGGTGCTGGCCTCTGCCGGAGTGCTGCTGGGGCGTTGCTTTGAAAGGTGGCTGTAAGGCGCATTACCCCAGCGGCAGCGCCTCGGCTACGGTCAAAAAGGTGTAGCCGTTGTCTGTATACCACCGGATGATATCCGGCAGTGCTTCGGCGGTGGTGCGGGTGGTGGCAGAGTCGTGCATCAGCACCACGCAATGGGTCTGCTCGCCGGTTTCCCGCACCACATTGCGGTAGATGGTATCCGCACTGGGGTGCCCGCCCACGGCGTCCTCGGCGCAGACGTTCCAGTCCACCCACTGCCAGCCGCGCTGCTCTACCTCGGTTTTTAGCTGTTGCATCAGCCCCTTGCCGCCGTAGCGGCGGCTCACGGTGTTGGTGCTGCCGCCGGGAAAGCGCAGGTACCGGATGTTCTCGGTGTCCACATAGGGGGCAATGCGCTCCTTCAGCAGGGCGATATCCTTCCAGTAGGCGGCGCTGCTGCGGTAGATGTCGCTGTATTCGTGGGAGGCAGAGTGCAGCGCGATTTGATGCCCGGCGGCAGCGGCCTGCGTGAGCAGGGGCAGATATTTCTCGTTGTAGCCGGTGGCTACCACAAAAAAGGTGCCGTGCACCCCGGCGGCATCCAGAGCCGCCAGCACCTCCGGGGTGGTCTTGCTGGGGCCGTCATCAAAGGTCAGGCAGACCCATTTTTCCGGCAGGGTAGGGGCAGCGGGCGTACCGGCATCGGATGCAGCAACAACCGGTGCGGCAGGAGAAAAGGGCGAAAAATCCGGCGCGACGGTCAGCTCGTTCAGCTTGCAGCCCGCCGGTGTGCGTACCGGCACCAGCCACCCTGCCGCAAACGCTGCCAGTACTGCCGCCAGCAGCCCGCCCCATAGCCCGATGCGCCCGCCGGTGCGCCGCACAAAAAGCTTCATATACAAACCCCTCCTTTGCTCTGGGCGCAGCGCCGCAGGCAGACTTTCTGCACACAAATGACCTGTGAAATTGCCCGGAAAGCTGCCTTTGCGCGCACTCTGCGCTGCTATTATAGATATGAAACTTAAAAAAACTTATGAGAAACAAAGAAACCACTTGACGAATTGCCGGAAATGTGTTATTATATGCAAGCAGTCCGCACCAACGGTTTTCTACCTCAAAAACCGGAGAACTGTACAACAGGTATGCGAGGGTGGCGGAACTGGCAGACGCGCACGTTTGAGGTGCGTGTGGTTTATCCTTGGGGGTTCGAGTCCCCTCCCTCGCACCAGAAGGCAAGTCGGTTTTTGACTTGCCTTTTTTCTATGAGCAGAAGTGGTGGAATGGCAGACACGCTGGTTTTAGGCACCAGTTCCTTGTGAGTGAGGGTTCAAGTCCCTTCTTCTGCATAACGTGAAAATCCGCATGAATACTGGAAAAATCAGTGTTCATGCGGATTTTTTGTATTTGCGGCTTATCAAATACTATCGAATACTAACTGATATTTGCACTTACTTGCTATCCGAAAGTCTGCAAAAAGTCTGCAAGCTTTACAGGGCAAATCTGCGTGAATCGCCCTTGAAACGACACGAATCGCCCCGGGGATGTGTTGACAGGCTCTTTTGCGGGATGGTATAATATTATTAGGAATAGTGTCGGTTTATATGGGAGCTGACACGCGGCGCTTGTGCACTTTTGCGGAACTTTGTGCATGGCGCTTCAGGATAAAGCCTTTGGAAGAACGTATTGTGAAGGGGTCTGGCTGCGGGGCAGTCGGAGGAAACAGCCTTATGATGAAGAAACGAAAAAATATCCTGCTCATAGCGGGGATGCTGCTGGCACTGCTGGTCGGCATCCTTGTTTACACTGATTATACGCAGGAGCAGATCTATCAGGAAAGCACGGAAAACCTGCTTTCCACCTATGGGCAGTCTGCCAAGACCTTTACCATGTTTGCGCAGCGCAACTGGAACATCCTGACCGACTGGGACAGCTATCTGGGTGCCCTTGCGGAGCGGGGAGAGCAGGAGGGGCAGTGGCAGGAGTATATTGCCCAAAAGGCTACATGGCAGTACACAGATTTTTACCTATTCAACGAGCAGTGCGAGTTCTGGACCACCGCCGGGCGGCAGGGCACAGCAGAGCATATGAGGGCGGCTTTTGAGGAGCTGTATACTGCAAACGAGCCGGTGATCACCAGCTACACCTCTAGTCAGGGCGTCCGCAAGATCATGTTTGCCATGCCTATGGAACAGCCCTTGCAGCTGGGTGACACCACCTATACGGCGCTGGCGGTCAGCTACGACAACGCCGTGCTGGAAAAGCTGCTGGGCAGCATGGTCTATGAGGGACAGAGCGATTGCTATATTGTGCGTTCAAACGGCGATGTGGTGCTTTCCACCGAGACAAAGACCGAGATCCCCGAGCAGATGACGAACCTGTTTGATTACTTGCAGCAGAACGCCCGTGTGGATAAGCCCTACTATGACACCATGGTGCAGACCCTGCCGCAGGGCGGCGAGGGCTGTGTGCTGTTCACCATGAACGGGCAGAAATATTACCTGATCTATCAGCCGCTGAGCATTCTGGATTGGAGCATCATCGGCATCGTGCCCACCGGGGTGGTGGATGCCGGGATGCGCCGGGTGCAAAACGCTACCATTTTAGTCATTGCGCTGCTGGGGCTTCTGATCATGGCAGGCGTGGTAAAGATCCAGCGTGACGCGGAGCGCAACCGCCGCAGGGAGCTGGAGCGCCGCCGGGAAAAGAGTGATATGATGTTTGCGGGCATGGCGCGCGTTGTGGAGCGTTTTGCAGTGTGTGATCTGGACCGCGACCGTTACCAGTACTACGAGCGGCACGGAGAAGCATTGTACCCGCCGGAGGGCTCTTACCAGCAGCTGCTGGAGCAGATATCGCGCAAGTATGTGGTGCTGACCGACAGCGAAAACGCCAAGATCACCCAGATGCTGGCACCGGAAAATCTGCGCAGGCTGATCAAAACGGACAACGACTCCCTCAAGCTGGAATACGCCGCCCGCGATAAAAGCGCGTTTTTCATGATGACGGTGGTTCCCATGGCGTGGAAGGGCGACCGCCTGACCCGCGTGATGATGATCGTGCAGGATATGGGAGAGCAGCACCTGCTGCAAAGCCTTGCCAACACCGATGGCCTGACCGGCCTGCTGAACAAGCGCTATTTTGACCGGGTACTGACCGTGCTGGAGCAGCACAGCCAGCCCTTTGCGCTGTTCTATATGGACTTGGACCGCTTCAAGCCGGTCAACGATACCTACGGCCATGATGTGGGCGATGAGCTGCTGAAGGGCGTTGCCCAGCGGCTGCAGAGCTGCATCCGCAGCCGGGATTACGCCTTCCGTCTGGGTGGTGACGAGTTCGCCCTGCTGCTGATCGGCCCGATGGAATCGGAGGCTTGCGCCAGCAAGATGAACCTGATCTGTGAGATGATCGCCGTGCCCTACGAGATCGACGGCAATACCGTGAGCGTGGGTGCCAGCTGCGGCTACGCCCTGTACCCCGCCGAAAGCGTGGACGTGCAGCAGGTGCGCTGCATCGCCGACCAGCGGATGTACGAGAATAAGCAGAAAAACCACGCCAGACAGGACGGCACGGAAGGCATTTAAAATTGTCTTACACAAAGCAAGGCCGCAGCACGGTATTTGTGCTGCGGCCTTGCCCGTTATATTATGCTGTTACAGATGCAGCATATCCCGCTGGGCGGCAGCGCGGTAGCGCAGCGCAGCGGCGATAAAGCCCTTGAACAGGGGATGTGCGCGGTTGGGGCGGCTCTTGAACTCCGGGTGGAACTGTGCGCCCAGATGGAAGTCGCGACCGGGCAGCTCCACCGTCTCCACCAGATGGCCGTCCGGGCTTGTGCCGGAGATGACCAGCCCGGCGTCCTGCATCTCCTGCCGGAAGTCGTTGTTGAACTCATAGCGGTGGCGGTGGCGCTCCCAGATCTCGCTCTCGCCGTAGCACTCGGCCATTTTGGTGCCGGGCGCCACTGTGCAGGGATACTTGCCCAGACGCATGGTGCCGCCCTTGGGGATGTTGCCCTGCTGATCCGGCATCAGGGAGATGACGTTGTGGGCACCGTCCGGGGTGAACTCGCTGGAATTAGCGTCCTTGTAGCCCAGCACATTGCGGGCAAATTCAATGACCATGATCTGCATACCAAGGCAGATGCCAAAGCAGGGCACATGGTTCTCGCGGGCGTATTGGGCGGCTTGGATCATGCCCTCGATGCCGCGGTCGCCAAAGCCGCCGGGCACGATGATGCCGTCCACGTCTGCAAAAGCTTCCTTGCAGGCAGCCTGATCGGTCAGATCCTCGCTTTCCACCCAGCGGATCTCCACCTGACTGTCGTTCTCAAACCCGGCGTGGTACAAGCTTTCCATCACCGAGAGGTATGCATCGTGCAGCTTGACGTACTTGCCCACCAGTGCAATGGTGCAGGTCTTGCTGCGGGTGGCAATGCGGGAGACCACCTGCTTCCACTCGGTCAGGTCGGCAGGGGGAACATCCAGATGCAGCTGCTGCACCACCACATCGTCCAGACCGTTGGTGTGCAGCATCAGCGGGCACTGGTAGAGACTGGGCATGGTCAGGTTCTCGATGACGCACTCCGGTTTGACGTTGCAGAAGGTGCTGATCTTGCGGCGGATATCGCTGCCCACGCTGCCGTCTGCGCGCAGGATGATGATGTCGGGGCTTACGCCCATGCCCTGCAGCTCCTTGACCGAGTGCTGGGCGGGCTTGGATTTGTATTCGTCCGAGCCGGAGATGTAGGGCACCAGCACCACATGGATGAAGCAGCAGTTCTCCCGTCCCTGCTCCAGACCCACCTGACGGATGGCCTCAAGGAAGGGCTGGCTCTCGATGTCGCCGGTGGTGCCGCCGATCTCGGTAATGACCACATCGGCCTCGGTGGAAGAAGCCAGATTGTAGATGTAGCTCTTGATCTCGTTGGTGATGTGGGGGATGATCTGGACGGTCTGGCCCAGGTATGCGCCCTGGCGCTCCTTGTTCAGCACGTTCCAGTAGACCTTGCCGGTGGTCAGGTTGGAGTATTTGTTCAGGTTCTCGTCGATGAAGCGCTCGTAGTGGCCCAGATCCAGGTCGGTCTCGGTGCCGTCATCGGTGACGAAGACTTCGCCGTGCTGCAGGGGGCTCATGGTGCCCGGGTCCACGTTGACATAGGGGTCCAGCTTCTGGCTGGCCACTTTCAGGCCGCGGCACTTGAGCAGGCGGCCCAGCGAAGCGGCCGTAATGCCCTTGCCAAGGCCGGAGACGACGCCGCCGGTGACAAAAATAAACTTGGTCTGTTTTTCTGCCATAAAATATCCTCCTCTAATGGACGTTTGATATGGTTTACTTTCCCGGTGGAGGGGTGCGCGTTGCGTAAAGCCCGCACCCACTCAAAAACATACAACACAGAATTATACACCCGATGGGTCATAGGAATCAAGGATTTCCTGCGCGATCTCGGCCCGGTCCCGCCGGGTATCCATGGCATTCTTTTCAATGTAGCGGTGTGCCTCGGCCTCGCTCATTCCACGCTCCGCGATGAGGCAGCACTTGGCCCGGCTGACCAGACGCACCTGCGCGATCTTTTCCTGCATCCTGGCGTTTTCCTGCCGCAGGCGCAGCAGGCGGTGATTGCTGGCTGCTGCCATGTGGATGGCCTGCAAAAACAGCGTGTTCGAGAACGGCTTGCTCAAAAGCAGCACGCCCTCGTCGCTCATGGAACCCAGCAGCTGCTCGGCCGCTGCGGCCTTGGCCAAAAGCACCACGCCCGCGTCGGTCTTTTCCACGGCGGCAACGCACAGCTCATGGCCAAACTCATCGGGCAGCGGCGCGTTGACCACGATGAGCTCAAAATCCGATTCTAACATCCTGCGCCGGGCCTCGGCTCCGCTTGGCACGATCAGAGGCCGGGGGTATCCCAGCTCCGCCAGCCGTGCCGAGATATACTCGTTTGAGCTGGCTCCGGCGCTGACGATCAGAGCACGTCCCATTCGGAATCGCTCCTTTCCTTTTCCCTCTCTTTTTCCGGTAGCTTACCGCTCAGATGGCGTTGAAGTAGTGGATGCGCTCGTACTCTGCCGGGTCGGCGGCATTCTTCAGGGCAGCGCAGCGCTTCAATTCCTCCTCGTAGTAGCGGTGAGAGAGCTCCTCCGGCAGCACGGTGCGCAGGAAGTCACTCTCCTGCGCGGCCTGCACGGCTTCTTCCAGAGTGGAAGGCAGCTTTTCCAGCCCAAGGCCAGCGGCCACGGCGGGGTCGAACAGATTCTTGTTGATAGGGGCCTGCAGTTCCAACCGGCGCTCAATGCCGTCCAGACCGGCGGCCAGGATGAGGCCGATGGCCAGATACGGGTTGCAGGCGGGGTCCGGGCTGCGCAGCTCCATGCGGCAGTTGTCGCCCTGCACCTGCGGGATGCGCACGAGCTGGCTGCGGTTCTGGCGGCTCCAGCTCACGTATTTGGGGGCTTCGTCGCTGCCAAAGCGGAGGTAGCTGTTGGGCAGGGGATTGGTGAAGACGGTCAGCGCGCGGCTGTGTGCCAGCACACCCGCCATAAAGCTGCCCGCGATGCTGTCGGGCGCGATGTCGCCCTCAAACAGGTTCCGTCCGTCCATGTAGAGCGAAAGGTTGATGTGCAGCCCGCTGCCGGCCTGGTCGGCCAGAGGTTTGGGAAGGAAGCTGGCATGGATGCCGCTGCGCATGGCCACGGCCCGCACGATCTGCTTGAACATCATCACGTTGTCGGCGGTCTTGAGCGGGCCTGCATAGTGGCAGTCGATCTCGTTCTGGCCGTTGCCGCTCTCGTGGTGGCTGTGCTGGGGGCTCATGCCCATCTGCTCCATGGTCAGGCAGATGTCCCGGCGCAGGTTCTCACCTGCATCCAGCGGGGCTACATCAAAGTAGCCGCCA
>ENA-ORNP01003688-ORNP01003688.1-human-gut-metagenome-genome-assembly--contig:-NODE-3688-length-10447-cov-3.232679_pt1 | contig 10447 bp, 9 predicted proteins | sample MGYA00242119_ERZ509030 | MGnify/ENA primary metagenome ERZ509030 (study PRJEB26280, sample SAMEA2338708) | human gut metagenome | biome: human gut; feature: human-associated habitat; material: faeces...
CATCTACCCCTGCGCCGAGTGCGCATCCTCGCAGAGCATTTTTATCGTATGGAAACGAAGTTTCCTATACGATAAAAATGCCCTGTGCGGGAGCGCTCCCAAAGCACAGGGCCTCGTATTCCTATTTTATTGGCAAGCCTTACAGCTGCACCAGTACAAACATATTGTAGATCGCGCGAATGGCGTTTTCGAAATCCCCGTCGCTCACGCCGATGATGATGTTTAACTCGCTGGAGCCCTGGTCGATCATCTTAACGTTGATATTAGCGTGCGCAAGTGCGGAGAAGATACGTCCCGCAGTGCCTCTGGTCGATCTCATGCCGCGGCCTACGACTGCGATCAGCGCAAGGTCGCCCTCGATGTCGATCATATCAGGCTTTGCAAGGCGATGGATCGCTGCGACTACGTTCTGTTCCTTATCCATAAATTCATCCTGATGTACAAATACGGTCATCGTATCGATGCCTGACGGTACATGCTCAAACGAAATTCCATTATCTTCAAAAGCCTGTAAAATTCTTCTGCCGAACCCAATTTCGGAATTCATCATATCTTTTTCGATATTAACTGAGCAAAAGCCTCTCTTGCCGGCAATACCTGTAATGACAAATTTCGGCTTCTGGCAGGTGCTCTCCACAATCCAGGTACCACTGTTGTCCGGTTCGTTGGTGTTGCGGATATTGATCGGGATACCTTCGCTTCTGACCGGGAAAATTGCCTCTTCATGCAGCACGGACGCGCCCATATAGGAAAGCTCGCGCAGTTCTCTGTAAGTGATCGTCTCGATCTTTTCCGGGTTCGGGATGATATTCGGGTCTGCGATCAAAAAGCCTGATACGTCCGTCCAGTTTTCGTAAACATCCGCATGAACCGCCTTTGCAACGATCGAACCGGTGATATCGGAGCCGCCTCTGGAGAACGTGCGAATGCTTCCGTCCGGATTTGCGCCATAAAAGCCCGGCACAACCGCGTTTTCCATGTTCTGAAGGCGTTCGCCCAGTACTTCGTTGGTCTTTACTGCATCGAATTCGCCATTTTCTTTAAAAAATACGACCTGTGCCGCATCGACAAATTCATATCCCAAATAAGCCGCCATTACGATACCGTTTAAATACTCTCCGCGGGATGCCGCATAATCCTTTCCGACATGAGCACGGAAGTTTTTTTCGATGACAGCAAACTCGTCTGCCAGAGACAACGTCAGGGACAGACCGTCAATGATCTCCTGATAGCGTTCCTCGATCTGGTGCAGGTTTTCAGAAAAATCTTCGTCCTGCTCCGCCAGCGCGTAACAGCCATACAGCATATCCGTTACCTTTGTGTCCTTGCGGAACCGTTTGCCCGGCGCGCTCGGTACAACGTATCTTCTGGATGCTTCTGCATGGACGATTTCCGCGACCTTTTCAAACTGCTGTGCGCTCGCAAGGGAACTGCCCCCGAATTTTACTACTTTTCTCATGGTCTCTGTATTCTCCTGTCTTTTTTCAATCCTTGATTCTGATCTTTTTCACAAATCCGAAGATCTGCTCCCGGCATTTCTCAAACTCTGCTTCCTGCATGGATTCTGTCACAAAAGCGAATTCCTCCAAAGCGCTGTCCAAAACGACCGGCACTACGTCTCCGAATACCTTTTCGACATCCGTCCGGGCTTTCTTTGACACCCGGACAAAGAAGCGTCCCTCCTGACTGTCAAAGTCGGCGACTTTTGCCTCGCCCTCTTCCCACAGGCATCCGACGGTTTTCTGTAGATGTCTCGCGCATTCCACCACATCGGCGACTACCGCGCTCGCAGTCGGCAGCTTTCCGGCACCGCGTCCGTAAAACATCGTATCGCCCAGCGTATTGCCGCATACCGCCACGGCGTTGAACACATCGTTGACACCGGCAAGGGCATTTTCTTTTTTCAGAAGGTACGGCGCAACGGATATCTGATAGCCATTCTCCGTCTCCCGGCTGACCGCCAGAAGCTTGATTGTCGCATCCAGCTTCTTTGCATAGGCAAAATCTGTCGGATCGATTCCGGTGATGCCCTCCGTATGGATTTTGTGGAAATCAACGGTCTTTCCCGCTACGAGGGAGGTCAGAATCGCAATTTTGCGGCACGCATCGTAGCCTTCCACGTCTGCTTCCGGATTGCGCTCCGCATAGCCCAGTGCCTGCGCCTGACCAAGGGCTTCTTCAAACAACATGCCCTCCTGTTCCATCTTTGTTAAAATATAATTCGTCGTTCCATTTAAAATACCGGAAACTTCCACAATCCGCTCCGCCGTCAGGCAGTTGTTAATTGGACGAATGATCGGAATACCGCCGCCTACGCTCGCCTCAAAAAAGTAATTGCAGCGATTCTCCCGCGCCAGCCGAAGAAGCTCTGCGCCGTGGTTTGCAACCAGCTCCTTATTCGAAGTGCATACGCTCTTTCCGGCTTCCAATGCACGCTTGGAAAACGTGTATGCCGGTTCGTTTCCGCCCATCGTCTCGCAGACAATCGAAATCTCCGGGTCCTGTAAAATAACTTCTATATCATGTACGACTTTCGTCTCATTCGGATCTCCGGGAAAATCCCTCAGATCCAGAATATATTTCACTTCAATCGGATTACCGGCACGCTTTGTAATCAGCTCCTGATTGCAGGAAAGCACTTCAGCCACGCCGCTTCCCACTGTACCATATCCTAATATCGCTGCTTTTACCATGCTTTGCTGTTCTCCGTTTTCTACTCTTTCGCCAGAATCTTTACGCTGTGCACGCCTGTCCGTTTTTCCATCGCATCCAGCATTTCCGAAATGTCCTTCGTCGTCTGAAGGACCTGCACGCTGATACTCAACGCAGCCACGCCATTGATCGGAATACTCTGATGAATCGTCAGAATATTTGCGCCAAACTGTGCAATGACCTGAAGCACATCTGACAGAAGTCCCGGTTCGTCCTCGATCTGCATCGAAAGCGTTACAGTTTTTCCCTGGGTACTGTCGTGGAACGGAAAAATATCATCCTTATATTTGTAAAAAGAGCTTCTGCTGATACCAACCGCATCTACCGCGTCCTGAATGGTGGGCAGCTTTCCTGACTCCAACAGCCGTTTTGCTTCCACAACCTTCAATAATACCTCCGGTACCGCTTTTTTTGTCACCACAAAATATTTGGTAGGCTCTGTCATAATATCGCCCCCTTTTATGTTCTTATGACGCACACACTTGTGCGCCATTGAGGGATATTCTAACATAGCCTACCAAATTACGCAAGAACTATTTTTATCCGATTCTCGCCCGTTTGCGCTGTCGCTTGCCTGTCTGGAAACGATATGCGGCTACGACGTCGTAATAATAAACCGCCGCATACATCACAGCGCCCATAATAAACGCCATCAAAACGTCGAACATCGAATGCTGTTTGATAAACATCGTGGATAAAATGATCGAAACACAGAGAATCAGGGAGCCTCTGCGCACCCACTTTTTGCCGGAGAGCGTTTCATTGTTCATCACCGCGAAATGCGCTCCGAGGGAATTATATACATGGATACTTGGGAACAGGTTGGTCGGCGTATCCGTCTGCCAAAGCTGACTCACCAGAACCGTAAATACATTGTGGCGCGGCATGGTGTGAAGCCGTAGATGCTGAATATTCGGAATAAACGTCGAAATCACCAAAAAAATCAGCATTCCCGTACACAGAAAAACTGCACATCTGTCATAGTTGCGCCGATCCTTGAAAAACAGATACCCGAGCACAGCTGGTACATAAGCAAACCAGAGCAGGTACGGCACGACAAAATATTCACAGAACGGTATATAATCATCAATGTTCATATGCACTACCATATACTGCACATTGGTGCGGTGCTCCAGCAAATAAAACCACAGAACGTAGATCACACCGAAGATTGCCAACGGTATGATATGCTTATACTTCTCATAATAGCGTTTCATTGCTCTCCTCTTTCGCTGCCGGGCAGCGATTCCATCCTCACGAAAAACAGAGTTTCTTCTATTTTTATACGTTCTATACAATCGTTATATGATAAACCGAAGCTTCTGTTTTTCTACTGTCAGTTCAATTCTGTCGAGCTTTCCCGGGATCTCTCCGTCTGTCTGCACCCAGCAGGGCGTCGACGTACGAATTTCAATCCGGGAGGCGCGATACTGATCCACGCCTTTAAATCCTCCGTGCTTTCCCTTCAATGCAAAAGGGATAATGATCGGGAATTTCCATCTCGGCACGTTATTGACCACGCACAGATCGAGCAGCCCGTCCTGATCGTCTGCCTTCGGACAAAAGCAAAAGCCGCCGCCCTCGTAGCGGTGAATCATTCCCGCCGCAAATAAAAGCTTTCCTGCTTTGATGATCTCCCGGCCGTCCAAGCGAATCGACGCCCTGCAATACTGCAGCGTCAGCATCTGCTTCAAGCCGATCCCAAGATACGTCAGCTTGCCGAGTCCGAATTTGTTTAACGCGTCCTTCATCGGGGAATCGAGTGCCTCCTGACAAACCGCTGCATCATATCCTATGCCGCAGCTGACCAGAAAATGCCTTTTTTGCGTTTTTCCATCAGCATTCCATGTGACGCACCCAAGATCCATCCGATGCTCTGTACCGCCATCCAGCAGCTTTTTCATCAGAGGCCTGATGTCGTGCCCAATCTTAAGATCCCGCGCCAGATCGTTACTCGAACCGGTCGGGATATAACCGAGCCGAACCTGTTCGAAATGCTGCATCCCCTGTATGGCTTCATTGAGCGTTCCGTCCCCGCCGAGCACAATTAAAAACCGTTCCGCTCCTTCGGAAACATTCGTCAGCCGTTTTGCCAGCTGCCTGACATCGCCGCGCTTTTCCGAAAAATAAACCTCATAAGGAATGCTGCGCTCCTGCAAAACTGCTTCCGCCTGTTTCCAGAGCGCATAGCCCTCTCCTGAGTGGGCTGCAGGATTTACAATAAACAATAATGGAAGCCTGCCGTCCCCATATTCACATTCACAGTACATTTAGAACCCTTATCCTTTGTTTTTCCTAACCTTATCTTTACTAAGTCTGTATTTTATCCACAAATATTTCCAAAGTCAATACAGGGCAAAAAGAATTCGTAAAAATTTAAGGAAAAGATAACAAAACCGCCGGGGCTTTCGAAAAAGCCGCCGGCGGTCTGTATCGGCTGCAAGCTGCAACGTCGGATTATTTTACTGTGATTGCTGTGATATGGGGATTTACACCCTCGTACCAGTACAGGAAGCCTTCTGCATCGATGGTATCACCGATCTGCAGATTTTTAACAGCCTTGTAAACATCGCTGTCCTTGTCACACAGATAAGACTCAACCAGGAAGGTGTAGGTTTCGCCGTTGCTGGAAACGTTGAAGTACAGGTCGTCACCCTCAGAACCGGAACCATCGTAGTTGTACAGATAAGCAACATCGTTGCCGTCTGCATCCTGACCAGCCGCTTCTACAGTCAGATTCGTAAAGGTAACATGCTGATTCTGATGATCGATCAGCTCGTCTGTGCCAAGCAGGTCAGTAACATCAACTGCAGGAGCGATATATTCGTCTGCGCCCTCTACGAACTCAAAGGTTGCATCCATCAGCTCAACTTCGCCGGACCACTCGGATTTGTAACCGGTTACGCGGATTTTTACGCCGGGAACGAGCTTTTCATAATCTTCTTCGGAACAAGCCATGTCATACAGGAAGTATGCGCCGTCCTTGTCCTGTGTATAAACAGTAGCCTTGTCTTCCCACCAGGACTGTTTTGCCTGAACGTAGCTCTCGATGGTCACTTCGCTGTCCAGATCTGCTGCAACATAATCTGCATAGGATAAAACATCGCCTGCTGCTTCTTCTGCTGCAGTGCTTTCAACAGTCTCTACTGCGGTGCTCTCAGCTGCAGTCTCTGTGGTTTCTGCTGCCTGTCCGCAGCCAACCATTGCTGCAGTCATGGAAACGGTCAGAACCATTGCCAGTAATTTTTTCATCCTTCTTCTCCTTTGTCTCCAGGACGTTTTCCGTCCCATGGAAAACCATTTTTGCTTAAACAATCTTATTATAGCCGAAATGTCCGGAAAATCAATCCCCTCTTTTGCTTTTTTGTAATTGCTGCCAGACCACATACAAAAGAATCAACACCCAGGCAGTGCCAATCACACTGAGCAATACGACGGAGGTCGTCGGAAGCGGTCCCAGATCCTGTTTGCCCGCTGTGCTCTGCAGCGTATCATTTAAGTGATACAGCGCGGTCACGTCATCAAAGAGCTTATCCGTGTATGCCTCGTCCACGGTTTCTTTTCGACGTACAGATTTTGCCGTTTTTTCAATCAGCTGTCCTGCCGCATCCCGCAGGGAAGCCGAGCCGGAAAAGACGGGCGTTGTAAACGTATCCTGCGTATGATTTAACAAAAGCTTCGCCGCTTCGATTTTTACTTTGTAATGGGTGTCCGAATCCTCGCCCTCCCGCGCAAGATAATCCTGATATTCGGCGGACTCCTGCGCTTTGGACGTGACCGGCACATAGCCTTCTGTCTCAGAATAGGAAATCTGCACGTCGCTGGTCAGAAGGTACTGGGTAAACAGCCAGGACGCCAACACCTCCTGCGGATCTTCCTTATAAAAAACACAAACCGAGGGTCCCTGCGAAATCATCTGCATATTTTCCGCGTCATACTGTGGAACGGGACGCACCGCCACCTCAAAGGACTGCTTTGCCTCGTCGCTGATATCCGACAGCGGCGCATCGGGGCCCATCCAGGTCGCGCCTGCGGTGGAATCAACGGCGAATACGCACTGACCGGCATTTAAAAAATTCGCCGGATAGCTCGAAATCTTAAACGTTGAAAATGCACCGGAACGGACATGATCCGCAATCGTAAACAGAATGTCCTTTGTCGTATCGTTGAAAATCTCGACCTCGCCGGACTGCGTGGAATATCCGGCGTTTTTCTGACGCAGCATCTGAATCATCATATTGTCGGTGGATTTGTAGATAAACGGGATCATAACGTCGCCCCCATTTAACACATACTTTCCATCCGCGCCCTTTTTCGCAGCTGCCTCAGAGACTTCCCAGATAAAATCCCAGGTCAGCACGTCAGGAACCGTATAGCCCAGCTGCTCCACATAATCCTGGTTGATATAGCAGGCTTCTGTCGAACGCATGTAGGGAAGCGCGTAATAATGTCCGTTTAAGGAACATTCCTTCAAAAACTGCGGAATTACTTCCTCCTGCGTCGGGGAATCGAATTCCAGATTGCTTCCGCCAAGTCCATAGGCGGGATCTGCCATCAGCTCATCCAGAGGTACGACTACCTGACTGCCGGTTAAATACGTTGCAATATGATCCGGGTAGGTGATGCAGACATTCGGCGTCGTCTGCGTCGCAATATTCGTAATAACGTCGTTGTAAATTTTACCGTAATCCGTGTAGAGCTTCAGATTGACCGTAATATTCGGGTAGAGTGCCTCAAAATTCGCGATCGTTTTTTTGTAAATATCCGTCTGACGGATGTTCGTGTCGTTTTTTGCCCAGAACGTGATCTCATACTGCTTTGTCGTGTCGAAGTTCTCCGGCACTTCAAACGCAGCCCTTTCCTTCGAGCCGTGACATCCGGTCAGCTCTGCTGCAGCCCCGGTCAGACAGACGAACGCCATCGCACAGGACAGCATCTTTTTCCAGAATGGTCTCATCCTTTTACCCCTCCCTGCGATACGCCCGCCATAATCTTTTTGCGGAACACCAAAAACAGCACGATCAGCGGAACCGAAATCACGACCACCGCCGCCATCATGGCAGGGATATTTTCTCTGCCGAAGCCGTTTTCCCGGATCTCCTGAATGCCGTTGGAAACCAGATAATATGCCGGATCGTCCGTCACCAGGCGCGGCCAGAGATAGGAGTTCCAGCACTCGATAACCTTTAAGATCCCGACGGTAACAAGGGTTGGGCGGCAGATCGGGAGCATCACCTTCCAGAGATATTTCAAATCAGAGGTTCCGTCCACCTTTGCCGCACGGTACAGCTCGTCTGGAACCTGTTCAAAATTTTCTTTCAATAAATAAATGTAAAACACCGAGGTCACGGACGGCAGTACCAATCCGGCAAAGCTGTTGCGCATGCCCCACTGTGTGACCGTCGCGTAGTTGGTGATCATGACCAGCTCCGCCGGAATCATCATCAGGGACAGAAAAAACGTGAACACCAGATTTTTTCCCGGAAAGGAAAGGCGTGCAAACGCATATGCCGCGAGCGTGATCACGACCATCATCAGCGCCGTCGTCACAACCGTGAAAATCAGCGTATTGAGCAGGTATTTGCCCAGCGGTACAGAAGTAAACGCATCTGCGTAGTTCTGCAGCGTCGGCGAAAGCGTAAACAGCTTCGGGATATGCTCTGCGTTATAGGAACCGTAGCTTTTTACGGAGGTTAAAAGCATCCAGTAAAACGGAAACAGCACCACGAGCGCCCAGAACGTCAGAAAAATATAGGTTCCTGTCTTGCCAGCTCTGGCTTTTTTCCGGTCCCGTTCTTCGGTTTGTCCATAATCCAATTCTTTGTCCATAACGGTCTGCCTTTCAGTAATGCACATGTTTTTTGCTTACGAGAAGATTGATACAGGTAATCGTCAAAACGATCACAAACAGAAGGATTGCCGCCGCGGAAGCATAGGACGGAAAGCCGCCGCTGTCCCCGTAAAGCATATCGTAAACATAGCCGACAATCGTATTCATCCCAGCCGCGTTCAAATCCGTTCCAAACAGCGCAACTGCGTCGCTGTAGGCTTTAAACGCGCCGATAAAGCCAGTGATAATCAGATAAAAAATCATCGGAGAAATCATCGGCACTGTGATCTTCCAGAAAATTCTCGTCTTCGAGGTTCCGTCCACCTTCGCCGCCTTGTAATAGTCGGGATTTACCGAAGCGAGGGCGCTCGTCAAGATCAGAATTTTAAAGGGCATAACGACCCAAATCGTGTAAAAGCACAGGACAAACATCTTCGCCCAGTAGGGGCCGCTGATAAAATCGACCGGTCCAGCGCCGAACCAGTGCAGCATCAGGTTGATTAAACCGTCCGTATATTCTGTTTTCTGGAACAGCACCATAAATACCATGCCAACCGCCAGCGTATTGGTCACATAGGGCAGGAAAAATACCGTCTGGTACAGGTCGCGTAGCGCTTTAATCGAGCTGAGTGCCAGGGAAATCAGCAGTGCAAAGCCTGTAGATAGGGGCACGGTGATGACAACCAGAAGGAATGTATTTTTGACCGCCTGTAAAAAATACGGGTCATGCAGGACATAGGAATAGTTGTAAAATCCGGTTCCGAAATAGGTCTGGGACGCAAAGTTATAGCCCTCCTCCATCGAATAAACAAACACGTCGATCAGCGGATAGACGAGGAAAAATCCCAGAAATAAAATGGCAGGCAGCAAATACAGCCATGCCCTGAGGGTTTGTTTTTTCATGGTCAGCTCCTTTTGCCTGCAGGCCGCTTTAACACAGTCTCAATCCGGCTGCCGTCTTTTGCATCAAACAAAAATACCTTATCTGTTTTCAGCGAGAAGGAAACTGCCTGTGCCATATCCTGATTTAACCTGGTCGAGCCGACGATCGCGCGGATGGATGCATTTTCCGCAGCCGGATGGGACGCGACAATGCTGATATCTCTGCCCAGCACCTCGATGCCCTTTAATGCACAGGAAAACGTTCCGTCCTCGTCCACAACAAAGCCCTCCGGACGGATACCGACCGTTACCTCCTGGTCAGGCAGATCGGCAAGCAGCACCGTCTCTTCCCCAATTTTCACCTGACCGTCTGTCACTTTTCCGGAAAAGACATTGATCGGCGGCGTGCCCAAAAATTTTGCCACAAACAGGTTTGCCGGCTGGTCATAAACCTCCTGCGGTTTGCCGATCTGCTGCAGGATGCCTTCTTTCATGACAACAATCAGGTCGGAAATACTCAGTGCCTCCTCCTGATCGTGCGTGACGAAGATCGTCGTGATTTTCGTCTCGCGCTGAATCCTGCGTATTTCTTCCCGGGTCTGCAGGCGCAGGCGCGCATCCAGGTTCGACAGCGGCTCATCCAGTAAAAGCACGCGAGGCATTTTTACCAGTGCACGCGCGATGGCTACACGCTGCTGCTGACCGCCGGAAAGCTCCCTGGGCTTTCGATCCAGCAGTTCTTCCAGCGAAACCATCTTCGCTGCGTCCAGCACGCGCTTTTCCATCTCTTCTTTGGAAAGGCGATCTTTTCCCTTTAAATTCTCCAGCGGGAACATAATATTTTTCCGCACCGTCAGATGCGGGTATAGCGCGTAATTCTGAAATACCATCGCAATATCCCTGTCCCCCGGCGATACATTCTCCATATCCTGATTATCTATCAGAAGCTTTCCCTCTGTCACATCCTCAAGTCCGGCAATCATCCGCAGAGTTGTCGATTTACCGCATCCTGAAGGACCAAGC
>ENA-ORNP01003690-ORNP01003690.1-human-gut-metagenome-genome-assembly--contig:-NODE-3690-length-10445-cov-15.933301_pt1 | contig 10445 bp, 8 predicted proteins | sample MGYA00242119_ERZ509030 | MGnify/ENA primary metagenome ERZ509030 (study PRJEB26280, sample SAMEA2338708) | human gut metagenome | biome: human gut; feature: human-associated habitat; material: faeces...
GCGGGCGGCACGGCGCTGCTGCCGGATATCCCGCTGGCGGTGCCGGAGAGAGCCATCGGCGACGATACGCTGACGTGTATGCAAAGCGGGTGCGTGCTGGGCTCGGCACTGCTGCTGGACGGACTGATCGACCGGATGGAGGCCGAGCTTGGCCGAAAGGCCACGGTGGTGGCCACCGGCGGCATCGCGCCGGTGATCGCGCCGGCCTGTCGGCATGAGATGCATATGGCCGCAGACCTCATTCTGCGGGGTCTGGCCGTGCTGTATGAGCAGAATAACTAAAAGAGGAAGTTCCCATTCCATTGGAATGGGAACTTTTTTTGATAAAAAGATAAGCTGTCCGTCTTTCGGGACAGCGGACCGATTATGCTACACTATACAAGCACGAAAAAGACTGCTATAATTCTAAAGAGAGGAGTGGGGACATGAACGGCTGCGAAACATTAGGAAACTTATGGGATCATTGGAATGAGTGTGGGAAAAATGTGCCAGAAACCCATGGGATTTACAAAATCATTTTGCCTGCGGAGATGGAGCTTCGTTTTGTTGAAAGAATTGAGGGACATCCAGCTGCGGATACTTACGATGTGGGGGCATTGACGGACAAGTATAAACAATCAGGGTATTCGAAATTGTTGTATGTTGGAAAAGCTGGAGGGAGGAGGGGGCTGCGCCAGCGTATACGGCAATACCTTTTATATGGATTTGGTGGGGGCAATGACCATCGTGGAGGACGTGCTATTTTCCAAATAGAAGGCTTTAGAGAATTGGTTTGTGAGTGGGAGGAAATTGAAGACTGTAAAGCAGCGGAACATCGATTGCTTGAAGCATTTAACGCAAAATACTCCGTATATCCGGTTGCGAATTGGCGAGGTTAATAGGTGAAAGGGGATAATACTATGGAAGCCGATCGTTATCGCCGTGAGTTGGAGAGGAAAGACAGAGATATAAGTAGCGTAGATGAGGCGATAGAGCGTATTTTTGCAGAAGAAAAGCGTTGCCAGGACGTGATAGACCAGCGTACACGAGATTTACGAAATTGTAAATCGGAAAGTATCATAAAATCTCGCCAGAGGGATATTGATACGCAGAAAAGCAAAATTGCTGCGTTGGAAAAAGATCGCGAAAGACGGATGATGGAGAGGAAGGGACTCTGCCGCGACAGAGAGAATCTAAACCAAAGGCTGCAATATGAACTACAGCGTGAAGTGGATGCGCAAAGGCGCGAAGTAGCGGAGCAGCAACGTAAAGAAGCCGACCGTGCGTATTGGGAACGTGAGAGGCAGAGGAAAGAACGAAAAGAGCAGAAACGAAAGGCACAGGCAGCAGCGTACGCGCGTTCACGAATGGCCCAAGGGACCGATAGTCTGCAGGAATCGGCAGAGAGGATGGTGCGCGAATACCAACAGGAACATCCGTTTCCTTTTAAAAAGTTCCTGTGCATCGTGTTGGCTGTGTTGGCAGTATTGTGGGTGTTTCGGGTGCTGAGTACTGCGCCGGATAGCAAGGAGAGGGAGACGGTCATTACGCATCAGGAGACTGCTTTGCCAGAGACGATGCTCGACCATATTGGTTTTACTGTGGCAGACATAGAGAACTGGTATGGTACGGATTACATAGTTGACAGTTTTAGTGGAGGACACTATATGTTCTACACGGAGAAAAGCGGGTGTCCGTATAGTTTCCTCTTTGCTCCGACAGATATTTCGTCCTTTGATGGGACAACAGAAAGCGGCGATAGGATATGTGGAGTTGTCTCGAATCAAGACAATGCAATTATATTTAATAATGCAAAAGTAGGAATGGAACATCGGGAGTTTGAAACAGAAATTGGGAAAATATATACAGCTGCTATGGACAATGAGGCAGCGTATGATTATCCATCTGCAACGTTTTCTGTGGAAGCGACGAGCTTTTTGGATGGGAAGCGCCATGAGTATACATTAGTGATTTTGGAAAATGATGGATATGTATGTAATGCAGCGATATATGAATGAAAAAGCAGCACCCCAACCAGGGTGCTGCTTTATATATTATTTCAGCAGGTTGAAGGTCATGATGGCGGCGCCGAGGATCACCAGCACCACGCCGGTAGCGCGGTTCAGCGTTTTAGGTTCGGCCTTGTTGGCAAATACTGCGGCGATGCAGGCCCAGATCAGGGTGAACACCACGCACAGCGCCAGCACGGTCCAGTCCGGTGCGCCGCCGATAGTGAAGTGGGAAATGGCGCCGGTCAGCGCCGTAAAGGTCATGATGAACACGCTGGTACCCACGGCGGTTTTCAACTCATAGCCCAGCACCGTGGTCAAAATCAGCAGCATCATCATGCCGCCGCCCGCGCCCACGAAGCCACAGATGAAGCCGATGACGATGCCGCAGACCACGGACTGGACGGCACGCTTTTTGGCGGAGACACCCAGCATGGCCTCCTTGGTGGTCATAACGGGACGGACGATGAACTTGACGCCCAGCAGGAACGTCATGATCACGGAGAAGCTTCCCATGGTGCGGGAGGGCACCAGGCTGGCGATGTAGCTGCCTGCCACGGTGAACAGAAGCACGGTGACCATCATAATGATGCCGTTCCGGATATCCAGGTTCTTGTTTTTGCGGTAGGTGTAGGCGGAGACGGCGCTGGCCAGCACGTCGGAGGCCAGAGCGATGCCTACCGCCATGTAGGGGTCCATGCCCAGAAATGTGATGAGCATGGGACTGATGACCGCCGCGGCGCTCATGCCCGCAAAGCCGGTGCCCAGTCCTGCGCCCATACCGGCGAAGAAGGTGACGGCCAGTGTCGTGATGAACTTCATGCGGTATTCCTCCGATGGACGCCCCCGGTGACGCCGGGGGCGTTTCGCTTATTTTTTGTTCAGGATCGCCATGAACTCCTCGCCGGTAATGGTCTCCTTCTCGTACAGGAAGGCGGCCAGCTCGTCCAGCTTGGCGCGGTTGTCGGTGAGGAGCTTCAGCGCCTTCTCGTGCTGCTGCTTCACCAGTGCCACCACCTGTTGGTCGATCTTCGCCTGGGTCTCGGCGGAGCAGGCCAGAGACGTGTCACCGCCCAGATATTGGTTCTGCACCGTCTCCATGGCCACCATATCGAAGTCCCTGCTCATGCCGTAGCGGGTGATCATGGCGCGGGCCAGCTTGGTGGCCTGCTCGATGTCGTTGCTGGCACCGGTGGTGATGGTGCCGAACACCGTCTCCTCAGCGGCGCGGCCGCCGGTGAGGGTGGCGATCTTGTTCTCCATTTCCTCCTGAGACATCAGGTAGTGGTTGCCCTCCTCCACCTGCATGGTATAGCCCAGAGCACCGGAGGTACGGGGCACGATGGTGATCTTCTGCACCGGGGCGGAATTGGTCTGCTTGGCCGCCACCAGCGCGTGGCCGATCTCGTGGTAGGCCACGATATGCTTCTCGTGATCGGTCATAATGGCGTTCTTCTTCTGGTAGCCGGCAATGACTATCTCGATGCTCTCCTCCAGGTCGGCCTGGGTGGCAAAGCGGCGTCCGTCACGGACGGCACGGAGGGCGGCCTCGTTGACGATGTTGGCCAGCTCGGCGCCGGAGGCACCGGAGGCCATACGGGCGATCTTGTTGAAGTCCACGTCCTCGGCGATCTTGATTTTTTTGGCGTGTACCTTCAGAATGGCCTCACGCCCCAGCAGGTCGGGCAGCTCCACGGGTACACGGCGGTCGAAACGACCGGGTCGGGTCAGGGCCGGATCAAGGGATTCGGGACGGTTGGTGGCGGCCAGAATGATGACGCCGGTGTTGCCCTCGAAGCCGTCCATCTCGGTGAGCAGCTGGTTCAGCGTCTGCTCGCGCTCGTCGTTGCCGCCGTACTGGCCGCCGCTGCGCTTCTGGCCGATGGCGTCGATCTCGTCGATGAACACGATGCAGGGGGCTTTCTCCTTGGCCTGCTTGAACAGGTCGCGGACCTTGCTGGCGCCCATGCCCACGAACATCTCCACGAACTCCGAGCCGGACATGGAGAAGAAGGGCACGTTGGCCTCGCCGGCCACAGCCTTGGCCAGCATGGTTTTGCCGGTGCCCGGAGGGCCGACCAGCAGCACGCCCTTTGGCATGGACGCACCGATCTCCTGATATTTGCTGGGGTCGTGGAGGTAATTGACGATCTCCGTCAGGTTCTCCTTGGCCTCGTCCTCACCGGCCACATCGGCAAACTTGATGCCCTCGGCGGACTTGACGTAGACCTTGGCGTCGGACTTGCCCATATTGAACATCAGGGAGTCGCTGCCGCCCATTTTCTTCATCAGGCTGCGGGAGATGATCTGACCGATGGCGATAAAGATCACCAGCGGCAGCACCCAGCCCAGGATATCCGTCAGCAGGGAAGTCTGCTCGATCTCCTCGCCGGTGGTGGAGATGCCCGCGTCCAGCAGGCGCTGGACCAGGCCGTCGTCGGGGACGATGGCGGTCTTGTAGATGGTTTTGCCGTCGGTGGAGGTAAAGAGGATGCGGTTGCTCTGCTGCTGGATCTCCACCTGGCCGATCTCATTCTTCTCGGTCATGGAGACGAAGGTGTTGTAGTCCACCTCCTTGATCTGGTGCTCCGCCAGCCAGGGCATGGCCAGCAGGTTGAACAGCAGCACCAGCAGTACCACGATCATGTAGTAGTAGATCAGAGGTTTCTTGGGGGATTTGACCTCGTTCATGGTAAGGCCTCCTTGTTCTGCATAGCTTTTTTTCTTTGATGAATTACCCTACCACATTTTGCCCGAAGTGTCTATAAGCAAATCCACAAAAACTGCGGGAAAACCCCGTTCCGGAGGCCGGAACGGGGCAGAATTTACGTTTCTGACACAATTACAGGGCGGCGAACAGGCGGCTGCCGGTGCGGTGGAGCCAGCGCAGCAGCACCAGCATCAGCACGACGGTCAGCACTGTCCAGGCCAGCAGATACCACGCTGCACCCATGTCGATACCGAACGGGTAGTACAGCACGCCGACAAGGGCGGCGTACACCCAGCCGCCCAGCATGGCAAGCAGCACCGTCAGACGCTGCTTGATGACGGTGATCTCATTGGTCCAGACCAGGTTGGGGCGCTTCAGATCCATGGTCAGGCCGAAGGCTGCCGACAACCACACAAAGGTCTGAGGCAGCGCTATCAGCAGGAGGGCCAGCGGCAGGGCGGGGCGGACGGCCAATAGTATCAGTACAGAGGTGACTGCCATGGGGATACCCGTTACCAGCACCTGTACCAGCAGCTTTGCACGCAGTACCTGCCACGGTGTCACCGGCAGGGACTGTGCCAGCCACAGGTTCTTCCCCTCCAGGGAGATGGAGGAGGAGGCCATGTCGTTCATGGAGCCTACCAGGCACAGGGCGGCGCACAGCATCGCCGCCAGAAGACCGGAGGCCTCGCCACCGGCCATTTCGTATATAACAGGCAGCAGGTCGCTGCTCTTTACCAGCAGCAGCACGCCCAGAATGGGCAGCATGACCGTGCCCAGACCGCAGTTGAGCATATAGTTGGGACTGGCGGTGAAGCGGCCCAGCTCCTTACGCAGCAAGGCGGCGGGCACACCGGCGGCCCTGACGGTCGTCTCCTTATAAACGGCCTTGGCGCCGCCGTTGTTGGCGGTGGCAATGGACAGGAATGTGCGGCTGAGCAGCAGGTATGTGAGCGCGCACAGCGCCGCCATTACGGTCAGCACCAGCACGACAGCCAGATAGTCGCCGGCGCCCATACGGCCCATGAGATATAGGGGATAGGCGCTGCCGCGGATGGCTGCACCCACCTCATTCAGGTGCAGCATGAGCTGCTCGATCAGTTCGTTGGCACGGAAGCACACCATGTAGTACAGGGCAAAGAACGCCAGCGCGATCAGGGTGGTAAGGAGGTTCTTGCGCTTGAGCTTGCTGTGGATCTTGGCTACCACCCAGCCCAGCAGACAGGAGAGCACCAGCACCAGCAGGGAGACGGCCAGAATCAGCGCGATGCCGCCAAGCACAGTGGCGGCGGTCAGCACACCGACGGCCCAGTAGACGATGACGCAGGGCAGCAGGATCACGCCGGAGAACATCAGACCCATCAGGTATACACCCAGCAGCCGGGAGGCCAGAATGGCACGCACGGGGATAGGCAGCGACAGCAGCAGGTCGTTGTCCTTGGCCTGGTACAGGCCGGAGAACGTGTTGAACACGCTGCCAAACACGCCCATCAGCACACCGACAAGGGCAAAGAGGGTGAAGTACAGCCAATCCAGACCGGCCTCGTGCAGGGGAGCGCACAGACCTATGGAGAACAGCGTGAACATACCGCCGATAACGCCCACCATCAGCAGCACATACAGCACGATCAAACTGACGGTGCTTGCCTTGGACCGGGGTTTGTTCTTTTTCGCGTCGTAGAAGTAGCTGCGGAAGATCTCGGACAGCTGTTTTTTCAGCAATAATTTGACCATCACTCCGCCTCCAGCTCCAGGAAGACCTCCTCCAGGGAGTCGTCGCCCTTGACCTCCTCCATGGTGCCGGAACGGATGAGCCGGCCGCCCTTGATGATAGCCACCTTGTCGCAGAGCTTTTCCGCTACCTCCAGCACATGGGTGGAGAAGAAGATGGCGCCGCCGTTGTCGCAGATCTCACGCATCATACCCTTGAGCAGGTGGGCGGCTTTGGGGTCCAGGCCCACGAAGGGCTCATCCATGATGATGACCTTCGGGTCGTGGAGCCACGCGGCAATGATGGATAGCTTCTGCTTCATGCCGTGGGAATAGGCGGCAATGGGTTGGGCCAGGTCGCCCGTCAGCTCAAAGGCATCCGCGTAGGTGCGGATACGAGCCTGCCGGGTCTGGGCGTCCACGCCGAATACGTCGGCGATGAAGTTCAGATATTTGATGCCGGTCATGTAGTCGTACAGATCCGGGTTATCGGGGATGTAGGCCATCTCCCGCTTGCAGCCCAGGGGATCGGCCTTGATGGATCGGCCATCGATGGTGATCTCGCCCTGGTCAAATTGCAGGATACCCACCACGGATTTCAGCGTGGTGGTCTTGCCGGCGCCGTTATGGCCGATGAAGCCGTAGATCTCGCCGGGGGCGATGTGCAGCGTCAGATCATCCACGGCCTTCTTCTCGCCGTAGGTCTTGGTCAGATGTTGAATGTCCAGCATGGGGTCAGTTCCTCCTATTTCTCTCCTAAGCTTCTATTGTGGGGCATCATCAGCCGCGGCTGCGGCTGATGATGCGGACGATGCCCATAACGGCGGCGTACAGCACGCCGGCCACAGCCCAGATGATCCAGCTGTACCGGGGTTGGCCGTTGCCGTGGGGACCGTAGGTGTACAGCAGGAACACCGCCGTGGCGGTGAGCCAGTAGATCATGGTGACGGTGCCCATCAGCTTGTGGTGCTTTTTCTGGGGACGGGTGTAGTCGCCCTCATCCAGCAGCTGCTCCATGGCGCCCTGATATACGCCGGCTGTGACCAGGGCCAGACAGCCGATGGCCACCAGCACCAGCAGCGCGCAGACAGCGGCGATATAGAGCAGGTCGCTGCCGCTTATGCACATGGCGGCGAACAGCGGTACGGCGGCCAGCACACACAGCACCACGCCCACGGTGACGAGCCGGGTATGGGTGTCCTTGTATTCCTGCTGCCGCTGGCGCACCATGCCGGTGACGCCGTACTCCGTCTCGAAGGGCTCTTCCTCTAAAAAGCGGTAGTCGCGCACGTCCGCGTCGGCGCGCAGGAAAATGCTCACCGCGACAGCCAGCAGCACCAGCATCACGCACAATCCGATGCCCGCCGCCGCGTTTCCGCTGATAGGGAAGCGCTGCACCTCGCTCATGCCGGCCAGCAGGATCAGCGTGACCGGAGAGATAATGCACAGGGCGGTGGCTACGGCGATTTTCGGCGCGGCGGCCTTACGCAGGGCCAGGTAGGCGGAGGCCTGCTTCATGGTGACGCGGCGCAGGGGCGTGTCGTCGTCCTGGGCCGCGGCACAGGGCGTTTCCTCCTCCAGTTCGTCCTTCAGCAGGAAGTCGGTGGAGACGCCGAACAGGCGGCTCATCTGCACCACCTTATCCATATCGGGCACGGACTGTGCGCCCTCCCATTTGGATACGGACTGGCGGGTGACGCCCAGCTTCTCGGCCAGGTCCTCCTGGCTCCAGCCTGCCTTTTTCCGCAGGGACACGATCTTGTTAGCTAAAATCATAGGTATGCGCTCCTTCCGTATGACGGCGGGTGCCGCCGTTTGGTTTTGATGGCGCTATCATACGGGTTTTGCCGGTTGCGGTCTATAAACCGGGGCTGGAAATGTGTCAACCGGCGGTTGCGTTTCGGATTTTTGGGCAGTTTTCCCCTTTTGCTACAGGCTTATTGTACGCGAAAACGTTTTCACTGTCAACTTACAGGACGGTAAGATTTTATTAAGATATGTGCAAAAAAAAGAGCCGCCCGGAGGGCGGCCCGTCTGTATTTTGTTATTCCTCCGTGAAATGCACGTGGTTGAAGATGTGGTCCTGACAGAAGCAGTGGTACCCGACGCACTTGCTGCAGTAACGGAATTGCAGATCAGGGTAGTCGGTATCCGTGCGGCCGCAGACGGCGCACTTGTGGCGATAGCCCTGCTGCTGGGCCTGCTTGGCCTGCTGCTGTTGGGCCTGACGGAACTGGACGGTCTTGCGGGAGTTCTGGTATTTGGCGCGCTCCTTCAGGTAGTGGACCTCCGGCCAGATGAACACGGCGAAGTTCAGCAGGGCCACGATGGGCAGCACTACACCGGCCCAGTTGTGGGCGCCGATGGCCTTGATGATGTCGAAGGCGAACAGTGCGCCGTCCAGGTACGCCAGCCACTTCATCCTCACGGGGAGGATGAAGAACAGCAGCACCGTGGTGTCCGGGAACAGGAAGGCAAAGGCGAAGAACATGGACAGGTTCACATAGCCGGTGCCCGCTGCGGTCAGATAGGGGTTGCCGGTAATAAGACTGGCCAGCACCACGCCCAGCACCGTCAGCAGCGCGCCGCTGATGTAGTACAGGTTGAACTTGGCCGTGCCCCACTGGCGCTCCAGCGTGGAGCCGATCCAGTAATAGAAATAGAGACTGATCAGCAGGGCAAAGGGACTGGAGTAGGCGGGCACGAACACAAAGGTCACCAGCCGCCACACCTCACCGTGGAGCAGGGCATTGAGATTGAAGGTCAGAAAGCTCAGGGCGTTGGCGTCGTTGGCCTGGGTCAGCAGCATGAGCACATAGACCGCCACGTTGCCGATGACGATAACGCGCATGAGGTTGGGGATACCGAACCGGGGATGGGCGGCGCAGAAGCGCTGCACCCCGTCATAGAGTTTTTTCAAGGGGAGTGTCCTCCTGTGTACAAATTGTGTTCAGTATAACCCATAACGGCGGAAAAGTCATGTCATTTTTTTGAACAATGGCAAAGTTTCCGTACAGTTGAATTATTTGCAAAAATCATGGAAATGCTATTGACAATGCTAAAAAAACTGTTACAATATGCTGTACAAGTAAATACCTTATCAAGAGTGGCGGAGGGACCGGCCCGATGAAGCCACGGCAACCTGTTTTTTCAAGGTGCCAAATCCGGCGAACGAATCGAAAGATGAGGATGAGCAAAGAAGCACAGCGCTCTGTCGGTTCGGCAGAGCGCTTTTTTCAATGACCATCCGCGAGATGAAAGGAGAAAAAATCATGGCAAGACATCTGTTTACCTCTGAGTCCGTTACCGAAGGGCATCCCGACAAGGTATGCGATCAGATCAGCGACGCGGTGCTGGACGCGATCTTCGAGAAGGACCCCAATGGCCGCGTGGCCTGCGAGACCTGCGCCTCTACCGGTCTGATCCACATCATGGGTGAGATCACCACCAGCTGCTATGTGGATATCCCCAAGATCGCCCGCCAGGTGGTGCTGGACATCGGCTATAACTCCTCCGAGTGCGGCTTTGACGGCAACACCTGCGCCGTCATCACCAACATTGACGAGCAGTCCGGCGATATCGCTTTGGGCGTGGACAAGAGCTATGAGGCCAAGGCCTCCGGCAAGAGCGAGCTGGACAACGGCGCCGGCGACCAGGGAATGATGTTCGGCTACGCCTGCAACGAGACGCCGGAGCTGATGCCTCTGGCGATCTCCATCGCCCACAAGATGGCCAAGCGCTTGACCGACGTGCGCAAGCAGGGTCTGGTGGACTATCTGCGTCCCGATGGCAAGACCCAGATCACCGTGGAGTACGACGAGAACGGCAAGCCCGTCCGCGTGGATACCGTGGTGCTGTCCACCCAGCACAGCCCTGACGTGACGCTGGAGCAGATCCGCAAGGATATGATCGAGCTGGTCATCAAGCCCACCGTTCCCGCCCACCTGATGGACGAGAACACCAAGTTCTATGTGAACCCCACCGGCCGATTTGTCATCGGCGGCCCCCAGGCCGACAGCGGCCTCACCGGCCGCAAG
>ENA-ORNP01003694-ORNP01003694.1-human-gut-metagenome-genome-assembly--contig:-NODE-3694-length-10437-cov-4.630996_pt1 | contig 10437 bp, 5 predicted proteins | sample MGYA00242119_ERZ509030 | MGnify/ENA primary metagenome ERZ509030 (study PRJEB26280, sample SAMEA2338708) | human gut metagenome | biome: human gut; feature: human-associated habitat; material: faeces...
CCTTTTCGGCCCAGTATATGCTCGATCAATGGAGTAAGAACCGCTGATTCAGTACAGCATTTTCGTGACCCGGTCTCCAAAATGCTAGCAATAGTTAAAGCGGCTAAGTATGGGCCAGCAGTATCAACAGCCACTTCGTGTTCAATAACTGGGCAATTTTTGCCGTTCCGCAACTGCTGTTCCCGCTGAAAAGAGTCTGAAACTTCCAGCATAAGTGCATTTGTTGGAACCAATATCCGTACTGCTTGCAGGAGGCCCGCTTATAAGCGCTCCTTTACATCTATCCCACCACTCAATGTGATTTCCGAAATATATTTTCTGGTCTTCACTTAATCCGATAACCGTAACTTCTATTTTAATTTGGACCGGGGTGTCGTTTGCCAAATATTCTCCTGCATAAAAATCGTGTTCATCTATTACAGGACTTCGCGAAAGACGATCTGGTCCCATAACCAAATCAACAGCCTCAAATAGAGTGGATTTTCCTGAGTTGTTATCGCCAACAAACACTGCATTTTTGCTTACTAAAATGGACGCATTTTTGATTCCACGAAAATTAGCAATATCAATTTTACATATGTTCACAACCGCATCCCCCTCTACGAAGAACTTGAAATTTTAACAAGGCACTTTGCTTTTTAAATGCAGCAAAATTAACTCAGCAATCAGCCCATCCTCATCTCCCGATACACCACATCGGCCAATGCGCTCATTATGGCATTGTACTTGTGCTGATCCTCAAAGAGAGAGGTATAGGTATCCTGCGATTCCAGATAGCTGTCCTGAGCCGCTGCTCCGAAGGCCTTAGGGAAAATGCTTTCCACAAAAATCTGCGGATCTGAGGTCTGCGCCATCTTGGTCAGCTTCTTGTCGGCCATCAGACGGCTGCGCAGAGCCGTCAGCAGCACTTTGTCTCCCTCGGTGAATTCACCCTTGTACTTTTCGTTGATCTTGGCGATGATCTCATCCAGCGGCGACTTTGTGTCCAGTCCCATTGCACCCTTTTGCTTGGCCGGTTCGTACACACCCTTCACCTGTTCCAGCTCAATGCTTCCGGCGAAGGTCTTTTGCAGCTTGTAGTATTCCAGCTTCAACTTACCCTCAAGGTCCACCATATCCGTGGTTTCCGCAGGCAGCAAATTGATCAGATAACAACAGAATACATATTCCTTGTGCAGCTCCTTATCGAACATCCGCAGGATCTGCGAAATATAGCCGTACCACTTAATGAGATTGCGCACCTGACGGCGGAACTGATACCGCTCGTTGGGCGTTTTTTGATTATAACGGTCTGCCACCGGCTTCAACACACTGGTCATTCGCCCCATCGCCCGGGCATCCTGCCGGCCTGTGCTGAAATACTCCTTGGCAAAAGCCTCAATATCTGCATCGTTATAGACCGCAAATTCCCGCAGCTCCTTCTGCGTCTGATAGATCAGGTCGGCGTTGACCTCCTGCGAAAGCGAGGTTTCTTGATAGAACGGCTGAAACGCCTCCAAAATGTCTTCTTTCTTGTTGGCAAAATCGAGAACGAAAGTGTCCACCTTGCCGGTGCAGGTGCGATTCAATCTGGACAGCGTCTGCACCGCTTTGACGCCCTTCAGCTTCTTGTCCACGATCATCGTGTGCAGCAGCGGCTCGTCAAAGCCGGTCTGGTACTTCTCGGCAACGATCAGCACATTGAAATGGTCGTGGAATTCCGCCTTGGTCTGCGTTTCGGCGATGTGCGTCCCATCCGCACGAACATTCAGTTTCGGCTCGGTGTATTCTGTATCACCATCCTGTACAGCACCCGAAAAGGCCACCAGCACCTGCACATCGTTGTACTTCTGCTCCTCTATGTAGCGTTTGACCTCGTGGTAGTAGCGCACTGCCGCAAGGCGGGAGGAGGTAATGACCATCATTTTGCCCTTGCCGCCGATCTTGTTTCGGGTGGTTTCCCGGAAGGTCTCCACGATGATCTGCGCCTTTTGGGAGATGTTATACGGATGCAGCTCCTGATATTTGCGGATCACCTTAGCTGCACGGCTGGCGGGCACATCCGGATTATCTTCGGAGGTTTTGACGATTTTGAAGCAGGTGTCATAGGTCATATAGTTCTGGAGCACATCCAGGATAAAGCCTTCCTCAATGGCCTGCCGCATGGAGTCCGTCATTGTATCGGCATACAGAATTGCCTTGCCGCGCACGTTGCGGGCCGCGCGACCGATGGTCTGGATCAGTGATCTGGTTGATCGCAGGAAACCTTCTTTATCCGCGTCAAGAATGGCCACAAGCGACACTTCCGGGATGTCCAGTCCTTCGCGCAGCAGATTGATGCCCACGAGTACGTCAAAGACACCCGCGCGCAGATCCCGAATAATTTCCACGCGCTCAACCGTGTCAATGTCGGAGTGCAAATAGCGCACGCGCACATTGTGTTCGCGCAGATATTCCGTCAACTCCTCGGCCATGCGTTTGGTAAGCGTTGTCACCAGCACGCGCTCGCCCTGAGCGGCACGTTCGTTGACCTCGGAAAGCACATCATCGACCTGCGTGAGCGCCGGACGAACCTCCACTTCCGGGTCCACGAGCCCCGTCGGGCGCACCACTTGTTCAACTATTTGAGCGCTTTTTTCCAGTTCGTATGCGGCCGGCGTTGCCGACACAAAGATCGAGCGGCGCATTTTGCGCTCGAATTCGTCAAAGCGAAGCGGTCGGTTGTCCAGCGCCGAAGGCAGACGAAACCCATACTGCACGAGCGTTTCCTTTCGCGAGCGGTCGCCTCGATACATACCTCCCAACTGCCCCATCATCACGTGACTTTCGTCAAAAAACATAATGCTGTCGGCGGGCAGATAGTCGATGAGACACGGCGGAGCTTCTCCGGGAGCAAGCCCCGTGAGGTGACGCGAATAGTTTTCGATGCCCTTGCAAAAGCCCACCTGATCAAGCATTTCCAGATCAAAAAGCGTTCTTTGCTGCAAGCGCTGCGCTTCTACGAGCTTATTGTCTCTGTATAGCTCGTCTAACCGTTCCTTGAGTTCTGCCTTGATGCCCTCCATCGCCCGAACGATCTCGTCGCGCGGCGTCACGTAGTGGCTTGCCGGATAAACAACAAAGCGCGGCACTCGCTGGCGCACTTGACCGGATAAGGGATCAAAGAGAACCACCGCTTCGACTTCGTCGTCAAAAAGCTCGACGCGCACGGCAACTTCGGCGTGCTCGGCAGGAAAAATGTCGATCGTATCGCCCCTTACGCGAAACGTACCGCGCAAAAACTCCATGTCATTGCGCTTGTACTGCATCTTGACGAGCTGGCTGATGAGATCCTTGCGTTCCTTCGTGTCTCCCGTGCGCAGAATCAGTCGCATCTGTGTGTAGCTTTCGGGCTTGCCGATGCCGTAGATGGCCGAGACCGTCGCCACGATCACCGTATCGCGACGTTCGAGAATGGATTTGGTGGCTGCAAGCCGCATCTGTTCGATATGCTCATTGACGGCCGAATCCTTTTCAATGAAAAGATCGCGCGCCGGCACATAAGCTTCGGGCTGATAGTAGTCGTAGTAGGAAACGAAGTATTCGACAGCGTTGTTCGGGAAGAACTCACGCATTTCACTGTAGAGCTGCGCCGCAAGCGTCTTGTTGGGCGCCATCACGATGGCTGGTACTCCCAGGCGCGCAATGATGTTAGCCATCGTAAAGGTCTTGCCTGACCCGGTAACGCCCAAAAGCGTCTGCGCGCTGTAGCCCTCCCGAAGGCCTTCGGTAAGTTTGGAAATTGCCGTAGGCTGATCACCGGCAGGATCGAACTCCGCGTGCAATTCAAACGGAGAATGCTCAAAAGTCAGAATCTGAGTCACAAATACAATTCTCAACAAACACTGAAAGAGCGCATACGGCTAATTTCTAACGCTCAAAACAAACCGCATGCAGCCTGAAGGTCTAATATTAGTTGTTGCCGTCGGCTTAGACGTATGTTTACAGCCGGCCGGACCAATTGGACGAAAAATTTTCAACAACAACTACACAGGGATGCATATGTCCGATGCTTTGTTCAGCAGCCTCGTTGCTGCACCTGCCGATCCGATCCTTGGCGTGACGCAGCGCTACCGCCAGGATCCCCGTCCTCAGAAAGTGAATCTCGGGGTGGGCGCCTACATGACCGATGAAGGCGTCACGCCCGTTCTCGATGTCGTTAAGGAAGCCGAAACGGCCCTCGCCGAAGCTTGCATTCCGCACAGCTATCTGCCCATCAGTGGTCTGGACGGCTACGGCGCACATGTTCAGCAGATGGTCTTCGGTGCCGACAGCGAGATCGTTCTGTCGGGGCGCGCCGCCACGATCCAGACTCTGGGCGGCACGGGCGCACTGAAGGTCGGCATGGACTTCATGTTCCACATCTGCGGTGAACGTGTTGCTTCCACGTCATTGCCCACCTGGGGCAATCACAATGCCATCCTCGGCATGGCTGGCTACGAAATCAAGCCCTATCGCTACTACGACGCCTCCACCAACAGCCTCAATTTCGATGCCATGGTCGAGGACCTCAAGGCATTGCCTGCCAAGACTCTCGTTGTGTTGCACTCCTGCTGCCACAACCCGACCGGCTACGATCTCAACGAAGAACAGTGGAAGGTCGTCATCGAGATCTGCCAAAAGGGTGGCCTTACCCCCTTCCTTGACATGGCCTATCAGGGCTTCCGCAACGGTCTGGACGAAGACGCCACCGCCATTCGCATGTTTGCCGCCTCCGGCATGAGCTTCCTGGTCGCCACGTCGTTCTCCAAGTCGTTTAACCTCTACAACGAACGCATCGGCGCTTTGACAGTCGTCTGCCAGAGCAAGACCGAAGCCGACATCGTCATGACGCAGCTAAAGGCCGTGGTGCGCTGCAATTACTCCAACCCGCCTGCTCACGGCGCCTACATTGTTGAACGCGTGCTTTCCGATCCGCAAAAATACGCTCACTGGAAGCAAGAACTCGGCGGCATGCGTGAACGCATCCGCTCGATGCGTAAGGCTTTGGCCGATGAAATGGCTCGTCTCGGCGCCAAGCGCGACTTCAGCTTCGTGACGCGCCAGGCCGGCATGTTCTCCTTTACAGGATTGACTCCCGAACAAGTTGAAAAACTGGCCGCCGACTACGGCATTTATGCCGTTAAAAACGGCCGCATCTGCATCTGCGGACTCAACACCCGCAATGTGGAATACGTCGCCAAATCCATTGCCGAAGTGCTCTAAAACCGCTTCAGCAGGTTGATTTGCCTTCCCGCCGTCGCCTAGCTTGCCAGGCGGCGGCTTTTTTTCAAAAAAAGCATTTAGTTTGAATTGCCGTTATAAGTCTTTAAAATTCATGGACTTACATCCAAATCAAGCATGGTTTTTGCTTGAAGGTGAGGCAAAGAGCAAATTTTCTTCGAAAAAAACTTGCCAAAATCTAAAAACACCTATATAGTTCCGGTTCTGCATTCCCCGATAGCTCAGTCGGTAGAGCAACGGACTGTTAATCCGTGGGTCGTTGGTTCGAGCCCAACTCGGGGAGCCACCTCTTCTTTTAGAGGGTTGCAGAAAGAAAAGAGCGCGTCACTTCGGTGTCGCGTTTTTTTGTTTTTGCAAACTTGATTTTGAAAATTTATTTCAATGAATGCGGGTTTTCTCGTAGCGTCATGTAAAACACTGATGTGACTTCTCCGCCACCCCAAAACATAACGAACTTTTGCGATACAGAGGTAGCTCTGGCGCACTCAGCAAAAAAGCGCCGATCCGAAGATCGACGCTTTTCGTTATCAAAGCCAGCAGCAGCTGTCTTTGCCTTTACTGTTGTCGTTGTGCTATCTCATCCAACTGCCCTGACAGCACCGCAACAATGGAGCAGCGGTTGATGAACTCTCGTGCAAACACGAGGAAATTCAGGTAGAGCTCACAGCCGCGTACCGACAACTTATCATCCGGAATGCGACGCAGAAGTTCAGCCTGCAGCGCATCGATACGGTTGCTCGCCTCATCGGCATGCAGCATGACGTTGCGCAAATTCAGCTTGCCGCCTTCTCCGGTCGAGATCTGCTTGAGATACTGCGCCAGATTTTGCAGTTCGTTCTTCAGTTCCCCCTGGTAAATACGATGGCGGTTGGCGACGTGATCGGTCGCAAGTTTTGCCAGAGATTGCAGCGAACGACCGACTTCGCGCATATTGGTCGATATGCGGTAGTAGCAATAGCGTGCGTCAAAGTCGTTGTTGGTAGGCTTGAAACTTGAGTTGGCCATACGATAGTAGAGGCCGCGATCCGCACTCATCTTGTCGAACAACTCGTTGCTGTCCGTCTTGATCTGCCGCAGATCGGACTCTTTGTCAGCCAGGAACTTATCAACCAGTTCTCCGAAGACGGCAACCGTCTTTTCAAAGTTGACTTCCGTGCGCTCTTCAACAAGTTGCTGCATCTTATGAGCGTCATAACGCGTATCAAGATCGGCACGCATATCCACCGTATCGAGCTTGGCCTTAAGGTTGGATCGTACGAGCAGGAACACGGAACCCACGGCAAAGATCAAGGCCGCAATGCCCTCGCCCCAGAGCGTCAGCCAGCAAACGACTGCAGCCATAGTCGAAGCGCAAAGCGCCGTGATAAACCAGCCGCTGATCACGGTCAACACACCCGAGATACGATAAACGGCGGTTTCACGATCCCAGGCGCCGTCGGCAAAGCTCGAGCCCATCGCAACCATAAAGGTCACGTACGTCGTCGACAACGGAAGCTTCAGGCTTGTCGCAGAAGCAATCAAGACGGCACTTACGACCAGGTTGATCGAGGCGCGAACATAGTCAAAAGGCAGCGGAGTTTCGCCATGTTGTAACTTCTTGGGCTCAAAACGGCTGTCGATACCCTTTTTGACACCCATGGGAATGAATTGATTCACAAGCCGGCCAAAGCCCATGCTGGCGCGCACGATCATGCGGCCGGGCAGAGAACTGCCGAACTGTTCGTGTTCCCCGGAATTGCTCGAAGACAGATTGATTGAGGTTTGAATCACAATCTGGGCTTTCTTGGAGAACCACAGCGTGAGCACCATCACAAGGCCTGCCAACAGCAGCAGGAATGTGTTGGCAACCGTAGGCTTAAGCAGTCCTTCCATCGTGAAGGTGTCTGCAGCGGCACCGGAAGCAACCCACTCGTTGTAGGAGTCCAGAGCAGCAAGCGGCACGCCCACGAAGTTGACAAGGTCGTTGCCGGCAAAAGCAAATGCCAGAGCAAAGGTGCCGGCCAAAATGATGATCTTGAAGACGTTGACGTTGGCAACAAGAATCAGAAGCTGGAAGACAATCGAGAGCACCACAAAGAGCGTTGCCACAATCGGCAGCGTATTGTTGCTCATGAAGTCGATCCATTCGGGGCGCATGAAGCTCGCGCCCTTGGCGCCCTTCATAACCAGGAAGTAGAAAATAGCTGTAATAGCCAGCCCCGCGTAGACGCCGCCGATACGGCGATACATTTTTTCGAAATTGAACGTGAAGATCAGTCGGGCAATGTATTGCACGACAGTGCCGGCAACGAATGCCACCGCCACCGAAATCAGAATGCCCGAGATGATCGTGAGCGACCGAGAACTATTGATGTATTCCGCCACGTCAGCCAGCGATTTGCCGTCGGCAAGCAGCGTAAAGGCAGCTGCGGCAAGCGCACTGCCAAGCAATTCGAACACGATCGACACGGTCGTCGAAGTCGGCAGACCGAGTGAATTGAAAGTGTCGAGCAGAATAATGTCGGTAACCATAACCGCAAAGAAAATCACCATGATTTCATTGAAGGTGAACATTTGCGGATTGAAGACGCCGGAGCGGGCAATTTCCATCATCCCCGAGGAGAAGGTGGCGCCCAACATCACGCCGATGCTCGCAACGAACATCGTCGTTTTAAACGAGGCGATGCGGCACCCGAGAGCAGAATTGAGGAAGTTAACGGCGTCGTTGCTGACGCCCACGAATAGATCAAAAACAGCCAGCAGGCCCAAAAAGACCAGCAAGGCAATGTAATAGTGTTCCATGGCTTGTTGTTGTCTTGAAGGAATATGATTTTGTCGAGGGATTCTCGGCGCGCAGTGTGCGCTCAGTAAATGACAAGATCGCTATGCTTAGATGACAAAACCATGACAACACGGCCCGAGTGTGCCGTATAACACCGGTGTTGGAATAATCAAAATGCCCTCGCAACGTCTGACAAAAGCCGACCATCCAACAAAAACAGCGGAGCAAACCGCCTACGGTCTGCTCTTTTTGGTCTGCCTCGGACACTTCTTAAACGATGGTATTCAATCGGTGATTCCTGCTGCGCTGCCGATTCTGCGCGTCGCGCACGGCCTGACGTTCACGCAAGTGGGACTCATCACTTTGGTGATTCAGGTTACAAGCTCGCTGCTTCAGCCCTTGGTCGGACTCACAACAGACAAACACCCGACCAAGTACATGCTCGCCATCGGCATGTGCAGTACGCTTGTCGGTCTGGTGGCCTTGTCACAAGCATCCGTTTTTGCTTCCATGCTCCTTGCCGTAGCCTTTCTCGGATTCGGTTCGGCCGTGTTCCATCCGGAAGCCACACGGATTGCTCAATTTGCATCCGGCGGTCGCAAAGGATTGGCTCAATCGGTCTTTCAGGTCGGAGGAAACGCCGGCATGGCTTTGGGGCCGCTCGCGGCCGCTTTCGTTGTGATTCCCTACGGGCAGGCAAGCATTGCCTGGTTTGGAATTGCCGCGGGCTTAGCTGCAATCGTGATGCTGAGAGTCGGCACATTGGCAGCTGCTCGGCAAAAGCGGCAGTCACGACAAGTCCATCAAAGTCCAGTGCAAAGCTCGATCAGTCGGTCACTTGCCGTGCTCTTCGTAGTTCTCTTTTTGCTGATGTTCTCCAAACAGGTCTACATTGCCTGCCTACAGAACTATCTGACGTTCTATTTGATCGACACATTCGGCATGACCATATCGGCTAGCCAATACGTGCTTTTCGGCTTTCTGGCGATGAGCGCTATCGGGACAATCGCCGGAGGCCCGCTGACAGATCGCTTCGGCAGCCGTGCCGTCATTCTCTTTTCGATACTCGGCGCCGCACCGTTCACGCTCATGATTCCTCACGTCGGACTTCAGACATTCGTCTTTTTGGCTCTGGCCGTGTCGTTCATCATGTCATCGGCCTTTTCCGCCATTCTCGTCTGTGCGCTTAATGCCGCACCGACGCATGTCGGCTTGATCTCGGGAGTTTTCTTCGGTGTGAGTTTCGGTATGGGCGGCATTGCGACAGCGATTTTTGGCTCGGCAGCCGATGCCGTGGGATTGCGGAGCGTGTTCATCGTGATTTCCTTCCTGCCGCTGATCGGATTGGCCGCATTGCTTTTGCCCAAAAAGTCTTTGAGTACGTCAGACTAAGGCGCCCAAAAAGAAAAGAGCCGACCGTTGGAACGACTCTTTTCTTATGCATTGTCACAACCAGCCGAGTCCGACGGATCCTTTCCAAATGAACTGCAGACCGATCAAAAAGACCAAAATCGAAAGCAAAACCACAAGCAGTCGCGGTTTACTCTTTTTGGCGATTTTGGCACCAAGTTGAGCACCAATGACAGCACCGGCACCAATCATCAAGGCCGGTCCCCAGATAATGTGCCCAAGTAGCGCGTGACTCGAAACCCCCATAACAGCGCTCACGAAAAGCACGAAGGTGGATGTCGCAACCGCAATCTGCGGCGGGAACCCAAGGACGAAAACCATCATGGGAACATGAACAATGCCGCCACCGATACCGAAGATGGAAGACAAGAATCCGACAAAGAAAGAACACAGAATGCCAAGCGGCATATTGAAACGCGCCGTCGCAGGATCCCAGTCCTCCACGCTTTTGTTGGCAGCCTTGCCGCGGGACTTCGAATACATGATGTAGCCGATGAAGACCATCAGGATGCCGAAGGCAAGCGAAAAGCCTGGCCCGGAAAACCACTCGGAAAGATAGCCACCCAGAAAAGCACCGGGCAAGGTAGCCAGCGCAAAAGGAACAGCCGCGCGCATCAGGATTCGTCGCTGTCTGATATAGGCAAATGTACCGGAAATGGCATTGCAGAAGACAGCAAAAAGACTGGTTCCCACCACCTGTTGCACCGTCGTAAAGGTGCTGCCGTGCGGGGCAATCATGAAAAGCATGAAAATCGGAACAAGAATAAAACCGCCGCCTAAACCGAGAAGCGCACCGACGGTGCCCACGCCGATACCGAGCACTAAATATTCAAGCAGTTCCAACATGTTCCCAAATCTCCGCGGATGATTGGTTAAAAAAGGTGGCGAAAGGATACACCTGCGGCAAGCCGATGGCCGAGTACAAATGCAGAAATGACGAAACCCCCGAAGGAGAGACTCCAACGGGGGTTCGCTTTAATGATTTAGCCTGGCAGTGACCTACTTTCACTGGAAATACAACCAAC
>ENA-ORNP01003696-ORNP01003696.1-human-gut-metagenome-genome-assembly--contig:-NODE-3696-length-10434-cov-2.969939_pt1 | contig 10434 bp, 12 predicted proteins | sample MGYA00242119_ERZ509030 | MGnify/ENA primary metagenome ERZ509030 (study PRJEB26280, sample SAMEA2338708) | human gut metagenome | biome: human gut; feature: human-associated habitat; material: faeces...
AAAATGTGACTTCTTTTTGAATTTGATGAAAAAGTCCTTGACTTTTCGTCTCTGGCAAAACGGCTAAGAGCATCCTTATCAGCGCTCGTGTTCATATGCAGCACTTCCAAGTACAGAAGGTCGCACATCTGACGAATACAGACAGCCTTGACCTGAGTAAAATCGGGGAGGAAAAAAAAGCGCTGTTTTGCGTAGTAAGTGCCTCCGATAGTACCTTCAACTACCTTGTCAGCCTCCTTTATACACAGCTTTTCAATGAGCTTTACCTCAACGCCTATAAGGAGCACAACGGTAAGCTGCCTATTCCGGTTCGCTTCTTACTCGATGAGTTTGCGAATATCGGTACTATTCCGGACTTCGCACAGAAATTGAGTACTATGCGTTCCTATAATATCAGCTGCACCATCATCCTGCAGGGACTCGGACAGATTAAAGCAATGTATAAGGATGACTACGATACTTTGATTTCAAACTGCGACACAAAGATTTTCCTCGGCGGTAATGATGAAACAACTACCAAGTATATCTCCGGTATCCTTGGAAAAGCCACGATTACAAGTCAATCGAAGGGACGCTCGTTCGGTAAAGGTGGCAGCAGTTCTAAAAATTTCTCGCAAACCGCAAGAGACCTGTTAGCCCCTGATGAAGTTGGACTTATTGACAACGGCTATGAAATTGTGATGATTCGTTCAATGTCGCCGTTCTTTGATAAGAAATACGACTATCCCAAACACCCGAACTATAAATACACAGGGGACGCTGACTCGAAACTCATCTACCCGTTCAGAACGATTTACACAGAACGAAATGAAATAGAAAAGATAGAGAAGCAAGCAAAGCAGAAAGCAGAAATCGTGCGGCGCTTGAACCGTAAGAAAGCAAATGTCGCTGCAAAGTATGGTATCGATATGAGTGCCGCGATGAGAAAGCCCTCGATGATAAGCGCCGGGGGCGTTAAACTCCTCAGCCAGATGGATGCAGGTGAAGAGCTTACGAAATATCCTGATGAACAGCAAAAGCTGCTGGAAAGCTATTTGCCTCCTGAATTCGACGCCGATTTTGAATTTCGTGACGGTCAGACCGTAACGGATGACGACTTTAATGCGATGCTGATAAAGACACATAAGCTCATGGATGAAGAAAGCGTAGAGCTGCTTTCTGTTGATTGCAACGATTAAATATAAAACAATACACTATTGACACGCGATGTATCGGGGTGTATAATAAGATTAGTGAATGAGATATGAGGCGTTTAGCTTTTCGGGCGTGGTTTTGTCCTCCTTTCCAACGAGCCGGAAACCTTTCAGCAGCATATTTCTTTCAAAGGTTTGTGGAGTGCAGAACCACAGACCACCCCTCGCAGGACTGCACATTTTGCGAGGGTGATGTCACCATCAGCAAGCCTCTTCGTGGCGGTGATAGAAACAGGCAAAACCAATAGGTGTCTGGCGAATTGCTGAGCGACTGCTATATAAGAAAATAGTAAACAGAAGCAGCCGTGGGTTGAAAGACCTCAAAGCGCAGTGATGTGCTTTTACCGTGTGTCCGCAGCAAGAATGAAGAAGGTGCAAATCCTTCCGGGCGCACCACCTGATTACCTCGCATCATGTGAGAGCAGGGGATACCGGTGGCGACCCGGTATTAGGTGATAAGTAGAGAGAACGAGAGTACCTGTCCATAGTGGATGGGCTATTCTTGTTCTCTTTTTTGTTTGCTGTTGTAGCTCAGTTTGGCAGAGCGGCTGCTGATAAGCAGTAGGGCGTGGGTTCAAGTCCTACCAATAGCACCACCGAGGCTCCGACTTTGTTCTTCCTCCCAAAGTTGTTGAGCCTCTGCCGCAAGATGAAACAACCTCCACGATGGTTTGCGGCGGGCAACACCGGATGAAACAGTTCCGATGGCGGATAGTTTCAATGATTATACTAATCCACAATCATTTGCCAGTGATGTGGAGGGAGAATTTACGAAAGGTAGATGATTTGATATGGCAATTGTTACTACGACCAAGAACCATGAGCAGGGCCTGAAAGCAACCATTGCTCGCAAGTTCAACAAGGCCAAGGCCGCAAATGTGGCCGCAACTGTTGCGGCTACGACCGCAGTCGCACAGATTATGCCGGTTCTGTGTGATAACTCGGCTGTGGCAACTGCAGTCGGAAGCCTTCTGGACACGATTGTATTCCCCATCATGTGGGGCGTTGGCGTGCTGCTTTTCGTTGTCGCCGCAGGAAACTTCATTTCTGCGTTTGTCGATGAGAACAACACCAACGGTATGACGAAGGCTGCAAAGTGGCTGTTTGCCGCAATCGGCCTTACCATCCTGCGTGAGCTGATGAAGGCTTGGCTGGCATCCAACGGTGTCACTATCTCCTAACAGCAAAAAACAAAATATGGAGAGTGGGCGGGCATAGCGCCCGTCCACTTTTCTTTGTGAAGGGAGATGATACGAATGAAAGCAAAGCTGAAGAAAGTAATTGTCCTCCTTGCGACGCTTGTTATGTGCTTTTCGATGTTTGGAACAGTTGCTTATGCAGCTGATGACGCTGAGGCTGGAAAAACAGAGTATATCACAGATGGAAAGCTCAAAGGGCTTCTGAATACCATGTTGAACGACATCGCCGGTAACGGTGGTTTCGGAGAGAATGTTGAGTATGATGCAATTCTTTCGACAGAAATGGACGAAAACGGCAACTACAAAAGCGCACTAAGAAGTGTATGGGAAACCAATAAACCTGCTCTTCAGAACATATATGATGCTTTCTATGTATTGGGAATGCTACTCAGTACGATTTACTGCATCATCTACATCACACGCGAGATGATTGAGCGAAGGGAAAACTCGGATTCCATCATCAAAGGATTCATTATCTTGATGGTGGTTTCCGTAATTTTGGGTGAAGGCTTTACTATCATGGATAAACTGATGGACTTGGGAACCGGCATCGGGCAAACGATTTTGGACATCCAAGGAACAGACCCAGCAACCCCAACAATGAACCAGAGCTTTATTGACAAAATGAATGCATCACCGGGTCTTATATCTCAGTTGGGCGGTGTAATTGAGTTGTTCATCCCGTGGATTGGAACCAAAATTCTATATGTCTATATAGAGGCTGTTATATTCATGCGCATGATTGCTATTTATGCAAGAGTGTGCTTGGCTCCGATTCGGCTAGGCGACCTTTATTCTGGCGGACCTTCGCCGGAGGCTATTCGATTCCTCCGTGGATTCTTGGCGGTTTGTCTGCAAGGCGCAGTCATTGTGATTGCACTGTATGCCTATCGTTTGATGTGGAGTGGCATTGGAAGCTCGCTTGACCACTATGGCGTGTGGGCAAACTTCGTAGTCCTGTTTGCAGTAGGTGGTTTCATTGGTAAGAGCGAGTCTTTTGCCAAAGAACTTTGTGGTGCGGGTTGATAGAGAGGTGAGAGAACCATGCAATTTGAAATGCCAAAGGATTTGGATGACATCAAAAGTAAACTCCTCCTCGGAATGAACGGTCGGCAACTGATATCATTGGTAGCTGCAGTTCCTCTTTGCTGGAAGATGTGGCAGCATCTTTCTCCCATTTTATCGAGAGACAATACGATGCTTGCTTGTCTTGCGATTGCCTCGCCAATTCTCGCGATTGGCTTTATCCCCAAAAAATATTTGCAGGGTCTGTATCCTGAGCAGTTCGCATGGGCAATTATCAAGTTCAATATTTTGAGACCAGTCTCTCGGAAATACAAGACCGTGAATTACTACGATGAAATCGCAAAACAAATCAAAAAAGAAGAAGAACAAAAAGCTCTCCAAATCAGTAAGAAACTGAGCCGAAAGGAACAGCGAAGACAGAAGAAAATCAAGGATTCAATCAAGGGCGTTCGATAACGCTGATGGTCATCTTAGCTGATGACCAGTCCCCTTGGATGATGTGCCTCCACGCGGCAGGGGATGGAAGCTGGACTTAGTCCAGACTAAACCATCATCGGAAACATACGAGAAACGATTTAGGAGGAAAATATTATGGCGATGAAAGTGAACACAAAAAACAAGAAGATTGCAAAGCCGAAACCGCTGAAAATTCCTCGCACTGTTCAAGAGTCGATTCCTTATACAATGGTATACCCGGAAGCCAATCTGATTGAGACAGAACAGGGGCATTTCGTCCGAATCTACAAACTGACCGATGTGAACTTTGCGGTTGCCCGTGAAATCGAGCAGCAGGATATGCTGGCGCGGTATATGCAGTTGCTGAACATGTTCGACCCTTCTGTGAGCTTCCAGATTGTCATCAACAACCATACGATTGACAAGAAGAGCTTTGAAGCCGGTGTAATGATGAAACTCAAGAACGACGGTCTGGATGACCTGCGTGAAGAGGAAAACCGCATCTTGGAAGAGAAGATTGCTCAAGGACGGAACAACTTGGTATGTGAGAAATATCTGGTCGTTTCAATCCCTGCGCAGAACGCAGCAGATGCGAAGGCAGAGTTTGCTCGCTACGATTCCGAAATCCCACATGCAGTATATCAGATTGGGCAGTCTGCTTGCTATGCGCTGTCCAGCACGGAGATGCTGCGCGTACTGTACGATACCTACAATAGGGGACACGAATCAGAGTTCGCGGCAAAGACGCAGCTCGATGGGAACGGCCGTGAAAAGTTCGACTTCCAGAACATGCTTCGTCTCGGTCTTACTACGAAGGATGTCATCGGTCCGGACAGCATGACCTTCAAGCCGCGTTATTTCATGCTTGGTGAAACCTATGGGCGTGTGGAGTATCTTAGTCAGATTCCCAGCTTGCTCGATACAGCTTTCTACCCGGAACTGACGAGCCAAGGATTCTCGGCTATGTACTCGCTTCAGATGTCCGGCATTCCGCAGGAAAAGGCAATGAAGATGCTTAAAATGCGGTTCAACAATGTGAACTCCAATGTCCGGCAGGAGCAGATGAAGGCCGCTAAGGAAGGCTGGTCAGGTGACTTGATTTCAATCGACCTGAAACAGAAACTGGAAGAAGCCAACAGGCAGTTGGGAGACCTGAGTTCTCGAAACCAGAAACTCTTCTCTATGACGATGACGATTGTTCACTTTGCCGACTCGTTAGAAGAGCTGGACCATCAGACTGATATCATCAAGTCGGTGGCTAACCGGTATATGGTTAGCATTTCTTCCATGAATTTTCAGCAGGAGGCAGGTTTCAACACGACACTGCCGTTGTGCAACTGTCAGGCGTCTATTAAGCGTAGCTTAACCACGGAAGCCTGTGCGGTGTTTGTGCCGTGGAATGCACAGGAGTTGAATACGGCGGGCGGAATGTATTACGGTACAAACGCAATCACTTCCAACCTTATCACCTACGACCGCTCTCTTTCCAAGAACGCAAACGGATTTATCCTTGGCACTCCCGGCTCCGGCAAGTCGTTTATGGCAAAAGCAGAGATTTTACAGGTTCTGCTCAACACCGATGACGATATTCTAATTTTGGACCCCGAACGAGAATTTTTCCCTATAGCCGCTGCAATCAACCGCCGTTCCAAGAACGGAAAGATTTGCCGCGTGGAGCATATCGTTCAGGGCAATAAGAACTACATCAACCCGCTTGACATCCCGCTTTATGACTTGGAAGAAGAGGACCCGATGGCAAACCAGTTGAGTTATGTCGTTTCTCTCTGCCAGCAAATGTACGGGCACTATCAGCTCCCGCAGGGCTCAGAGTCACTGATTGACCGTGCGCTGCATCAGATTTATGCACCTCTGCTGGCGGCTAGAGCCGCTGGTCGTCCGGACGACAGTCTGACCCCTACGCTCGTTGACTTGATGAGAGTCCTACAGAGCTATGGCCGTGAAGAGCCTGTTGCTCGCGAAATTGCGCTTTCGATGGAAACATTCTGCACCGGTTCGCAAGACCTGTTTGCGCATCAGACCGTGAAACGCCCTGACGAGGGAACGGTTCGAATGACTATCTATGACACGAAAGATGTTGCCCAGTCGATGAAGAGCTTGGCAATGCTTATTGTGACGAACCAATTATGGTCCCGCTTGTGTCAGAATAGGCTTCGCGGACGGCGTACATGGATATACCTCGACGAAATCTATATTCTGTTTAATGATGCGAATAGTGCAGAATTCATTAAACAATTATTTAAACGGGCAAGAAAATATGGTGGTACTCCGACCGGTCTGACGCAGAATGTAGAAGACCTCCTGACCAATGACACGGTACGAACCATGTTGTCGAACAGCGAGTTCCTTGTCTTGCTGTCTCAGGCTCCCATCGACCGCTCCTCCCTTGAAACGATGCTTAACCTGTCCAGCACGCAACTGTCCTACATCAGTAATGCTGACCCCGGTTGTGGGCTGCTCAAAGCCGAGAAGTGCATGATTCCCTTCAAGAATCTGTACCCCAAAAACGGTGAACTGTATCGCATGATGAATACCAACCTCCGCGAGATGACTGCAGAAGACCTCAAACTTCTGGATGAAGAACGCAACGAGGTATAAAATATAGCAACAAGAACCATGAGTCCAATTCAGATAGCGTCTGCCGCTTTGGTGGGCGCTATTACTTTTTACTTTTTAGCAACATGAATCGTGGCGCTGTCTGTGCGAACTTCGACGATAATAAACGAAAGTAATTCTGTTGTCTCCACTTGCGAAATGCAGATAATTAAACTATGGAGCGTTGAATTTGCGCTAAGAGTGCCCAAAAATCTGAATTTCAGTATCCAAAAATCTGAAAAACAGTGGCCGAAAATGTGCAAATTCAGTAGCCAGTGATGGAAGTTCCAAAGTAGGTAAACTGATAACGATGGTAGAGGTGCAGCAAATACCATCAAGAAATCAGTTGACTGTTGCTGCAAAGTAATTATCATACAGATAAAAGTGGAGGACCTATTTATGAAAAAGTACATGAAATATTCCAAGGCGACGGAAGTGCTGAACAACGCAATCAGCGAGAATACACATAAGTGCTGCGGAGATGGAGCTGTAACCTTTGAAGTAAAGGTTGTAAACGACAATGAGTGTGAACAAGGAATGCTCGCTCTGTTTCTTGCAGACCAGAAACCTTTTTCCGGAACGATTGATGGCGTGCCTTCTGTGATTCTGTCACTTTACAAAGTTTCAGTAAATCGCAAGGGACAGGCTAAAATTAAGGATGTCATCGAAATGGCAAATGACATGCTCAACTGGCTGACGGCGTTTTATGAAGGAAAGTTGGACGGTTGCGAGCTGTATGATGATGACAATCAAGTGGTTCGCAACGAACTGGAATCAGCACTGATGGTAGCAGCTAATGCTGCAGGTGAGCTTCTCGACTATATAGATTCAGTCGAGAAATCAGCCTAACCGTCGGTGCGAACCAGAGCGAATAAGCAGGGTGGCAGATATGTCTACCTATGACCACCTAACGATTTTCTTCGGAACTCTCGGAACATCGGTGCAGGAAGTTGCTTGCTACTATAGATATAGTGCCGAGAACTTAGCTGCTCTGAACGGAGACCTTGACCGGCTGAAAGAAGAGTACCCTGAAACATATGAAAACCTGATGTTATGTACCCACCAGAAGGATTCGCGTTCATACGCAGAATATGGACAGAGCCTTGTCTCCAACTGGGTTTTTGAAGATTATAAGTGTAAGGCGTTGATTCGGGCGGGATGCAATATTGAACTGGCCGGAGCCGATAAGGATAGACGCATCCTTCCTTCCAGCAAAGTAAGCAATGCATCGGATTATATTGTACATATGCCCGATAGTATGACCCGGAAGCTAGAACTCGTATGTGATTACACAGGTTTCTGCCAAAAGACAGGTTGTCTTGACTTGCGGGATAATAAGTATCAGCATCTGCTGGAAGATGAGAGCTTGCTATTGGTGATTGATATATCGAATCGTAGGTTTTGCATCATCGACTTTAAAAACTTCGTAGAGGCAACTAAAATCGAAAATCACCCGTTATGGAACAAACCAGTATATCGAATCGGGCTGGTAGATAATGTTGTGGCAAGTGGAATAGATAGAGCGTGTTATATAGCGAAGGCATTATATTCGCGAGAACGAATAAGCGCAAGACAATAGTTGTTAAACAACTTGACACGGCGCTATAAATGCGGTATACTATAGATAGTCGGAAACGGCTATCTATTTCAACCCAATGCGATTGAATGCAAAACAATACGCGCTGAACAAAACAACAAACGAAATGGAGGACTATGTTATGAAATTGACACATGCACAGGAAGAGTTTTTGAAATTTGCCGCAAAGACGCAGCTTTATGTTGCTCTTGCGGTGCTGACTCTGGTCACCTACGGTGTTGCAACTAAGCTCCCGTTGGAAATGAATTGGATGTTTGCGCTTGGCTTGTTCGTTGTCAGCGAAGTAGTAGCCGTCTACTATATGCTGAAGCTGAATCGCCGGTTTGATATCTGGACATCCAAGCATGACCACGAATCGTCAGACAAATAAGACACGCCCGCTTCGGCGGGTTGTCATCCGAAGCAGCTACCTCTCCGTGGTGGATGACAGGCAACGACTGGATAGCGCAGTCGGCTAATAGCTGCATCAAAACGGTTGTTACAGGTACGAAAGGAGAAAGATTATGTGCGCTGGAATGGTAAAGAAGAACGCCACGGCAAATGCCACCAATGAGAAAATTCTCACAAAAGATGAGCGGGAAGACCTTGTTGCGTTCGGTATCGGCATCGCGCTGGGAATCGCGGCGTGTGTGGTGTCCTGCCTTATTCATGGGGTAGGAATCGCTTCAATGTGCTGGGGAGAACTTATCCTGTTTGGTGTAAGCGTAGTTGCTTATGCCGTATATGGAGTCATCAAAACGGCAAAGGGAGACAAGTCCGTTGGAATGCTCGGCAAAGTCCTCTTGGGAGCAATGTTTATGAGCGTTGTATTTGCTATGGGCGTTGCCTTTGCCAACAGAATTTCGTAAATAAACGCCGCTGAATCAGCGGCAGTCGAGCAGCAAACCGCCACGAGGTAGACGACGGGCAACGGTCAGAACATTCAGACCGGCTAATTGCTGCAAGGTATAATGTCTTGTCAAAGTTGGAGGAAAACCCATGAAAAAGACAATAGGTAAAACAGCGCTGATTCTCGTAGTAGCGATTGCCATGATACTGCTGGTGGCAGTTCTTACGGTTGCTCCTGCTTATGCGTCAGTGGACCCTGCTCAATATGTAACGCCGAAACGAACGATTATGTTTATCGCGGGACTGTTTGTAATCCTTGCGTTAGGCGTTCCATTTATTCTCCTTTTTGTGGGGGCTGGGCTTGGAGCAAACGACTCTACCACTGTAAAAATTGCTTTTGCCCTCTGTTCTGGCTTTGCATCAATAGCGGGAGGTCTTTACGGCTTAAGTGGTTGGCTATGGTAAAACCCTAAACAAAATGGACACAGAATGTTTTGGAGGATGAACAATGATTGCAGAAATCTTATCAGCTGTAATATTTTGCGTTGTCTGCGCGGGAGCTATTGGAGTTTTCATCCTTCCTGTAAAGCTACTTTTAATGTGGAGGGATGGTGACCTTCCCGGTGGCGATACCGTTGGAGTGCTTGTCGGTGTGGTTGCACTATTCTCTCCTGTGCTAATGGGCTATCTCGCATCTAATGCAGATAGCATCGCGCAAAATATTACGGCAGTAATAATCGGTGTGATTAGATAAGAAACCACGAGGAGGGACGAACAATGGTCGCGAAAATTAAGAAGCCGCTCGCCATCATCGCAGCAGTGGCTTTGACCCTGCTACTTGAAGTCAGCATGGCAGTCCCTGCGTTTGCAGCGGAATCAGATACTGCCCAGAGCAATGCGCAGTTTGAAGTTGTTGACCCAAAGTATGAAGGTGACGCAAACAACTATGTGACGCTGCCTGATGCGCCTCAAAAGGAAGGATATACCTTTCAAGGCTGGAGCGTGGACGGGAGCACAAAGCTCTATGACGCAGGCGAAACAATCGCCAACAGTGACGGACATAAAATGCAAATTAAACCTGTGTATAAAGCAACTGGGGCAGTACATGAAGATGCGCTTATTGAATGTAGGCACAATTTTGTACTTGGCTTACTGATGACTGCGGGAGGCTTGGTGCTTAGCCAAGTCGGTTTCGATTTTATCGGTGGCATCATAGGCGCACTTGGAATATTGCTGACATGCGCAATGATTTTTCTCTTGCCCTTGCTTGCCCTGTAAATATATTTGGAGGAATAAGTGATGCTTATAAAATTTAGAAAGCCGCTCGCCATCATCGCAGCGGTGGTGCTGACTCTGCTGCTGGCAGTCAGCACAGCGGTCCCCGCGCTTGCCGCAGAGACTGCAGATACTACGACTGACAGCAACCCGCAAATTGTGTATGAGGAGCCTGACTTGGGAGAGGGTAATACCTCTGATAACTACATCACGCTCCCCGATGCACCGGAAAAAGATGGATACATCT
>ENA-ORNP01003703-ORNP01003703.1-human-gut-metagenome-genome-assembly--contig:-NODE-3703-length-10416-cov-2.325065_pt1 | contig 10416 bp, 9 predicted proteins | sample MGYA00242119_ERZ509030 | MGnify/ENA primary metagenome ERZ509030 (study PRJEB26280, sample SAMEA2338708) | human gut metagenome | biome: human gut; feature: human-associated habitat; material: faeces...
AAGAAACTATTGCGAAAAAGGGAGGAAATCTAAGTTCCATATATGAAACTCAAGTAGAAAATCAGATTGGCTTCGTATTAACGGAAAATATGCTTCACAATTACCCGGAAGTAAGTGGCATTTTCGTTGGCGTTTCTCAATGTATTGGGGTAATTGATAAACTTAAGTCTTACGAAATCGTAGATAAATATAAGATAATTACTGTAGACACTTATCCTGAAGTTCTTGAGCTTTTAAACGCAGGGATTATTACTGCCACTTTAGATCGGCGTCCCTATGATATGGGGCAGCTGGCAGTTCATCTGCTTTATCAATACTTTAATTCCGGGATCATTCCACCTAAGCGGATTTTAATCCCACCTTCTATCATAACCGCAAGCGCAGCAGAAACATTTAATGAAGCTTTATACCCTAAAATTTCTCTGTTAACAGGTGGAATCAAAATTCTTCCTCCCAGTGATACTGAGCAGTAAATACGCTTAAGCAAAAAAGTTCCAGTCATTTAAACATGGCTGGAACTTTTTTCTTGCTTTTTATTATATTTTACAGTCTCTTTAACAGCTCTTCTCTCTGAGCTTCATAGCCTGGCTTTCCAAGAAGGGCGAACATGTTCTTCTTGTAGCTTTCTACGCCTGGCTGGTTAAATGGGTTGATACCTAAAATGTAGCCGCTTACGCCGCAGGCAAATTCAAAGAAGTAGAATAATTCACCTAAATAGAATTCATTCTGCTCTGGTACCTTAACCATCAGGTTTGGTACATTTCCGTCTGTATGAGCCAGAATAGTACCGTTCATAGCACTCTTATTTACAAAATCAACGTTCTTTCCTGCCAGATAGTTCAGTCCGTCCAGATCTTCCGGCTCTTCCTTCACAACGATTCCCTGATCGTTCTCCTCTACTGCCAGTACCGTCTCAAACATAATTCTGGAACCATCCTGAATAAACTGGCCCAGAGAATGAAGATCGGTGGTCAGATCTACGGATGCCGGCATCAGACCCTTATGGTCTTTTCCTTCGGACTCACCATAAAGCTGTTTCCACCACTCGGATACAGAGTGAAGGCTCGGCTCATAGTTTGCCAGAATCTCTGTTGCTTTTCCTTTTCTGAAAAGGATATTACGGATAGCTGCATATTTTACAGCGTCATTCTCCTCATAGGGAGCATTCAATGCGCTCTCGCGTCCGCTTGCTGCACCTTCCATTAACTTGTCAATGTCAGCACCACTTACTGCAATTGGTAATAAACCTACTGCTGTAAGAACTGAGAAACGTCCTCCAACATCATCAGGAACTACGAAGCTTTCGTATCCTTCTGCTGTTGCAAGTCCTTTTAATGCACCCTTCTTAGCATCAGTTGTTGCATAAATTCTCTTTGCAGCTTCTTCTTTTCCATATTTCTTTTCCAGTTTTTCTTTGAAAACTCTGAAAGCGATAGCTGGTTCTGTTGTTGTACCAGACTTAGAAATAATGTTAACTGAGAAATCTCTATCTCCAACTACATCAAGTAATCCCTGTAAGTATGAAGGGCTAATGCTATTACCTGCATAGTAGATTTCAGGTGTCTTTCTTACTTCCTTAGGCACATTGTTGTAAAAACCATGTCTTAAAAATTCAATTGCAGCTCTTGCTCCAAGATAAGAACCACCAATACCTATAACGATAAGTACTTCTGAATCGCTCTGAATCTTTGCTGCTGCTTTCTTGATTCTGTCAAATTCTTCTTTATCGTAATCAACCGGCAAATCAATCCATCCAAGGAAATCATTACCTGCCCCTGTTCTTTCAACTAAAACTTTTTTTGCGTTTTCGGCAATTTCTTTCATGCTGTTAACTTCATCATTTGAGATAAATGATTCAGCTTTTGAATAATCAAATGTAACTTTAGCCATGTCTCAATTCCTCCGTTTATTACAAAACTAAATTACATTATAAAATGTTGAAACGATTTTTTCAAGACTTTTGCCTTACATTGTTGATTATTGTAGAAATTCGCCAATCACCTGATTAAGGATTTGTTCATCTGATTCAAATTCCTTGTTATTAGTGCTAGTTTCAGACTGCTTTTCTTGTACAATATTTTCATTTCCCGGTTTTTCCATATGGCCATTTTCTCTAACCACAACTGAATCTTCCAAATAATCAACCAAAATATAGGTAAGTTCTGTCTGTTTTTCGGATATTTTTGTGCTTCGGTTAATCATGTCAAGAACCATTCCAAAGAAATATCCAATCAAAACGTATACTATCGCCTCTATCTTACTTTTTCCCGTAAGATAAATTCCAAAACCTGTTCCAACTGCCAATGTAACACTTAAAATAATACACACGTTTATAATATTATTAAGCTTATTTAATGAAAATATACCTAATTTGCATTTATTCAGACTTCTTGCAGCAAAAATCATTGGATTCGCCACGTGCCCGTTTATTTCTTTTATGCTGTCATATTTCATTTTAATCTGTCTTAAAGTTGCATTCTTTGGATTTGACATATGCTCTGCTTTTCTAATCATTCTGCCATATCCAAATGCCGCCAGCCATTTTGTAAAAATTCCCAACAAAAAAATACTTCCCATTACGTATAGAAAGTATTTCTCGTTAATTATCTTCGGTGCATTGTTATAAAACCATTCCTTCATTTCAATAAAAGTATAATCTGCCATACTAAAAAATCCCCCTCACTTAAATGTATAGTAATCCATCTGAAAACTTATTAGCATTTTAGCACATTTTCTTTTATTGCACACCAAAAACCGTTCGTCGTAATTCGACATTTAATTTTTAGATTAAATTGTTTTCCTTACAAAAATAGTAAATTCCATCTTCCGCAACCGTTCTGTCAAAGTCCTCTGACACGTCAACAGTCATCTTTGCTATTGCCAAATAGTCAACCAAGTCTTTTTCACTACCATTAGTTATAACTTTCTCATCAGTTGCCACAGCTATTGGACGATTAATTCCCGCTGCATTTCTTATAATTGTTTTAATATCATTTGTTCTTAAGGGATTACTATATATCTGCTCCTAATAATTTTTAATCATACAATTTATAAGTTTAATTGAATTTTCTGCTGCTTTTGCTTCAAAAGTAGGATAATCCATCTGTGCTCCACCGTCTGCTTTGTCAGAGATTGCTCTAATTACAACATAAGGTGTTTTATTTAAATATGCAGTGTGGGCGATTGAAGCTCCTTCCATTTCTGCACAGTCACCATTAAAGGTATCTCTTAAATAAACCTTTGCTTCATGTGTTCCAATAAACTGGTCACCTGAAACTACCTTGCCTTCAAAAATTTTAACGCCAAGCCCTGCTTCCTCTGCGCTGTTCTTTGCAAGTTTAATAAGGTTCTCATCTGCCTTAAACTCTGACTGGTCCATATCCGGAATTACCCCTTTGGCATATCCTAAAGGTGTAACGTCCATGTCGTGTTCTAACGCACTTGTTGAAACTACAATGTCGCAAATGTTAATATCATTGTTAAGTGAGCCGGCAACACCTGTGTTAACTAAGGCACTTACGCCAAATACACTTACAAGTATCTGTGCACAAATGGCTGCGTTAACCTTGCCGACACCACATTTTACAACTACTACTTCCTTGCCGGCAAGGGTGCCTTTGTAAAAGTCCATTGCGGCAATGTTCTTGATTTCTACGTTTTCTAATTCTGATTTAATGCTATTGACCTCTACGTCCATAGCGCCTATTATTCCTAGCATAATTTCTCCTTTTCTATTTCAATTGCAAAAGCTATTGATTCTCTTGTCACAGGAAAAATTTTATATACGCAAACAATAGGCAGAAATTCGCAATTTTGCGAGCATAGCGTAAAGCGCAAAACCTACTGTCTGAGCCGTAGGCGAGTTTAGGTTTTCGCCTTACCATAGGCGGCGGAGCAAAATAAGAAGGGCAACGTGTTCGCGTGAAAATTTTTTGATGTGATACGAGGAGTTTTTAGAAATTAGTAAAAGGAGAAAAATATGTCTGCACAAAAAAACAAACAAATGGATATGCTTAATGGTCCACTTCTCAAAAAAATACTATTTTTCGCCCTTCCACTTGCAGCCAGCAGCATTCTGCAGCAGTTATTCAACTCAGCAGATGTTGCCGTTGTTGGACGTTTTGCAGGCAGCAAGTCTTTGGCGGCAGTTGGTGGCAACACTCCGGTAATTAGTTTGTTAATAAACCTGTTTGTAGGTTTGTCAGTTGGTGCCAACGTAGTCATTGGAAACTATATCGGACAGGGCAAAAAAGAAAAAGTTAAAGAAGCAGTACACACGGTTATGGCAATGGCTGTTATTTGTGGTGTATTTCTTTTAATTATAGGAACAGTTCTTGCAAGACCAATTCTTATGGCAATTAATACACCGGATGAAGTTTTACCATTGGCTATGCTTTATCTTAGAATATATTTTGTAGGCATGCCTTTTGTAATGGTATACAACTTTGGTGCAGCAGTGCTTAGAAGTATAGGCGATACCAAAAGACCGCTTTATGCCCTGATTGTGTCCGGCATTATAAATATATGCCTTAATTTAGTTCTTGTAATTGTTTTTAAATTAGATGTGGCAGGTGTTGCTATTGCAACTGTAATTGCAGATTGTGTCAGTGCAAGTCTTGTGACTTATTTTCTTATGACAGGGGATGAAATGGTAAGATTTAATCCTAAGAAAATGTCATTAAAGAAGGAACAGGTTATAAAAATTATAAAAATAGGTGCACCTGCAGGTTTACAGGGAGTAGTTTTCTCGGTATCAAATGTGTGCATTCAGTCAGCCATTAACGGCTTTGGTACAAAAGCAATTGCAGGTTCTTCAGCAGCATTAAATTATGAATATTTTACTTATTATGTTATTAATGCCTTTAACCAGACAACAGTTACTTTTACAAGCCAGAATTATGGGGCAAAAAAGCTTGAGCGATGCAAGAAGGCATTTAGACTATGTCTTGTGTGGGGAATGGCAATTACGGGAATAATGAGTCTTATTTTCGTATTGTTTAAGGAATTTTTCGCAGGAGTTTACACGGCAGATTCACAGGCAATTGATTATGCTGTTATCAGAATGGTTCACGTATTGTTGCTTGAACTTTTAACAGGAACTTACGAGATTTCAGGTGGAGCAATGAGAGGTATGGGATACTCACTGGTTCCGGCGTTGCTTACTGTAGTAGGTTGTTGTGGATTTAGAGTGGCATGGCTTTATACAGTATTTAAGATTTGTCCTACTTTTTCAATGCTTATGAATGTGTACCCGGCAACATGGGTTATAACAGGAGCACTTGTTATGGGAGCTTATTTAATTATAAGAAAAAGGGTTTCGGATAAATAATCTGTTAAAGAAATATTTTTACTGTTGACAGACTGTGGCTGCAAGAGTATTGTTTGTTATGCAACTTAATTTTTAGTGGGATAAATACACAAAAATATGAAAAGTATGTTTTAAAGAAATAGATTATTTGCTATAATTTCTATTATAATAAAATACTGTCAGATGATTAGACTGCAATGAAATATTTTATATACAATAAGTGTATAGACTGGAGAAGGAATGAAGATTATTATAGTAGGCTGTGGAAATGTAGGAATTACTCTTGCAGAACAGCTTAGCACAGAAGGACATAACATTACGGTTATTGATACAAGGGAACAGGTTGTTGAGAGTGTATATAACAGTTATGACATTTTAGGTGTTGTTGGAAATGGCACAAGTTTTAATATTCAGATGGAGGCAGGAGTTGAAGACGCAGATTTGCTAGTTGCGGTAACGGGTTCAGATGAACTTAATTTGTTATGTTGCCTGATTGCCAGGAAAGCCGGTGGCTGTCATACAATTGCCAGAGTAAGTAATCCAATATACAACAGGGAGATATCATTTATTAAAGAAGAACTGGGATTATCTATGATTATTAATCCACAGTTGGCGGCTGCAAGAGAGATGAGCCGTCTTTTAAAATTCCCATCAGCTTTGAAAGTTGATTCTTTTGCAAAAAGCCGAGTGGAATTAATTAATTACAGAATTGAAGAAGGAAATATTCTTTGTAACATTAAATTAAAGGATTTAAGTAGTAAGTTAAAAGTTGACGTACTTATTCCTATTGTTGAACGAGGCGACCAGGTTATTATTCCTGATGGTGAGTTTGAACTTAAGGCTAAGGACATTATATCCATTGTAGGTTCTCAGCCCAGAACTCTTGATTTGTTTAAGAAGATGAAGGTCCCAACATCAGCAGCCAGGAAGGTTTTAATTGTAGGTGGTGGAAGAACTTCTATTTATCTTGCAAAGCAATTAATTGAGATGGGAATAAAGGTTAAGATTATAGAAAAAAATCCTGAAAAATGTGAGGTCCTTACAGAAATGTTGCCTAAGGCAATGATTATATGCGGTGACGCAACTGATAAGGAACTGCTTATGGAAGAAGGATTGATGGAGACGGAAGCATTTATTGCATCAACGGATTTTGATGAAGAAAATATTATGCTTGCCCTTTATGCTAAGAGCCTTACTAATGCAAAGCTTATCACAAAGGTCCATAGAATTTCTTATGATGAGATTATTGACAGCCTTGATGTGGGAAGTATTATTTATCCTAAATATATTACGGCTGAATCAATTATTAAGTATGTAAGAGCTATGAAGAATTCTATTGGAAGTAACATAGAAACTTTATATAGACTTAATGACAACAGAGTTGAGGCTTTGGAATTATTAATAAAAGAAGATTCACCTATGGTTGGTAAGCCATTAAGTGAGTTAAGATTGAAACCTAATGTATTAATCGGTTGTATAACAAGAAGAGGTCAGGTTACTATTCCTAACGGTCAAAGTGTTATACACGTGGGAGATACTATTATTCTTATTACAACAACTACAGGCTTCCACCAGTTGGAAGATGCGTTAATGTAGGAGGAAATATGAATTATTCAATGATACGATACATTCTTGCATGGGTGTTTACTTTTGAGGGAATGTTTCTTATGCTTCCTGCAATTGTAGGTGGAATATATGGTGAAAAGCAGGGGCTTGTTTATCTGGCTATTGCAGCAGGATGCCTTCTTGTGGGGACTTTAAGCAGAATCAGAAAGATTAGAAGTAAGGTATTTTATTCAAAAGAAGGTTTTGTGGCAGTTTCTTTAAGCTGGATTATTATGAGTTTGGTAGGTGCATTGCCATTCTTTATTACAGGAGATATTCCTGCATACGAAGATGCACTTTTTGAAACAATATCAGGTTTTACAACAACAGGTTCAAGTATTTTGTCTAATGTGGAAGCTTTAACACATTGTTCATTGTTCTGGCGTTCATTTACACATTGGATTGGTGGTATGGGAGTTTTGGTATTTATTATGGCAGTTCTTCCATTATCAGGTGGTTCAATAATGCATCTTATGAGAGCGGAAAGTCCGGGCCCGGCAGTAGGAAAACTTGTTCCTAAAATAAGACATACAGCAATGATTTTATATGGAATATACATTGTGTTTACACTTGTTGAGATAATAGCTTTGTTAATAACAGGTATGTCTCCGTTTGAGGCAATGACATTAACTTTTGGTACAGTAGGTACGGGTGGTTTTGGCGTTTTGAATGACAGCATTGCTTCCTATAGTCTTGCATCTCAGATTGTAATTACCACTTTTATGATAATATGTTCAATCAATTTTAATGTTTATTACTTATTATTAATAAGAAAGACTAAAGAAGCTTTTATGAATCAGGAATTAAGATATTATCTTGGAATCGTATTTGGTTCAGCACTTCTTATAGCCATTAACATTAAGGGAAGTTTTGATAATTTCTTTATGGCATTTCACACAGCGTTGTTCCAGGTGGCGTCTGTTTCAAGTACGACAGGTTTTGCAACAACAGACTTTAACCTGTGGCCTGAATTTTCCAAAACCATATTAGTACTTCTTATGTTTGTAGGTGCATGTGCCGGAAGTACAGGTGGTGGTATTAAAGTTTCAAGATTAGTTGTATTTCTGAAAGCTATAAAAAGTGAGGTTATGTCAATTACTCACCCAAGAAGTGTACAGAAGGTTCAGACTGACGGTAGACCGTTATCGAATGATGCAGTAAGAAGAGTCTTATGTTATTTAGGTGCTTATGTTATAATAGTACTAGCTTCTATATTATTAATAAGTTTGGACGGAAAAGATATGACAACTAACCTTACAGCGGTTATGGCAACATTTAATAATATAGGCCCGGGTCTTAATTTGGTAGGACCTACTAGCAATTTTGGAGATTATAGTGTATTCTCTAAGATAGTACTAATGTTTGACATGCTGGTTGGACGACTTGAAATATTCCCATTGCTTATTTTGTTTGCACCGGGATTATGGACGGTTCCAAAGAGACGACTGGCAAAGAAAAAGAAGAATTTTGAATAGAAAGTAATTAACCGAAGAGGACGATAATGAATATTTACTATTTTAATATTACTGTTTTAAGAAACAGAAATGTTTTTGGAGAAGTTGTAAAAACTTTAGATGATGCACGCGCAGAAAAAATTAGCAGGTTAAGGGTTACGGCAGATAAGCTTAGAAGTGCCGGCGCAGGAATTTTGATTAATTTCATAAAAGAAAAGTACAATATTGCCGGAGATGTTAAGGTAGACAAGTTTGGAAAGCCTTACTTTGAAGATACGGATATTCATTTTAACATCTCTCATTCAGGTTGCTATGTAATTGCAGCAGTTTCTGATGAAGATATAGGAATAGATATTCAAAAGATAAAAAGCGACAAGCATAGAATTGCTGAAAAGAATTTTTTGCCAAGCGAATGCGCTTACATAAACGAAATTGAAGACGAAAAAATCAACCAGCAGAGATTTTGCGAGATTTGGACAATAAAGGAAGCATACTTAAAGAACATAGGCATAGGACTTAGAAAACCTCTTAACTCTTTCGAAATAGATTTTAGCGAGGACGCACCTCAGATAGTTGGAAAGAAAGAGTACAAGTTCGTGCAACTTAAGTTCGATGAAAAATACATCGTTACAGTATGTGCAGACCAAAGTGATGAAATATTTGATGTGGAAGAAGTACTGGTAGTTTAAGATAGTGAATAGGGAAGATAGAGAATTTTTTAATAAATTACGTGTCACATAACGGTTTTGTTCTACGACACGTAATTCCGCCCAAAACAATAAAAAAATAGGTTGCGTACTAACAAAAATGTTAGCGGGCAACCTATTTTTACTATATTACAAACTCTATTACTTGCTCCAACGTCCTGACGCACCGCAAGGAAGCACCAGTCCGTTTGATGAAACATTAACACCTATTTCATCAGCTTCAACATGTCCGCCGAACTTGCTTACAATAGCAGTGTTAATCATATAGTTTAATACTGCAGGCTGAAGCCCTGTGGTGTATGAGTTAATAAGGAAGAATAAAGGATCATCACTTAAAATCTTTGAACAAAGTTCAATGAAAGGAAATACACTTTCTTCAATCTTCCAAATTTCTCCTTTTGGTCCTCTTCCATATGAAGGAGGGTCCATAATAATGCCATCGTATTTATTGCCACGTCTTATTTCACGCTCAACGAATTTTACACAATCATCAACAAGCCATCTTACAGGTTTGTCAATAAGACCTGATGAAGTGGCGTTTTCTTTTGCCCAGGCAACAACACCCTTTGAAGCGTCAACATGAGTAACGTGGGCACCTGCGTTTAACGCAGCAAGAGTAGCACCGCCTGTGTAAGCAAAAAGATTTAAAACTTTAACAGGACGTCCTGCATTTCTGATTTTTTCAGAAAACCAGTCCCAATTAGTAGCCTGCTCAGGAAAAAGTCCTGTGTGTTTAAAGCTAAAAGGCTTAAGGTTAAATGTTAAATCCTTGTAATTAATGGTCCACTGTTCAGGCAAATTAAAAAACTGCCACTGTCCCCCACCCTTGTTACTTCTATGATAATGGCCATTAGGTTTGAACCATTTCTTGTCATGCTTTGGAGTATTCCAAATAACCTGTGGGTCTGGTCTTACAAGAAAATAATCACCCCAACGTTCAAGTTTTTCCCCGGAAGAAGTATCAAGTACTTCATAATCTTTCCAATTATCTGCTATCCACATAATTTAGTTCCTTCCTATATATAGTGTTCAAAACAAATTTTTTATTAAAGCTTGATAAATTAAAATTTAAGCTGTATATTATCAGAGGAGAAAAAGTATATATCAATATTGAATACACTTTTGTATACCTTCTTCAAAAATGATACAAGGTGTACAAAAAAAAGTCAAATAAATTGTATAAATAAATTTCAAAAAAGTACTTGCTTTTTATGAAATGATGGTGTATACTAACTCTTGCTGTGACATTGATAGCGTTGAAACGTGAGGTTGCTGCAGAACATTGCAGGTTTTCCGTGGAGCGAATGTCAAGTTAGGAAACTGGCGACAAGTCACTGTACAA
>ENA-ORNP01003706-ORNP01003706.1-human-gut-metagenome-genome-assembly--contig:-NODE-3706-length-10402-cov-6.085822_pt1 | contig 10402 bp, 6 predicted proteins | sample MGYA00242119_ERZ509030 | MGnify/ENA primary metagenome ERZ509030 (study PRJEB26280, sample SAMEA2338708) | human gut metagenome | biome: human gut; feature: human-associated habitat; material: faeces...
TTAAAATACTATTAAAATTACTTGCTATTGCTTATATATGCCAGATTGCGTCTAATTTGTGTGAGGATCTTGGCTATCACTCCATCTCTTTTCAGATAGAAACCATCGGTAAATTATCTATTTTAGTATTAAGTATTCCAATTATCAGTTCCTTACTTGAAACGATCGAACATTTACTTACATGATGATTTTTTATAGAAAAGAAGGCCAGAACGGAAAGTAGGTAAAAAATGGGAAAAAATAAAAAGAAAACTTTTTTATATGTTATAGGATTTCTTACACACTTTCTTTTTCTTTGCTATCTTCATCCACTTACTCTCCAGGCACAGACAAAAAAAGAAGAAATAGATATTACAGCTCTCTCAAAACAAATAGAACAACTTGGAGAAGAAAAGTACCCTGATTTTTCTTCTATCTTTGAAAAAATTCTTTCTATGCAGTTTACAGAAGTCTTTCAGCAAATCGGAGGATGGTTTATAGATATTGCTTTTAGAGAAGTTTTTTCTTCGAAAATACTTATTACAGAGCTTATCGGTGTCATCTTATTTTCGGCGGTATTTTCGAATATCTCTTCTTCCTTTCAACCATATGGAGTATCGGACAGTGGATTTTTTGTTACATATCTCATAACATTTTCTATTATTTTTACTAATTTTACGGCAATGACAACCTTGTTTGAAAATACAGTAATTCTTCTGTCCTCTTTTCTAAAAGTACTGCTTCCTGTGTATACACTGGCAGTTTCTCTTTCTGGAAATCTATCTACAGGTGTTGTATTTTATGAGTATTTTATTATTGTAGTGCTGCTTTTAAACTGGATTTGTATAAAAATTTTTCTTCCGTTGCTACAATATTATCTTCTATTAGAGTTACTAAACCGATTTTCAAAAAAGCAAAATATTTCAAGATTATGTGAGGGCCTTTTTCTTTTTTTATCAAAAGGTGTACAGGTACTTTTTTTTCTCTTTTTTGGATTTCATCTGTTAGAAACAATGATTGCGCCTTCTTTTGATGCGGCAAAAAATAATGTACTAAACAAAATGATCGGATTGATTCCGGGAGCAGGATCTGTTATCCAAAGTGTTACAGGGACGGTACTTGGTTCTTCCCTTGTTATAAAAAATGCATTAGGGGCAGCTGGCATTGTATTCCTTTTTCTCTTTCTTCTTTTGCCTCTTACAAAACTGTTATGTTATGTCTTTTTTTATTTCCTATTGTCTGTTGTGTTAGAGCCGATTGCGGATGAACGTTTTGTAGAGTGTATTAGTGCGGCAGTGAAATGTGGATTGCTGTTAATAAAGGTATTGTGTATGTCTTCTGTTTTATTTATTGTGATTATCGCACTTACCACACTTACCACAAATCATATAGGATAAAGCATTGTGAAAATATAAAAGACCATAAATAAAAGTAGGAGCTGGATGTAATGGAATATATAAAAAGCTGGTTAAAAACAATTTTATATATGAATGTTCTATTATTAATCTGTGATAATTTAATGCAAAAAACAGCATATGAAAAATAGTTTTAAATATCATAATTTGAATCAGTATTGTACTGTGTTAACATATACATCGGGACCAACAGAACGAAAGATACGATATTTATTCATGTTTCTTTTTACTTTCCTCTTTCAGCCTATATTTTCGCAGTCAATGCTAAAATATGATACTCCGAGTCCGGGAGTTGGTTCATTGCTACGAGTACAGTCACTGCCGGTTGACTTGCATTCCGGAAGAGCAAATATTGCTATCCCTCTGTATTCCATAGCACTGAAAAATTATTCTTACGATATACAATTGCTATATAATTCGGAAGGCAACAAAGTTGATCTTCCTGTTGGTAATGTAGGCTTAGGTTGGTCCATTACCGGTGGACAAATATACAGAGTTGCTAATGGGATGATTGATGAAGTCTATACATTTAATGAGTATATGGACAGAACTGCTAATACGAACTGGGATCAGGAATCTAATTTAAATAAATATTATAATCCTTTCATTTATAATGAAGATTATCTTCATGAGCCCGACTTGGATGAATTTATAATAAATATAGGAAAAATAAATGCTTCCTTCTTTATGTATAAAGATAAGGAAGGAGAAATACAAACAAGAATCTCATCGCAAAATAATTCGTACTTTAAGGTAAAGGATGTGAAAGTTGGGAAAATACCTGATGTGTTACTTGCAGAAACGGAATGGACTAATGCTCATCTAAACAAAACATATCATCCCAAGTTGTATATCGAATCCAGACCTGTGTTGATTACAGAAATAACAATCGTTGATTCGGAAGGACTTACCTATATCTTTGGTGGAGATATTAATAGTATTGACCTGTCTTGTGCGTATTCTAAAGATCCTGATTATGATAGTCACTATAGTGTATATGGTGATCAGATAGGGAGTCATAGTATGATTTGGGATAGTTTTCACTCCAGTTTACTAGCTACAGCATCCACTTGGCATATCAAGAAAATAATATTACCCAATCAGGAAAATCTCACTTTTAATTATGATAAAGGAAATGTAAACATCGTAGAAAGATTTCTTTATACAGATCATGATTCTATACATGAGACGGAAGAATATGAGTACAATAAGTATCGTTTGCTGACATGTACGAGAAAGTATATTAATAATCCGAATGATAACAGTATGTTGGAAGCGAGAACTAAATATATTTCCGACTTGATGGAAGAATATGATAGTGTAACTTCCGGTTCCATTTCCTCCGGCTCTCCATTGAAAGTCTATGATACTATGAGAGCACAAGGATTGTTGTCTTATCCTGTAGAAACTGTTGTTAAGCGGAATGGAAAAGTTACTTCTGCCGAAGTGATGACATATAAGCTGTCTGATCAGTTTGCCGTTCAGGATAAACAGTATAAGTTGGAAAATGATGTGCCGTTAAGCGACTACTCCTCTTTCAAACTGCTGAACTCGGCTCAATATTCTATGGACAATCGATGTGCGCTCGAGATGGAATATCTTGATTATGATTCATACGGTAATCCGGCCAATATAGCAGATAAGGCTGGTGTCAAGACGGCTTATATATGGGGATATAAAGGCTTGTATCCTGTGGCTAAAGTGGTAAATGCCCGAAATACTTTCAAGTCCGTTCCTCAATATAGGGATGAGAGAACGACTAAGTACGTAAACCTGAAATACAGTTCATTGTCGGCTAATGTGAAATCGTATAACTTTTATACATCAAAAGCGGGTGATGTTGAAATAGTCCTTGCCGGAGCGTTAGGATTTAACTGGTATGTATCAGGACATCTTGACAATAAGGCTTTCAATCTGGTTCAGATGAGAAGCTCTGATAACATGGGCAAGCCTTGGACTGACTATCAAAATGCCTATACGTACAGTGCAACATTCTATGTCTCTGCCGGTTATCATACATTTAGTATTCTTAGTACTGATGCGTGTAAGGAATCGTCAGCAAATGTATATGACGGAGATATTCATTTCTCTTATTGGACAAGAAAAAGTATTGCTCCCGAGACAAGTGGTACAGATGATGTATTCTATGAGAACTTTGAAACCACTCATTTACGTCCTGCTTCTTTCGGATATCATAGTAATAATAGTTGTATCGGTCCTTATACGGTGTCTTTAGTGACGAATCCGGAAAGGAAATATGTAATAGATTATCAGGTCTTTAAGAATGGGAAGTGGGAGTATATGAAGCATGATTTTGTCAATGGTCGGGATTCAATAAATGAAGGAGTATACCCTATAGACGATGTACGTGTATATCCTAAGGATGCTTCGATAACTACATATGGCTATTATCCTCTCATAGGATTGAGGAGTGCGACTAATGAAAGGGGAGTAACGGAGTCTTATAGATATGATGACTTTAGCAGGCTGGTATCTGTGATGGATAACGATATGAATGTAGTTAAGGAATATGATTATTTTTATCAGAATCAATCCGTAGAACCTGAATTGACTTATTATAATGAGCAAATCAGAGAAACTTTTACCCGGAATACTTGTGACGCATCTTTAGGAGAAATGGGGGAATCTATCGATTATGTAGTGCCTGCAAAGAAATATAGTTCAACTTTATCACAGGAAGACGCTAATCAGAAAGCCTATATCGATTTGCGGAATAATGGTCAGCAATATGCCAATGAGCATGCAGAATGTAATTCGAATATAATCGTGTCTGTTTATAATCCCATGGAACAGGATTATTATCTGACGTTTGATTGGGGAGTTCAGGGAAGCATCGTTACCGATTATTACGAAATACCACCCAGCCGCAAAATCGCTGATACGGGAGATGTACTCAAAGACTATGAGCCTATTAAGGTTTACGTACCCAGAAGATTCTATAGAGATACTCGGGTTGCACCTCAAGATGATCATTGGGCATATGAGGAGCCTTCTATAAAATCCACTCCTTATGCTTTCGATATCAACTATAACATTGAGTATTATACCGGTCATGAAGATACATACGTTATAGGTGGTTATCCTTTTGCTTATTAATTCTCTTTATTAAAAACAATCAGATATGAAGAATTTTTTATATTGTATGTTTATAATGACATTGCTATCCATTGATAGTAACGCTCAACCGGGTAATTCTATCAGTGAATTACGTAAAAGTGATCTATGGACTGATTTGGGAGAGATTCTTGAACCAGTGATTGTTCGCGAGACTTATGATACCAGAAATGGGACAAACAATTATGGGAATGAGAATAATGATATTTATTTCTCTTTTTCTATATATCGCCCAACCCTCATTGTTTCCCATTTCAATGGATCGAGCTTAGAGGATGTTGAAGCTCATTTGCTGTATTTCCCATTAAGTGAACCTATGGATAATCTTGTTGATGTGGGAGACCCTGTTACATCGGGTAATTATGTAGAAAAGATGGAGGAGAAAATAAAATTACTACCTTACCTGAATCTTCATTTGGAAGAGAATATTGGTCATGGAGTGATTGGATCACTTTTTGTACAAATACTGCAGCCTGGTTATTATATCTTTCAGTGTGAAGGAGCATCAACATTTGGGAATGATTATAATGGAGAAATTACTAGTAATATCTATATTAATCCTTTGGGAACTTCTATGGAAGCACCGATGGAAATAGGGGACTTCTCGGATGATTTTAACTATCATTTCTCTGGTTTGTTTGATTTTGACGATTCGCAGGAATTGTTCTTTTCTGTAAGGTTGAACTATCCAATGGAAATTAATCTCTCTCCGGAACAAACGGTTGAGTCTTTCCATTCAATAGAAATAATGGAAAAATCGGGTGCAATACTGGCAACAAGCGATGGGAGTCAATTGATAAAAAAAGCAATGCTTGATGCAGGAGATTATGTGATACGTTCGTTTATTAAAGCGAAAAGAAATATACAGCTAAATATATCAGGTAGTACAGACATCCTGAAAGGAGATAAAAAAGAAAAACCGATTGATATAGACTCTGTGATATTACCATTAGATTTTCAGGATACATTCAATACGGAATTTTTTACTGATTTCTATCATGGAAATACTACATCAGATGTGTATTACCGTTTGAAAATTAACTCTCCTATGGATATTCTTGTTTCAGTTCCTTCTTCTACTGTTGAAGGAGGTGTAAATGTTTATTTGCTAAATGAGGCTGATTTTCTTAAAGGGACTTTGGATACAAATAATGATAAAAATCTTTATGTTTCAAACTTATCTGCAGGTACATATTATATTGTAGCGGAAGGCAGTAAGAATAATGGTGAGATAGCTCTCCGGGTTCAGGGATATGAGCACTTTGATAATGTACGTTCCCGTGATAAGAATTATGTTGCTACACGTACCTATACGCAGGAAACAGGTATTAGATGGCAGGATAAGACAGACTATTACGATGGTTTGGGACGTTTGGAACAATCTGTCTTGAAATACTCCCAGAGCAAGAATGATATAGTAGCCTATCAGGAATATGATGCCCAGGGACGAAGTTCCAAGCAATGGTTGCCCACTGCATTTCAAGATAATGGAGGAAAGTTCATTCTTCCTGATGTGGTAAAAAGTAAAGTGATAGCTACGTATGGTGATAACGTTCCTTACTCCCGTCCGGTATATGAAGCTTCTCCGCTGAATCGTATTCTCGAACAATACGGTCCCGGACAAGGCTGGCAGGATAATCATCATAGTGTGAAAAATACCTATCTGACCAATATGACAGGTACGGATACATTGAACTGTATCCATTTCACTGCAACGAACGTAAGTGATACTGTCATGCGAATCAGTCGCATTGGTAACTATGCGACAGGGCAACTTTATGTCACCCGTGTGGAAGATGAAGATGGTAATCCGTCTTTCGAATTTAAAGACAAACTGAATCAGCTTGTCTTAACCCGTCAGATCATACAGACCGGAAGAAATAAGGAACTATATGATACCTACTATATATATGACGATTTCGGCAATCGGGTGGCTGTGCTTCCTCCGGCAGCTTCTTCCATGTTTGAAAGTGGCAGTTCCACAAGTTGGATGAGTAATACGGATGCGACGCTTCTGCAATATGCCTTTTTATACAAGTACAATAGTCGTAAACTCCAGATAGCCAAGAAACTTCCGGGTTGTAGCTGGTCTTTTTATATCTATGATAAGGGAAAGCGGTTGATTTTTTCTCAGGACGGTAATCAGCATAGTCGTGGTGAATGGTCGTTCAGCATTCCGGATATGTTCGGACGTGAATGTTTTTCGGGGATTTGCAGGAATGCGTTGAATCCTTTTGTCGATCCGTTACTTTCTTCGGTTGTCGGTGCCTCTTGGTATTCCGGTTCTTCTTCTGCCGGTGGCAGTGGATCGTATAAAGGTTATAGCTTGTCGGGCATCACTTTGACTTCTTCCAGCTTACTTTCAGTCAAGTATTATGATGATTACTCTTTCTTGGGCAGAAACGGATTTCCGGTTTCTACAGATGCCGGTGTTTGTTATGATGTCAATGCAGAGTCGGAAGGTTTTGGCAAACGTCATTCGGCAAGTTCCCGGGATATGCTTACAGGTAATCTGATAGCCTGTCTTGATGAAAAAGGGCAGTCCTATCTTTATACTGTGATGTATTATGATGATCACGACAGAGTGATACAACGTAAATCGAATAACCGTTTGAACGGCGGAGTTGAAAAAGATTATATTGCTTATAATTTTATTGGCCAGCCTACAAAGCATAAGCATATCCATTCTGCTGCAGGCAAAGCGACCCAAAGCGAAGTTTACTCATATAGCTATGATTATGCGGACCGGTTGCAAACCACCACTCACTGCTTAAATAATGGACCGGTAATGACTCTTGTCAATAATGAATACGATGAACTGGGGCGCCTGAAACATAACAGGCGGAATGGGCAGTCTAATTTGCATACGAATTATGCTTATAATCTCCGTTCGTGGACTGAATCAATCAGTAGTCCTCTGTTCTGTAAGACATTATATTATAATGACACCCGTTCCAACCCAACCAACACCCGTTATTACAACGGTAATATCTCTGGTATGGACTGGGGTGTAAATGGCGATAAAAAGCGTGGTTATGATTTTTCTTATGATAATCTTTCTCGGTTACTCTATGCGGACTATCTTGAAAATAATATTCGCAATCATAACTTTAACACTTCTTATAACTATGATAAGCAGGGGAATATAGTCTCTCTGATGCGTTCCGGAAATCAGAATACTACCTATGGAATAATTGATAATTTGACTCTAAATTACCGTGGTAATCAGCTAATAAAGGTTGAGGATACTGCATCAGATTCAAATCTTTCGGTATCATCTATGGATTTTAGGAATGGTGCGAAGCAGGATGTGGAATACTTTTATGATGAAAATGGTAATCTGATTAAAGATTTAAATAAAGGTATAGCTGATATTCAATATAATTTATTAAATTTGCCAAGACGGATTACTTTCAATGACACAAACAAATCTACTCATGAGTATGTTTATTCTGCCGATGGAAAGAAGTTATCCGTCATTCATAAATCTTCTGCCGAGAATCGTACCGATTATATAGGTAACATGATTTACGAAAATGGTTCTTTAAAACGTATATTGGTGGATGGTGGCTACATTGAAAATGGCATTTACTATTTCTATTTGCAGGACCATTTGGGTAATAATCGTGTGGTGGCTAAATCGGACGGGACAGTAACTCAAACAAATCATTATTATCCTTTCGGCATGTCGTTTACAGAGAGTACTCACGGAGATAAACAACCTTATAAATATAATAATAAGGAGTTGGATATGAATAATGGCTTGAACAGGTATGATTATGGAGCAAGGATGTACGATCCGGCTTTGGGAAGATGGCATGTGGTTGACCCGATGGCGGAGAAGTATTATTGGGAGAGTCCATATGGATATTGTGGAAATAATTCGATTAATTGGATTGATCCGGATGGACAAATGAAAGTTATTTATAATCCAGATAGAACTTATAAAGAAACGACTCATAATAATTGGTTTCACAATACCTTTATCGGACGAAAAGAGTATATTGATTACGGAGATCAGAAAGTAAATCTCTCTGAATCGGAGTTCTGGCAATGGCAGATCACAGGAAAGTATGACAATGTAGGTTCTGTATCAAGTTTAATAAGTAACTTAGAACTTACTCTTAATGAACCTCCTACAGGATTGATTGATGGAGCTGCTAAGTATGCGGCATCGTCAGTTTATTCTTTAATGAATTCTCCGAAAGTGTGGTTGACGGGTAAGTCATGGGCGGGAACATATGCAACTCCTGATGAGAGAGCAAATGGATTTATTAATGTAGCTACTCAGAGTTTTCCTGCTTCCCGTTTATTGAAACAATTACAGCCGGTTTCATGGCTAAAATTTAAATATGCCAATCCTCACATTCCTACAAAGATTAAGCATTCTGTTTATGATATGGAGATGAGAAGGTTTGATGAAATAAATCGTAATCCCAATGCGTTTAAAAAGATGAATGATGGTATAGATGGCTTTTTGTATATTAATAAAAAGAGAAAAAACGATGAGAGGTATTGATTATCTTGGTACTCTGATTATGTGGCTGGTAGTACTAATTGGTTGGCTGATAAAAGGGGGTAAAACCAATCTTCTAAAAGAGATTGCGAAAATAGATGATTCTGCAAAAAGGAATGTGGGAATAATTTTTGTAATCTTCTTTTTGGGGCCCATATTCTTAGGTGAATGTAGGGGCAATTAGGTTCTCTTTTTCTCTAACTTCGATATGAACGGGAATCTAATTCGTGAATCATATCGGAGTTAGTATGATTTTAATAGTAATTCATTGATAATAATATATGAAAAATATAGAAACAAATAAGTACTTTGCCATAATGTCCGAGAAAGATGATGTGGAATTAATGCGAATTATAACTGTAGAACGTGCGGATTATCAAGCTGATGCTGTGATTGCCGCAGAAGAAGAATTGGAAAGACGGGAAATTTCTCCATCTATGTATCAGGACTTTACAGAAGAAGTAGAAAAACTTATTAAGGTAGAAATAGAAAAGAAAGTGGAAAAACAGCATCTTCCTTTGTCAACATGGGTGAAAGTGATGGCATTTATTTTTCCCTTTCCGTTGTTTTTCATCATAGGATTAGTGCTTATATTATTCGACTATCAAATACGTGGTAAAGAACTCTGTAAATGGATATTCTTTGGATGGGTGTTCTATTTTACTCTTTTGGTGATTATGAAAATATTTCTTTAATATATTTGGGGAGTGTTATTATTAATCAAGAGTAATATTTAGGTGTTCATGAGTACTATGAGCATAGAATAATGAACTGGAGTAAAAACAAGTACCCACTGGAAATGCTATAATGCTCAATTGAATCATCCAACCTTCAAAAAATTACCTAAAGACCAACAAGATGAAATCAGACGGAGAGAATATGAATATTACATCAATCGTAATCATTAAAAGAGTAATCGGTTTTACATGTGTTATTCTATTGTTACTAACAAATGTATATGCCCAAGAAAATGAGATATCGATTGACTTGGAGTTAGTAAGTGTATGGGAGAGTGAGTATCAACCTAGTCCTCAAGGATTGATAAAGGGAGACACTCTTCCAGAAATTATTAATTTTGAATTTATCGTGTATAATCACACCGATAAAGCTCTCATGTTCGGTTCTAATAGTCATCTCTATTATCATCCGGATTGGAATAATTCAGAGTATGGAGAAATTGGTCGTTTTTTAATGATAAATGGTGCGGATACTATTTCATTATATACGAAAATGTCAGGTTTAGGTGCCAATACATTATATGATAATGAAGTTATTTGGGGATCTATAGAGAGCTTTCATGATTTAGAAACTCATCCTGTTTTTAGACCGTTTTTTAATCGGTGGAATTATGTAGGGA
>ENA-ORNP01003707-ORNP01003707.1-human-gut-metagenome-genome-assembly--contig:-NODE-3707-length-10400-cov-3.283615_pt1 | contig 10400 bp, 14 predicted proteins | sample MGYA00242119_ERZ509030 | MGnify/ENA primary metagenome ERZ509030 (study PRJEB26280, sample SAMEA2338708) | human gut metagenome | biome: human gut; feature: human-associated habitat; material: faeces...
CGTTAACGATAGGCTCGGACGCGCCGCAGCGGAGAAACCCCGGTCATGAGTTCAGAAAAACCCATCGGCGTGCTCGATTCGGGCTTGGGGGGCCTTTCGGTTCTTCGAGCTCTCGTCGCCAAACTTCCGCATGAACACTTCTTATATTGCTCGGATAACGACAATGCGCCTTGGGGCGATAAAGACGCTGATTACATCATCGGACGCACACGGGCCATGGTTGCGTTTTTAGTCGGCCACGGAGCCAAGGCCGTGGTCCTTGCCTGCAATACGGCAACGGCCGTTGCCGCCGACACGTTGCGGCGCGAGTTTTCCCTTCCGATTATCGGCATTGAACCGGCCGTCAAGCCGGCAGCTAAATTAAGCCCTTCGGGGCGATTCGGGGTTCTCGGAACCACGCGCACCATCACAAGCGAGCGCTATCACAGTCTTCTCGTGCGATTTACGCAAGGAACGCATGTGATGTCGGTAGCCGCACCCGGTCTCATGGAATGCGTTGAGCGCGGTGAGTTTGATACGCCTAAGACCAAGGCGCTTTTAAAAAAGTACCTTACTCCCATGCTCGATGCCGGGATCGATACGCTCGTTTTAGCCTGTACGCACTACCCGTTTTTGGAAAAGGCCATTTACGAAGTGGCCGCGCGTCCCTTAACGATTATCGAACCGAGTCGTGCCGTGGCAGACGTTCTAGCAACGCGCCTTAAAGAGAACAACCTCCTTAATGAAGGCTCGGAAAGTGTTCCCGTGCATTTTTGGATTAAGGGCGCAAAGCGCTTTACTCCGGCGCTTAAAACGCTCTGGCCGAAAGCCTCTACAATCGAAGAGCTAACGGTTTAACGTCGCTTCCTGCGACGTAGTCGAGCATGGCGCTCCGAAAGTCCTCGGGCCAAGCAATCGGCTTAAAACCCTTTTCCTGCGACACACACACCATGGTCTCGACAAGACGGACACAATCGTTGTTGCCGCGAGAAAGCGTCATAGCAAACCGCACGGATGAATACCCGAGCTTTTCAATCCAAAGGGAGGCCGTCAGACGGTCCCCGGCTCGGCACGGGGAAAGGAAATTACACTGCAGTCCGGCCACGGGAATCATCAGACCGTCTTGAAGAATGGTCGGGAAGGGTTTACCCACGACATCACTGAAGAAATCCTCAATGAGTCCGTTAAAAATCGTCAAAAACTGCGGATGAAACACGATTCCGGCGCTGTCGCACTGCGCAAATCGAATGTGTATGGGTCTGGTGAAAATCTTATGCATAGTCGATTCTGATTCCCGGAAAAACAACGCGCTCGGTCTAGCCAATGCAAATCGCGCAGACACGAAAAAAGAGCCAACTGCTCAGTCAGCTCTCTTTTGCGTAAAACAAACGACCGTCAAGCCGATTAACGCAACTTGACTTCTTTGAAACGAACGTGCTTACGAGCCACAGGATCGAACATATTGAGTTCGAGCTTGCCCGTCGTGTTCTTCTTGTTCTTGACCGTCGTAACGAAATAGCCGGTTTTAGCCGTCGATTCGAGTTTGATGATTTCGCGTGCACCCTTAGCCATGGTTCAATCTCCGAAAATTAGATTTCGCCGCGGGCGCGCAAATCCGCGAGCACCACTTCAATACCGACCTTGTCAACCGTGCGCAGTCCGGCCGTCGTCAAACGCAGGCGGACCCAACGATTTTCACTTTCGACCCAGAAGCGGTGATACTGCAGATTCGGCAGAAAACGACGCTTGGTCTTGTTGTTCGCGTGCGAGACTTGATGGCCGACCATCGGCTTCTTGCCGGTGACTTGACAGACTCTTGCCATCACATACTCCCGTATAAAAAAGTTAATCACACCCTACACTCCAACTCGGAGTGCGGACTCAAAAAATCAAGGAAAGCGATTATAGGGCAAAGACCTTCGCGCCGACAAGTTCTTTAGGTCAATATTTCACTTTTTCGCACGAATCGAAGAAAAAAGCCATCAACTGACTCTCGGAGCCCCGAGATAAGCCGACAGCCAAGAGCGCGCGATTCTCACGAAAACGAAGCTCTGCACTTTAAAATAGCCCCATTCGTCTGCTTTTTCTTTCGGAGAGGCCCATGCGCGTCCTGTTCCTTGATATTGACGGCGTAATTGAGTCCGGTCAAAAACGCTTTGATCATTCCTGCGAGGAAATCTGGGAACTGTGTCGGAAATACACCGAGGCGTTCGGGGACTTTGACTACGTCAAATGGGCCGGGCGCGAACAATCCAATCCGTTTTGGACACTTGCGGCCGTAACCTGGGATTGGGAGCCAAAGGCTCTAACTGAACTTAAACGCCTCCTTGAGGCTACGGACGCCAAAATCGTTCTTTCGTCGACCTGGCGCGAGTTCGGTGAAAAAGCCATGCGAGCGCTTTTTAAAATCCACGGTCTTGATACGTACTATGTCGACAACACGCTTCTCAATCCTTTCTTTCTTTCCGATACTGTAGAAAACTGGAAAAAAGAAAAGCGGTGGGACAACGCGCTTTCCACGCTTCGCTGTACCGTGGAACAAACCCGAAACTACCGCTGGATGGACGAGCGATCCTTTGTCATTCGCGAATACCTTGATAGGCACCCGGAAATCACAAGTTATGCCGCCGTTGACGATTTGTGTCTGACAAATTTTCTCGAAGGTCACTTCGTCCAAGTTCGGATGTTAAAGCCGGAAAACGTCGATGCCCTGATTGACATTCTTAAAAAGGACGACGGCCCCTTCCCGCTTCCGGACGACATTCGCGCCATGCCCGAACTTGCCGTCATCCGCGAGCACTTGACGCCAAAAGGCTCGGACACCTCGTCGACCTAACGACTTCGGAGACACACTTCATGCAAATCCTTCTTGCCCGACCCCGCGGCTTTTGTGCCGGAGTGACGCGTGCCGTTTCCATCGTCGAACGGGCGCTTGCTATTTACGGAGCTCCGGTTTACGTGCACCATGAAATCGTGCACAACCGAACGATTGTCCGTGCTCTCAAGGAAAAAGGGGCGGTCTTTGTCGATTCTTTAGCGTCCGTTCCGGACGGAGCAACCCTCATTTTTTCGGCACACGGCGTTCCCAAAGCCATTGAAGATGCGGCCAGAGCGCGTCCGCTCACAATCTTTGATGCTACCTGTCCCTTGGTGACAAAAGTTCATCGGGAAATCATCAAAATGCACGAAGCGGGGCTACCCGTTGTCATCATCGGACACAAAGGGCACCCGGAAGTCGAAGGCACTGTCGGTCAGATCCCAAGCGGCATCACGGTGGTCGAATCCGTTGACGATGTCGCAACACTGCCCGCGGGGCTTTCATCGCTTGCCTGCGTCACGCAAACCACGATTTCGGCAGACGATGCGGCCGACGTGACGGCCGCGCTCAAGGCGCGTTTTCCGAATCTGGTCGTCCCGAAAAAGTCCGATATTTGTTATGCCACGCAATCGCGCCAGGATGCCGTCAAAAAGTTGGCGCGCCGAGTCGATTTGGTGTTAGTCATCGGGTCGGTCTCAAGCTCCAATTCCAATCGATTAAAGGAAGTGGCCGAACGAGCCGGAACACGAGCCTACCTCATTGAGGACGCCTCGTATTTAAACGTCGACTGGCTTGCCGGCATTTCTTCTGTTGGGATTACGGCCGGGGCCTCCGCACCGGAATTTCTCGTAGAAAAACTCCTTGAGCGCATCCGGGAAGTCTTTCCGAACTCCACCGTGTGCGAGCTCGAAGGCCCCCCCGAAACCTATGCTTTCCCGATGCCCAAGGGCTTATGGAAAGAAGACCTTGAAAAGGAGGGTGGCAAATGAGTTTTTTTGCCGTCTCGGACGAAAATCAAGAATTCCTCGACATCCCGGCGCCCTGGGGGTCCGTGCGGCTCACTTTAGCCTTCGGGGAACTCTGGTCCGTTGCGTTTTCTTTAGATCCTCCGCAGCAAACGAGCGCAGTCAATCCAACCCTTAATCACTGGGCCGACTTAACCGATGCGATGCTCCAGAGTGCCACGTCCCTGACGCAACACGAACGAGCGGCTTTATTTAGCACCCGGCGCTGGCAGGCACTTTCCCCCGTCAGTCGTGCGGTCCTTGAACGCGTTGCCGCAATTCCCTGCGGGCAATTTCGCACTTACAGTCACCTAGCTCAAGAGATCGGGAACCCTAAAGCCGTGCGCGCCGTCGGACGCATTATGGCGAGCAACCCCTTTCCGATTCTCGTTCCTTGTCACCGCGTTGTCTCCAAACACATGCTCGGTGCCATGGATATGACAAACCCGAAATCCTTTGAAGGAACAGCATTCGGCGGCTGTCCGGAATTCGTGCCGATCGGCGCGTGGCTTCGCATCAATGATTTGACGCACGCCTGAAGCTTTCCGAGCCGATACAAAGCTTGGCACGAGGAATAAGTCATGACTAAAGCAAAACACGAAAGCGCAACACCGGCAACAGTCTGGTTAAAAGCACACGGCGTTACCTACAAAGAACACTCCTATACCTATGTCGAGCACGGCGGAACACACGTGACGGCCCAGGCCCTCGGCTTTGACGAACACGCCGTCGTCAAAACGCTGATTATGCAAGATGAAAACGCTAAACCCCTTGTCATCCTGATGCACGGCGATAAAGAAGTTTCGACCAAAAACCTTGCGCGTCAGACAGGGCGCAAATCCATCGCTCCCTGTGTGCCCGATCAAGCACAGCGCAATTCGGGCTACCAAGTGGGCGGAACAAGCCCCTTCGGCACGCGAAAGAAAATGCCCATTTACGTCGAAAGTTCCATTCTCTCGCTTCCTCAAATACACATTAACGGAGGGCGACGCGGCTACATTGTGACGATTGACCCGAAGGTTCTCACAGAGAAACTCGGAGCCGTTCCCGTGAACGTCGCCATCGACAAGGACTGAGAAAACCGATTTGACCCAAAACCATGAACCTACCTTTTGAACTTCTCATCGGTCTGAGGTACACACGAGCCGGACGACGCGGGCGTCGCAAAGACGGCTTTATGAGTTTTATCTCGACGATTTCAGTCTCGTCCATTGCCTTGGGTGTGATGGCCCTGATTATCGTTTTGTCGGTCATGAACGGCTTTCAAAAGGAAGTGCGTGACCGGATGCTCTCGGTCCTTTCGCACGTCGAGGTGGTGCATATCACGGGGAGCATCCCCGATTGGAAAGCGCTTTCGGAAACGATTCTGACGGAAAAACACACCGTGGCCTGCGCGCCCTATGTGGCCGGCCAGGGGCTACTGAATCGTCGCGGGAACTTACGAGGTATTGCACTGCGCGGAATCGATCCGACCTACGAGCCGCAAGTGAGCGACGTGGCCAAAACACTCGGAGAAAGCACGCTTTCGGCACTGAAGGCCGGGGACTTCGGCGTCATTCTCGGACGCGACTTAGCGCGCCTGCTACGCGTTAACGTAGGCGACAAAGTCACGCTCATCGTGGCTAAGGGTAACACCACACCGGCTGGCTTTGTTCCCCGCATGAAACAGATGACCGTCAAGGGTCTTTTTCAGTCCGGGCATTACGAATTTGACAGCACCCTGGTCTTTACCCATATCGACGATGCGGCGGCCCTATTTCGAACGGGCGGCCCGACGGGAATCCGCGTCAAGCTCGACGATATTAACTTAGCCCCCACAGTAACGCAGCACCTTTTGATGAAGCTTCCGGCCGACTACTACGCGACCGACTGGACACGCCAAAACAGAACCTGGTTTGCCGCCGTTCAAGTTGAAAAACGCATGATGGCCGTCATCCTCTTTTTAATCGTGCTCGTGGGCTCCTTCGGGCTGGTTTCAACCCTGGTGATGACCGTGACGGAAAAGCAATCGGATATCGCGATTTTGCGCACCCTCGGCGCCTCGCCCCAATCGATTATGACCATCTTTGTCATCCAAGGATGCATCGTCGGATTAATCGGGGTTCTTTTAGGTACGGGTTTAGGTCTTGCAATTTCCTGCAACTTAGATGTCATCGTCCCTGCCATCGAACATCTTTTCGGCGTTGAGTTCTTGCCGCGTGAGATTTACTTTATCAGCCAGATGCCGAGCGACCCGAGAGCCTCGGACATCGTGCCGATTGCCGTCGTAAGTTTCCTCGCAAGTCTTTTAGCTACCCTTTACCCGTCCTGGCGTGCTGCCCGGACACATCCCGCACAGGCCCTGCGTCATGAATGAAGCCATTTGTGTTGAAAATCTCGTAAAAACGTACGATGACGGAGCCGGCATCCGAACACCGGTTTTAAAGGGCGTGAGTTTTTCGGTCGCAACCGGGGAAATTGTTGCCGTCATCGGGGCTTCGGGCTCCGGAAAAAGCACGCTTTTGCATGCACTCGGGGGCTTGGATTCCGTGGACTCGGGAACCATCACCATTGCCGGCAAAACGCTTTCTAAACTTACCGAGGCCGAGCACGACATCTTGCGTAACCACCACCTCGGATTTGTGTATCAGTTTCATCATCTGCTCCCGGAATTTACGGCCCTGGAAAATGTCGCCATGCCGCTTTTTATCCGGCGCCTACCCAAAAGCATTGCCGTTACGTGTGCCGAGCGGGCCCTGACCGATATCGGCCTGAAAGACCGCATGCATTTTCTGCCGAGCCAGCTTTCGGGAGGCGAACGGCAACGCGTGGCGATTGCGCGCGCTGTTGTCGGTGAGCCCGATTGCATCCTCGCGGACGAACCGACGGGAAATCTGGACGAAGACACCGCTGCCGGGGTCTTCGAGGGGTTTTTACGTCTGGCGCGTGAACGCAGCACGGCCATTGTCATCGTCACACACGACAAGACCATCGCCAAGCGCTGCGACAGAATCATTCGTCTGGAAAACGGCCGGATTGTTCCGGTGACCGATTAGGTCATGGTCTCGTTAATCGACACCCACAATCACCTCGATGCGCCCTCCTTTGACGCAGATCGAGAACTGCTTGTCCGGGAAGCCAAAGACGCGGGTGTCATTGATGCCCTCATTTGTTCGGGGATTCCCGGCACTTGGGAAAAAACGCGCGCCGTTGCCCATCAGGTTGCCTGGCACTACGCCTTAGGGGTTCACCCGCTTTACATCAACGAGGTGAGCGATTCCGATGCTCTTTTACGTGACCTTACCGGGCGCATCGAAGCTTTGCTCTCTGACAATCTTTTTGCCGCCGTCGGGGAAATCGGGCTAGACGGCTTTGTGCCCGGCCTTAATGCGGAAAAAATGCTGACGCTCTTTCGGGGGCAACTGAAAATTGCCGCTCACTTTGACCTACCCGTCAGTGTCCACGCCAGACACTGCGTCGATACGGTTTCTCGAGAGCTGGCCCGACATCGGTCCACCGGCGGCGTCGTGCACGCCTTTAACGGCTCAGTTGAGCAAGCCAAGCGCCTTGTGGGTCTCGGGATGAAACTCGGGTTCGGCGGTGCGTTAACGTACACGGGAAGCCGGCGCATCCGGCGCGTTTTCACAGAGCTTTCGGACACGGATTTTGTTCTGGAAACCGATGCACCCGATATGCCTGGCCCCCGGCGTCGTACCATGACCGATACCCGCACACACGTGAGCGACATCACGCAGGTTCTTGAGTGTGCCGCTACACTACGCGGTACCGATTCGGAAACAGTGGCTTACCTTGCAACGCAAAACGCACTCGAGGCGTTTCCGAGAATGCGTTTAGGGAAAACGCACTCGGTCGCTTTTTAAGAATTATGTCCGGAAAATTCCAGGGGGTGCCTCTTTAAAGGCGCCTAGATTATGAATTGAATTCGCCACCTGCATATAAAACAAGGGGCAAAGTCGGTTATTACGCACCCTACCCTTGCCCCTCAGCAAACCGATGCGGACGTGATACCTCACGTCCTTAAAGCCGCTCTTATGCGACGCACCGATTTATACGCAACTTCTTGTTACCAGACATAACGCAAGCCGACGTTCCAACGCCATTTTTCTTTGACGTCACCGCCGTTTTGACGCTCGAAGTCCACATACGTGTAGGCATTGTCCGCAAACTTGTAGTTCGCGCCGATACCCATCTCGTAGTAGGTTCCGCCGATATCGTCCTTGACGGTCGAACGCACGGAGGAGTCGGAAACAAGGCTCGCCGTAAATTCGGATTCGCCCTTAAAGTCGCGCAGAACGGAAGCACGGGCATAGACAACACCCTTGTTCTCATTGAAATGCAGACCCGTGCGAACACCTAAGCGGCCGATCAAAGCCTTGGTGTCTTTCTGAGAAATCGCAACGCCGTTACTCGTTGTAAAGTCATCGCCCTTGACAACACCGTAGGTGATTTCGGCCTGAGGTTCAACGAAGGCGACATTGGCAAAGGGCACGTACCAGCCGAATTCGGCACTGGCACTGTAGGCGTTATTCTTCGACGTGCCGCTCATCACGCTCATGTCAAAGTCGCTCTTTAAACGGCTGTACTTGGCAATCACGTCAACAAAGGCACCGCCTTCATGGAGCCAAGAACCGTAAGCCGCAAGACCGTAAGCCTTATTGTCGGAACTGCCGTTCGCATAATCGGACGAACCGTCCGTGTACGTAAAGGCACCGCCGACCTTCCAGCCGTAGCCCACGTCGTAGTCAGAGCCGACCTGAACGGATGTGCTCTTTGTGGTGACATCCTGACGGCCGTATTCTTGTTCAGATCCATACAAACGAACCCAAGAGCCGATTCCTTCCGGACTTGTGCGCAATTCGCCCATACGCTTTGTAAGGTCGTTCATGTCATGACGCCAAGCCATCGTGCCCATGGCAGTGACCGAATTTAATGCGGAAAGCTTGGTGTTTTCTGTCTGAGAAACCGTACCGACCTCATTCCCCGTAACATCGGCCGTGATTGCACCGTTGACAGCACCTTCGGCAATTTCAATCTTCTTGTTAATCGCCTTACTGCCGTCCCCTGTAACTGCTTTGGCTGCGTCTTGAGTCGCCCTTTGAGCGTCAGCCACATCGTCAGCTGTGATTCCGGTTAAGTTCACGGCAAGGTTCTTTACCTCGGAGCTGTCTATCACATTGAGCTTACTTGTCTCAACAATAGCGCCGTCCTTGGCTGTTGTGGCGACATTGAGGGTCCCTCCTTCGCCAGTCAACTTCTCGACAGAAACAGTTGTTCCGGGGTCCTTAATGTTGATAACACCCTTGGAAAACGCCAGATTGTTCACCGGAATGCGTTTAGAAATATCTTCCCCTTCGGTGACTTCATTGGCCTTCGTAACATTCCACTGAGCGCCGTCAGCAATGGTGATGGAAGTATCCTTAATTTCCATTTGCTCCGGTGTCAACTTGTTGTCTTCCTTGTTCGGGTATTGCGCAATTAAATTGCCCGTCCAAGAGGAGCCTTCTCCCGTCAGATTCAGCGTGAGTTTCGTGTCCAGAGTCTTACCGCTTCTGGGGCCACCGGGCGTGCCGATGACCACGTCTCCGTTCAGAACCGTTGTGTGTTTGCCGTCTTTATTGATGTTGAGAATCGAGTTACCGCGCGCCTCAATTGCATGATCGGCCGTAACAACAAGATTGCCTTCAACATTTAACGTGCCACCCGAATAGGCCGCAAGACCGACACCCTCTGTTGCGGTGTTTTGAACCTCAATAGAATCACCCTTGAGTGTCAGAACCGTTTTAGTATCCTGTGTGTCATCCAAACCGGAAGAGTTCACCGCATACGTTCCGTTAGAAACAATCTTGATCTTCTTGGCCGTGACATTCGCTGTTGTGCCCTTATCAAGAATCGTAAGCGCGCTAGAGCCATCTTTATGCAGACCGCCGGTCTGATTGAGGAAAATCGATTCCGTGTTCTCGTTGCCGATATTGACCGTGACTTTGTCGTCCTTTTTTACCTGCCAAGTCGCATAGACAGCACGAAACTTTCCGGTAATCGAGATGTCCTTACCTAAAACATTGACGTCAAGCGGACTTACGTATGAATTGGCTGCAAGCCCGTAGTCGGTCTCGCCGTTTCCGAAGACAGCCGTATCTCCGTTATTGCCGAAGGTGTATTTCGTGCCGGTGATTACGGCTTCTTTTCGACTCCGTTAATGAGCGCTTTTTCGGGAACGACCTTGTTTTCCGCGGCCCACGCTCCGTGGCCTGCCATTGTCGCCAGGACAGCCACCGTCAAAATCGATTTCTTCATAGAAGTTACTCCAAAGATTTATAACCTGGGAACGACTTGTCATAAAGCTATCGCCGACCATTTCTTGCCTTTCTTTTTCACGGAACTTCTACGACGGTATGTGACTGCGTTCTCGCCAAAGACTGAAATGACCCACTTATGATTCGCAAGTCATTTCGTCATACTCCTCGATTTTCTCCGTCATTCGAAGACACAAAGTAATTGCACCTTTACCAAAGAATGCCCTGAGAAAACCAACCTGATTTTCCCACCGTCGGGGGGGGGGCACATTTCACCGACCAAGTCAAGTAGGTAATTAAAATTTA
>ENA-ORNP01003712-ORNP01003712.1-human-gut-metagenome-genome-assembly--contig:-NODE-3712-length-10388-cov-1.848640_pt1 | contig 10388 bp, 11 predicted proteins | sample MGYA00242119_ERZ509030 | MGnify/ENA primary metagenome ERZ509030 (study PRJEB26280, sample SAMEA2338708) | human gut metagenome | biome: human gut; feature: human-associated habitat; material: faeces...
GCTTATTTACATCTATCTCAAACATCGGGACGAAGCGATTCTCGATGCAGCCGCCAAAAATTACGCACAGCGACTATATCCGGTTTTCGGGCATCGGCTGTCCGACCCGCATACCCCACCGGTCGCACGCATACAACTACTATACATACGCCGCATCATGCTCAAAATCGAGCATACGGCTTCCTTGAAAAAAGTTCGTGAAATTTTACGGCAAATACAAGATTCCGTTACCGACGATCCCCGCTTTCGCGCTCTCACCGTCTATTACGACGTAGACCCGCTATAAATCCTATTTCTTAAAATAACGTCCCACAAAAGGCAATTCGGCCAACGGCAAATCCTGTCGTACGGCATAAGCCACAAAAAGCGACAGCAATACCGCCCGGAAAGCCAGCAAAGCCCACGTATTCGAGATCGGCACATACATAGCTGCAACATAAAGCACGGCCGCCAACAACACATACCGCAGAGCAGCTCCCCACCTATAAGGAACCGGATAATATTTTTTCCCCACAAAATAGGAAGTTGCCATCATCGACAGATAGCAGAAAAACGCCGCCCAAGCACAAGCCATATATCCATAACAGGGTACGAAAAGGATATTGATAAGCAAAGTTACCGCCAAACCGAAAAGCGAAAAAATCGTACCCCAATAGGTACGGTCGGTCAGCTTATACCACAAAGAAAGGTTGTAGAAGACACCGAAAAACAATTCTCCGGCCATCACGATAGGCACTACGGCAAGACCCGAAAAATAACGGGGCGATATGAAATACTTCAACACGGGCAGAAAAAACATGACTCCCAAGAAAATCAACAGCCCGAAAATGATAAAATAATGCATCGCATCGACATACGCCTTCTGGCTCTCCTCTCCCCGACTACGGCTTTTGGCAAAAACAAACGGTTCGTATGCAAAGCGGAAAGCTTGTATAAACATGACCATGACAATGGCAATCTTATAATTTGCCCCGTAAACGCCCAGTTCAGACATCGCCCGGTCGGGATCTCCCACCAGCCAAGGATAGATGAGCTTATCTATCGTCTGATTCATAATACCGGCCAGTCCCATCACCAGCAACGGAAATGAATAGACAATCATGCGTCTCCAAATTTCCGTATCAAACCGATACCGTACCTTTACGATCTCGGGGACGAGAACCAACAATGTTACGGCCGAAGCAATGAGATTGGACAAGAAAATATATCCCACACCGAAATCGGGATCATAAAACCGGCCCACCCACTCGGGGTGTGATGTATACCATACGGGACACAGCACGATAAAGAAAAGATTCAGACCGATATTGAGAAAAATAGACAACAACTTGATTCCCGCAAAACGGAGCGGCCGCTGTTTATAGCGCAGGTAAGCAAACGGCAAAGAGGTAAACGCATCGATGGCCAATGTAACGGCAAGCATCATCACATAACGGGGATCGCCCGACGAACCGAGAACCGATGAAATGGGACCGAGAAATATCCATACCAAAATGACAAAAAGCGCAGAGGTAACCGCCAACGACATAAGACCGGTCGTATAGACACGCATCGGGTCTTTATATTTCTCGTGATTGGCAAAGCGGAAGAAGCCGGTTTCCAGACCATACGTCAGAATGATGAGCAACAAGGCCACCAACGAATAAAGATAAGTTACCACACCATATTCGGCTTGTGCGAACACATGGGTATAAAGGGGCACCAGACACCAATTGAGGAAACGCCCCACGATACTGCTCAACCCATACACGGCAGTATCTTTGGCCAAACTTTTCATTCCGGACATCTTCTCTCTCCTTTCTTCGCAATATCAGAACAACAGACCCTGATCGATGCGGTTACGACCCAAGTGCGTATAGGCAAGCTCGGTTACTTCCCGTCCGCGAGGCGTGCGCTTGATAAAGCCCTCTTTGATAAGATACGGCTCATAGACCTCCTCGAGCGTACCGGGATCTTCGCCCAGTGCCGTTGCAATCGTCGTCAGACCCACAGGGCCACCTTTGAACTTGTCGATAATCGTTACCAATATTTTGTTATCGATTTCATCGAGACCGTACTGGTCGATATTCAGAGCTTCGAGAGCGACACGGGCAATCTCTATTGTAATGCGCCCGCTTCCTTTCACTTGGGCAAAATCGCGGACACGGCGCAAAAGGGCATTGGCAATACGAGGTGTCCCACGGCTGCGCATGGCAATCTCCACAGCCGCCTCGGCCGTACAGGGAACTTGCAGAATCGAAGCAGAGCGTTGCACGATATGGCTCAATATCGTATGGTCATAATACTCCAAATGGCAATTAATGCCGAAACGGGCACGTAACGGACTGGTAAGCAAGCCGCTGCGCGTAGTGGCCCCCACAAGTGTAAAAGGATTGAGGTCGAGTTGTATAGAGCGGGCACTGGGACCTTTGTCGATCATGATGTCGATACGGAAATCTTCCATCGCCGAATAGAGATACTCCTCCACAACCGGACTGAGACGATGTATTTCATCGATAAAAAGCACGTCGTTCGGTTCAAGCGATGTGAGAATACCCGCCAAATCTCCGGGCTTGTCGAGAACTGGCCCGGAAGTGATTTTAAACCCCACCCCCAATTCGTTGGCAATGATATTCGAGAGGGTCGTTTTTCCCAATCCGGGAGGCCCATGCAACAAAACATGATCGAGCGACTCGCCGCGCATTTTGGCAGCTTCGACAAAGACACGCAAGTTTTCGATAATTTTCTCCTGCCCACTGAAATCGCCGAAAGCAAGCGGGCGCAGAGCTTTCTCAAACTCCTGCTCTTTATCGTATCGCTGTTTTCTTATATCAAAATCTTCCATGTCAATTCCACTTTATCATCTGCCGATGAACCGACTTTTTATCGTCCGCAAAGATTGTTTCCGGCTCGAACGCCGGGCCGAACGCGAAAAAAACTTCGCCTGCTCCGACACAGCCTCACACACCGATTCTTCGACATTCCAACCCCGTATGCGGGCATACTCGCCGACCAAATAAGAAAGGACAGCGACCGATGGGGTAAGCCTGCAAAAATTACGCAAACACATCTTCTTAGAAATTCGCCCGAAATGCATACGATTTATGTCGAACAAAGAAAATTCGACCCGACCGTCTTCTACCTTGAACGCAATATTGCCCGGAGAATAGTCTTGATGCAATATCCCCGCCTCATGCAAGTCGCGCGTATATGCGGCAAAAGCCCTCAATATCATTTTCCCCTCATCGGTCAGGGATTCATCGGTATGAAACCGGCGCATCATTTCGGGGAAATCCTCATTCAACGTTACCAAATAACTGTCGGACAACAATCGGCAACAACGTTCCTCTATATAGGCAACAGGCTGAGGGGTACGGAAACCTTTCTCATTCAATATGCGGGCGTACTCGAAAGACCGACGAGCTTTCGACTTGCGGAAACGGCCGTAAACAAAACGATTGAGAAGAATGGGTATCTTATACTTCTTCACCACAACGATCGTACCGTCCCAACAAAAACGCCGCAAGACATTACGCGCCGCGTACACCAACTCTCCTGTATCAAATGTTACAGGAAGTTGCTCGACATACGATTCCAACGAACGATATTTCCGATCGACAATAATTTTCATTCCGGTCATGATTCTCCTGCAAATATAACGGATTTGTACGAAAGATTCCTCTTTTACTTCTTTTCCCGACGAAGAATCTCCTCGACACGATTCCAAATTCTCTCGACGGAAAGTTCCTGCATACAGGCATAATCGCCGCGATAACAAGGTTTATTCCCGAATATCGAACAAGGCCGGCATGAAAGGTCGGAAAGCTGTATTATGTTTTCTTTACTTTGCCGCCAGCCCAAAAATCCGGCATAAGGGTGGGTCTGCCCCCAAACCGAGACAACCGGAGTACCGGCCATCGAGGCCAAATGCATATTGGCAGAATCCATCGAAACGACCAATGTCATGCGACTCATCATCGACAACTCCACTGCAAATCCCAACCGTTTCCCGGCCAAAGATACGACCCGGGGATATTTTTCAGCCCAACCGCCTAACAAGTCCGCTTCTTCACCGCCGCCTCCCATAAGAAAGACACGACAATCTTCCCGTTGCGTCAGACGGGCGACCAAACTCTCGCTGCGATCGAGCGGATATATCTTTCCTTCATGTTTGGCAAAAGGCGCAACGCCTATCCAAAACTCTCCCTCGCGACGAGATTCTATCCCCTCGGGCAAAGGAAGCGGGAGATGCCTATCATCGAATACCGACCGGAAAGTCTTCGGCGTTTCAAAACCTAACCGGGCAAAAACCTGCCTATAACGGTCGAACGAAGTAGGCAAAGGTTGTATGGGCAATGGCTTTTTACGCGCTACCAAACGACGTTTCGCCGCACGCCCCTTATCGAGAATCACTCGTTTGACGCCCGAAATCGCAAAAAAGAATCCGACCACACGAGTACGCAAGACATTATGAAGGTCGGCAATCGCATCGATACCCTGAGACTTCATATCGCGATAAAGACGCCACAAACCGGCAAAACCTCGATAACGGCCTTTTGTATCGACAGGAAAGACCGTCAGATTATCCGGCGGATAAACAAACAAAGGGGCTACCGTTTTTTTCGTAAACAGGGTAAATCGAATACCGGGATAGGCACGACATACCTCATATACAACAGGAACAGTCATAGCAACATCGCCGAGCGCCGAAAAACGAAATACGGCCACATGACGATAAGGCAACGCAGAGTGTGAATAGGCTGAAAAATATTCCATGAGAAAAAGTTCAGGACTCAAAATTGTCCGGGACAGACAAAACATATACGCAACACCTCGGGCGAAATCGACTCTTCCTCCGCCTGTCCCGGAAAGCATCGTCAGAACGACGGGCATTTTCGATGATACGTTTCACTTCTTATGGTGTACCATATAATAATGTAACTATTCTTCGGGAGGTGAACCGAATTTTACCTCGATCGACAAATGCCGGAGCAGTCTACATCACCCTCTGTTTTCTTCAAGGGAAATAACGCTCGGCGACACACCGCCGCCGTCCAGAGATAATGCACAACATGACGCAAGGGAATAGAGAAATTTAGGTCCTTTCTGCTATCGAAGGGGAAGCTGTATTTCCCCTTTCTATTTCTGATTGTACAAGACGGGGTTCAACGACGGATCGTTATACATCTTCATTTGCCGATATACTTTCATATACCGGCGACCTTGTTCTATATCGCTCAACAACTGATCGATAGCCGACGACAAGTCTGTACGCTGTTCGAGCAATACACGCAATTTAGCACGACATCGCTCGATATGTTCAGGCGACGCATCATGCCGGGACACCTCTTGCTGCATATGGTAAATCTTCAAAGCCAAAATCGATAAACGATCGATGGCCCACGCGGGACTCTCGGTATTGATGACCGCATCGGGCAAAGGCTTTACTTCGGCGTATTGTTGAAGGAAATAACTGTCGATGCGTTCCACAAGATCGGTACGGTCTTGATTGGACTTATCGATACGCCGTTTGATGGACAAAGCCTCGACCGGGTCGATTTCGGGATCCCGTACAATATCTTCGAGATGCCATTGCACGGCGTCGATCCAATTCTTATGATAGAGGTCGTACTCGATGGTCTTTTCGGGGAAAGGATTTATCATGGGAGCATCGACATCGTCCTGCTTATGATAGTCTTGCGTAGCATTCCAAAATACATGGTTGCTCTTTTCGCTGAACGTCATAGAAGTATAATAAAGTTTGAATAATCGTAATAAGGGACAAACTTACGCATACTTTACGAATTTGTCAATTTTTGAGGGAAATAATTTCATTTTTGCCGCCCGTTTCGGAAGATTTCCTACATAGAAGCCCTATCTTTGTATCGTAGTGTCAATAACCAAAATCCGTCATGAAAAAAAAAGAAACGATCGTCATCGACAATAAGATACCTTTTATACAAGGGATTCTCGAACCGTATGCCGATATACGCTACCTTTCTCCACAAGAAATCACCCCCGATGCGGTACATGATGCCGATATGCTGATAATCCGTACCCGTACCCGTTGCAATGCCGATCTTCTCGAAGGAAGTCGCTGCCGCTTTATCGGAACGGCCACAATCGGATTTGACCACATCGATACCGAATATTGCCGACGACATGCCATAGAATGGGTCAATGCACCGGGTTGCAATGCAGCCTCGGTTGCCCAATACATCACGGCTTCGCTGTTACGGCATGCCGAAAAACAGGCCATCGACCTGCGAACAAAATGCATAGGCATCGTAGGAGTAGGCCATGTAGGACGACAAGTAGAGATACACTGCCGACGGCTGGGTATGCAAGTATTGCTCAATGATCCCCCCCGGGCCGAAAAAGAGGGAAAAGGAGAGTTTGTCTCTCTCGAAGAAATAGCCGATCGTTGCGACTACATCTCGTTCCATACACCGCTGATAAAAGAAGGCTCGTATGCGACCTACCACTTGGCCGACCAAGTTTTCTTTGACCGGTTGCAGCGTTGTCCCGTCATTCTCAACGCCGCTCGGGGAGGTGTCGTCGACGAGCAAACCCTTTTGGAAGCTTACCGTAATCACATTGTAAGCGACATGATTATAGACTGTTGGGAAAACGAGCCGGACGTATCGACGGAATTACTGCAAAAAACATTCATCGGCACACCGCACATCGCCGGTTATTCGGCCGACGGGAAAGCCAACGCTACACGGGCGATGATAACCGCCGTGGCCGACCGTCTGCAAATAAAAATTGACTTATCGGCTATTCAACCTCCCCAACCGGAAAATCCCATTATCGCCCTATCCGGGACAGAACAAGATTTTTCCCAAGCCGTATGGACGACATACGATCCCATAAAAGATTCTCTTGCCTTAAAAAAAGCCCCCGAAACCTTCGAACAACTACGCAGTTGCTACCCGCTACGAAGAGAATTCTGCGCCTACGCCTTACAACCCGATTCCGAAGCCCGCAAGTTCGAAGCATGGGGATTTGCTTCGTAACCAAATAACCATATTAATATATACTCTTTCTTATGAATACCGCCTCAACTGCCATCAAAAAAATCATAGCAGAATATCTCGACAGCGACCCCTCTGAAATAAATGACGAACTGCGCCTTTGCGATTTAGGACTCGACGAAGTAGATATCGAAGAATTATGGTTCAGTATCGAAGACGAGCTGGAAACAACTTGCGACAAAATAGAGTCCAACCCCGACTCTACCCAGCCCTTTTCGGAATCTTTCTCTCCGATTATGCCCGATGACACGGTCGGTAATCTCATAGCATTCTTCAAAAAACGGCAATAAAATCACCCGGAAAAGAGAATTCGTACAATTCAAGAAAAATTGTCGCCTCGAAACGATTTTTAGGGAAAATGCCATTTCGGAATAATCAAAACAGAGCATTTTATTGCACAAAACATTATATAGTGTGCAATAAAATACAACTTTCTGCCAAAAATATTTTTTTGTTTGGAGAAAAAGACGTTTCTTTGCCACGCAAAAGAAAAAATTAGACCAACTAATTCACTAACTAAAAACTGGAAGTTATGTCTGAAATTGCATCAAGAGTTAAAGCTATCATCGTCGACAAATTGGGTGTCGAAGAATCCGAAGTAACCAACGAAGCCAGCTTCACCAACGATTTGGGTGCCGATTCTCTCGACACGGTTGAGTTGATCATGGAATTCGAAAAAGAATTCAATGTAACCATTCCCGATGACCAAGCAGAAAAAATCACGACTGTTGGCGACGCTGTAGCATACATTGAAGCTAACGCAAAGTAAAAACGACCCTCTCTAACACCCTTATGGAATTAAAAAGAGTCGTAGTAACAGGCCTAGGAGCAGTTACCCCATTGGGTATCGGTGTCGATGAGACATGGAACGCCCTGATAAATGGAGTAAGTGGTGCTGGGCCTATTACTCTTTTCGATGCGTCGCTCTTCAAGACGCAATTTGCTTGTGAAGTAAAAGGTTTCGACCCCATCTCGACAAGAAAGAAGCCCGCAAATTCGACCGCTATGCACAACTCGCCGTAGCTTCGGCCAAAGAAGCAATCGAAGATTCGGGTATCGATTTGGAGAAAGTAAACAAAAACCGCGTAGGCGTTATCTACACCTCGGGTATCGGCGGTATACGCACATTCGAAGACGAAATGTTTGGATACGATGCCGAGAAAGGTCCTAAATTCAATCCGTTCTTTATTCCCAAGATGATTGCCGACATCGCTGCCGGACACATCTCGATGATGTACGGTTTTCACGGACCGAACTTCGCCACCGTATCGGCGTGCGCTTCATCGACCAACGCCCTTATCGACGCATTCAATTACGTGCGTTTAGGCATGGCCGACATGATCGTATCCGGCGGAGCCGAAGCCCCCATATCAATTGCCGGCGTAGGCGGATTCAACGCCATGCACGCCCTCTCGACACGGAACGATGATGCCGAGCATGCCAGCCGGCCTTTCAGTGCCAGTCGCGACGGGTTTGTCATGGGTGAAGGTGCTGCATGTCTTATCCTCGAAGAATTGGAACACGCCCTGGCACGGGGAGCGAAAATCTATGCCGAAGTTATTGGCGGCGGTTTATCGGCCGACGCTTACCACCTCACCGCAACCCACCCCGAAGGTTTGGGAGCTAAACTGGTTATGGAAAACGCTCTTGCCGACGCCCACATCAAACCCGAAGAAGTCGATTACATCAACGTACACGGAACTTCTACGCCCGTCGGTGATATTTCAGAAGCCAAAGCCATCAAACAAGTATTCGGAGACCACGCATACGAACTCAACATCAGTTCGACTAAATCGATGACAGGACACTTATTGGGTGCAGCCGGTGCAACCGAAGCGCTTATCTGTGTAAAATCGATCGAGAACGATATCGTTCCGCCTACCATCAACTTCACCGAAGGAGATGAGGATCCTGAAATCGACTACAAGCTCAATTTTACATTCAATAAAGCTCAAAAGAGAACCGTCAATGTGGCTCTTTCCAATACTTTCGGTTTTGGCGGGCACAATGCAAGTCTCATCGTCAGAAAATTCACGAAATAAAAACCTGTGTTTGAGATATTCTTCAATCGAATAAGGCTCTTTATGTTACGACATAAAGAGCCTTACTTGTCTTTTTACCGGATATTGGGATACTGTCCGCATCGTATCGAACTCTACCAACAAGCCGTTACCCATCGATCGGCCGTCGCCTCTGACGAAAACGGCCGAAAAATAAACAACGAACGTCTTGAATTTCTGGGAGATGCCGTTTTTACTTTGGTTACCGCCGATATTTTATACCATGCCTTTCCCGAAAAGAGAGAGGGATTTTTGTCGAGTTCTCGTTCCCGAATTATACAACGAGAAACCCTCAATCGCATAGCTTTGGAGATAGGTCTCAACAAGCTGGTCCGAGCCGATATCCAAATCACCTCGCACAACAATTACATTTACGGAAACGCTTTCGAGGCCCTTATAGGGGCCATTTATCTCGACTGCGGATTCAAACAATGTCGCAGATTCATCGCCGAGCGTATTTTCGCCCGCTATATCGACTTGGAACAAATTACCCAGACCGATATCAACTTCAAATCGAAACTCGTCGAATGGGGACAACGCCACCGTGTGAATATAGACTGGAAGCTCGAAAATTCAACTTTGGACTCCAATAACAATCCGGTGTTCACCGTACGCGCCATAGCTGGCCATATCGAAGGAAAAGCAGCGACAGGATATTCCAAAAAAGAAGCACAACAAAAAGCCTCTCAATATATACTGAAACAATTACATCAGGACAAAGACTTTCTACGAGCTATTCTATACGACGAATCCCATAAGAAAGATTCCGTTGAGAAAAAAGAAGAAAACAAGAACGGCAGAGAATAATTCTCTGCCGTTCTTGTTTATCAAACTTCAACGGTCATAAAGTACCAAAAGCGCCTCATTCCCCATATTGAAAAGAAGGTCGATAATCGAAAGCCCGGGCGAAAAGCCCCATTTCATCGAAAAAACCTGATAATAAGACCGGGGCAACAACGATTCTACCGGTTCACGCTTCGGACTGATAGCCTCCCTCAAATCGGTAATACCGTCCGTCGGAGAGAGATAGTTCTCACTATATGAAATATCGGTGCGATACCCAGCAACCGGCACACCATTTTCTGCAAATCGTTGTTATAATCGAGAAGAAACCGTCCCGATTGGGATTTCTCATAAAAAGGAGCGAAATCATCGCGGTAATACTCGAAGAAAGGAGACGAACCGTAAGCCGACGCAATGGCATTCCAATGGATATGTTGCCAATTATCGTGTGCCGAAATGCGCATATCGCGCGTAAACGGTTTACCGGGACGTGTCCGTTCCACCGGAATGGAGAGGGAAAGTTCTCCTC
>ENA-ORNP01003715-ORNP01003715.1-human-gut-metagenome-genome-assembly--contig:-NODE-3715-length-10377-cov-4.041174_pt1 | contig 10377 bp, 9 predicted proteins | sample MGYA00242119_ERZ509030 | MGnify/ENA primary metagenome ERZ509030 (study PRJEB26280, sample SAMEA2338708) | human gut metagenome | biome: human gut; feature: human-associated habitat; material: faeces...
ATACCTTACTGATATTCAGAGACATGCTCCGTGCCAGATCTCCGACTGATTTCTTATGTGTCCATTCTTCCAGGATCTCTCCAAGTGAAAGAAGAAACATTACGGAACTTGCCGTAGAAATGTCACCTCTAAAAATAGATACACCAATCGCTGTGGCATCCAGTACCGGCACTTCAATCCTTCGCCTGACAAGAGTCGTCAGTCCCTTCCAGATGTATTTTACGGAAGTGATCATGGTGATCCCTGCCCGGATCGGATAGGGAAGAAAGATCTTGTTTCCAAAATAGATCACTGTTTTGTTGACCAGCCTGTCCCAGTACTCCCGGTTCATCTGTCTGCCGGAATTCTTAAGATACGTTTCCGGCACCTGCGCCTTTTCATAGGTAAATGCTTCCAGCACAGAAAGAATCTCCTCCCGGCTTCCCTGATAGCTGACCGTTACATCTGCAGTACGCTCCTGGATCTTTACATTTATGACCTGTTCCTTTGCATCCAGGTAATACTGCAGGGTATCCGCCTGTTCAAAGCTCATTCTGCTCTGCAGGATATGGATCCGCATCCTGCCTCTGATTTCATGCTTTATTATAAATCTCATAGCCTTACTTATTCGCCTGCAGCTTCCTCTGACACTTCTTCAACCTTTGCTTCTGCAGAATACTCTTCATCATATTTAGCAGCTCTGTCTTCATTGATCTGCTTTGCTTCTGCCAGAACATCGCCAGCGTTTTCCTGAACTGTTGTTACGGTCTTCATAACGCTGTCCTTTGCGCGAAGCGCTGCCGCTGTACACTGTACGTATGCTTTCTTCGCGTCTTTGCTGGAAAGAATCTTGATTCCGGCTGTTCCGAATAATACGCCTCCTAAAAATAAACCGATTTTCTTTGCATCAGATACTTTCATCATGTTCGTTTCCTCCTTCGACCGGCGCAGGATACGTCTATACTACCTGTCGTACGGCATAACTTTCTTTTGTTAGTCATCATTGACTGCAAACATGGTAGCACGCTTTTTTTCCTGTGTCAATTCGTGTCTTACAGTTCACTCGAATTTTCCTGCAAGCAGATTTTCATGCTCGCATGGAAAATTGCTTGCAGGAAGGTTCGAAGAGAGCGCCATTCCATGAGCAAAAACGAGCTGCGAAGCAGCGGAAAGCATCGAAGATGCGATTTTGCGAATGGCGCGGGTGAACTGTTTACTCCTGCTTTCCGAACACAATCCGTTTCCCGATAAAAATGATCAGAAGTGCTGCAACGCCCACCAAAACGATTGTGCCGCCCGGCTTTAGGCCCAGATAAAACGCCGCAAACAGCCCGATAATCATGAACAGCACGTTCAAACCGACAGCGTACCATACAGTCTGTTTAAAGTTCTTTCCCAGCTGCATCGCACAAGCTACCGGAACGACCATCATCGACGATACCATCAACGCACCGACTGTCCGTGCTGCGACCGAAACCGTCACTGCAATCATAATCGTGAAGATAAAATTGACGACGCCGACCGGCACGCCCGCCAACCGTGCGCTTCTTTCATCTAATGAAATATAAAACAGTTCTTTATATAGAAGCAAAAATAACGCAAGCACCACAACGGACACCACGATGACTGAAATCATCTCGGCATCGCTGATCGCCACAATGCTACCGAACAGAAAGCTATTGAAGTTTGCCGAATTTTTCACAAAACCGGACAACACACCCGCCAGACCGATTCCTGCTGACATGATAATGGATATCGACATTTCCGAATAGCGCGGAAGCTTTCTGCGGATCGCCTCAATGCCGAAGGACGCTGCCACACAGGCTGCCGCTGCGCCCGCCACCGGATTGACGCCCAGCAAAAGTCCTGCCGCGACGCCGGCGAGCGACGTATGGGAAAGTGCATCGCCGATCATGGAAAGACGTTTGCAGACAACGACCATTCCGACGCAGGGCACGACCGCCGCCAGCAAAATTCCGACAACAAACGCCCGCTGCATAAACAGATACTCAAAAATCCTCATGCCTGTCCGTCTCCTTTCCCAGCTTCCTGTTTTACCTTTCCGTCCTCCAGCACCCAGATATCATCTGCATAAGACGATGCACGTTTGAGGTCATGCGTCACCATCAGGACGGTGATCCTTTTCTCCGCATTGATTTTTTTGAGCAGTCGGTAAAAGTGTGACGCATTTTTTTCATCCAATGCCGACGTCGGCTCATCCAGAATCAGAAGCTTCGGCTCGTTGACCAGGGCGCGTGCCAGGAGCACTCTCTGCTGCTGCCCGCCAGAAAGTCTGCCGATCAAACGGTTCTGGTATTCCTCCATGCCCACCTGCGCCAGCGCAGCCCTTACCTGCTGCCGCTCTTTTTTCCCCGCAAACCGGAACAATCCGATCTGCTTATATAAATTTGCGCGCACGATTTCTTCCACGGATGCCGGAAAATCCTTCCAGCCACCCATCCCGTTCTGCGGCACATAGCTGATGCTCGACCAATCCTTAAACTGTCGGATGTCCTGCCCCAAAATCTCAATGCTGCCGTCGCTGCTGCCTTCCTCCTGATCCCCTTTGGGGTTTTCCCCGATCGGGAGCTCTCCTAATAAAAGCCTTAAAAGCGTCGATTTTCCTGCCCCGTTTTCTCCTGCGAGAATCGCCAGCCGCCCTTCTTTCAGGCAAAGGCTGACGCCGTCCAGCACATTTTCCTTTCCATAGGAAAAGTGCAGATTTTTGATTTCTATCGCATTCATATGTCTGCTCCTTACCGCAAAGCTTCTGTCAGCTGCTGCAGATTTTCTTCCATGACGGAAAAATAATCTCCGCCGGTTTCTTCCTGTCTGTCGCTTAGGCCTTCCAGCGGGCTGAGGGTCAAAAGCTTCACGCCGGTTTCCGCCGCTACCGTTTCCGCCGTCCTCGAGCCGGACAGCTCTTCAAAGAAAATCGCACGGACGTTGTTTGTCCGGACAAAATCGATAATATCTGCCATCCGTCCCGGGTCGGGTTCGGAATCCGGCGACATGCCCTCGATGCTCACCTGCGTCAGGTTATAGCGCCTGCACAGATATCCATACGCCTCATGCGCCACAACGATGTTTCGCTCCGACAGATTTTCCAGCGTCGTCTGATAGATTTTGTCCAGCTCGTCGAGCTGTTTTGCCCATTTCTCATAATTTGCCTGATAGTCTGCGCGATGCTCCGGATCCGCCTCAGAAAACGCTTCGCAGATATTTTGCATTTCCTGTTTTACGTTCATCGGGTCCAGCCAAACGTGGGGGTCGTACTCGCCGTGCTCGTGGCCGTCATGACCGTCCGGTGCGGCGACAACAGTGTGGTCGGCGGCATCGTCTTCATGCGCGGCCGCATTGCTCACAGCGGCGTCTTCTTCATCCGCATGATCGTGACCGTCCTCATCAGCATGCGCGGTCCCATGGTCATGGCTGTCCTCTTCGGCCTCATCGGCATGCGCGGCCTCATGGTCGTGACCGTCCTCTTCCTCTGCGCTGCGCAGCAGGCTCACTCCCTGCGACGCTTCCACGGAAATCAATTTTTTATTGGAAAGCCCCGCCAGAACGTCCGAAACCCAGTGCTCCATCCCAGCACCGTTATAGATAAAAACGTCCGCCTGCTCCATCCGGGTAATATCCTTTGTGGACGGCTCCCAGTCGTGGGGCTCTGTGCCGGACGGCACCATGCAGGTCACCTGGACGTGCTCGCCGCCAATTTTTTGTGCGAAATCGTGCATCGTATAAAAACTCGCCATCACCTGCAGCTTGTTGGGATCCACCGGTTCGTCAGAAGCTTCCGTGCCGCAGCCGACAAACACTGTGGTAAACAGTAAGCACGCGCAGAGCGCCAACGCCACACGACGCAGGATGCCGCTTTCCGATACCCGTGTGCAGCGCAGCTGCGGCATTCTGATGCCGGAAATCACAGCATGCTTCCCGCATTTCTTTTTTCTATTCATCCTCATTTCTGTCCTGCAGTCCTTCCTGTGTTTCCCTGAATTTGCGGCACTCCCGACAGCAGCCGTAAAAGATCAGATGCGAGGAATCCAGCGCAAAGTCATGCTCTTTCAGGATATGTTCGGAAAATCCATGGAGCTTGTTACATTCCAGAGGAATGATCTTCCCGCACTGCAGGCAAACAAGCCGCCCCGGGCTGCCCGGCCTCAATTCTCCGATATAGCGGTACTGCGCGCCTGCGCCGTCCACTGCCGGAATTTTGATCACGGCGTTCTCCTCTGTGAGACGGTCGAGAGCCCGATAAACCGTCGTCTGTCCAACGTGAATTCCTTCGGCTTTGAGACAGTCCATACACTGTTCCGCCGTCACAAACCGGTCGCTGTGTTTTTCCAGACAATCTCGGATCAGCTCCTGTTGCTTCGTTCTATATCTGACACGTTCTGCCATTTTTCTCCCATTTCTGCGCACGCTTTTTGTGCATGCCGAGTTTGTGTCAAGTGCGCACAGACACAAATCCCGCGATTGAAAAATTTTATTTTTCAATCTTCTTTCCCTATGAACCGCAGCGGTTCATTTTGAAATTAAAAACCATTTTCAATTTATTATATCGGTTTTTTCCAGTGTGTCAAGTGGAAAAGACTGTGATAACTACCTTTTACTCTCCCCTTTAAAATTTATGATGTTGTTTTTTATTTTCTTTCCCGTTACCCCTTTTCTCAGTTCTCTGCGGCGAAGCGATTGCACTGTTTTTTCAAATTTTATATAATGAATTATGCAACGAAAAAGAAGTCCGATTCAAGGTTTACAGCATTTTCCCTTTTAAAGAGCTGTCAACCGACACTCGTGAACGATACGAATGGAGCTTTCCCCTTTATGAAACAGGAACTTACAAAACCTTCATCCCTCCGCGCCATTTCCATGCTGGCGGTTTTTACATTTCTCTTTTTGAGCACAGAGTATTTCTATGTCAACCAGATCGCTCAAAACGCCTCCAGCGCCCGGACGGTGAACGTCCAGAATTATGCGCTCGGTATCAGTGCGATCGGCTTTTGCCTCTATCCTCTGCTGTTTCGGTTTTTTCGCGATCGCCTGCACAGCGCTGTGTTTTTCACACTTACAATGCTGGCAATCGTCTGCTTTGTAATCCTTGGCAGTCCTGTTCCGCCCGGTCTTCTGACTGCCGTCGGAATGCTTCTGTTTCTGGTTCTCGGCATCCTCGGCAGCGCAGTGCATTACCATTTTCTTTGTGAAATTTCTGACAAAAAATATTTCGCACGCATGGTTGGCATTTCCTATGGGTTTGCTATCCTGCTGCAATTTCTAAACAACAGTCTGATTTCTTCTGCCCTGGCAGAACAGCTGCTGCTTTGCGCCGCGTTACTTTTTATCGTATTTTTCCTGTTCCGGTTTCAGCACCGGAAGGCAAGCCGCAGCTCCCAGATGCCGGACACTGCAAATTCCAGCCCTCAGGTGTCCGATGTGACAAATCCCTGTCCACATATGTCAGACACGTCAGCTTGCGTCTCTTCCGGCAGCACCGACCCACAGCATAAGCTCCCTGCTCCATCTGCCTCCGGTGCCCTGCCGCAGCTCGTTTTGCTGATCTTTCTCGTCATTTTTATGACCTGTATTTTCAGTACACTGGACAACACCGTTACACTGGGACACGCAGACGGAACCATGGATATCGGTCAGTGGCCTCGTATCCTGCTCGCCTGCAGCGGACTTGCTGCCGGATTTTTGTTTGACCTCCATAACAGACGTTTCATGAATCTCATCATGTACTGCATTATGATGCTTTCCACGCTCAGCGTCGCAATCCTGCAGCTTGGCGGTTCTTTCCTGATCGGACTGATCGTCTTTTACCTGTCCTCCGGATTTTTCGTCGTATTCTTTACGACCTCTTTTCTGGCGCTGTCCGAAGATACCCGCTGCCCGCGCCTCTGGGCAGGAATGGGGCGTGCTGTCAACAATGCGGGCGCTGCCCTGGTCTCAAACCTGTCTCTCTCCCTGATCGCATCGAACAGCAGCATCACGCTGATTATCACGGCTCTTGTCCTGTTCGCAACGGTAAGCATTTTGATCGCAGCCTATAGCATGTTAAATGCGCCGGGCGTACAGACTGAGACAGGCGGCACTATGACTCACAAAATGCAGGCAACTTGCGAAGCGAACGCGATCCATAACACAAAGGCCGCCCTCGGCAACGATTCGTCCGCCTCTACGGTTTCGGACATTTCCTCCGATCCGGATTATCCACAGAACACTCCCAATGCAGACCCGTTTTCCACATTTTCCACGGCATTTTCTCTGACTGACCGGGAACAGTCTGTTTTTGACCAACTCGTCAACACAGAAAAGAGCATCCAGGAAATCGCCGACAGCCTTTTCATCTCCCGAAGAACCTGTCAGCGCTATATCACATCCATTTATGAAAAGGTCGGTGCAAAATCCCGGATGGGACTGTACCAGTCCTACATCGAATGGCAGCGCAAAAACCTGTAACCGGAGCTGAAATTATATTTCCCTAAGTCTCAGGAACCAGCTCTTTTAAAATATCCGAATACGTCACAAGCCGGACATTGCCAAGATGTTCGGCTTTTTCTATGCAGCCCTGGGTGAAACCGGTCTTGGCAAACAGATAAAGGAAGGTCTGATCATAATGAAACAAATGGCTACGCTCAACAAGCGTATCCAACACACCAACATCCACTTTTTCATTCGTCCATTTGCATTCTCCAAACAAAGCTGCCTGCCGATCCTGCTCTGCCATAATGTCGATCTCCGTCTGGCTTCTGGTACGCGGATCTGTTCCCCACCAACGTCCCAGCTCCGAAAAATCAACCGGGCTTTTTCCTTTCAGCAGCAATGCCCAGAGATACTGCGAACAGATATCCTCAAAAATATGTCCCATATAATCTGACAAGTGCGGCTCAATCCGCCTGTAAGCCAGTTCCACCGCGCCACGGGCGATGATCGAATTATTTTCCGGAACAAAACGATACCAGAACCGAAACATATTATCCTCGATCGAATAAATTGTTTTGCGCGTCGTTTTTTCTCCATAAGGAACTTCCTTACGAATAATACCAAGTGCAATCAGATTTTTCACATAGGTCGAACAAACATTGGAATCTTCCCCTACTTTCGTCGAAATCTCAGCCATCCGGGATGCCCCTGTTGCTATCGCTGTAATAATTGCATTGTAAATAGCAGGTTCCCGTACCTCCTGCTTCAGCAGACTGGAGGGTTCTTCATAAATTGCGGAGTTCGGATTTAAAAAGGTATTTTTAATATTTTCCTCCACACTCTGATGATCATTCATCTGTAAAAGGTACTGTGGCGTACCTCCTGCAACTCCATACATCAAGGCTTTTTCTTCCGGGCTGAAATACTGGCAATAACGACAGGTTTCCGCAAAATCAAACGGCTGTATTTTCATCTGGGCAGTGCGCCGTCCGTACAGGGGGGCTTTATATGCCAAAACCTGATCCTCCATATAGGACATCGAGGATCCGCAGAGAATCAACATCAGTTTTGAAGCTTCTTTATATTTATCAATCAACAACTGTAATGTGGAAGCAAGGCTTTTGGAAGCGCGCGCCACATACGGATATTCATCGATCGTCAGAATGACCCGTTTCTTTTCTGCCAGTCGGAACACATATTCCAGTGCCGCCTGAAAAGAAAGAAAGGACGTCTCAGCCTCTATCCCGCTGCTGTATTCCATAATACTTTTGCTCAAGTTTTCAAGATTTTGTTTTTCACTGCTTTCAACACCCATAAAATAAATCGCATCTTTATCCTGAATAAAACGACTGATCAAAGCAGTTTTTCCCACACGCCGTCTGCCGTAAATAACAGCGAACTCAAAATGATCCGAATAAAACAGCCGCTCCAGCGTCTGCAGCTCTCTTTCCCGTCCGATAAACATTCTGCCGTACCTCCTGTTTCTTTCATCATAGTATCGAATTACGGTTTAGTCAATTACGATTTACTAAAGTATGATTCGATAAATTGCATTTTTCTCAAATTACCGACTCAAATCGATTCCTAATCCACACTTCTCCCTATTTTCCCCTGGCGCACCAGCGCCAAACCGCATTTTTCGCCGTTTTGGCGCGCATACGACATACCCGGATGACCGCCTGACGCATAGACTGAAGGTAACAATAAAACTGCAAAACGGAAAATGCCCGCCTGACGCAAACCGCAGCACAGCGTTCAATGCAGTCGCATTTTCCTTCGGAAAACAAGGAGGACTCTATGAAGCAGTGTGATAATGGTCATTTCTATGATGAAGCAAGATTTGAAAGCTGTCCGTATTGCAAAGAGAATACAGGGATCGGAAAGACGATGGCTGCCGCGAATATCGGCAAGACAGTGGCTGCCTTTCCGGGCAATCCTGCTGCAGCAGCTGCGACAGCCTTCGACAGCGGCAAAACAGTCGCTGTGATGAAAAAGAAAATCGGTATTGATCCGGCAGTCGGCTTTTTGATCTGCATCGAAGGTCCACACCGCGGAACGGATTTCCGTCTCGTTTCAGGAAGAAACTTTATCGGCCGGGCTGCCGCGATGGATGTTTCCCTGCCAGACGATGATACCGTATCCCGTGAAAGCCATGCACTGGTCACTTACGATGCCAAACACAATGCCTTTTCCCTTTCGCCCGGGCAGGGACGCGGCATTACCTACTGCAATGATGAACAGGTCGAAATGGTTCATCCACTCAAAGCATACGACATCATCGAGGTCGGGAAAAGCCGACTGCTTTTCCTGCCTCTTTGCAGCCAACAGTTTCAGTGGAGCGAGGAATAGCCCATGTTCTTTTTTAAAAAGCGAAAAAAAGTACAGACTCAGCAGCAGCCATCCGAACCAGCACCGGAGTCGCTTTGCGTTACCACCGTTCTGACTTCGGAACAGACCTCTATTCTGGACATTGCAAACCTGCAGGGAATCGGGCAGCGTGAGCAGCAGCAGGATGCCTTCGGAATTTCTCCGGCAGACCGCTATGAAACAGACGGAATTTTAGCCGTTCTCTGTGACGGCATGGGCGGAATGGCGGAAGGACAACGAATCGCAATTCAAACCGTATCCTGTCTGTTAAACCATTTCCCATTTCCTGAGCCGCAGACAAAAGCTGTATCGGAGCTGATCTTTACATGCACCCGGAAGATCTATCAACAGTTTTACGGCCACGGCGGCTGCACCCTTGTCGCTGCCTGGATTTTGGGAAATCAACTGCACTTCTGGAGCGTCGGAGACAGCGACCTTTTTCTGCTCCGGGAACATCAGCTCTATGCATTAAACACCCGGCAGGAATTTCAAAAGGACCTGCTGCTGCGTTCCTTTCACGGCGCATTTCCCATCGAGGAAGCTTTTTCTGACCCACAGGCAGGCGCACTTTCCCAATATATCGGGAAGGAGGAGGTCACGCCGGATCGCACCTACATTCCACTTTCCCTTTTCCCGGGGGACGTCCTGCTCTTATGCTCCGACGGAATCAGCGATCCGCTGACCCTGAAACAAATCCGCGAGGCGATGGAGCTTCCGGTTCAGGACTGCTGCAGCGCGCTTGAAACAGCAATCCGAAAAGCCGCACTTCCCACACAGGATAACTATACCGCAATCGTTTTACATTATTACGGGGAAAAGGAGAATACTGAATGAAAACCAAACAACTCTCTTCTAAACAGCTGATCGCCCTTGTGCTAATCCTGATCGGCGCTGTCTCATCCATTTTCGGCATCACAGGGCTGACCAAAAGCTCCTCTGAGGATCCCTATGAATCCAGAAACGGTATCGTCATGGTCTATGCGACAGTCTATGACAACGAAGGAAACAGCGAAGCCGGAATGGGAACCGGCTGGGCCATCGGCACGCCCGGACAGCCGATTCAGTACATCGTGACAAACGGGCATGTCGTCAATAAAGCCTATACCTATCCCCGCTATGATTCCAGTCTTTACGGAGGGGAAATTGATGTCTTTTTTTCCGCAGCGGAAAACGACTATGTAAAAGCCAAGGTCGTCTACTTTTCCCCTCAGGAGGAAAAGGATATCGCCATCCTGCAGCTGCCCTCCCCGACGGATAAACGGACTGCCCTGACGCTGCGCGACTCCGGCGACATCAAGATCGGCGACACCGCCTACGCGCTCGGCTATCCCGGCAATTCCTCCCAGCGTCAGGATTTTGCCACCTACGATATAGACGATATTACAATCACCCGAGGCATCATCAGCAAACGTACAACCACCTCTTTTTCCACCTATGAGGCATTTCAAATGGACGTTTCCATCGCTCCCGGCAACTCCGGCGGTCCTCTGGTCGATGAAAAAGGAAACGTAATCGGTATCAACGTTGCAGGCGCCATTGATCCCAATACCGGGCTGAGCCTTGGCATGAACTATGCCATCATCATCAACGAGCTGACGAAAATCC
>ENA-ORNP01003723-ORNP01003723.1-human-gut-metagenome-genome-assembly--contig:-NODE-3723-length-10360-cov-3.683066_pt1 | contig 10360 bp, 9 predicted proteins | sample MGYA00242119_ERZ509030 | MGnify/ENA primary metagenome ERZ509030 (study PRJEB26280, sample SAMEA2338708) | human gut metagenome | biome: human gut; feature: human-associated habitat; material: faeces...
TCATTCCTCTTAATAAATGTACTAATTCTTTTGCATCTTCTAAATTATCATTATTATCTTTTGCAAGTGCATATTCAAAAGATATTCTCTTATTAGTAATTGCTATATAATCTCTGCATGCTTTCATAAGCTCTTCTATATTATAAGCATTGTTTACTGGCATCATGCTTGAACGCTTTTCATCATTGCTTGCATGTAAAGAAACTGACAATGTACATTGTATATTTTCGTTTGCCAAATCGTAAATTCTTGGTACTAAACCACTTGTAGATACACTTATGTGTCTTGCTCCAATATTTAATCCTTTAGGATTGTTTAATATTCTTATGGCCTTTATTACATTATCATAATTATCTAGCGGTTCACCAATTCCCATAAATACAACATTAGAGATTTTATCTCCCGTATCTTGTTCAACAGCTAAAATTTGCTCAACTATTTCCCCTGCTGTCAAGCTTCTTATAAAAGGAATTCCTGTTGATGCACAGAACTTACAGCCCATTTTGCATCCAACTTGTGAAGATACACAAATTGATTTACCATAGTGGTATTCCATAAGAACCGATTCAATGGCATTTCCATCTAATATATCAAATAAATATTTCTTAGTTCCATCAGATGATTCTAATTTTTTTAATATATTGTAATTGCAAATTGTATAATTTTGTTTTAGTTTTTCTCTTAATTCTAATGAAAGGTTTGTCATCTCATCAAAGCTTTTTACTTTTTCTTGATAAATCCATTTAAATATTTGCTCTGCTCTAAAGCCTTTTTCTCCTATGCTTACAAGTTCATCTTTTAAGTCTTGTAAATCATAATCTTTTATATTTTTCATTTTATTTTCCTTCTAAGCACATGATTAATTGAAAAAGAATTAATTTTTTTCAATTTGTCTCTTTTCTAAAATTTCTACAATAATATTTATACCACAATAAAGGGATTTTTTCAATAGTTAATGCAACTTATCATCTCTTAAGAAAAAAACAAGTACAGAGTTTTATCCTGCACCTGTTTATCTTTTTCTGTGTTTTTTCTATCTATTTTTTAATTCTTTTACTGCTTCTTTTAATCTTTTTTTAAATTCTTCCTCTTCTTCATCTACTAAACCTGTAAAATAAATATCTTCTATTTGTGAATGGTTAAATACATAATTATTCTCTGATGTTATCATTCCTTCTGGATATAGGCAACCACTATAATCCCATACATTTTTCTTATTTTCTTCTTGCTCCACTTGCAAAAAGCCTGTTATCATTAATCTTTTTTGACCACCTTTTAATTTTACAACACTTCCTATTGGTAAAAAATTTTCTTCCATAATACCCTCCAATTTATAATTAAACATATTATATACTTTTTTATAATATTTATTATTTTTTAAATTCTTCTAATCTTTGCTTATATGCATCCATTGTTTCTTTCTCAAAAGCTATTGTTGGCTTCTCTACTCCTAGCATTTGAATTAATTTCTTGGTAAACAATGGATTTAATATTAATATTGGTCCTATTAAATATGTTCCAATAAAATTATTTTGTTTTATTCCTTCTAACTTGCTTTCTTTATTTAGCCCTATTCCTTTTTCTGCTTCTACAAAATAATTATTTTCATTATCTCCATATGCCATTGTAAATTGGCTCTTAAACCCTACTATTTCTATGTCTTCATATTTTCCTAAGAATATGCTGTTATGTCTGTGCATCATATCTCTTTTAGCATATATATCGAATATTGAAAGTGCTTCTATCTTGCTTCCATCTTCATTTTCTATGTATTTTCCAAATAACTCAACTGCATTCCCTGTTACTAAAAATACTACATTTTTCTTTATTAGTTTTTCTATTCTTTCTTTATATGGCCTTAACTTGCGTATTGCAACTTCTTGAATATTCTCTGGCATTGGCCCCATATATATCATGTCAATATCTTGTGTTACAAATGCAGGCTCAGAATTTATTTCTGTTTTTATTATTTCTGCATCTGGCAAACATTTTTTTAAATATTTTATATTGCTAATATCTCCAAACAAGTTACAAACTTCTGGATATAACATTTCTATCTTCATTTTTATTTAAGTTCCCTTCTTTAAGTATTACATCTATTAAGAGTTGGAAAAGAATTAAATTTTAGCAAGGAAAACAAAATTTAAAAGGCAAGGGCGCATACTTGCTGTATGTAACCGCGTTTTAAATGAAGTTTGACGTAGCTAAAATTGTAATTATTTTTCAACTTCATTTCCGAAAGTGTTTTCTAGTATTTTTTTAACTTCCTGATGTACTTCTTCCTTCTGTTTCATTGCATATAAATCATACAAAACATAAACACTTTCTATATCTTTAGGCTTGAAATATTTTCTTACAGACTCAACTTCATCTCTATCCGCAAATATTTTTTCCTTTGGCACTCCTGCCATCAAAAGCCTTACAATTGTGTCTTTTGACCTTTTACCACTTACTATTATTTGTTCAACATTGTCTCCATTTAAGAACTCATAATCTGTATCATAAAACCATGTTATAGTTTCATTATCTTCATGCAAGTCATCTAAAAATAAAATTATAGTTTTCTTTTCTGGTTGTTTTCTTACATAGTCAAATACTCTAGAACAAGCAATTGGATTCTGTCCTTTCGCAAGGTGAAGTACAATTTTCTTTCCCGCAACCTCGTCTTGCGAAAATCTTGTATCTACTATCTTTGTTTTCTTAAGAGCTTCATTTATTTTTTCGTCACTTACTCCAACCTGTTTTAGAGCAACTATTGCGGATAACATATTATAAATGTTTATTATACCATCTGCTACCATTGAATAACTGTATTCTGTATTTTTCTCATTGTCTTTTATTGTTACAAGTTTATTTTCAAAGTCAATTTTAGTTGTTTCATAATCTCTTTTTGGAGTTCCAAATCCACAATTTGGGCACTTCATTTTTCCAACATGATGATATCTATAATATTCATATTCTAACTTTGTACCACATTTTGGGCATAGTACCATGTCTTGAACAATGTTTTCACATTTTTCAGTATCAGTATCTAGTCTATCTATTCCAAAATAAATCTTCTTATTTTCACTGGCTAAATTTACACATATTGGATCATCACCATTTGTAATTACTGTTGTAGCCTTTGGTATTGCATTGTTTATAATTCCAGCAATAAATGCGGTGTGTGCATTTCTTTTTAGTGAATCTCTCGAAAGATTGTTACATACTAGATATGTTGGAGTAATATATTTAAAAATATGTATTGTACTCCTCTCGTCCATCTCAAATACTGCAATATCTTTTGTATTTTTTCCTGTTATTGTGTTATTATTTACAAAGCTTGCTGCAATTCCAGTATTCATATTTGAACCATATCTATTATTAATAACTTTGTATCCATTATCTTCTAGCACATCATTAATCATGTTGGATACTGTTGTTTTTCCATTTGTTCCTGTAACTCCTATAATTACTGGTGGTTTATCTATTTGTTCCAGAAAATTAGGACATATTTTTAATGCTAAATTTCCTGGAAAATATGATGCATTTCTTCTTAGCAATTTTAGAGATTTATTTGCACATTTTGCTAAAAACATTGCTGTATAAAATTTAAAAGTTTTCTTCATTTTTGTTAGCTTCCTCCTTAATTTAGCTTTGAAAAGAATTAAATTTTGGCAAGGAAAATGAACTTCAAAGGCAAAGGCGCATACTTTTTGTATGTAACTGCATTTTTAATACAATTTATCGCAGACAAGTTTATAATTATTTTCAAAACTATTTACATTTTACCTTTATATGTCATATTTTTCAATATGTTTTACAAAAAAATTTGGAGACTTAAGATATTCTCTTAAATCTCCTTTTTTTGAATACTTCTTTAATATAATTTTTCCAATATGTTTTGTATTTGCTTGCTCATAAATATTGCCCTCATATCATTTATTTCGTTGTATTCTTGTAATTTGCTTAATTTCTGCAATATGGCTTTTGTCTTTTGTTCTTGTTCTTTTTGCATAGCTTTTCTTATTTTTATTTCTTCATCTAGTTTTTTATTTACTTCTTCTAATATTACTGCAAGTGTTTCTTCATTTTTACTATGGGTAGAACTCATAATACCACCTGCTTTCTATATTAAATTGTTTTTTTATTTTCATATCTTAATTAACTTTTGACGCAGTCAAAATTGTAATTATTTTTCAACAGGTTCGTCTATTTTAATGTGAACATCCTTAAGTTGCTTATCTTCTACTCTGCTTGGTGCATTCATCATTGCATCTCTTGCTTTTTTATTCTTCGGAAATGCTATTACTTCTCTTATATTTTGAGTATTTGCAATTAACATTACCATTCTATCAAGTCCAGGAGCCGCACCTGCATGTGGAGGTGTTCCATATTTAAATGCCTTATATAATGCTCCAAATTTTTCTTCTACTGTTTTTTCTGAATACCCTGCTATCTCGAAAGCTTTTACCATCAATTTAGGGTCATGGTTTCTAACTGCTCCAGAAGCCATTTCATATCCGTTACATACTAAATCATATTGATATGCTAAAATATCTAATGGGTCTTTATTTTCTAATGCTTCCATTCCACCTTGTGGCATTGAGAATGGGTTATGATTAAAGTCAACTTTTCCTTCTTCCTCATTGTATTCATACATTGGGAAATCTACTATAAAGCAGAATCTGTATACATTCTTTTCTAGTAAATCTAGTCTATTTCCTAATTCTATTCTTACTTGACCTGCTATTTTTTGAGCTGTTTCTAATTTATCTGCTATAAAGAATATGCTATCTCCAGATTTTGCTCCGAGTTTTTCTTCTAGTCCTTTCAAAATATCCTCTGTTATAAATTTAGCAATTCCACCTTGTGGAGCATTATTCTCATCTATCTTTGTCCATGCAAGACCTTTAGCCCCTTGTTCTTCAACGGCAAATTCTGTCATATTATCAAAGAATTTTCTTCCTTGAGCTGCACCGTTTGGAACAACTATTGCTTTTATTATCTTATCTTGGAACGCTTTAAATTCTGTTCCTGCAAATATTTTTGTTGCATCTTGTATTATTAATGGGTTTCTTAAGTCTGGTTTATCAATTCCATACTTCTCCATTGCTTCTCTGTATGGTATACGTATAAATGGACCTTCGTCTACTTTCCAGTCTGTAAATTTCTTAAATACAGTTGGTACTAATTCTTCCATTACAGCAAGTACATCTTCTTGAGTAGCAAAAGCCATCTCAAAATCGACTTGGTAGAACTCCCCTGGTGCTCTATCTGCTCTTGGATCTTCATCTCTAAAACATGGAGCAATTTGGAAGTATTTATCAAATCCAGAAATCATAAGTAATTGTTTAAATTGTTGTGGAGCCTGAGGTAATGCATAAAACTCTCCTGGATGCAATCTGCTTGGAACTAAGAAGTCTCTAGCCCCTTCTGGTGATGAGTTTGCAAGTATTGGAGTTTGAATTTCTGCAAATCCCATTTCATCCATCTTGTCTCTTATAGTTTTCATTATTTTAGAACGTAGCAATATGCTGTTATGTATTTTGTTGTTACGTAAGTCTAAAAATCTATATTCAAGTCTTAAATCTTCTCTTACAGCTTCAATATCAGCTTTCTCTGAATTTATTTCAAAAGGCAATGTTGATTCACATTCACCTAATAAAACAACTTTCTTTGCATCTATTTCAATTTCTCCAGTAGGAATCTTTGCATTTTTGTTAGATCTTTCAACAACTGTTCCTTCCACAGAAATAACGCATTCTGTGCATAAATTAGCTATTTGTGCCTTTAATTCTTCACTAGATACAACAATTTGAGTAATTCCATATTGGTCTCTTAAATCTATAAAAGTCATTCCTCCAAGATTTCTAATTCTTTGAATCCATCCTGCAAGTTTAACTTCTTGTCCAACATTTTGAATGTTTAATTCGCCACAATTTTGTGTTCTATATACGTTTGACATTTACATTACATCCTTTTCATTAAAATTTATTTTATCCGTGCCATAATTTTACAACATTTTTCGGCAAAAGTCTATACTTACAGCCTTGTAAATTAAAATAATTTGTAGAAAAAAGTAATGCAATTTTTCATTGCACTGCTTTAATTTTATTTTTTCACATATATTGAAAAAGTTTCATCATCAAAAACCTTCTCATAATTTTTGTCTACACTTATATATGTATTTATTATTTCTTTATCTTCAACAATAGCATAGTCAATTTTGTACTTTTCAAAAGTATCATTATAATTAACATTTCCTCTTGATGTTTCCAACCAATCTTTCAATATTGTTACATTGTTGAACTCTTCTGTAAATATTTCTGACCTAGAGTCCACAAATGCTGGTATTCCTGAAAGTTCTAAATAACTTCCATAATTAAAACTATTGTATATCCTCAAATTTTTATAATCTAAATTTTCTTTAATAAAGTTTACAGCTCCAACAGGGTATTTCTTCTCATTTACATATTTTTCTCTTATTCTAGTAACCATACTGCTCGAAAGCCCAATCACAATTACTATTGTTGTACAGCCTAGTACCCAATTTTTAGAGAAAAAATTATTTACTTTTTCTAATATATTTTCTGTGTCATAGGTTTCGAAGAAATTTGTTATTAGTCTTACAACTGGAATTGTTCCAATTAAATATAAAAATGCTTGATTTCTCCTTGCCAAAATTGCCATAAAGTATAATCCAAAGAACAATAAAATGTCACTTAATTTCATTTTTGATTTTGTTGCAAGCATTAATATATCAATAACTATAAGTCCTAATATCATTCCAATGGATGAGATTATATCAGTCTGTTGTAACTCTGAAATAAATGTAGAAGATATTCCACCAATTACTTTAAACATGTATGTATATGTGTATGTTCCAATTGGAGAAATAAAACTTCCTAATGCAAGACATAAAATTACTATAATCAACATTTTTATACTAATTGGCTCTAATATAATTTTTGATTTTTCTAGATTTTTATTTTTCATTAATCGGTACATTATTGCTTCTGCCAAATATGGCAATATTAATATAACAGTCATGTACCAAACAGAAGCATGGAAATTTACAATTAATACTGATATAATGAAAAATATAATATAATATCTTTTTTGTTTTGTACTAATCATTTTTTCAATAAAATATATTTCTAACAATAACAGTAAATATGAGATTATTTGACCACGCGCAGTAAATGCCCAATTCGACGTCATTAATAACATTGAAATTGCTGTTGCAATAAACGAAAGAACAATATTATTCTTTTGTTTCAATAAAATATTGAATAGCGAAAATGCTGTTAAACATGCAATCAGTACTACAAAAGCATAAATTCCTGCAAATCCAAAAGTATTATAAATAAATGCTATTGCAACATCAAAAGCCCACCTTAATTTATAAAACCCTAAATTTTCATGCCATGTAAGGTGATCTACATTGTCATATCCATCCTGTAGTATGTGCTTACCTGTTGCAATAGTAAAAAATGTATCATTTTGCATTTCTTTTGTTACAGTTAACAATATGATTATTACTAATAAGATACAAAATACTATATATATTTTTTTATTTTTCATGAACTCTAACTCTCTTTCAAAATTATTTTGCTAAATATTGTAGTGCTTCTTTAATTCTTTCTTCCAAACTTTCCGATTTTATCTTTGGTAGTATTTTGTTTATTTCATATCTTCTGTATCCTAATACTTGTAAAGCTTGTATAACTTCTTCAAATTCTTCTTGTTTATTTTCTTCTTTTTCTAATTCACTTGTTTCAGCTCCAATAGCTTCTTCTGTTTTTATCTTATCTTTTAATTCTAGTATTATTCTTTGTGCCGTTTTAGGTCCTATTCCTGGCAATTTTTTTAAAGTATTTACTTCATTTGTAATTACTGCAAGAGCAAATCTTGATGGTGTAATATTTGAAAGTATTGTTATTGCAGATTTTGCTCCTATTCCCCCAACAGATATTAGAAGTTCAAACATATGTAGTTCTTCGTTTGTATTAAATCCAAATAAACTAATATCATCTTCTCTTACTTTTAAATATGTATATACGCGAACCTGCCTATTTTCTTGTAATTCATCTATCGATTTTTTAGACATGAATACTTTATAACCTATGCCTTGTACTTCAATTATTATATATTCTTCTGATTTTACTACTAATTCACCTTTTAAATATGCTATCATAAGTTTCCATTAATCAATTTATTTCCATATTTTCTATTCTTGTACATCTAAAAGTTGCTACATTGCATCATTCTTTTTATCACATTATGTGTTTTCTATTTATAATATCATTTTGTTATTTTCAAGCTCTATAAATTGATTATTCCCTTCCTTTTATTATCAAACAAATTTTCTCTTAATGGTTAATATTTTATCATATTTTTAGTATTTTGCAAGAGTTTATTGTAATTTTTTCAGGTTTACTTGCACTATTTTTTGCATATGATATAATGGCAATATAAAAATCAATTTTATTTTGAAGGAGGATTATTTATGACACCACATAATGAAGCTAAAATTGAAGATATTTCTAATATTGTATTAATGCCAGGAGATCCACTTAGAGCAAAGTACATTGCAGATACTTTTTTAGATGATGCAAAACTTGTTAATACGGTTAGAAATATGTTTGGTTACACTGGTTTTTATAAGGGCAAAAAAATTACAGTTTTTGCATCTGGAATGGGTATGCCAAGCATTGGAATTTATTCTTATGAGTTGTACAAATTTTATAATGTAGATACAATTATTCGTATAGGGTCTTGTGGAGCCTACAACGAGAATTTAAACCTTTTAGATACTATATTAGTAGATAATGCATATACAGAAGGAAATTACGCATATGAGCTAAATGAGGAAGATTGTCACATAATGAATTCATCATCAGATATAAATAAAGTTATTGAAGATACAGCAAAGGAATTAAACATTGCTTATGTAAAAGGAAATACCCTTTGTACAGACTGTTTCGATTACTATGTTAAAGATGTTAATAGCTTAATTGCAAGATTCCCAAAAGATTTAAATATAATCGGAGCAGAAATGGAAGCATTTGCGCTTTTCTATAATGCAAAATTACTCGGAAAGAAAGCTAGCTGTTTACTAAGTGTAGTAGATTCTCACTATAAACATCAAGAAATCTCAGCAGATGAAAGACAAACTTCATTAAATTCTATGATAAAATTAGCATTAGAATCTGCTGTAAATTTATAAAATTATAAGTTCTAATTCAAGCAATGCTTATTTGTTGAAACTAAAATATTTATTTAACCTTAATATAAAACCGAACCATAAAATATTTAACATTTTAGGTTCGGTTATATTTTTATTTTGTTATTGATAAAACTTTATATTTAGCAATTCCGCCTGGTGTTTTTACTTCTACCATATCGTTTTTCTTCTTGCCTAATAAAGCTGCTCCAACTGGTGATTCATTAGAAATTTTATTTTCTGCTAAATTTACTTCTGTTGAACCAACTATTGTATATGTAACATCTTCATCATATTCTTCATCATGTACTTTTACAATATTTCCAACTTGAACTGTTTTTGTATCTATTTCAGATTCATCAATTATTTTAGCATATCTTATTTTATTTTCTAGCTCTGCTATTTTTCCTTCATTTTCTGCTTGAGCATTTTTTGCTTCATCATATTCAGAGTTTTCTGATAAATCTCCAAAGCCTAATGCCACCTTTATTTTTTCAGCAATTTCTGCTCTTTTAGTTGTTCTTAAATAATCTAATTCTTTCTCTAATTTTTCAAATCCTTCTTTTGATACTATTACGCCTTTATCTTCCATGCTATAAAACCTCCTTGTTTTTTTGCAGTATTTACTTTTAAAATTATTGTATAATGATACCCCTTTTTTTTACTTTTGTCAAGTATTTTTCGTCTTCTAAACTATTCATTTCAAGTAATTATTCAATTTTATTTAATATTTTTATAGTTTTAATTTTTTAGGTAATTTCTTCCATTTTATATTATTTTATTTCAACATTTCCTCTATTTCCTATAAGTTCATATTCATTTTTCTCTATTTTTTCTCGTACCGCTTCTGACCATTTTTCTCTTTGTACATTATACTCATCTTGTAATTCAAATTCACCATTGTCTATTAATTTTACATTATTTATTATATTCCCATCAAAGTACATTAATTTATCTATCTTTGTATCTGCAATATTAAAAATTATAGCAGTTCTATCAATACTGTATTCTTTAATTTTTTCTCCACTAAAATCTACATTTAATATATATTTTGCATTTCTTAAGCTCTTTCTTTTATTGTTTAATACAGATATTGGTTCAAAATTTTGCTCTGCTTCTTCCTCTAAACCTGCAAACTGCTTTATGTTAGAC
>ENA-ORNP01003731-ORNP01003731.1-human-gut-metagenome-genome-assembly--contig:-NODE-3731-length-10343-cov-11.208495_pt1 | contig 10343 bp, 8 predicted proteins | sample MGYA00242119_ERZ509030 | MGnify/ENA primary metagenome ERZ509030 (study PRJEB26280, sample SAMEA2338708) | human gut metagenome | biome: human gut; feature: human-associated habitat; material: faeces...
CGTCACATCCGGCCGGATGTGACGGACTGCCGCTCTCTTTGTGCCGTATGGTTGCTTTCAGACGCTCTCTGGCGCTGTCGGCAGCCTGTATGGATCGTCTTATTTGACGATGATTTTCTTGCCCGAACCGGTCACGAAAATGCCGTGTGCGGGCTTCTCCACGCGGCGGCCGCTGAGGTCGTAGAAAGAAGTGCTCTTTTCCGGTCCTGCCGTCACTCCGTCGATGCCTACGGTGTTTGTGGTCAGCGTAAAGGCGTCGATGTCCTCGGTCGTGGTTGTGTAGTAAGCCGTGTTGGCGGCTATGCTGGTCGACGAGGTGAGGTTGAACACAGCCTCGCTTGTTCCTTCTTCAGCGCCGAGGAGATAGTGGTTTGCGTCGTTGCTGATGATGGTGCGTACCGTCACACCGTCGAACCCCGTGGCGAGGGGTTCGTCGGTGTTTTCGTCGAGGATGGTGAGCGTGTAGGTCCCGGCATTGCCGCCGAGGAGCACGGGCGAGTGGGCGGGGAGCACGTCACCCTCGATGGCTTTCAGCACGAGGGCGGACTTCTCTTCACCGAGTGTGGTGTAGGCCGTGAGTCCCTCAGGCAGCCGGACGGCGAAGGGATAGTCGACTGCTGCGTATCCGCTTTCATCGAGGGTTGTCGTCATAGTATCCACTTGCTGAAGCATCCATTGGTTGCCGGCATCCGAGGCACCGTTCCTCCACGTGCCGATGGCGTGGCTGTTGGGATTGCCTTGGTTGGCGTCGTCACAGTGGTGTGCGTTAAGGTAGACGTTTTCGCCCAGGCTCGTGTTGTTGGTCACAGCGAGCGTCCAGTTATCCTTGGCTGAACCTTCGCCGATGGCCAGCACAGAGGCCGCTTCGGTGGTATTGAGAGACGCGTTGCTTTCTGCTGCCACGTAGTAGGCATCAGCGTTCAGATTTTTCAGTTTGTAGCCGTCTGTTTCGTTTCCTTCAAACTTCCAAAGTGCAGCATAGTCATTGCTGCCGAAGTCTTCCGCCGTGACGATGTTTCCCGAGAAATTGCCGTTGGAACGTTGGCTGACCCTAAGGCTGCTGAGGGCTTCCTCGGCGCGTGCGTTGTAGATACGGTACACTTTGGCCGGATCAAAAGTGATGGTTTTGGCCGGATTGTTGATTGCGCTGATGATGGCGAAATAGTTGTCGAACGTCGGAACGTTTTTGAAGGCGTCGGCGGCTTGGTAAACGTCGGCAATCCCTTCTTCGGAGATGGTGCCTACGTAACCGGTCGTTTCCAGTGAACTTGTGAGCTCATCGACGCCGTCGGCTAAAAAATCCATGCGGTTCACGCTGTTGTCAAAGCTGTAAAGGCCGCCGGTGATCGTTTCGATATCGAGGGGCGCATAGACGATGGTGTAGCCACCGCTGACAGCCGTCGGGGTGCTTTCCTCATAGATGAAGGCGAGTTTGCCGTCAGCCTGCATCATCATGGTCGAATAGCACGAGTTGAGTTGCGACACCTGGTAACTGCCTTCCCATTGGGAAGCAAAGGTCGCCGGGGTGCTGTAATCGTCATACGTTTCGAGGCCTTTGAACCAGAGACCTACGTTGGCGCGTCCCGGACCGAAGGGGATGGATTGCAAAGCGAGGTACATCTTCTTGCCGTCGGCGTTGCGCACGGCCGGAATAAGGAGAATTTCGCCGTTCGTCGAGTTCTGGCTGACGGTGATGCCGCCTTCCTGCTGGTTGCTGGCCACGACTGTGCCCCAAGAGCCCTCGGCCGTTTCCCGGTTGGTGTACGTAAAGATGTTGAAGTAGCGTCCGCCGTTCATGCGGCTGCTCAGCAGCACGCGGCCGTCGGGAAGTTCTTCGCATTTGGGCTCATCGCCGCTGGGCGCGGGAGTGGCGTTGACGCCGCCAAGCACTTTCCATGTTCCGCCGAAGTCGTCAGAATAGATGACACGGTTGCCGCTGCGGGTGCAGAGTGCGGCGTATAGCCGGTAATAGTCTCCCACTTTGACGAGCTGGCTTTGTGCGATACGTCCGGAACCGAAGAAAAGGCCTGCGATTGAAGTTCCGTCTTCTTCGTCGAAGAGACCGTAGATCTGTTCCGTCACGTCCTCGGGCTGGCTCCATGTGAGGCCGCCGTCGTCGCTGTAAAGGCGCGCGGTGCGGAGCGGGTTCTGGCGGTTGCCGTTGGAGTAGAATACGTTGCCCGTGCAGCACATCATGAGGATGCGCCCGGAGATGCTGTCTGTGACAATGGCTGCATCGCCGTATCCGCAGGCCGGATCGCCTGTAATTCCGTTCCCTTCGGCGATAAGGATTTCTTCGCCCCACGTCTGGCCATTGTCAGTGCTGATGCGACCTACGATGTTGATGTGGCCGAAACCGATGTCGGCACGGCAGTAGCGGTAGTCCGAAACAACGAGCAGGTTGCCGTTCGGCTGCCGCGTAATGGCGGGGATGCGATAGGGTATGTCGCCGCCTGTCTCCGACGAGAATATCTCGGTCACATTGAATTCGCTTTCCGGCGCTTTGTCCACGGTGACGGTGAAGTTTGTTGTGATAGCCTGTGCGCCTGCCGTTCCGTTTGCGGCTGTGACGGTGAATGTTGCCGACTGGGCATTGATGGCTGTCGCCGCCACGTGAGCAGTGCCGTCTCCCTCACAGGTGATGGCACTGCCGCCGTCGGGCGTGATGGTCATGTCTTCGCCCGAGTTGGTGAAGTCGAACGCGTATTCGCTGATGAGCCATCCGCGGGGTACGCTGAGGGTGTACGTATTGCCGCGTTGTCCTTGGCAGAGTGCCAGGCTCGTTCCGTTGGCTACCATGTTGTTGGCACCGCACGACAGCGAAAGCTGCGGGTCAGTAGCCGTGCTGGTCCAGCTGTTGGAATAGGTGCTTCCCGTACCGCTGGCCAGGCTTCCGGTGGTCATGTCGACGGTGATGGTGACGGGAATCCCTTCGGCAGTTTCATTGTCAGACGTGGAACTTTCTTCGGCCATATAGGCTGACATGTGGTTTGTTGTAGTGTTTGTGCTGGAAAGGACAGGCGATGCAGCCTTGGCTGTCTGCCCGTTCATGGAAAACGCCAAGCCTAGTGAGAGAAGACTGAGTAGAGATGTAAATTTGTCCATATGTTTGATGTTTAGCATTGTTTATGGTTCAGGAGCCTTAGGCATTGGGAAGATGCGTCGGAGGCTGTCTTCATTTGAGAATATCTTTGACGTCGTCCTTGCCGAATTTCGAGAAGTTCTCGCGCATGGCGGTGTCGCCTTTCAGGTTTTCCAGGCGGTAAAAGTCCATGAAGCCCATGTTGCCGTCGCGCAGTGCCTGGGCCAAGGCTTTGGGCACTTCTGCCTCGGCTTGTATGACCTCGGCTTTGGCCTGTTGTGCCAAGGCCTTCATCTCCTGCTCCTGTGCCACAGCCATGGCGCGGCGCTCTTCGGCTTTGGCCTGTGCGATGTTCTTGTCGGCGTTGGCTTGGTCGATTTGGAGTGTGGCGCCGATGTTCTTGCCGACGTCGATGTCGGCGATGTCGATGGACAGGATTTCGTAGGCAGTGCCGGCGTCAAGGCCCTTGCGGAGCACGAGTTTCGATATGGAGTCCGGATTTTCGAGCACTTCTTCGTGTGAGGAGGCCGAGCCGATGCTCGACACGATGCCTTCGCCCACGCGGGCCAGGATGGTATCCTCGCCTGCGCCGCCGACGAGCTGGTGGATGTTGGCACGCACTGTGACGCGGGCTTTGGCGATGAGCTGGATGCCGTTCTTGGCCACGGCGGCCACTGGCGGCGTGTCGATGACTTTGGGGTTGACCGAGGTCTGCACGGCCTCGAATACGTCGCGTCCGGCCAGGTCGATGGCCGTGGCTTTCTCGAAGGAGAGGTCGATGTTCGCTTTTGAGGCCGAGACGAGGGCGTGGACCACGCGTTGCACGTGGCCGCCCGTCATGTAGTGGGCCTCGAGGTTGTCACGGGTGATGTAGCCCAGTCCGGCTTTGTGCGCTTCGATGAGGCTCGGCACGATGACAGACGGCGGAACGTTCCGGATGCGCATCAGAAACAACTGTATGAGTGAGATCCGGACGCCCGACACTTTGGCAGAGAGCCAGAGAAAGAAGGGCACGAAGTGGAAAAAGATGCTTAGTACGACGATGACAGCTATCGCGACGATGATAGCGAAAATAGGTGAGATCATAGGCTTAGATTTTGGTAGGTTAAACGTTTTTCCCGGGCTTGCGGCGCACGAGGATGAGGGCGTCTTCTACGCGGGTGACGACGATGGGCGTGCCTTCGTCGATGAAGCCGTCGGCTGATTTGACTTCCACCGTTTTGCCGTCGATGACGGCGTTGCCGATGAGGGCAAGGCGAGTTTCTGCACGGCCTTCGTCGCCCGCTTTGATGCTGAGCTGTGCGGGTGTGGCGGCTGTCGAAGAGATGGTGCTGTGTAGTGTGGCGCGTTCGATGGCGCGTGAGCGGCTCAGCCAGTAGAGGAAACCGATGACGACGGCCACCGTGGCGCCCAGGACAGCCATCCCGATGGCGTTGCCGTAGCGGATGAAAGTGAGAATGTTGGCCACGACGGCACAGACGGCGCCACAGATGCCCGCGACGCCGAAACCTGGCGTGATGAGGGCTTCGATGGCGAAAAGCAGGAGGGTCACGATGGCCAGCAGGATGATGATTGTGAGCAGTTCCATGGCGATAGGTTTTGAGGATGGGCGGTGTGGCGGCGTCAGTAGGCCGGGCGGTATTTGGCCTCGTCTTTGTCTTCGAGCATGCTCAGGTAGGAAACATAGCGTGAGGGAGCCAGCCGATGTTCGTCGAGGGCACGGAGCACGGCGCATCCCGGTTCGTGCGTGTGGGTGCAGTTGTGGAAGCGGCAACCGGCCGACAGGGCGAAGATGTCGCGGAAGTAGTGGCCCACCTCGGCGGGGTCCATGTCGAATGTGCCGAAGCCTTTGATGCCCGGGATGTCGATGAGCGCGCCGCCGCCGGGCAGGTCGTAGAGCTCGCTGAACGTCGTGGTGTGCTGTCCCGTCTGGTGGGTCTCGGAGATGCTTGCCGTGCGGGCGTCGGCGCCCGGCACGAGGCGGTTGAGCAGGGTCGATTTCCCCACGCCCGAGTGGCCCGCGAGCAGGACGGTTTTCCCGGCGATGGCCCGGCACAGGGCGTCGAGGCCGTCGCCCGTCAGGGCCGAGAGGGGGAAACAGTCGTAGCCGATGTGGCGGTAGACGAGCATGAGCGCCTCGGCCTCGTCGCGCGCGGCGTCGTCCATCTCGTCGGTCTTGTTGAAGGCCAGCAGGGCCGGCACGCGGTAGGCCTCGGCCGAGGCCAGGAAGCGGTCGATAAAGGTGGTCGTCGTCACGGGTCGCGCCACGGTCACGACGAGCAGCGTGGCGTCGACGTTGGCGGCCAGGATGTGGCTTTGTTTCGACAGGTTCGAGGCTTTCCGGACGATGTAGTTGCGCCTCTCGTCCAGCTCGGTGATGTAGGCCGTGCCGTCCGTCTCCTCGCCGAGCGTCACCCCGTCGCCCACGGCGACGGGGCTCGTCGAGCGGATGCCGCGCAGGCGGAAGTTGCCCTTGACCTTACATCTGACGTGCCGGCCGTCGTCCGTGCGGACGACGTACCAGCTGCCAGTGTTGCGGATGACGGTGCCGTGCATGAGCCTTCGTTTTTCGTGTCAGACGGTCATGATTTCCTTCTCCTTGGCCGCCAGGATTTCGTCGATGCGCTTGATCATCCGGTCGTGCATCTTTTGGAGGTCGCCCTCGGCGTCTTTTTCGAGGTCCTCGCTCAGTCCGTCCTTGATGGCCTTTTTGAGTTTGTCGATGCCGTCGCGGCGGGCGTTGCGCACGCTCACCTTGGCCTCCTCGGCCTCTTTTCCGCATTGCTTCGAGAGCAGGCGGCGCCGCTCTTCGGTGAGGGGCGGAATGTTCAGGCGGATCACTTCGCCGTTGTTCTCAGGCATGATGCCTACTTCCGAGTCGATGATGGCTTTCTCGATGACGCGGAACATCGACTTGTCCCATGGCTTGATGGCTATCGTGCGGGCGTCGGGCGTGGTCACGGCGGCTACGTTGTTGATGGGCACCATCGAGCCGTAGGAGTCTACGCGGATGGCGTCGAGGATGTGTACGTTAGCTTTTCCGGCACGGATAGTGGCCAGAACGTCTTCGAGGTGCATCACACTCATTTCCATTTTCTCCTCGCAGGCGGCGAGGCAGGCTTTTACGTCGAACATATTTCTTTTTCTTTATGGATTGACAAAAGTGACAGTAGGTTTGGGAACAAAGAAAGTGGAGAGCGAGCGCAACGACAAGCGAAAACTTGCTTTCTTCATGGCACTGTCGCGCCGCATCCTATCTTCGTGCAACAAAGATAAACAGAAATTGCCGAACGAGCCAAACTCAGTCCTGTTTTTCTGTTTGTTCGGCGGTTATGTCGGTCATAGCGTCCATCATTTCAGCCGTGAGGGGGAAATTTGCCGGAATAAAGAGGCTTTTGCTTGAGAATGAGTTTTTGAAGCCACGCGTCGACAAGTGCTTGGTCCTCTTGGTCTAACTCTTGCCGCCTTGCTTGTAGTTTGGCCAAGAGACGGCTTTTTTCCATGCTCGGGTTGCTGACGCTGAGGAGAAACTGCATTTCTTTGTAGCTGAACTGGAAGTAGAGCAACAAGCAGAGGCGTATTTCCTTATTGGTGAGCCCTAATGGCGAGACAACAAGACTGGTGCCCCGGTTGTCCCATTGAGTGTCGACAACGTGTATCAGGGCGGTCCAATCGTTCCCGTCGGGCTGTTCCCTTGTTATGACCGCTTTGTGGAACTTGTAGAGCAATTCGGCCTTATCGCGTAGCTTTCTTGTCTGTTGTTGCTGTGCCGATTCCTTCTTGGCTAACGTTGTGTGGGCTGTTTCGGTCTCTTTTTGGACGCGAAGGACGGTCTGATGTAGCGTCCGGACCTTGTTTAGGGCCTTTTCCAGCCGATAGGTACAAGTTTTGATGCGTCTGCGTCTCCGCCGTGCTATGATAGCCAGTATGCTGACGGCAGCTGCCAAAGCGGAACAGGCCCCCAGTGTCGTCCAGAAGAGAAACTCAAATTTCTGGCTGCGTGCCAATTGATCGGTGAGAACGTTACGTTGAGCCCGGTAGGTATCGTAATTGAACTGAGCATAGGCTTGACTTACTGTTTCTTCGTCAATGTGGTTATCCACGGAATCGTGCGTGGCGATGTAACGGTCGGAGTAGTCCGCTTGTGCCTGTACGTCGCCCCGCAGGCGGGCACATTCGAGCAAACCTTGCCATCCGTATGCGCGGTGGCGGAGTTTGTCGCTTTGTGTGGCTCGGCGGAAGTATGGTGCGGCCAGTCCTGCCTGTTTGCGGGCTAAGAAATAATCACCCACGACCACGTTGCTGAAACCGCTCAGACTGTCGGGATGGTGTGGCATGCTGGCCATTAGTCTTTGGGCTAAGTCAAGAGAATCGGTCTCGATGCACAATAATATGTAATGGTCCAACAAGTCGCTTGTCAAGTGAAGCTGTGCCTTGTTCCAGAGCAGTTGCCATGCCTTGTTAAAGTAGTGAAAGGCGCTGTCTTGTTGATTGTTTAGTCTATAACCATTTGCAAGCGTTTCATAGCAATCCCCGATGTAGTGGACGTTCCGGATTTGCTGTGCGTAAGCCAAGGCTTTCCGCGCAGTGGTGATGACATATTGCGGTTTGTACTGGTTGCTGTATATGGCGGTGAGACGTGTATAAGTAAAGAACATCAGTTTGCTTTGGTCGTAGAGCTCCTTTTCGAGGTCAAGCACCTTGTGGTAGCAGTTGATGGCTTCCGGGGCATCGCCACGGTCGGCGTAGATGCCACCAAGGTGGTAGTAGGCCCAAGCCTGTTGAAGGGCGGTGCCTTTACGTTCGTAGTACGCAGCGACGGCGCGCATCGGTCTGTCGTCGTTTGGCGTGCGGTGTGCCTTGAAGAGGGCGGCCGTGCGCAGCAGTTCGAAACGCATCCGCGTGGCCTCGTCGGCCCGGGCGTAACGCTCGCGCTGTGCTTCGAGTGTGTCGGCCACGCTGTCGGGGTTGGCAGCTATGCGGTTTTCGAGGCTGTCGAGTTTTGCCGTCAGCATGTCGCGCGGTGCCTGGGGCTGGCAAGCGGAAAGGAAAACGACGAGAAGGAACAGAAAAAGGGGTATTAATGAACGTTGCATAGGCGGGCAGATTTCTTAAAAGACCATCTCTCCTCTACAAAAGTAAGGAAAAAGTATGAGATGGTGAAAAATTCATTCTTTTTTGTCGCCCCAAGAACGAAAAAGAGCCATTTTGTCCCGATGAAAAGTCATCCGGAAAGGCGGAAAAGTCTGCTTCCGACGTCCGTCGGCGCGAAAAGAGCGCGAAAATCATCTAACAATTTTCTATCAAGGCATGTCGTATCCGCTTGATAAGCAGCCAGTTCTGAATGATAGAAAAATGGTAGAATTTTCTCCGCACGAAATTCTGCCTTTCGGGGCATCTTTTTATATATTTGCCGGCAAAGGATATAAGAATCAGACGGTTACACATTAAAGGAACTGCATCATGAAAAACTACTTTTTTCACAGGTTGAACGGCTTCTTTCTCGCTTTGTGGCTGGTGCTGGGGGCGCACGCCGCAGAGCTTGGCGGGAGTGTGACGTCGGCGGCCACGCCGGCGGATAGCGGACTTGCCGACTTCGTGCACGACACGTGCGTGTTCGATACGCTCCTCCCGACGTTCCGGCAGCTGGCCGCTTTCTACGCTCCTCCCGAAAAGGGGAGCGAGGGGCACGCGCACGGGACGTGTTTCACCGACTACGTGATGGAGGTGCCCGATCTCGCCCGGCGGACGTATGTCTGGCCCGGCGGATGGGCGCAGTCGTCCGGTACGCTCCTTTCTCCGTCGGCTCGTTGTCGGCGCGACACGCTCGTGGCCGCCTTCTGTCGCTATGTGGAGGGCCTGCACCGTCGGCCGGACGGCTGGATTGAGGCGGAGAAAGCCCGTCTGGTTCGTCAGCTGGAAGCCTTTCGCGACACGGCTGCCGTGTTGCCTTTGGTGTATGTGGCCATTGAGGGAAAATACAAAGGTGATGTGCGTGCCTACGTGGCCGCGCTTTTCAAGCACTCGGTCGTGACCAACGTGAGGCGGACGAAGCGTTTTGCGAAGTCGCCTACTCCGACCCGCATGATCGACGACATGGGTGTCCAGTTGGCCGCGGCGAAATGGCTCTACCGTCTTTGGGAGCAACAGGGACGCCCCGCGCAGCCTCAGGCCGACGGCACGCGCTTCGTCATCCTGCGTTCGGAACTGGCGCAGCTGGACAAGGCCGGCGGTCGTACATAACGATGAGATGACAACCCATATAAAATACAAGGCTTATGTTCAAGACGATTTTGCTTGTTGCGCTTTTCGGAGTTACTTTTGTGCATGGCCAAACGGCCATTATAATAAACAGATTAGTGGAACTGCGTTCTAAGATTTTTATTTCTTTGTTGTTATTGTTTGGTGCAGGTTTCCCATGTTCAGCCATGGCCGCCCCGCATGAGCCGGCGGCTGCCGACACGGTGAGGTTCGTGGACGACGTGAGCTTGTTCGACGCCGTGTATCCGGCGTTCCGGAAGCTGTATGTCCGCTTCGCTCGCTATGAAGCGTCCTACGACACCCGTTTCGACTCCCACCTGACCCCTGACTTCCCCAGCCGGGGGCGTGTCGAGCCCTACGACCGGACGGAACGCGAGCGCGCCGTCTGTCTGCGCTATGCCCGTGAGTTGGCTGCCGTCAGGGACAGCCTTTTTGCCCAGCCCGGTTTCGACCTTGACGCCGAGAAGACCCGCCTCGTCCGCCAGCTGGAAACGTTTGGCGACACGGCTTCTGCTCTCCCGACAGTGTACGCGCAGATTGCCACGGACTACGGCGGGGACGTCCGGGCATACGTGGACGATCTTTTCGCTCACTCCGTGATGACGGACGAACGGCGGATGAGGCGTTTTGTCCGCCATCCGACCTATCGCAAGATGCAGGCCGACATGGGCTTCCAGCTTGTCGTGTCGAAACTGCTCTATCGACATTGGGAGGCGCAGGGGCGCCCGGCCGAGGGCGTGGGGCACTATGTTATTCGTAATCTGTGGCGAACACCGGAAGCAGAACATTAATCAATTTCTAAACAGTATTTCGTATGACACTTAGATTTATTCACATTCCGTTCGCCCGCTTGGTGGCGACAGGTCGCCGGACCGGAAAGACCATCCGGCGGCTCGAACGAACAAGTCCGCCGACCGTCGGCGCGTCGGTGGCGACCCGTTTTGCCGCTGCTGTCGGCGGCTGGTTACGAACCTGCTCCGGAGCGTGCCGGACGGTGCGT
>ENA-ORNP01003735-ORNP01003735.1-human-gut-metagenome-genome-assembly--contig:-NODE-3735-length-10337-cov-3.510407_pt1 | contig 10337 bp, 10 predicted proteins | sample MGYA00242119_ERZ509030 | MGnify/ENA primary metagenome ERZ509030 (study PRJEB26280, sample SAMEA2338708) | human gut metagenome | biome: human gut; feature: human-associated habitat; material: faeces...
CAGGTGGGGCGAGGGTAGAAATATTTTTCCTGAGTAGTCAAGAAACAAGCTAAATTCGCTTTATAAGCATTTTTCATCCAAAGATGAAATTGTGGAAGCAATGTATCAGTTCCTCAGAGAACAGTCCAAGAAAAATGCCAATATAAAGCTTGTGGATTTCAGCCAGCTTTTTCAAGGGAAAACTGCATACGAAGTATTGCAGGGAGTGGTGCAGGGTTATGTCAATATGAATCATCAGGAAAAGTTGCTTACATTTTATAAGGTTATATACTCTGAGCGTAGCATCCAGCCGATGGCAGCCAGAATCGTTGCGGAAGAAACTGGGAGAATGATCATTGCAACAAAACAGCTATTTTATGCAATGGAAGTACATAAGCTGCTTCATTTTGAAAATGCAGATATGAGTGCAGTAAGCTTTGCAATGACGGTTCATGGACTGATGGATTATGAACTGGATCAGAAGTATGGATATGACAAAGAGGAGCATACAGAGAATAATCTTATAGGTGTTGCAAAATTGTTAGACGAAAAAGAGTAGCATCTATGAGAACTTTTCCAATCGTTACGGAAAGGAGAAATTTTATGGCATCGCGTCAAGGCAGGATGAAGAAGGTATTGTATGCAAGACAAAGATTGATGTTTGTGTAGGGACAGGATTTGGTTATAGTTGCAAGAGGGATAAGTATGATCCGACCTATTTATATACCTTGCCTTCAAAGCAGACGGCAGCCGGTGCAGTTGATATATTGTCGATCGAGCATGTGATCAGTGCCTATTACGACATCACACACGGAGTAGGCCTGGCGGTACTGACGCCGGCATGGATGAGCTATGTATTATCGGACACGACGGCACCCCGTCTTGCAAGATTTGCAAGAGAAGTATTTGGTGTAGAAGAGGCTGATAACCGGAAAGCGGCAGAGCTTGGAATCCAAAAGGTCAGAGCGTTCAATCAGTCACTTGGAATGCCGGCAACTCTTTCTGAGGTGGGCGTACCGGAGGATTTATTTGATGAAATGGCATCAGAAGCGGTAAGGACAAGCGCAATTGCCTCAAGGGCATACGTTAAGCTGGACATTTCTGATGTAAAGCAGATATTACTAAGCTGTAGATAAGGAAGATAGTAATCCGGCATTCTTTTGATTTGGATGTAATTGAAGAAAAATAGGATATCAGTTTGTAAAATTCAAAAATTTAATATGAAATGTGAGATAGAGCGTATGGAAATAAACTATACGTTCTATTTTTGCCTTTTTGAGAAAAGGGATTAAATAACGATTGACATGACAATCTGATTTTAATCCTTTGTTCGTTTTTTTGAAAAAGATCGGGTGGAACTTTTGAAGCTGATGTGGCATAATCTTAGTTAGATCAAATCAACAATAGAATGCACGCTCTGTGAACATTCTATTGTCAGTCATGAATAAAAGTAGAGGAGTGTAGAGTTATGACGATTTTAAATCAGTTGAACAGCGCGCCCATGTACCTCATTTGCGGCGGGATCATTGCATTTGTGGCAGTCGTCTGTGTGATTTTTCTCATCAGGGCTTATCGAGCGGGCAAGGCACTGGGAATGGATGAAACGAAAATGAAACGGACCATTATTTCAAGTGCAACCTTTTCGGTACTGCCGAGTATTGGAATTTTGCTGGGAGTCATTGCACTTTCCGGAAGTCTGGGAACACCGTGGCCGTGGCTTCGTCTTTCCGTGATTGGAGCGCTTCATTATGAGACACAGGTAGCGCAGGCAGCAGCGGAGCAGGTGGGAATGACGACACTTTCTGCATCTGAAATGACAGCAACGTCATTTTCTACGATTGCTCTGTTGATGAGTATCTGTATTATGTGGGGCATGGTATTGTCGATTTTCTTAAATAAGAAGTATACACAGAAGCTCACGAAGAATTCTTCTTCCGGCAAGTCGGGATCAGCCGGTTTTGCGGATCTTGCGATGACGGCAATGTTCATTGGACTTGTAAGTACCTACATTGGCCGTTACATCGGAGGCTTTATTTCTGAAAATGGTCTCTTTACCTTTCATGGTGATATCATTCCGCTTGTGGTTATGGTGGTTTCTGCACTGGTAATGGGAATCTTCGTATTTCTGTCTGAAAAGAAAAAGCTTGGCTGGGTAGACAGCTTTTCCATTGCGGGAAGTATGATTGCCGGTATGACAGCCGCTGTGATTGTCGGGCTGATCTGATAAGATATATCGTAACTGCTCCGTACCCTCACAGTTACGATATATCCATAAAGGCAGATACATAGAAGTGGATCGTAATTTTAAGGAAGGAACATGAGAATTATGGAAGAAAATAAAACAAGTACGTGGGAAGAATACCGGAAACGCACGCATGTAATCGGAAGAGTAGTAAGTGCCGTGACACTGGTTATGCTGGTAGGGGCACCGTTCCTGATGGGAAAAATTTTAGGAGCTTATCCGGATCTTGGAGCGGTGGCAAGAGCTTTTTTGTCCGTAGGACTGGTATGGCTGGTGAGCAGTGTGGCAGAGTTTTTGATCTACACACCGATGCTGGGTTCCGGTGGCGGATACCTTGCATTTATTACCGGTAATCTGATTAATATGAAGATTCCGTGTGCAGTCAATGCGCGTGATATGGTTGGAGCGAAGACCGGAACACCGGAAAATGAAATCATTTCTACGATTTCCATTGCAACCTCATCCCTTGTTACGATTCTGGTTTTGGCAGTCGGTGTCCTTTTAATGGTTCCGCTGCAGCCGGTTTTACAGAGTGAAGTATTGCAGCCGGCATTTGAAAACGTGGTTCCGGCGTTATTTGGAGCGATGGCATATAAATATTACCGTAAGAATATGCATATCGCTGTATTCCCCCTTGTGTTGATGAGTGCGCTGTTTATTTTTGTGCCGGGACTGATCGGATCAACCAGCTTTATGATTATTCCGTCTGGTGCAGTTGCCATTCTGGTAGCGTGGATTTTCTTTAAGAAGGGAAAGAAGGAGCGAGAATCATGAAATATGTAGGATTGGGTTTACTGGGAATACTTCTGATTATTCTTTTATTGTTGCTGATTGCAATAGTCCGGACACTTTTGATGCCGAAGAAAACTTCGGATTATAAGCCGGAAGCAGAGGAAAAAGAGGCACTTCGGCTTGCCGAAAAGCTTTCCAAGATGGTACAGTGTGACACAACCTCACATGCCGGAGAGACGGAAGTAGAGAAATATCTTGAATTTCATAAGGTTTTAGAAGAGCTTTTCCCGTTGGTACATAAAGAGCTTCAGAAAACTGAAATAGACGGAAACCTGTTATATTATTGGAAGGGGAAATCGTCCGAAAAGCCGATCCTTCTGATGAGTCATCAGGATGTCGTCCCGGCAGAGGGAGAGTGGATTCATGCTCCTTTTTCCGGAGATATTGCAGATGGTAAGGTATGGGGACGGGGCACGGCGGATACGAAGTGCACGGTAATGGCTTTTCTGGAGGCCGTGGAAGAACTGCTTGCGGAAGGCTTTGTGCCGCCGACGGACGTGTATCTGGCATCCTCCTGTACCGAAGAATGGGCAGGAGACGGAGCACCGAAGCTTGTAAAGGAACTGCAGAAAAGAGGAATCCGGCTGTTCCTTCTGTGTGACGAGGGTGGAGCCATCATTACGGAACCCGTTGGAGGAATTCCTGGAAACTTTGCAATGGTGGGTGTCTTTGAGAAGGGCAAAGCCGATGTGAAGTTTACTGCAAAAAGTAATGGAGGACACGCCAGCGCGCCGTCTAAGGGAACACCGATTGCACGCCTTTGTGCTTTTGTAAACGAAGTAGAGAAGCATTCACCGTTCCAAAAGAAGATGCTTCCGGAGGTTTCTGCCATGTTTACTTCTCTGGCACCATATGCCTCTTTCGGGTTAAAGCTGGTGCTTGGAAATATGTGGCTGTTTAAGCCGCTCTTAAAAGTGGTACTTCCGAAGATCAGTGCACAGGCAGGAGCTATGCTGCAGACGACAATTGCATTTACCATGCAGTCCGGTTCCGATGCATATAATGTGATTCCGCAGGAAGCAACCCTTGGAGCCAATATGCGTTTTATTCCTCATCAGGGAGAAAAGGAAAGTCTTGAAATTATCAGGAATCTGGCTTCCAAATACGGTTTAGAGACGGAAATTATCCATTCCAATGACTATACAAAGCCCGTAGATATCCATGGTGAGGGGTATCGTCTGATGGAACAGGTAATTGCACAGACCTTTCCGGGACTGCCATCCAGCCCTTATGTAATGACCGGGGCTACCGATGCACAGTTCTATAGTCCGGTATGTGACAACTGCATCCGCTTTGCACCTGTGGTCTTCGGACCGGAGCAGATGAAGGGCATGCATGGTCTGAACGAGTGCATAGAATATAACTGCCTGCCCGGCGCGGTGCAATTCTATAAGAATCTGATCTGCGCAGAGAAGTAGTTCAAGAAAGAGAGATATGACCAATTTAAAACACTGGACAAGGTGGTTCAAAAAAAAGATACCAGGTAAAAAGCTGTCCCCTAAAACAGGAAAAACAGAAGCTGGATATACCTATATCATGAGCGATCTGCACGGCTGCTTTGACGAGCTGAATGCGATGCTTGCAAAGATCGGCTTTTCGGATCAGGATAAGCTGATCCTGGCGGGAGATTATATTGACCGTGGAAGTCAAAACTATGAAATGTTATGCTGGATGGAGCAGGTTCCTCAAAATATTCTGCTGCTGCGCGGCAATCATGAGGAAGAGTTTTTATGTTATCTGGAGCTGCTTTTGGCAGTGCAGGAGAAGCGGCAGCTTGTGATCGATGAAAGCAGCAGCAAAGATCTGGAGCATCTCTATCAGGAGACAAAGAACCTGATAGAACAGCATAACCGACAGACAGAGCAAATCCGGGTGTTCGATCATTATGGGACGCTGGAGGAGCTGATTACAGAACAGTGTATTTCCATGGCAGATCTGCGGCGGTGGGCAGTCAGGATGGAAGCAATGCCCTATTTTTGCAGATTTTCCCTGCCGGAGAGGGAATGTGTAGTGGTACATGCCGGATATCTGGAGCAGTTCCCGACAGCTGGTCTGACCGGAAAATATACCTGTGTCGAAGATTTTTATCTCCGCGCGCGGGAAGATGCGTATCTGGCAGGGGGAATCGAAAACGGGATGATCGTTGCGGGGCATACGCCGACGTTGTCCAAGGATTACATGATGTATAACGGCGGTCTGGTTTACCAGCATTATGATCCGCAGAAGAACTGTCTGTATTATGATATCGACTGCGGCTGCTCTTACCGTACTGTTCGGGCAAACGCGCGGCTGGCGTGCCTGTGTGCGGAAACAGGAGCGATTTATTACTTGTAAAAAACGTTCAAATAGTATAAAATCGGAAACGATAGGACTGCGAACAAAGGAGAACGGTAAAATGGCACTGAATAAAAAGCCTGTCACCGGTATGAAAGATATTCTGCCTGCAGAAATGCAGCTGCGGGATTACTGCATCAACGTGATTAAGGAAACTTACGGAAAATTTGGATTTACTTCTATTGAAACACCCTGTGTGGAATCCATTGGCAACTTAAACAGCAAGCAGGGTGGCGAAAATGAAAAACTGATTTTTAAAATTTTAAAACGCGGCGAGAAATTAAATCTTGCGGAAGCAAAAGAGGAGATGGATCTGGTAGACGGCGGTCTGCGTTATGACCTGACGGTTCCGCTGGTTCGTTTTTATGCAAATCATGCAAACGAGCTTCCGTCCCCGTTTAAGGCGCTTCAGATCGGCAATGTATGGAGAGCTGACCGTCCGCAGAGAGGTCGGTACCGTCAGTTTATGCAGTGTGATATTGATATTCTGGGCGAGCCTTCCAATCTGGCGGAGATCGAGCTGATTCTGGCAACGACTACGACCCTTGGCAAGCTCGGCTTTCAGGATTTCGTCATCCGCATCAATGAAAGAAGAATCTTAAAGGCAATGGCAGCCTACAGCGGCTTTGCAGAAGAAGATTATGATACCGTATTTATCATTCTGGACAAGATGGATAAGATCGGCGCAGATGGTGTAAAGGTTGAGCTGGTAGAGAGCGGTTTCGCAGCAGAAGCGGCTGACAAATATATGTCTCTGTTTGATGAGCTGACCGCAAACGGAAACAGCGTAGCATGGCTGGCAGAAAAGCTGGGGGATTTCCTCGAGCCTGAGGTTTCCCAGAACCTTTCCGAGATCATTGACAGCGTCCGCGCCACAAAAGCGTCTGAATTTGAGATCACCTTTGATCCGACTCTGGTGCGCGGTATGTCCTACTATACCGGAACCATTTTCGAAATTGCCATCCCTCAGTTTGGAGGAAGCTGCGGAGGCGGCGGTCGTTACGACAAGATGGTAGGCAAATTTACCGGAAAAGACGTTCCGGCGTGCGGATTTTCCATCGGCTTTGAGCGCATCATCCTGCTGATGATGGAAAACGGATTCCAGATTCCCGGACAGCCGAAAAAGATCGCATACCTGATCGAAAAAGGTGTATCCGGCGACCGCCTTTGCGAAGTGATCGCACAGGCGCAGGAAGCGAGAAAGAACGGCGATCAGATTCTGGTTGCGCGCATGAACAAAAACAAGAAGTTCCAGAAGGAACAGCTGACCAAAGAAGGGTACACGGATTTCGTAGAGTTTTATAAAAATCCGATCGAGAAACAATAGAATGCAGGCTCTGCGAGCATTCTGTTGTCATGAATCATTGCGTCAAAGCGCTGCGTGCCTGTTTGAGACAGCATTGGATGATTTAAGAAAATCTTAGGAAATTTTTCTGAAAAGAAACCGTTCCCTGTGATATCCTGACGAGTATGGCAAACTGCCGGACAGGATATAAGGGAGCGGTTTTTTATATGACAAAAGAAAAAAGAAATTCGGAACCGGAGCTGAAATTGTGGGATAGCCCGGGGACGACGAAAAAATATACGAAGAACAGAAAAACAGGACAACTGGATCTTTTATGGGGCGAAGAACGGCCGCTGTTCGATGACTGGGATAACCGTATGGAGCAAAAAACGGCGCGTGCGCGGGATTGCCAGAGCTACAGCGACTTGCCGGCACGCCGTTCATCCGCTACGCAGTACGAACCGTCCATCCGCCGTCGTGCTGCTGTACAATATGAAGCTCCTGCCAGGCGCCGCCCTGTACCGCCTGCTGCGAACAGGAAAAGGAGCTGCCGTCGTCGAACCCGCCTGCAGAAAGAATTGCAAAGCATTGCGGTTTATATTGCTGCGTTGCTGTTTTTAGTGCTGGCGGCGTTTGCGGTTTGGAAATTCGTCAGCATTTCGAAGAATCAGAGTACGGAAACCGGGGCGATTTCCCGGATTACCCAGATTCTGGAACAAAAAAAGTGCGAGAAACCGCCGGTGGAAGAAGCACTCCTGACACCGAATCCATACTCCAGACCGCAGGATGCGCTTTCGACGGTTACGCAGCTGTATGTGCATTATACGGCGAATCCTGGGACATCTGCACGGCAGAACCGGGACTATTTCGAAGGACTGGCACAGACCGGGCTGACATCAGCTTCCGCACATTTTGTGATCGGATATGAGGGCGAGATTGTCCAGTGTATTCCGTTAAATGAGATGGCATATGCGGTGATTGGGGAAAACGACCACTCGATTTCCATTGAATGCTGCTATTTGGACCAGGACGGAAAATTTACGGATGCAACCTATCAGTCCCTGCTAAAGCTTTTGGGCTGGCTGATGGAGGAATACAATCTGGATGTTTCGGATGTAAAACGCCATTATGATGCGGGCGGAAAGCTCTGTCCGCTGTATTATGTGGAGCATGAGGATGCCTGGGAACAGTTAAAGCAGGATCTTTCCGACTATATTAGTGGGGAAAAAGTCTAAAAAAAGGTTTTCTCTGAAAACGGTTTGTGCTAAAATAAACGCGACAAAAAAATCGCACAGACATAATAGCGGGTAAGGAGAAAAAATGAGCATCAGAATCGGAATTTTAGGATACGGAAACCTGGGCAGAGGCGTAGAGAGCGCAATCGCCCATAATGAGGATATGGAGTTGGTCGGAGTATTTACCAGAAGAAATCCGGAAAACGTAAAGGTACGCACTGCAGGCGTAAAGGTGCTGGAAGCTTCTGAGCTGGAGCATATGCAGGATCAGATCGACGTGCTGGTTCTCTGCGGCGGAAGCGCGACGGATCTGCCGGCTCAGACCCCCAAATATGCAGCGGATTACAACGTTGTAGACAGCTTTGATACCCACGCAAGAATCCCGGAGCATTTCGCAGACGTTGACGCTGCTGCAAAAAAAGGCGGAAAAATCGGCATTATTTCCTGTGGCTGGGATCCTGGAATGTTCTCCTTAAACCGCTTATATGCAAACTGTATTCTGCCGGAAGGACAGGATTATACCTTCTGGGGCAAGGGCGTCAGTCAGGGTCATTCCGATGCGGTTCGCCGGATTGAGGGTGTAAAGGATGCCAGACAGTATACCATTCCGGTACCGGAGGCACTCGATGCGGTCAGAAGCGGCAAAAATCCTGAACTGACCACCAGACAGAAGCATACGAGAGAGTGCTTCGTTGTTGCCAAAGAGGGCGCAGATCTTGCAAAGATCGAAGAAGAGATCAAGACCATGCCGAACTATTTTGCAGACTATGATACAACCGTACATTTCATTTCTGAGGAAGAGATGAAGAGAGATCACAGCGGACTTCCCCACGGCGGCTGTGTCATTCGTACCGGCGTGACCGGAATGGACAACGAGCATAAGCATGTGATCGAATACAACTTAAAGCTGGATTCCAATCCGGAATTTACCGGTTCTGTTATCGTAGCTTATGCAAGAGCCGCTTATCGCATGAGCAAAGAGGGCATGAGCGGCTGCAAGACTGTATTTGATATCGCTCCGGCTTATCTTTCTTCCAGAAGTGCAGAAGACCTGCGCGCACATCTGCTGTAAAACGTAGCTCGAAAGGCTTTTTATCAGCGGCAGGGAAGGGGATAAAATTCCACTTTGCCGCAGGATGCTTTTCGTAGACAGAAAGGAGCGACCGGATGGTTCAAAACGGAAAAGTAAAAATTTATCTGGCGGATATCCGGCCGCTCTTTGATGAGACGATGCAGAAAAAGGCGCTCGCACAGCTGGATGAGGTTCGCAGACAAAAAGCATTGTCGTGCAGACAGACAAAACAGCGTGCGGCAAGTCTGACGGCAGGTCTTTTGGCAGAAGAGGCGAAACGCAGAAACGGATTTGACGGCTGCCCGGTGTGTTATACCAAAAACGGGCAGCCGTATCTTTTTATACAGGATGGAAGACGGGCATTTTTGAGCCTTTCCCATTCGGGAGATTATGCGGTGTGCGCTTTTTCTGACTGCCCGGTGGGCGTGGATCTTCAGCAAAGAACAAAGATCCGGCGCAGCGTTTTGCAGAAGTTTTATCTACAGGAACAGCTGGAGGCCTGGAAGAAACAGTTTGACAAGAAGGAAGAAGTGTTCTTGTCAGAAGCAGAGACGGAGCGATTTTTACGGGAATGGACAGTCAAGGAAAGCTATGTCAAGCTGACTGGAACCGGGCTTTCGAGAGATTTGCGTGCACTGATGGTAGACTGGAACCAAAACAGGGTCGAGGAAGCAGACCGGCCCGGTTGGGGATCGAGGTTTTGTGAATACCCGGTTTTGGAGGATTATTTTTTATCCGCCTGCAGCTGCCCGGAAGAGGTGTGATGGTTTCTGTGCGGATATTGCCCGGGAAAGCCTTGAAACGCCGGAAGTTTTTATAAAAAATTTCTCTTATCGGAAAGTTTTTAGCTGACGGGGAATATACATGGGACATGAAGAAATGCAAAGCACTGTCTGCCGTCTGGCAGGCGGTATGCAGCAGGAGGCATGTCCATGGAAAAAAAGAAAACCGGAATTTCACAAACCGGTGCGCGGATGCCGGTTGTTTTGTTAAAAAGCCTGTTGGTGTCGTATCTTATGGCCGGGGCGCTGTTATTACTTCTGGCACTGTTGCTGTATCGGATGCAGCTTTCCGCACAGGCAGTGTCGATCGGAATTCTTGTAATTTATGCGGTGACAGCGGGACTTTCCGGTTGGCTTGCCGGAAAAGGAATGCGGGATCGGCGCTTTTTATGGGGACTTTTGACCGGGAGTCTGTATTTTTGTGTGCTGACAGCTTTGACTTTGATAGTCAATCACGGCTTTCAGGATGTCGGAAATCACTTTTTTACTACACTGATGATCTGCAGCGGCGCGGGAATGCTGGGCGGGATGCTCAGCTGACGCCGGGAGAGGGGCGAAGACGCGGTTCATGACAATAGAATGTTCGCGGAGCGTGCATTCTATTGTATTGCGAATG
>ENA-ORNP01003742-ORNP01003742.1-human-gut-metagenome-genome-assembly--contig:-NODE-3742-length-10326-cov-2.125207_pt1 | contig 10326 bp, 7 predicted proteins | sample MGYA00242119_ERZ509030 | MGnify/ENA primary metagenome ERZ509030 (study PRJEB26280, sample SAMEA2338708) | human gut metagenome | biome: human gut; feature: human-associated habitat; material: faeces...
CTGACTGTTGGAACAAATGCTGAGCGCCACATCATGATCCGGCAGTTTTCCGCCGCAAATCCGTTTCAGGTCTTCCGCGGCGTTCACCTGATCGACATACCAGATACCGACCTTATCCTCCTTGTTGCGGAGGGTGATCCAGTCCACTTTCACCATTCCGGCGCCGTATGAAGCCTTGCCGCGCGTCTGTTTCGGAGTGTCGGTATCCCAGCGGTAGGAAATGCTGTTGGTGGAAATACGTCCGGCGCCGACATAAACGGAAAGAGCCTGATCGTCCCGCTCCGGCACCCGGCCATCCTTTCGGCAGGGAGTCCACCCGCCATTTCCAGCGCATGATCGGATATTTCTGCAAAATCCCGGTAATATCATACAGCAGCGTCCCGGAAGCGCGGTCCGCACGGATCCGGAGCACATCCGTCTTCAAATCCTTGTCGTACACGACCTCATAGGTGGGCTTGGCGGTAAACAGCTTGCCTTTCAGCACCCATCCGTCCGGCAGTTTGTCGGACTTGGAATAGCGGTCGGACGAGAACGTTATGCGGACCCCGTCGGCAAACACGGGAAACGCGGTCAGAGCGGCAAGAAGCAGGAGGCGGAGCGGTTTCATCGGATCGTTCCTTTCTGTGGATGTTTTTTCTGCCAGGATTTCTTATAATCCTCGTATTGCGCGAGAATGGAGTTCACATAGGAGAGCGTGGAGGAAATGGTGATACGTTCCCGTACATCGCCGTTCCGGTCAACCGGTTTCCACGCATTGGCGCGTTTGATCCCCGCGTTGTATTCACAGAGCGCAAGCGCAAGATTGTCTTTGTAGGAAGCCCAGCGTTTCAGGGCGTTTCCAAGATACCACGTCCCGATCTCGATATTGAGACGCGGAGCATACAGCGCCCCTTTGTTCGGAACGGGAACCCGGAACCGTTTCGCCCAGTCCACGACAGCCTTGTCGGGCATGATCTGCATCAGCCCGCAGGCACCGCGGCTCGACGTGATGTCGGGCGTGAAGCGCGATTCGTGGTAGGCGATGGCGCTCATCAGGCGCCAGTCGTGGCCCTCCTCTTCGCTGATGTTGCGAATCAGATTGTCGTAGGCCGAAATGACGTAACTGCCCTCGGGGAGCAGCGAGTGGTGCATCTCGGCCAGTGCGTTCAGTGCGTCGTCCGTCGCGGGTGCGCTGAACTGGGCGTTGAAGCCGTAAAATGTCGTAAGAATGGTTAAGAACGCAAACGTTAATACGGTCTTTTTTAACATAAAATGTTGTTTTGCGGGCAGCTTACACCGCGCAGAACAGCACGCTAATCATAGAATCCCCACGAGATACCGATCTTGAACATGCCCGGATTGAGCGGGTAACCCGCCGCCGAAAAATATTCGCCGTTGCCGAACAAGCCCTTGTTCACGTGCTGATATTTCAGAAATATCCGCATTCTCTTCCACTTTGCCATGACGAAGGCGTCCATGTAGGGATAGTTCCCCACTTCGACCTCGCGCTGGTTGTAGTACACCGACAGAGCGGGATTGTAACCGGGCGCATAATACCGCGTATTATAGCGTCCGTCCAGTCCGATCTGCAGGCGCAGTACGTCGCGCACGACCCAGAACTCGTAGTAATACGAGAGGAAGGCGCTCAAAAGCGGAACGGGTACAACTTCCTGATCCGTACTCCACTGCAACAATACCCTGTTGTCCAGATGAAGTCCGCCGAGGCGGAAATCCTTGCGAGCATACACACTCGTGAGGCTGACACTTCCTGCATGCTGGGCGACGTTGCTGTCCGCTCCGTAATAGATCTTGTCGGAGACGACGCCCTGCCATCCGCCCACTTCGAACGCGAAGTCGGGGACCGAAAATTTCACCTCGAAACGAGTCTCATTCTCCTTGTTCAAAGGAGTGGACCATATGTAATGGTTCGAGAACAGATTCTCCTGCCAGTAGTTGGGCGAACGCCGGTCCATCGAGAGCCGGCCTTCGAGAATCAGGGGGTGTCCGCGGAGGTAACCCGTCAGCGCAAGGTGTGCGCCGATGTTTATGTCTCCGCCTCTGTAACCCGACGGGTAGAACTTGATGTTCGCTCCCCAATCGACGTATTTCTTTATCTTTCCATTGACCGAGCCATAGGCGAAATAGCTCGTCTTCTTTACCTTCGTGTAGTGTCCCGAAAGGTAATCGTCCAGTTCGAACTGCGAATAGGTGTGCAGATCGAGGCCCACGCCGGCATCGATCGTTCCCACCACCCCGTTGCGGTTCCACGGCTGCGCCTGCACAAAGATCCGGTTCGAAATCACCCGCTCGTAGATCGAGTCGCGCGTCTGGGTGGGATTGATGAACCAGTTGTCGTAGTAGTTGTGTTCGGCCGACACGAAGTTGCCCTGCTCGTCGCGATGGTCTCGCTCGTCGGTGTAGGGCACGTTGTTGTCCGTATAGATCTTGCTCCACGAACTGTACTCGAACGAGTGGCCGACATAGACGGTCGAGAGGTCGGCCAGAGAGAAGTCGCGGTCGGTGACCCGCTGCAGCGGGATGGCATACGACTGCGTGACGAAGAAGGCGTTGTTGCGGTAGGTGTTCTCGGCCTCGGCCTCGGAGAGCTTCATCGGAATGCCCGAAGGCATCTCGAAGGTCGTGTCACGCAGGGCCCACACGCCGACCACGCCGCCGTTCTCCTGCTGCTCGATGTGGTTGTTGTAGTAGGCCGCATGCACCGAATAGCGCTTGCCGGTGTGGTTGAACGCCACGGCCAGGTTGTGGTTCTTGGTCCGCGACCAGACGTACTGGCCGCGCGTGCCCCGCGCCTTGTAGTCGATGTTGAAACCCGTCGTCGGAGAGATGTTCTGCGCATGCATGATGCCGAAATTCTCCTCACGGAAACGCTTCTGCCCCGACTCTGCGTAATTCATCCGGATCATCGGCTTCTTCGTGTTGTAGAAGGGCACGTTCTCCATGTTGTAGGTGTACGCGTAGTAGGGACTCGCAAAACTGAAGTCAAAGAACTGCGGACGCCGGAAATAGTTCAACGGCAGCGACGTCTGGCCCAAAGCCCCCTGGGCGATGTCGCCCACGTCCTCCCGGTAGAACGGATAGTCGATCCGGTAATCGGTCAGCGTGGTGTCCAAAGGCCCGATCTCGACGCGGTTGAAATCGCGGCTCACGTGCCATTTGAAGTTGTTCAGCGCGCGGATCGAGTCATTGAAAAAATAGGACTCGAGCGGCTTGCGGATTTTCCGTTCCTTCTTGGTGGTGTCCTGCGGCTGCTGGTTCTCGCCCTCCTCGCCTTCGGTCTGCTCGTAGGGATTGCTGCCGTAGAGGTTACCCGTCTGGCCGTTGCGCTGCGCACGCTGCAAGGTCTTCGCATCGAAGCCCTGGGAGCGCACCGCCTCGGGCGCTGCAAAAAACAGACCGAGCAGGAGCGTCAGCAATATGCGGTTCGAAAATCTCGACATGTCAGCCAAAGAGCGGAAATCCGCGGCAAATGTAATTAAAAAATTTTAAATATACAACTATTCGGCTTTCCCACAGCCTTTTGTCCGGCAGGCAAGCCCCCGCACCAGCGAAACGAGGATATACAGCACGATGATCGCCGGCACGGCGTAACCGCGCAGGAGGACGGCCGTCACGACGGCCGCGATGATGAATCCGTAGCGCAGTTCGTTCCCTTTCCAGCCGAAGCCGTGGAATTTAAGGGCGAACATCCTCACATTCGAGATCATCAGCAGTCCCACGACCACGGCAATGGCAGAAATCGCCTCGCGCGGAAGCTCCAGTCCGCTGGTCTCGAACAACAGCCCCAGCGAACCGCAGAGCATCGCCGCCGCCGGGCTGGGCAGTCCGCAGAACTCCGTGCGCTGCGTGTCGTCGATATTGAATTTCGCCAGCCGCAACGCGGCGCAGGCCGTAAAGACGAAAACGGCCAGCCCCGGATACCCTTCGGGCAGCCAGATGCCGGGCATCCATTGATAGAGCGAATACATGATCGCCGCCGGGGCCAGTCCGAATGAGATGTCGTCGGCCAGCGAATCGAGTTGCAGCCCGATGGGCGAACTCTGGTTGAGCAGACGCGCTGCGAAGCCGTCGAAAAAGTCGAACACGGCGGCCAGAACCATCAGGCCGAAGGCCAGCTTCAGGTCGCCCCAAACCAGCGCCGAAACCACCGCCACCGAACCGCAGAACAGGTTCGACAGAGTCAGCAGATTGGGTATCGTGAAGAGTTTGATTTTCATTGCCGGGGCGAAAATTTAATTTTCCAATAGGCGGCAAAGTTACTAAAATATTTTTATCTTTGTCGAAATTAACTCCATATAATAACTCATGTCAAGCAATAAATATTGTGTCATCATGGCGGGCGGCATCGGGACGCGCTTCTGGCCCAAGAGCCGGCAGTCGATGCCCAAGCAGTTCCTCGACATTCTCGGGACGGGCAAATCCTTCATCCGCCACACCTACGAACGCTTCGCAAAAATGGTTCCTGCGGAGAATTTCCTCGTGGTGACCAACGATAAATACAAAAGCCTGGTTCTCGAACACATCCCGGAAATCGGCGAAAAACAGGTGCTCTGCGAACCCGTGGGCCGCAACACGGCCCCCTGCGTGGCCTATGCGGCCTACACGCTGCTGAAACGCAATCCCGATGCCGAAATGATCGTCACCCCGGCGGATCACCTGATCCTCAACGAAGACGACTTCCGGGCGATCATCGCCGAGTGTCTCGACTTCGCCTCGGAGCACGACGCGCTGATGACCGTGGGCATCAAACCCACGCGTCCCGACACGGGCTACGGCTACATCCAGGTCTCGGACGACAAGCCCATCAGCAAGGTCAAGTGCTTCACCGAAAAGCCCGACCTCGAGCTGGCACAGGTCTTCCTCCAGTCGGGCGAGTTCTTCTGGAACTCGGGCATCTTCATCTGGAAGGTCGGCTCAATCATCGAAGCCTTCGAGAGGTACCTGCCCGACCACCACGCCCTCTTCCACGGGCTGATGGACGCCCTGGGGACCGATGCCGAACGCCAGGCCGTGGAGACCGCCTTCTCGGAGTGCCGCGCCATCTCGATCGACTACGGCATCATGGAGAAGGCCGACAACGTCTACGTCCGCTGCGGCGAGTTCGGCTGGAGCGACGTCGGGACGTGGGGTTCGGTCTACCAGCATTCGCGCAAGGACCGCTATGCCAACGCCGTGCCCGAAGAGGGCTGTTACCTCTACGACACACGCAGTTCGATCGTTTCGCTCCCAAAGGACAAGATCGCCGTGATCAGCGGACTGAAGGAGTACATCGTCGTCGACACGGACGACGTGCTGATGGTCTGCCCCCGCTCCGAGGAGCAGAACATCAAAAAATTCATCGACGAAGTCAAGTTCCACAACGGCGACAAGCACATCTGATTCCTCGTCCAGAAACGGGGCAGTCATGCAAAAAATCCGGACCGGCGGCAGCGCCGATCCGGATTTGATCATTTCTCTCCGCTCCCCGAGCGCTTCTTCATATGGCTTACGAAATATTTGGGCAAGACCCCGAACTGTTTTTGGAAGCACTTGGCAAAATACGACGCCGAATTAAATCCGGTCATGTAACAAATCTCGTTAATCCGGTATTCACCGTCCAACAGCAATTCGGCAGCCTTTTGCAGCTTTATCAATCGAATAAAGTCATTAGGAGGCATATGCAGCAAGCCTTTGATTCTCCGGTGCAGATTGGAACGGCTCATCGCCATATACCGCGCAATGTGGTTCACCGTGAGATCCTGTTCGGATATATTGCTGTTTATAATGTCCGTCAACCGATTCAAAAACAGCTGGTCCGCTTTATTCAGACGGTTCGGATCTACGGAAAAACAAGATCCGATGAGCGGGGTTTCCCTGAACAGCGACCGATTTTCCAATATCGTGGCAATCTGCGCCATCAGGTAATCGCCCGAAAAAGGTTTCTCAATGTATGCGGCCGCACCGGCTTCCAACCCGGCTATTTTGGATGCCGTGTCCGACTTGGCCGACAACATGACAATCGGAATGTGCGAATAATTCTTGCGGGCCTTCAAAAACTTACACAACTCGAACCCGTCCATTTGAGGCATCATCACGTCGGTTATGATAAGATTCACATCCTCACTGTCCAGCATTCCGAAAGCTTCATCGGCATTGTCGGCAACGGAAACCCGATACGATTTCGACAGCAGCCGTCGCAGGAAATCCAGCATCCCCTTATCGTCGTCGATAACCAGCACATGACATAACCGTCCGTCGGTTTTAGTCCGCAGCAGCGCCGGCATCTCCGGAACGGGGTCCGTTCCCTCCCCGCGTGGCGGAATATCCGTCCCGGCCGTGACGGGGGGGGGGAACTGCTTTCTTCTGCCAGGGAAGGTCCACGACAAAACGGGATGACGATGCATCCGAAAAGACCGAAATGTTCCCTTCATGCTGTTCTACCAGATGCTTTACCAACGACAGGCCCAATCCGGTTCCGCCTTTAGCGTCGCCCTTTATCTGGAAAAACGGCTCAAATATTTTCCCGAAGTATATTCCGGGAATAGCATCGCCGTCGTTTTCTATGGAAATGACGACCCGGTCTCTTTCCGGAGCGGCCTCAAGGCAAAGCCCTACCCTATTCTGCGCATGTTTCACGGCATTGTCCAGCAGATTGCATACGATCTTGGTCAAAGCCTCTTCGTCCGCATAGAGCACTGGTCATCGGGAACCGAGACGCAGGACCGGATTCCCTTCTGCTGCATCTTCTGGGCAAACTGCAACATACATCTTTCCAGCAGATCGTTCAAATTCACATCCGACCGATTGAGCGCGAATCCCGCTCTGTCGATTTTCTGAAAATCGAGCAGTTGATTCGACAGATTCAGCAGCCGGTCGATATTGGCACCCATGATTTTGAGGTTCTCCTTATAATCCGAAGGCCTGATCCCCGGGCGGACGATCTGTTCGTAAGGCCCCCGGATCAACGACAACGGAGTTCTTATTTCATGGGTTATATTCGTGAAAAACGCGATCTTCGCCCTGTATTCCTGCCGTTCCTGCTTCCGCTTCAATTCCCTGATCTCGAAATCGCTCCTTTGTCTTGTTTTACGCACGTACCAGCTGACATACAGCCAGACAATCACGACTATGGACAGCACGTACACGACATAAGCCATCGTAGAGGCATAAAATGGCGGGCGAATCTCGATTTCAAGCCGGGCCGGCTGATCGTTCCACATTCCGGTTCCATTGGCTCCCCGGACCTCGAAAACATATTTCCCGGGAGGCACATTGGAGAAGGTAACACTCGGTTGTTCTATTTCAATCCAGTTATCAATGTAGTTGCGCATGATATACCGGTATTGATTCCGGCTGGAGGCATTGTAGCTGAGCATGGCAAAATCTATGGTAAACAGCGATTGGTCGTACCGGAGTTTGATTTTATCCGTATACGGCATGGAGGCATTCAGCGGAGATCGCGGGCCGCAGATCTCGGAAGACCGGTCGTTCAACTTCAAATCGGTCATTACGACAGGAGCGAGATTGGAGCTCGTTATGAACTGCTCCGGAGAAAAGCTCACAAAACCGTTGATCGTGCCGAAATAGAGTTTGCCGTTCAAATCCCTGAATCCCGACTTATAGTTGAACTGATCGCTGGTCAGCCCGTTGCCGGAGGTATAAACTTTCAGGTTCCCCGACAGCGGTTCATAACAGGCCAGCCCCTTGTTCGTACTGATCCACAGATTTTTATTTTTATCCTCGATCACTTTATACACGACATCGTTCGGGAGTCCGTCCCGGGTCGTATACGCCGTCAAATCGCCCGAAGATGGCGTATAGCGCACCGCACCTCGTCCTTCCGTACCGAACCAGATATGAAAGGCGCTGTCCTCATTGATGCTGACAACATGTTTGAGAAGGCCTTCATCCCCGGATTCCACCTGCCCCCACTTCCCCGTATGGGGATTATAGGTAATGACCCCCCGGTTATACGCGGCGAAATAGATGATCCCGTCGTCTCCCTGATAAATATCGTATATGAACAAATTTTCAGGGATCTCCCTCACGAGTTCGAACGACCCGTCTTCGGGATGAAACAGGCAGAGACCGTAAGTCAGCCCCACCCAAATGCGGCCGTCGTGATCCCGGAATATCGAGAAAACGCTGTCGTCGGGAAGCATTTGCGAACCCAATGCGACAATCTCATTCGTCTTCAGATCCATTATATTGAATCCGCCGAAGAAAGTCCCGATATAGAGCCGGTCGCCATCCACGCATAATCCGTGAACGTTATCGCAGGAGAGACCGCTGTTACGGCTGTTGTAGTGAGTAAATTTCCCGGATACGGGATCAAAGCGGTTCAGTCCCTGATCTTCGGTCCCGATCCAGATGATGCCGCTTTCATCCCGGACGAATTCCCGCACGGCCTTCCCGCTCAAGCGATCGGAATGGCCGATGGGATAAAACTTATCGAAAATCAACGACGACGAGGGCGGAAGATAATTGACGCCTCCGAAATAAGTTCCGATCCACAAGGCTCCCTCCTTATCGCAGTAAATGGAATATACGGCTTTGCAGGAGAGCGAATAGGGATTTCCCAACTCCTGATTTACATGCCGCGTTTTCCGGGTCACACAGTCATATATGTATATGCCGTTTTCAGTCCCGACCACAACTTCCCGGCTGTTGCGGACAAAGATAGCCCGCACGAACAAATCCTTGTGCCCGGAATCCAGAAGCAGCGGCTGGCAGGTTCCCATATAGGGATTAAATGAAAACAGGCCGTCTTTCATCGTACCTAAAAGCAGCTGATTCTGCTTGTCCAGCACAATCCGGCTGACATCCGAAAGCCCTTTCAGACGGTGGCGAACGAACCGGTCCGTTTCCCGGTCGTACCTGTCCAATCCTCCGTTCTGGCTGCCCACCCACAAATTGCCGTCTCCGTCGAAACACAGATCCCACACATGAACCGAGCTGAGCGAAGTCGTATCACCCGGAACGGGTTCATACAATTCGAGGGATTCGTCCCTCCGATCATATCGGAAAACACCCTGCCAATTAACCCCGATCCACAGATCGCCCGACGAATCGCATTTGATGGAGCTGACCTCCCGGGAAATCACATCGCCCCTCTCCGTCGCCACGTCGAATTTCCGGAAATTTTCGGTTTCCGGATTATAAATGTAAACACCGACATTGGTCCCGATCCAGATCAGGCCATCGGCATCTTCGTACAATACCCGGATGAAATTATTCCCGATCGACATCGGGTCGGCGGCATCGTGTTTGAACCGCGCGAGATCCGCTTTCTGCGCCGCCTTGTGCGGGATTACAAGTTCCGCGCGTCCGACGCCGAGAGCACCTATGCGATCTGGCAGAGCGTGCTCGACAACGAGGACACGCATATTTACCCGAACTGATCCTGCAATATGCAGCACACCGTATTCTGGCACAACCCGTCTTCCACTCCGATATGGGTAAAGTACAAATTATTGGGAAGCGTAACCTGCGCCGACAAATGCGTACAATAAAGCAATACAACGAATAATACATTGACGAATTTCATATCGAGAAAGTAGGTGACAGACTTTAGAGACGACTTCAGGACATCCGGGATTTACAGAAATCGCAATAGCAGATATTTCGAATTTAAAATTATAGCTAAATTCCCTAATTTCAAAATCCGATTTTACCAAAAAACAACCCAAATGTCCAATCACATCCCGAATTCCGGGTGAAATCCGCCGTTGTCGACATTCATAACACTCTTTGGGCATATTGTAGCATGCGACGCCCTGAAACGCCTTTATATTTGCAACAACCGCTATACCCCTCCCCGAACTTCAACATCGACAACAAACCGACATGAAACAAGTTCTCGTCTGCATCCTCTGCCTGAGCGTCTCCCTCCATGCTTTCGGACAACGGAACTACAACGGACCGTATTCCGGCAAATTCCTCGACCGTGTGGCATTCCCGATCGGAGGAATGGGAGCCGGCATGTTCTGCCTGGAAGGGACCGGCGCGGTCTCCCATATGTCCGTACGCCACCACATGGACTTTTTCAACGAGCCGGGCATGTTCGCAGCCATACACCTGAAAGGCGTGAAAAACGGTTCCAAAGTCCTTGAAATCAAATGTCCGGACTGGAAGAAATTCGGACGCCCCAAATCCGGCCGCGGAAACGGACAGACGCTCCTCGGCATGCCCCGTTTCGACAATGGACAATTCACATCCCGTTTTCCGTTCGCCGAGATCGTCCTGCAGGACCAAGACATACCCATAGACATTCGGATAACAGGCTGGAGTCCCTTTATTCCGACCGACGCTGACAACTCCGGTCTGCCGGTCGGAGCCTTGGAATACACG
>ENA-ORNP01003748-ORNP01003748.1-human-gut-metagenome-genome-assembly--contig:-NODE-3748-length-10306-cov-10.230319_pt1 | contig 10306 bp, 4 predicted proteins | sample MGYA00242119_ERZ509030 | MGnify/ENA primary metagenome ERZ509030 (study PRJEB26280, sample SAMEA2338708) | human gut metagenome | biome: human gut; feature: human-associated habitat; material: faeces...
GACGACGTGCGGGATGCCGAGGCGGGCGATGAGTTCGGCGCAGGGCGGCGTCCGGCCGAAGTGGGCACAGGGTTCGAGGCTGACATAGATCGTGCTGTGGCGGAGCAGCGGCCGGTCGGCCGGTCGCACGGAGTTGACGGCATTGACTTCGGCGTGCGCCTCGCCGCAACGGCGGTGATAACCTTCGCCAATGATGCGCCCGTCGCAGACGATGACCGCACCGACCATGGGATTGGGCGGCGCGCCGTAGCGTCCGCAGCGCGCAAGGTCGAGGCAGCGCCGCATCCATCTCTCGTCAGAGTTCTTGTCGTTCATGGCTGTCATTTTTTGGGTAATATAATAAATGCACGTCGCCGGCCGGCTTATTTGCAATGTCTGCGTCTTATGGAAATGACTGTCATCAGCAGCCACGCCACGAGACCGCAGCGGGCGCCGAGGCTTCCGGCGCGGCCGTCGAGGTCGAGTGTGAAGGCGGCGTCCAAGAGTTTCATCACGATTATGCCGCAAGCCATCAGTGCGAGCAGGCTGAGAAGATAGAGAAGGGCAGTTCGGATGTGTTTCATTGCGGTTGGATTTTGATTACGGCGGATGGGTGGAAGTGCGTGCGTCCTGACCAGCCCAAGAAGAAAGCTGGCTTTCTCTTGCTCCGGCTCTCGCCTTTCGCTACCTTTGCACGCATGGACACAGATGCTCATACGCTTTCCACGCTCTGGCGGCGGCTTGTTCCGCTTTACGATGAGCGTGAGGCTCGCGCCATTGTGCGCGTGGTGCTCGACGACGCGTTCGGCCTTCGGCCTGTCGATGTGTATGCAGGCAAAGTTAGGCAATTTTCGGCAGACGAGCGGCAACACCTCGCACGGATCTTGGAGCGCCTTGAAGCCGGCGAGCCCGTGCAGTATGCTTTGGGCACGGCGCGCTTTGCCGGGCGGACGTTCGAGGTGGAGCCGGCGGTGCTCATTCCCCGGCCCGAGACCGAAGAACTCGTGGCTTGGGTGGAGGCAGACGGACTCGCGCCGGGCAGCCGCCTGCTTGACGGTGGCACGGGGAGCGGTTGCATTGCCATCACCCTTGCCCTCGACTTGCCCGGTACCGAAGTTGAGGCGTGGGATGTTTCGCCTGAGGCTCTCGCTGTGGCGCGGCGCAATGCTGCCCGGCTGGACGCCGCAGTGAAATTCGTTCGGGCTGATTTGCTCAGCCCGCCGTGTGTGGCAGAAGGTTTTGACGTCGTGGCGAGCAACCCCCCCTACGTGCGCGAGTCAGAGCGGACGGCAATGGAAGCCCATGTCGTCGGGCGTGAGCCGGCGTTGGCCCTTTTCGTGCCCGACGATGATGCGCTTCGTTTCTACCATGCGCTGGCCCGTTTGGGCCGGCAGTGCCTGCGTCCGCTGGGCCGCATCTACGTGGAGCTGAATGAAGCGCTCGGCGAAGAAACCGCCGGGGTGTTCCGCAGGGCAGGCTACGATCCTGTCGAACTGCGCCGCGACCAGTTCGGGCGGACGCGCATGCTTCGTGCTGTCCTGCCTTCAACCCCCAGTTTGAAACAATGAACGACTTTACTCCTGAAGCTGCATATCGCTATGCCACGGGGTGCTGTGCCCGTGCCGAGCTCTGCCGGGCCGACTTGCGGCCGAAGCTGCTGGCGCGTGGTCTTGCGCCGGACGCCGCTGATGCCCTCCTCGACCGCCTTGAACGGGAGCGTTACATCGACGAGCACCGCTATGCCGCCGCTTTCGTGCACGACAAGGTGACGTATAACCATTGGGGCCGCCATAAGGTGCGTCAGGCACTGCGTTTGAAGGGTATCGGCGACGAGGCAGTCTGCGAAGCCCTGGCCGCGGTGGACGATGACGCCTATGGTGCCGGCCTCGACGCCCTGCTGGCTTCGAAACTGCGTACCGTCCGGGCTGCCAATGACTATGAGCGGCGGATGAAGCTGCTGCGTTTCGCAGCTTCGCGCGGCTTTGAGCTTGAACGGGCGGTCAAGGCGGTCGACCGCCTTGTCGGAGACGATTGACGTACGGGACGTCGCCGTTATCCGTACGGCTTTCTCCGTTTTCTTGTATCCGTATTTCTTCTGTCAGTCGTTGCCGGTAGTCCCTCCCGTCGTCGGTGTAGTTTTTCTATACTTTCCGATTGGAAAAACAGGCCGGCTGACCATCTTGGCGGGATGGCTGACGGAAGATTCTGGATGGCTGACTGGATTTCCTGTCGCTGCGACGGCTTTTTCTAACCAGCCGGCAGTCTTTCTTCCGGTACTCTTAATACGCCGCAGGGGCGCCCTCATAACGGGGCGCCCCTGCGTATGTTTGCGAATCGCGGCGTTCGGTTAAGCCGTGGCTACGGCCTTTCCTTCTTTGCGTTCGCGTTTGCTGAGTGTCAGGTAGGCAATCGGTGCGGCCAGGAATATGGACGAAAGTGTTCCGAAGATTACACCGAGGATCATAGCGAACGAGAACGAGCGTACACTGTCGCCTCCGAGGAAGAGGATGCAGAGCAGCACGAGCAGTGTGGTGCCCGATGTCATGATGGTACGCGAGAGCGTGTGGTTCAGCGAGTCGTTGAACAAGCGGCGACGTTCGCGGTTGGGATAGAGTCCGAGGTATTCGCGGATACGGTCGAAGACGACGACTTTGTCGTTGATGGAGTAACCGATGGCCGTCAGGACGGCGCCGATGAACGTCTGGTCGACTTCGAGGGAGAACGGCATCCATCCCCAGCAGAGTGAGTAGATACCGATGATGATGAGCGTGTCGACTGTCAGCGAGATGACGCAACCCACAGAGAACGCCACATTGCGGAAGCGGATGAGGATGTAGAGGAATATGGCTACGAGCGAGAGGATGACGCTGACGATGGCGCCGCGTGTCATGTCCTCAGCGACCGAGGGGCCGACCTTCTGCGACGAGATAATCGAACCGCCCTTGTGGTTGTCGCGGTCGATGAACGTGGCATAGTCCGCCTTGATCAGATTGTGCTCTTTCAGGCCTTCGTAGATGAAGTGCTCTACCTGCTCGTCGATACCGTCGGCGTTGTCCTCGATACGGTAGTTCGTGGTCAGGCGGACGGTGCGTCCGTCCGTGCCGAGGGCGAGAGCCGATACGTTGGCCTCAGGGTCAACGGCGTGCACCTTGTCGGCGATGGCGCTGCTGACTTCTTCGGGCGTCACTTGCTGCTCGAATTGTACGACGAAGTTGCGGCCGCCAGTGAAGTCGATGCCTTTCGACAGGCCGCGCACGCCGAGCGAGACAAGGCAGACTGCGAGGAAGACAGCGAAAATGGTGAACGAACGGCGGTAGAACGTCATGAACTGCACATTCGTGTTTTCGATGAAGCCACGAGAGAGTTTCGTGTTGAACTTCAAGTTCAGCCACTTGTCTTTGTTCATGAAGTGCTCGTAGACGATGCGCGTCATCCATACGGCGGTGAAGAACGAGGCGCAGATACCGATGATCAGAGTCGTAGCAAAGCCTCGGATGGGACCTGTACCGAAGTAGAATAGGATAACGGCCGTGATGATGGACGTAAGGTTGGAGTCGAAGATCGCCGAGAACGCGTTGCCGTAACCGTCGGCCAAGGCTTGCTTGATGTTCTTTCCGGCGCGCAACTCCTCCTTGGTGCGTTCATAGATAAGCACATTGGCGTCGACAGCCATACCGAGCGACAAAACCATACCGGCGATGCCTGACATGGTCAGAGCGGCCTGGAACGAGGTCAGCACGCCGAAGGTAAAGAAGAAGTTGAGGATGAGTGCGCCGTTGGCGACCATGCCTGGGATGAAGCCGTAGTAAACGCACATGAATACCATCAAGGCGACGAAAGCGACGACGCATGCCGTGAAACCGGCTTGGATGGAGGCTGCACCGAGCGAGGGGCCGACCATCTCTTCTTGCACGATCTTTGCCGGGGCTGGCATCTTACCGCTTCGCAGCACGTTGGCCAAGTCCTTGGTGTCTTCGGTGGTGAAGTTACCTGTGATGGATGATACGCCGCCTGAGATTTCGTTCTGGACGGTCGGGGCGCTGTACACGTAACCGTCGAGCACGATAGCGACGCAGCGCTTGATGTTGTTGCGCGTCAGGACGGCCCATTCGCGGGCGCCTTCGGTGTTCATGGTCATTGAGACGCAGGGACGGTGGAACTCGTCGTAGTCGTCGCGGGCGCCTTCGACCATGTCGCCGGCCATGGCGGCTTTTCCGTCAGTGGCTTTGAGGGCATAGAGCTCGTAGTAATCGCCTTTGATCATGTCGGAGGCTTTCACGCCCCAGTATGTGCGCAAGTCGGCCGGCAGGATGTCGCGGGCCAGTTCGGATTGCAACATGCGGTTGACAGCAGCTGTGTCGCGGGCCTGGGCAATACCGATGACGCAGTTCTGCGGGCTGACCACGTCTTGCAGCAGTACGCCGAAGAGCGGGTGCTGGGCCTTGAATGCCTCTAACTCCTTGTTGGCAGCGGCGTCGGCTTTCTTGTCCGCGTCTTTCTTGAAGGCAGCCAGGCTCGGCTCGGCGCTGGTCTTGGCGGTGTCGGCGGCGGCTTTCACTGTGTCGGTGGCAGCGACGGCCGTGGCAGTAGTGTCGCTTGCGGCCTTGTCGGTTTGTGTCAGGCGGTTGTCGAGGGTGGCCAACGCTGCGCTGATTTCGCCGGCGTTATACGTTTCCCAGAATTCGAGGTTCGCGCTACCTTGCAGGAGCTTACGTACGCGCTCCGGTTCCTTGATACCCGGCATCTCGACCATGATCTGGCCGAGCTGGCCCTTGCCTTCAAGGGTCTGGATGTTGGGCTGGGCTACGCCGAAACGGTCGATACGTGTGCGGAGCACTTCGTAAGAGTTACCTACGGCGGCTTTCACCTCGTCAGTCAGTACGCGCTGCACGTCGGCGTCGGTGCTGTTGGGCGTGATGCCCTCACTACGGAGGCGGGCGGTGAAGACGCCGCCCAAGTGATTCATACCGCTAAGCTGCTGATAGTTCTTGACGAAAAGCTCGATGACGTCGCCCGTACTCTCGTTGGCCTGCTTTTGCGCTTGGGCCAAAGCTTTCTGGAACGTCGGGTCGGCCGCGTTCTCGCCAGCCAGCGACTTGATCACGTCGGGTACCGACACCTCGAGGATGACGTTCATTCCTCCTTGAAGGTCAAGGCCAAGGCTGATTTGGAGTTCCTGACAGCGTTTCAGGGTGTAGACGCCGAGCCATACGCGCTCGTTCTTCATCGAATCGAGGTAGGCCTGTCCGGCCGGTCCCATCTCAGCTGCCTTTTTCTCGTAGTGATGCGTCACTGCGGAGAACGACAGGTAGAAAAGGCAGACCAGCGTCAAGGCGACTGCGATTACCTTTACAAATCCTTTGTTTTGCATTGCTTATTTTTATGTTTATGTTTAATTTGTTTTTCGTGCATATGAGCGTGCAAATATAGGCATTTTTTCGGTTTTGCACTGTCTTTGTGGCTTATTTTCGGGCGTTTGCGACGTCGGGCGCGGGGCGCGACCCTTTTGCGCGCTTGCTTTTTCAAGCCTGCGGCAAGTCGCCGCCTCCTCTCGCTGCGTCCGAAACGACGGGCAGGGCGCGAGGATTTCCTGCCAGGGCGATAGTTTTTCCGCGCAGGGCGGGCGGCGGCCGGCGGGCGTGTCTTTATGTTTCGCCCCGGCCGGTGGAGCGGTCGGGGCGAAACGTAGGGCTTTGGGGAGGTTGTCCTTAGTGAATGTAGATTTTCTCGGCGTGGACTTTCCCGCTGCGTACCGTACGGACTACGCAGGCGCCCGGTGTGCCCACTTCGATGCGGGTCTCGCCTGCTGGCAGGTGTTCCCGTCGGGTGAGGCGACGTCCAGAGGCATCGAACACCTCAATAACGTCCAGTCCGTGTGGGCTCTGCACGACAAGGATGCCGTCACGGCTGCTGAGTCGGATATCGCTGTCGTCGGCCGGCGTAGCGGAGATGCCGGTCGGCCGGGTGATGGCGAGACTTCCGTTGTGCAAATTGAACGTGTAGCGTGAATCATATCCGCCGCTAAGGTAGATGGTGTATTCGCCATACCACGAGCTCTCCGTAGCGGAGCACGTGGCCGTGGGGCGGCGCTCCAAGTCGTCCGCCGTCTCGCCGTTCTTGAACCCGACGTAGGTGAGCACGAAGTCGGGGTTAGGTGTTCCGTAGACTTTGGCCGTGTCTGGTGCATAGACGTCGAGCGGCGCTTTCTCTATGGTCAGGTAGCGCGATGCCGTCGACAGGCTGAACGCATAGTTGTCGTCGAGCCCGCCTTCGAGCGTCAGGGGATAGCGCCCGGGGTAGGAGGCGATCGTAGCCTGTGTCACCACGCGGGGTGGGAAGTCGAGGTCGTCCTCGTCGTCGTTCAGTTTCCATCCGCTGTATTGGGGAAGCAGTTCGGGCTGGTCGCCGTATTCCACGGTTTCGTTGTCGATCCACACGTTCAGCGTCGCTTTGTCCACAGTGAGCGTGCCAGGCGCATAAGTGATGGCGTAGTTGGTGGCTTCTGCGCCCGAGGCCTGAATGGGATAGGTGCCGGCGGGACTCGATGTGCGGGCTGTTGTGGTCACCGCAGGCTTGACGCTGAGTGCCGTGGAGGCCGTCTGCCCCAGTTTGAGCCCTTCGCAGGTGTAGTCCAGCGTCGGATTGGCCTCGCCGTAGGTGCGGCGGGCGTCGTCGGCGCGGACGGTGAGCGGGGCTTTCTCCACGGTGAGCGTGCCGCGTAGGGAGGTGATGGTGTAGCGGTGGTCGGTGACTGCCGTGGCGCTGATGTCATACGCGCCGACGGGCGAGTCGCGTCGGGCGTCGGTTGAGGTTCTCGGACGTTGGTCGAGGTCAAACTCCGTGTCGCCGTTCTTGAAGCCTTCGTAGCTGAGCGTCAGTTCGGGATTGTCGTCGCCGTAGAGGCGGGTGGCGTTGTCGGGCTTCACCGTCAGTGACGCTTTGTTCACGTGCAGCGTGGCGGTGGCTGAGGCACTGAGGTAGTTCTTGTCGCCTGCTTGCGTGGCCGTGATGGTGACGTCGCCCGCACCGACGATGCGGGCGGTTTGTCCTTCGATGAGGATGACGCTCGAAGCAGACGAGCGGAACGTCACGTCGAGCCCCGACGTAGCGGTGGCCGCGAGGCGGACGGGGTTGTCGCCATAGGTACAGTCTTCGAGCGGACCGAAGCTGATGGTCTGCGTCGCCTTGTTCACTGTGAGTTCCTGCGCTACGGGTGTGGCGTCGAACCAGTTATCGCTGCTTTCTGCATAGGCCGTGAGGGTGCAGCGGCCCGCTCCGACGATGAGGGCGCGGTGGCCGGCGATGCGCGCTACGGTCGTGTCGGACGAGACGAAGCGGATCGGGACGCCGGAGTTGCTTTGGGCGTTCAGCTCGATGCTGCCGTCGCCGTAGGTGCACGCTGGGAGCGGTGTGAAGGTGATTTCCTGATAGGCGCGCGACACGGTGAATGGCAGTGTGATGCTTGCGGCGGGTTCATAGAGGCTGTTGCCTGCTTGCGTGGCCGTGATTTGCGTGGTCCCGACGCCTGTGATATGCACCCGGTGGCCGTTCAGTCGAGCCACGGTGGTGTCGCTGCTCGAATAGCTGACCGGCAGGCCTTTGTCGGTCGTCGCGGGGAGCTCGAAGTCAGGGTCGCCGAACGTTTTGTTGTCTATGTGGCCAAGGGCGATGGTCTGTGTCCCGCGTGTCACGGTGAGGGTCTGCGTAGTGGCCTCGGCGGGGAGGAAATTGGCAGTGCCGGCCTGTGTGGCGGTAATGGCCGTTTGTCCTACGCCTTGGAGTGTGACGATGTTTCCGTCTATGCGGGCGACGGTCGTGTCGGCTACGGTGTAGGTGATGGGCAGCCCCTTGTCGGTCACTTCGTTCAGGGTGACGGGCGGGTCGCCGTAGTGGCAGGGCGTGAGGGGCTGGAACGTGATGGTCTGGGCGGCCTTGTCGACGGTGAGCGTCTGCGTGACGGGCGCAGCGGCGTAGTGCAGGGCGTCGCCCTCCTGCGAGGCGATGATTTCCGTGCTGCCGGCGCCCACGATGGTCACGACGTTTCCGCTGACGGTGGCCACCTCCGTGTTGATGACGCGATAGGTGATCGTGAGCCCCTCACTGCTTTTCTCGGGGAGCGTGAAGGGCAAGTCGCCGTAGGTCTTGTGCGGCAAGGCGGGGAAGCTGATCGTTTGCGCAATCTTGTTGACGCGCAAGGTGCGCGTCACGGTGGTCGCGGCCACGTAGTCGGCGTCGCCGGCCTGCGAGGCGATGATGTTCGCTTCACCCGGTCCGACGACGGTCAGCGTGTGCCCGCTGACGGTGGCCACGGCGGTGTTTGTCGACTGGTAGGTGATAGCGAGTCCCTTGTTGGTCGTGGCGGGCAGGTCGATGGGCGCGCAGCCGTAGGTCACCGTCTGCAACTCCGGGAAGTTGATGGTTTGCGGGCAGCGGTTCACCGTGAGTGTGGCGGGCACCGACACGCTCTCCGAGCACGCGTTGCTCACGCGACAGGTGTAGCTCCCGGCATCGCTCATCTTGATGGCGTCGATGGTGTAAGTGTTCTGCGTGGCGCCGTCAATCTCCCGTCCGTCTTTGAGCCACTGGTAGGTGTATCCATGGTCGGGCACGTCGAGCGTGAAGGTCACCGTCTCGTCCACGGTCTTCACGTTGTTGTCCACGCTCGTCTTGACCTCTTCGGGTACAGCGTCGATGTACGTCACGGTGATGATGTCCGAATACGTGCCCGCCGCGTTGACGTTGCGGTAGAGCACCGTGCCCTCCGTTGCCTCGCTGACGGTGTAGACAGGGGCTGTGTTTTCAATTCTTTCCCAGGACGATCCATCGTTATGACTAACTTCCCAATGCGTTATATCGTCGTTCGGGATCGCTATCACATACTCATGGTTCGTCAAACAGGTCTTATTGGTAAGAATTCCATGGTAAAGAATATATTCTGTCGTATATATACGGTCTCCCTCTTGCGACCGATCTTCAACTAAGTTGATGCCGTCAATAAGACTCTCTGCGGCATCTACCACGACCCCCCAGCCCGCATGGCCTACTGCATTTGTTGAGCTTCCGTAGGCCCCGCAGAAGCGGTTATTTACATAGACAGCTCCGTATTTTGTACTTGACCAACTCACGAAACTGGTTCCCTTGTCTGTTAATGCATATAGCTTGCAGTCGTTATAGGTTCCCAATTCGATAACATTCTCGTTAGGCCATTCGCCAATATCCGTTATTCTAGAACGCGCTGGAGCTATACTTAGTAAAGCGCAAAAGAGTAGTAGAAAACGTTTCATAAGCATTCAGTTTAGGCGCGCAGGCTCAGGCGCGTTGTGGTGGATAAGGAAGAAACTCCGGGAGCGGCATAAAAGAAAAGTGGAGCCTTAAACCCTCGTCTTTGTTCACCTGTGTGAGGGCTTGGACTCCCTAAGAAGGATGAACAAAGGGGAGGACGGCTCCACCGAAGTGCCGTCCGTGCGCATGAGGCACACGGACGTACACAACGATGAGCGCCCATCTCCCACGTTTCTCCTTCTTGTCGTGAAGTGTCCAAGTTTCACACAGAAAGAACGCAGCGATGTTACGCTAATCTCGTATGTCACTGTCGTTGGCCAGCAGGCCGGCGACCCTGCAAAGATACGTTTTTTATGTGTTAACGCGGTGAGAAAATGTCCGCTTTTGTTCAGATGTTTTTTGAAGCCGTTGCGGGAAGAGCGAGGATGAAGGCGGAAAGGTTAATCTTCTTGGCGGCGTGCCGACCGTTCTTTCGTGTCCAGCGGGCACCCTGTTCGTGGAAATGGTGGCAGCCGGAGGCCTTCTGGGACAGGGCGATGGTTTTTGCGTGCCGGGGATGACGGCCGACGGCAAGGGCGTAGGTAAATCTTGCGGGCCTGAGGGGGACTGGGTGTGGGGAAAGTCCGCCGGACGCAGGGAAAGTCGTACCTTTGCGGCCGTTATTTAAAGAAAAAGATGATTTATGTCGAATAATCAGTCTCCTCAAATATTGGGTACGGCTCCTATCGGAAAATTATTGGTAGAGTATTCTTTACCGGCTATCATCGCCATGACCGTAGTGTCGTTATATAATGTTATCGACAGTATTTTTATCGGGCATGGTGTGGGGGCAATGGCTATCGCCGGTCTCGCCATTACTTTTCCGCTGATGAACCTCATTATCGCATTTTGTACCCTTGTGGGGGTAGGAGCTGCAACGATAAGTTCCATATATATGGGGCAGAAAGATATTCAAAGAGCGACTTTTGTTTTGCATAATGCGGCTATTTTATTGCTTGTAAATGGGTTGCTCGTTACAATTGTAACCCTTATTTTTCTCGACCCT
>ENA-ORNP01003751-ORNP01003751.1-human-gut-metagenome-genome-assembly--contig:-NODE-3751-length-10301-cov-4.432657_pt1 | contig 10301 bp, 7 predicted proteins | sample MGYA00242119_ERZ509030 | MGnify/ENA primary metagenome ERZ509030 (study PRJEB26280, sample SAMEA2338708) | human gut metagenome | biome: human gut; feature: human-associated habitat; material: faeces...
GACTCGAACCCCAGACCCCCTGCGTGTGATGCATGATGACTTTTCGGTTTTTATAACGATGGTTCGTTAAATAAACTCGATTTGCTACAGATCTGCTACAAACGATTTTCGCTTCACCCCACAAATGCCATAGCTTCTGGAAATGAAATCCCAAAATCAATTACGATCTGCTCAATAGCCTTCCAGTCCTCTAACCATGGCTTTTGCACACATTGCAGTAATTTATGTGTTTTTATCATAGTTTCATGTACCTTTTCGCAAGACTCTTCCGAGCATGGAATCTGCAACATTTTTTCGTATTTTTTATCTAACCGATGTTTTAAAATATTCTGGCGAAAGTTTTCCAGACCATTAGGGCCAATTCCCTGAATCAAAATATTTTCACGTATCATAGCATCCGACTCACCACAAGGCCATACAATACCAACTTCCTCCAGATTCGTTCTGAAGCTTGAAATTTTTTCACAATCCTTTACTAATACAGTATCTTTAAAATTAAAGAATCTAAAAAAATCTTCAAAATGAGAATCATTTTTGTATGGAATTAGTGATGTTAAAAAATTTTTATTAGCAATATTGGTTTCTAATGTTAATATATCCGGCGGAAACAAATTCTCTTTCATCCTTACAGAAAGAACATACAATGCTATAGGATATTTGTCTTTCTCTCTATTAAAAATCTCTATCGCATTTTTCGCAGATGCACCATATTTATCTGTTTTACTTTTCTTATCACTATCCATAATACATGCTATTGGCCGACATTCACCTGTTAAAATTTCATTTTTTATTGTCGCATCAGCTTCTGATCCTCCGCAATGAATTGAATGAACCGAAATCGATATATTTGTTCTTTTTTCTTTTATGATTTCTTTTGTCAAATCAATATACAATTCACAATCCCTCAAATTTTCACAAATCAAAATAGATTGCGACAGTATATTTTTCTTCAAAATAGAGACACACAGCACCGCCGAATCCTCTTCTATTTTTAAAATATTATCATCGACGGCCGTAGTATATCTAATTCTATACTTTGTCGCATCAACAAAAGATTTCAATTCAAAAGCCTTCCTAAAGAGCGTCGAAAAAACTCTTCTTGCTCGCTTTTCAAGTAATTCAAAGTTTTTCAGATGCTCCAAAACATCAATTTCTGCAAATATCACGTGATGGTGTTCATAGCATTGTCTCGCAAGTTCATCAAGCGTTATTATTATATCACTCTGGTCATTTAAAATTCTTTTATTAACTTCCAGATATTCTATTACATCATTTGCAATTTCAACAACCATTGCTTCTTACGCCTCATCAGGATCAAAAAAACCAATTGGCCATTTTTCCAATTGACCTTTTTCGTTAAAATTCACCTGCGTTACTTTCGTATTTCCATCTTCTTCCTTATCAAAAATCACAACATTAACCAATTCAGGAATCAATTTCTTTTTGTTAATCAAATATCCCAACCGATTTATCATCGTTTCACTATGCGTTTCCATTATAAATTTTATTTTTCTGGTTTTTTCTGTTGCTACAAGCTGAGCAAACGTATCTATAAGTTTTGCCTGTAATGCTGGATGCAAGTGAAGTTCAGGTTGTTCTATTGCCTCATAATAGCATACTGATCGTACCATATATCCATATCTAAGTCTTCCGTATGGAACTTTTTCGGATCTGTTAACTTTCCACACACTTAATAATATTGGCAAAATCTGCGAATATCCAAATCCAGTATCTACCAAATTTTCTTTCGTATGATTTTTGCTATCTTCAACAATCACAGAAACATGCCCATCTTTTGAAATTGTAGAAAACCTCACTCCAAAAATTTCATCTGTCCAATCAGAAAACAAGATTTTTTCTTTCTCACTTAGATTGTTAAGCACCATCTCCAGATTCTCACCACTTGGATCGACTTCATCAACTGAAAGTCCTTGAATTCTTTTATATCGCTCAGCATTGAGTCTTAGCGGTTTTGAATAGCGTACCGCATAAATTTCTGTTTCTAGTTCGCTACATATAGCTTTCATAATCACCGGGATTGCTCCTAGTGTAATTAAATCATTAATTTTTTTGAATTCGTCATCCTCTATATGAACTTTCATCAATTTGTGTTTCATCACATCAGAAAAAGCGCTGTTACTTTGCAGTTGCTTCAATATTTCTTCTGGAGAGCCAAACAAAGCCGGCGATAACCCTCTAGCAATCGTTTCATCTTTCATCTTTGGATTTGCATATTTTCTCAAGCAACTTATAATTTCAGCTTGAAGCGCATGATTAAAGGCATATTCACTTCGGTATACTCCATTCTCAGAATCTTCTTTCATAAAAATGTCTGGAAGTAGTGTTCCACTCGAATAATTCACAAAATATTTTTCGGTATATCCATTTCCGTTTATTTTAACTTTTTCTATATTGGAAGATTTATCAAAAAATAAGTCAAATCTTTGTTTTTTCGCCTCAACTGTAATAAATGAAACGCCTTGCTTTTTTATTCCAAAAGAAACTGTTGCATTCATTTGTTTGATGCCATCTTTGTTACGAGTCATATAGTATCTCGGAAAAATATTAGTCAATTCTAAGTCAAATTTCAGTTCAATATCATCTGTTTCAAGATGCGTCTTGCTCAAATCATAATCCCCAAAATCAACATATTTCCCATACCATAGGATGGGTTCTGCTGTCTTTGCCTCCAATGTTTGCTTTAGCAAGGGAAAAAGGCGTAAAAAAGAACTTTTTCCGCTGCTATTTTTTCCAACCAATACTGTAATAGGTTTAATATCGACCATTCCAACATCTTTTAAAGAACGAAGATTTTTTACGCCGATAGCTTTCATCGTGAGCTTCCCCCTTAGAGATTCAATCATATTTTTATGACTTGTTCTATACCAGACTATTTATGCAATTCGACTGTTCTTTGTTTAAATACTTTTCTGTATCGTCCATTTATACTAAATATTTCTTCATTTATATCACATTTCTGATTCATCCCGATTTTCTTTACCGCTTCTATCGCTGCTTCTCTCTGGCTCAAATGCCGCTTTCCAACAGTCAGGCAGTTTGCCCCTTCCAGCGTGTCATACTGTTGGAAGGCTCGGTTGAAGTCCATCAGATCGTGCAGGCGGATGGGCTTGTTCGTTTGATTGTCTACCAAAAGGCCCCAGTTTTCCCAATGACGATCCGTATTACCCACCAGATAATCCAGAATGTTCATCATATAGTATCCGTGGGCATCCAGTTCCAAAATTTTATCCAGCGTGTTCCAATCATGATTTGTACAGTAGACATCGTAGGCTGCATAAGTCACTAGACTATATCGCTGCGAGGTCATAATTTTGCTGATAGAAACCGGCTCATTTTCAAACATTCCCTGCTCATACAGAACTTGATGGCAGTCAAAGCATCGGCAGATTTTACTTGCCAACACTTCACGCTCGACTGCATCCTGTCCGCCATCTTTATAAAGATAGAAGCCATCCTCTCTGCGCACCCACGCTTTAGGATAACATCCACCAGTGGACAAATCATTTGCCAAGAGATGTGCATTTGTCACAGTCATCTGATGCCCACGCAGTGCAATATCCACAAGAGCATTGCTTAAAGAGTGTGTGTAGAGATTGATATCCTCAAACAGGATATTCTCTTTTTCTCCTTTTACCCAGAACACATCCAGCAGTGACAGGCAATGGTACGAAAGCGCAATCTGTGCACGTTCCCGATCCGTAACGCTTTGAGATGCGCCGATACTATTCAGAATCTCTTTCGCGTAGGTACGATCCAGCGTTAGCATACGGGATGCACACCAATAATAAAAATTGGTTACATTATTGATTCGATCATCAAAGTCATCCGATTCTTCCAGCACCAAATCGTATGGCATAAAATCTTCAAGGTAAATTTTGCATTCACCAGCCGTGCTCACCTGTGCCACGCACTTTTCCATGTGCATGACATGATAGACTATTGCTTCGCCCATTGCTTTCACCACCTTATTTGACCAATGCACGCCGTCTTTTCTACTATTGTACCTTCTTTCCCCCTGCAAAACAAGATGTAAAAAAGCTCTTGGCCTCTTTATTAAAGGTCAAGAGCTTTTGCTCGCCGCTGAACTTCTGCTTCAAAGATCGTGTTCAGCTTAATTTTCAATCATCTACACTTTGCGTTTCAGATAATTCTTCCCAGTCTTCCGGGTTTCCACACCTACGGAGATATTCATGCCCGCCATCGACTGCACACGATCCGCAAGAACAAAATTTGAAATCATGTACAGTGCAACTTTCAATAACATCCCTGCACTTTTTACACCGGATCATATTTCTCACTATTTTCATCATGCACGTCACCCGCAGTCAATCATCGGCGTTCATATCATTTTTTGAGTCGCAAATAATATTTTTCAAGGCTCTTATCGCAGACATTCACAATATGCAGCCAATCTTCCCGTGTGAGCTTGCGGAAGATGATCGGGTTCACCTCGATAGTCTCCACGTCTTTGCAGCGCATCAGGAATCGCATATCCTCAAAGCGCTTGAAGGGGTTGGAGAGGATGTTCTTCTCCACATCCTTCCGGGTATAACCACCCTTCTGATAAATGCTGGTGGATTTCTCTGCGATCATCCCGTGCGCCTTGCGGTCCTCGTAGAAGTCGATAAAGTAGTCCACCACATCCGGCAGGGCAACTCTGCCGCTGCTGTCCATGTACTCATAGATTGCTTTGAGCAGCACCGGCTTGTAGGAATAGCTCATGTCCATCGTTTCAATAAACTTCATGAACTTGTCTGCCATATTCTGCGGCGTAATGAGATCCCAGCCATACTGTTTCGCAATGTTGCGGATGCTTTCCTCCCGGAAATAGTGGAACATCCGCTTATCACCAAAGGGAATCGAAAGGTCAGGTTTGACTTTTCCGTCCTTGATGTAACGCTCCACTGTCTCGGACTGCACATCCACCATCCGAACGAACTCGATCTGCGAGATCATATCCTTGACGCTGTTCTGCCAGTTGAAAAGGTCAATGATCTCATAGTCGGACACATCGATTGGCACATCCAGCCATGCCTCCGGCTTTTCGCCCTGGAACAGCATATCCTGATCCAGCTTGCGCTTGTTCTCCGGCGCCAGCACATACGCCATGGGCTGATATTTTGCAATGTCCAGTACCCGGTGCAGACTGTAGGGCATATTGAACATATTGGCGTTGTCCACAAAGTCAACCACCAACAGGTCCTCTTTCCCCGGGCAGCGGCGTGTGCCACGGCCAAGCTGCTGCAAATAGATTGTTTTGGACATAGTCGGGCGCGCCATGAACAGCACCGTTGTATGCGGGCTGTCCCAGCCTTCGTTCAGAAGGTCACAGGCGCAAAGAACATTGGTCGAGCCGGTTTCATAGTCCTTCAGGATTTTTTCCCGAACCTCAACACGATCCCGCCCGGAAACTGCTTCCGCCTTCACACCGTTGTCCCGCAGCAACTTTGCAATTTCGGCTGCATGGTCTACGCTGGCACAGAAGATTACTGTCTTTTTGCCGTTGACGTACTTTAGATAGGTGTCAACGATCAACTGATTGCGTTCCGGGATGAACAGCTTGCTTTCCAGATCCTGCGAATTGTATTTGATGCCGTTGATCCGCACATCGGTCAGGTCGATGTTGGTCTTGACCCGGATGCAGCGAATCGGCACCAGTACGCCACGCTCTACGGCAGTTTTAAGATCCATTTTGTGGGCGACATTCTGGAACAGTTCCAGCATATCTTCGCCATCGCTGCGTTCCGGGGTAGCGGTCAGCCCCAAAATAAACTTCGGATGGAAGTAGGTGAAGATCTTCTGGTAGGTATTGGCCGCAGCATGGTGGCATTCATCCACGATCAGGTAGTCAAAATCCGTAGGCGAGAACTTTTCCAGATCTTTGGAAATGCTCTGTACCGTTGCAAAAATGACCGTTTGGGTTATATCCTTCTGGCTTCCGGTGTACTCTCCCAAGGTCGCTTCCGGCCAGACCTTGGCGAAAGTCTCTTTTGCCTGAGATGCCAGCTTCAGGGCGTTGACCAGAAACAGCGTTCGTCCGCCCACAGCTTTTGCATCTGTGGCGGCTGTGATTGTTTTTCCGACACCGGTTGCATGGTACAGCAGCGCGATAGTTTTACCATCCTCACGCATCTTCTTCAGATTGTCGATGGCTTCCTGCTGGTAATCTCGCAACTCTATCGTCTGTCCCATCTGCACCGGCAGGTCTGCTTCAAATGCCTTGAACATGGGGCTGGTGCCCAAGAAAGTAATCAGCTCGTCCTTGACCTTTTCCGGTTGCTTTTCCAACTGGCTGTAGATCCAACGGTAGACCTTCCAGTTGTCATAGATCAGGCTGTTCTGTTTCAGGAGGTCATCAGCGTATTTGTTTTCGGACACCTTGCTGGGGTTGTGGTAGGTCTCACCGTCAATCTCGATTGCAATTTTGGATTCAGGAGATTCCAGCGCAAAGTCGATATAGCGATGCCGTCCATAGATGTCCACGCAGGGGTACTGAACCTGCAAATTTCGGTTTTTTCCGGGCCAAAAGCCTCACAGAAAAGCTGTACAAACAGCTCCTCCGCACGGCTGTTGACGCTGGTTGTTTTCATTGGCTCCATGGTGGCCTCCTAAAACGATATTCCCCATTAAGATTTATAATTTTATTATATCATACGAAAAAAGCTCTGTATAGTTTGTTTCTTTGGCAAGGTTTTCTGTCCTTGCTGCTTAATTCTATACCTTTATAAGAGAACTCATTGATTTTTTATTTGACTGACATTTCCAAAAAGATAACCATAAATTTTTTCTCAAAAGACTTAACTCTACTGCATCCATGGGCTTCTACTAAACGAAGACACTTACAGTTGGAAGTGAAAGCGGGGTTTTACCATGGAATATAATGCAGTTTTGAATCGTGTACGCCCGATGCTGACGAACGGCAATCACCTGTCTGCGCAAGGCTTTGAGGCGCTGTTTGGCTCCTGTTCTCAGCAGGAACAAGAACATCTTCTGGCCGAGCTGGCGGAGATTGGCATCCTAGTGGATACCAGCGCCGCTATACCCAGCAGCAGAAAGGCCGCTTCTTTCTGCCGCAGCGACTTTACCTCCAAGCAGCTTTGGTCCATGACCAACGAGCAGCTCTGCGTATTGGCACAACAGGGTGATGAGAGCGCCAAGGAGATTCTCGTGCGCAAGACCGCCGGTTTTGTCCACCTGATGGCCCGCAGAGTTCCGCAGCTGCTCGCCCATAGCTGCCTGACCGAGGAGGATAACTTCCAGAACGGCATTCTGGGACTGTTTACTGCGATCCAGCGGTTCGATGCGCTGCAGGGCTACAGCTTCCTGACCTACGCCGCTTACTGGATCCTCCAGTCCATCCTGCGCGAAGCCATCAACACCGGCCTTACGGTACGCATCCCGGTACACTATTTTGACACGCTCTGCCGGGTGCGTGTCGTCTGCACTACCTGTATGCAGCTAGATGGTCCGGATCTCTGGCATGCCATTGCCGAGGCTGAAGCCAGCAGCGGTCACTCCTGCACAGTGGAGCAGGCGCGCCGCTACCTGAGCGACATGCTCGTTTACCTCAACGTTACCAGCCTGAACCTTATGGTCGGCGAGAGCCACGACACCGAGCTTGCGGAGCTTCTGGCGGATGACGTCAGCCCCGATCCTGTGGACACTGTGAGCGAGAACGAGACCGTTCAGGAAGTCCGGTTGCTTCTTTCTCAGCTTCCCGAACGCGAGTCCACTGTTCTCCGGCTGCGCTACGGTATCCCGGATGACCGCTGCCGCACGCTGGACGAGATCGGTGCGCAGCTGGGCGTCACGCGGGAACGTATCCGCCAGATTCAGGTGCGTGCCGAGCGCCATCTGCGGGAGATGCTGAAGCGCCGCTCCTCATTCACCCTTTTTGCCGCCTGATTTTTTGACCTGATGGAGGATTCTGCCATGAATACATTGCTTTGTTCTTATCTTTCCGCCCATGCTGCTGAGGATACTCTGTTTGTCTTGTGGGGATTTTCTTCGGAGGACGCCGGTCTTCCGCGTCCTTCTCTGGATGCTTTGCTGCAGCAACGCCTGTCCCGCTACCTGAGCAGTCTGCTGCAGCAGAACCCCTGTGTGATCACCGCAGAGGAGTTTGCCCTGCACGCCGATACCCTTGCGCAGGAGTTTCCGCACATCATTCTGGTGCAGAACACCTGCTACCGCACGCTGCTCCCTGTGTCTGTGACGCTTACGCCGGAGATGCAGTCCGGCCTTCTGAGCCACTTTGACCCGGAAACGCCGCAGGACACTCCGCTGCCCGGCATTGAACCCTGCCTGCGTATCTACTCCAACCTGCTGCATACGGAGGAAGGCATTGCCTGCTGCATTCCTTTGGACGCTCTGCTATGTCAGTGCCCGCAGGTCGAGCACGTATCGCTTGGTGCAGCACCGCATACAGTTCCCGAAACTGCCGCCAGCAGCTCCGCCTTTACGCTTACCGGAGAAGCCGATTATTTCTGCCTTGTGCAGCAGCTGCGCCGTGGCAAAACGCTCTGCGTTTCAGCCGACAGCTTCATCGGCGATGAGGCTGGTCTTGCCGACAGCCTTGCGGCGTTGGCTGGCGCTTTTCCCGGTCAGCTTTCCAGAGCGCATGCACAGACGATGCAGCCGGAGCGCCCAGTCTGCCCGGAGGCGCGCACCCTTCTGCAGCAGCACTGGGGTTACCCGGACTTTCTCCCGCTGGATGTCTACGACCTGGACGCTCTGCATCGCGGCGAGAAGAAGCTGCGCACCATCACCCAAGAGGACATCATCGATGACCTCATCCAGCAGGCAGAGCTTTGCCGCGCGGGGCAGACTTACCGCGACCTGTTCGTAACTGCCTCCACCGGTGCGGGCAAAAGCGTGATGTTCCAGATCCCGGCGATCGACCTTGCCGAGAAGTACGGGATGGTCACGCTGGTGATCTCGCCGCTGATCGGCCTGATGAACGATCAGGTGCAGGGCATGGAGAAGCACCGCTACGCCAAGGCCCGCACCATCAACTCCGACATCCCGCCCATGGTCAAAAAGACCATTGCGCAGGAGGTGCAGGAAGGCCGCTGCGACATCCTGTATCTTTCGCCGGAGTCCCTGCTGAGCCGCAGCGATATCTCCGACCTAATCGGCGACCGTGCCATCGGCCTGCTGATCGTGGACGAGGCCCATATTGTGACCACCTGGGGCAAGCAGTTCCGTCCAGACTACTGGTTTCTGGGTGACTACGTGAACAAGCTGCGCAAACAGCAGCTGAACGGTCCGCACCAGCATGCCTTTGTCACTGCCACCTTTACGGCCACGGCTACCTATGGCGGCGAGGAGGACATGTACCGCGAGACCCTGCGCAGCCTGCACATGTCGCCGGACCCCATCGTTTATCTTGGCTGCGTGCGCCGCCGCAACATCGAGCTGTGCATCCGGGAGGTGCCCCGCGTGACCGGCCGTCGGGAGTACGAGCTGGACAAGTTCCAGGCTCTGACCGGGCAGATCACCGCCGCACTGGAGCAGGGGCAGAAGACCCTGATCTACTTTCCCACCGTCAGTCTGCTGGAGCGCTTCTACACCCATTGCCTTGCGCAGCGGCTTGGCAATGCTGTGACCCGCTACCACGCGCAGCTTTCCGGCGAAGCCAAAGCGGAGAATCTGGAGGATTTCCGCAGCGGCAAGCGCCGGATCATGCTGGCCACCAAGGCCTTTGGCATGGGCATCGACATCCCGGACATTGCCCTTGTGCTGCACTTTGCCCCCACCGGCAACCTGTGTGATTACACACAGGAGATCGGTCGCGCCGCCCGTGACCCGGATATCCAGGGCCGTGCCGTGTACGAGCACATGACCAACGACTTCAAGCACATCAACCGCCTGCACGGCCTTTCCAGCATTCAGCCCTGGCAGCTGGTGATGCGCAAGGTGCTGCAGCTGTACCGCCAGCACCGCGCCAGTCAGCCGGCCACTGCCACCAAGCACCGCAACGAGCTTCTGGTGGACGCCGAGAGCTTCGCCTACATCTTTGCCAGCCCTAACGGTGAGCACCAGCAGGACCCGCTGGCCAAGGTCAAGACCGCCATGCTGCTGATCCAGAAGGACAGCGAAGCACGCGGCTATGCGCCCTTCATCATGCGGCCATCGCCTCTGTTCACCCACGGGTATTTCCTGCTCAGCAGCGCCGATGCCGCCGCAGTCAACCGCATCTGTACCGGTGCTGCCACCCTGCAGGATGAGGCCGCCGGGGTCTACGACGTAGACCTTGCCCGCCTGTGGAGCAGCCGCTG
>ENA-ORNP01003763-ORNP01003763.1-human-gut-metagenome-genome-assembly--contig:-NODE-3763-length-10251-cov-4.474107_pt1 | contig 10251 bp, 6 predicted proteins | sample MGYA00242119_ERZ509030 | MGnify/ENA primary metagenome ERZ509030 (study PRJEB26280, sample SAMEA2338708) | human gut metagenome | biome: human gut; feature: human-associated habitat; material: faeces...
GAACACGAAAATGTGGGTGTGGAGGGTGGCCACAAGGGTGAAGAACTGGTGGAGCGTCAGACCGCCAAAGCCATCCGCAGCGGCATCCGGCGTCATAAGCTCAAACCCTACCGGGCCGCAGCCAAGGCCGAGCGAAAGTCCATCGCCGCCAACGCCGAGTTTGCGTATCAAAAATCCCTGCGGGACAACCCGGAGCTGGCGCAGGCGGCCAAGAACCCCGTTTCCCGCTTCTGGCAGAAACAGCACATCAAGCGGGAATATGCCAAGGCAGCAAGGGCGGCGGGCCAGACCGCACAGGGGGCCGCAAGCACCGCCAAGACCACGGCTGCCGCAGCCAAGAAAGCCGCAGAGAAAAGCAGACAGGCCGCGTCCTTTGCCGCCCGGCACTGGAAAGGGGCGCTGATCGTCGGCGGCGTGGGCCTCATGCTCCTGCTGGTGATGGGCGGCCTGCAATCCTGCACCGCCATGTTTGGCAGCACCGGGACGGGCCTTGCCGCCACCTCCTATCTCTCCGAGGACAGCGATATGCTGGGAGCCGAAGCCGCCTATGCCGCGCTGGAAGCAGACTTGCAGCACGAACTTGACAACTACGAAAGCCTGCACCCCGGCTATGACGAATACCGTTTCGATCTGGACGAGATCAAGCATGACCCCTATGTGCTGACCTCCATCCTCTCCGCGCTGCATAACGGCGTGTTCACTTTGGGGGAGGTACAGGGCGACCTTGCCATGCTCTTTGAAAAGCAGTACATCCTGACCCAGACCATCGAAACGGAAACCCGCTACCGCACCGAAACGAGGACGGACAGCGAGGGAAACACCTACACCGTGGAAGTACCCTACACCTACTATATCTGCCATGTGAAGCTGGAAAACTTTGACCTGTCCCACCTGCCCATCTACATTCTCACCGAGGAACAGATGGGCTTTTATGCTGCCTATATGCAGACTTTGGGCAACCGGCCAGACCTGTTTCCCAACGGCAGCTATCCCCACGCCTCCACCCCGAAAGAGCCGACCTACTATGAAATCCCCCCGGAGGCGCTAAAGGACGAAGCCTTTGCCGCTATGATTGCCGAGGCGGAAAAGTATGTGGGCTATCCCTATGTGTGGGGCGGCAGCTCCCCAAGCACCAGCTTTGATTGTTCCGGCTTCATTAGCTGGGTTATCAATCATTCCGGCTGGAATGTGGGACGCCAGACGGCGCAGGGGCTTTACAACATCTGCACCCCCGTTTCCCCGGAGCAGGCCAAGCCCGGCGACCTTGTATTTTTCGTCGGCACTTATGACACTGCCGGAATGTCCCATGTGGGGCTGTATGTGGGAAATTCGGTCATGCTGCACTGCGGCGACCCCATTTCCTACACGAACCTCAATTCAAGCTACTGGCAGCAGCATTTTTATTGTTACGGGCGTTTGCCTTAAACGCCAGAAAGGAGTAAATCACTATGGCAATGAACAAATTGGAGCGCATTGAAAAGGATATTGAGAAAACCAAGGGCAAGATCGCGGAGCTGCAAAAGCAGCTTCGGGAGCTGGAAGCGGCCAAGACCGAACAGGAAAACTTGCAGATCGTCCAGCTTGTGCGCGGCCTCAACATGACCCCGCAGGAGTTCGCCGCCTTTGTGCGCGGCGGCGCGTTGCAGGCGGCCCCGGCCCCGATCCCGGACTTTGAACAGGAGGACAGCGCCCATGAAGAAATCTAAACTGTTCCGCACTTTGACGCTGGCTGTGGCCGCTGCGCTCTGCATGGCGACCACGACCGTTACCGCCTACGCCGGGGGCGCTGACCCTGACCCTGTGCCGCTGCCGGAAACCACCGAGGCCCCCGCAGAAGTGCCGGAGGAAACCGAAGAACCCACCACCGGCGGCATGGAGCCGGAGGGCGTACCTGTCACCCCGCAGGGCAACGCTGCGCTGGTGGATGATTTTTTCGGGGATAAGCAGCTTATCACCGTTACCACCAAGGCCGGGAATTATTTTTACATCCTGATCGACCGGGCCAACGAGGACAAGGAAACGGCGGTGCATTTCCTCAACCAAGTGGACGACGCCGACCTGCAAGCCTTGTTGGAGGACGGGAAAAAAGAGCCGGAGGTCTGCAACTGTACGGCCAAATGTCAAGCCGGGGCCGTCAATACGGCCTGCCCGGTCTGTAAAAACAACCTGACCGCCTGCAACGGGCCGGAGCCGAAGCCCCAGCCGGAGGAAGAAAAGCCGCAGGAGGAAAAGCCAAGCGGCATGGGCGGCCTTGTGGTGTTCTTTGTGGTGGTGCTGCTGGGCGGCGGCGCAGCCCTCTACTTCCTGAAATTCAAAAAGGAAAAAGCCGACACCACAGGCAATGACGATCTGGCCGAGTATGACTTTGGAGAGGACGAGGACGACGAGGACGAAGCCCCGGAGCCGGACGAGGATATGACAAGTGAAGATGGAAATAAGGAGGACGAAGTATGAGCTATCAGTTAGTAATTGCAGAGAAACCAAGCGTCGCCCGCAGCATTGCGGGCGTGATCGGCGCGGACAAGAAACAGGACGGCTACATGGAGGGGAACGGCTATCTGGTGAGCTGGTGTATCGGCCACCTTGTTTCCCTTGCCGACGCCGGGACTTATGACGAGCGTTTCAAAAAATGGCGCTATGACGACCTGCCGATTCTGCCGCAGGAATGGCAGTACATCATTCCCGACGATAAGAAAAAGCAGTTTGACACCCTGCGTTCTTTGATGGAGCGCCCCGATGTCACCGGCCTTGTGTGCGCCACCGACGCCGGGCGCGAGGGGGAATTGATTTTCCGTTTTGTCTACCAGATGGCGGGCTGCAAGAAACCGTTTCAGCGCCTTTGGATTTCCAGCATGGAGGACGCGGCCATTAAAGACGGCTTTGCCCATCTGAAACCGGGAACTGACTATGACAACCTGTATCAGTCGGCCCTTTGCCGGGCGCAGGCGGATTGGCTGGTGGGGATCAACGCGACCCGGCTGTTCTCCATCCTCTACCACAAGACCCTGACCGTGGGCCGTGTCCAGACGCCGACCCTCAAAATGCTGGTTGACCGGGAGGCCAAGATCAGCAGCTTTCAGAAAGAGAAATACCACATCGTCCAGATCGCGGCGGGCGGCATGGAGGCGGCCAGTGAACGCATAGGAAACGCAGACGACGCCAAGGCCCTGAAAGCCGCCTGTGAAACGGCGCAGGCCGTTTGTGTGTCGGTAACACGGGAGAAAAAGACGGAGCAGCCGCCCCGCCTCTATGACCTCACCACCTTGCAGCGGGAGGCAAACCGCCTGTTTGGATTTACCGCCAAGCAGACCCTTGACTATGCCCAGCAGCTCTATGAAAAGAAGCTGCTGACCTATCCCCGCACCGACAGCCAGTATTTGACCGATGATATGCTGCCAACGGCGGAAAGCCTTGTGTCCGGCCTGTGGCCTCTGCTTCCCTTTGCGGCGGGGCTTGACCTGTCCCCGCAGTTTGGCCGGGTGCTGAACAGCAAAAAGGTAAGCGACCACCACGCCATTGTCCCGACAATGGAATTTGTGCAGAAAGGCTTTGACGGGCTGGCCGAGGGGGAAAAGAAACTGCTGTCCCTTGTGTGCTGCAAGCTGCTGTGCGCCGTGGCCGCGCCCCATGTGTACGAAGCTGTCACCGCTACATTCACCTGTGCCGGGAACACCTTTACCGCCAAGGGAAAGACCATCCTGACCCCCGGCTGGAAAGAGCTTGACCGCCGCTTTAAGGCGTCGTTCAAAACAGACGCCGACGACACCGCCCCGGAGCCTGCGCGGGAACTTCCCCAAATTACCGAGGGACAGACCTTTGACAAGGTAACTGCCGCCGTCACCGAGCATTTCACTGCACCGCCAAAATCCTACACGGAAGATACCCTGCTTTCCGCTATGGAGCGCGCCGGTGCGGACGATCTGCCGGAGGACGCCGAGCGGCAGGGATTGGGAACCCCGGCCACCCGCGCCTCCATCTTAGAAAAGCTGGTGCAGATGGGCTTTGTGGAGCGCAGGGGAAAACAGCTACTTCCCACCAAGGACGGCCACAACCTTGCCTGCGTGCTGCCGGAGGTGCTGACCTCTCCCCAGCTTACGGCACAGTGGGAAACGGAGCTGACGGCCATTGCCAAGGGGCAGGCCGACCCGGAGGGCTTCATGGCTGGCATTGCAGAAATGACAAGGGGCCTGATCGCAAACTACTCCCAGATCAGCGAGGACGCGCAGAAGTTGTTTCAGACCGAGCGTGTGGTTATCGGCAAATGTCCCCGCTGCGGGGAAAGCGTCTATGAGGGCAAAAAGAACTACTACTGCGGAAACAGAAGCTGCCAGTTTGTCATGTGGAAGAATGACCGATTTTTTGAGGAACGGGGCAAGGCGTTCACCCCGAAGATCGCCGCCGCACTCCTTAAAGACGGAAAAGCAAAGGTAAAGGGCCTGCGCTCCATGAAAACCGGCAAGACCTATGACGGGACGGTGCTTTTGGCGGATACCGGCGGCAAGTATGTGAACTACCGCGTGGAACAGAGGGGCAAAAACTAAAGACAGCAAGCATAGGGAGTGTAGCCACACTCCCGGCAAAATCCCTGACCCGGCGCACCTGCCGGGCCGGGGATTTTCTCTTTGGGGAAGCCCCAAACCCCTTGTATCAGATCACCACCATAGAAAGGATGTGAACCCCAAATGTCTTACAGCTCCTACGACCGCGACGATTTAGAACCGGCCAGCACCATGCGGATCGAGCGCCGGATTTACTTTGAAAGCGGCAAGGCCGATCTTTCCGAAGCGGTAAAGCTGCCCCTTGCAGAGCTTCTTTCCCTGCGGGCGGAAAGCGCCGCCGCAGAACAGGAAGTGTTTGACCGCCTGAAAGAACAGGCCGCCGCATGGGAGGAACAGGCCGGAAGAACCCTGTTTCTGGACAAAGCCCTTGAATATGCCCGGACGCTTCCCGTCACCCACACCGCAAACCAGTGGGAGGCCCCGGACGAATACCGCCATATCCGCAGCAACATGGTTTACCAGATGGATTATTCCATTTCCGAGAATACCCGGTATGACAGCGCCGCCCAAAAATCCGTCCCCTACTCATGGACGCTGCGCTGGAGCCTTTATACCAACGCGCCCCACGGCAACCAGAGGGAAAAGATCGCCGGACAGGATCGGAAAGTCTTTGCCAGCCGGGAAGAACTGGACAAGTACCTGAATGGCCGGATCAAAGCCCACGACCATTACTTTACCGAAATTTCCCCGGCCATCCCCAAGGAATACGCCGACTGTTTCAAGGTCAACGGCTGCCTGCTCCCCGGTTATACCATCGAGGCAGAGGAACCGGCAAAAGCCGCAGCACTTCCCACACAGGAGGAAGCCGCACAGCCGCAACAGACCACAGCCACCCCGGAAAGGAGGGAACCCGTGAACGAAGTATTTTCCATTTTTCTTGATAACCGCGCCGAGGCGCAGACCGGCGGGCCGCATGGGTACTGGCTTTCCTTGCCGACTACCGCCGAACAGGTGCAGGAAGCCCTAAAGGAAATCCATATCACCGCCGACAACCAGCAGGACTTGTTCATTGGCGGCTTTTCTGCCCCGGAGGGAAAACCGCTGGAACTGCCGGAGGATTTAATCAGAGCCGCCAGCGTGGACGAACTGAACTTCCTTGCTGCCCAGCTTCAAAAGCTGGACGCCGTGGAGCTTGCGGAGCTGAACGCCGCCATGCAGTCCCCGGCAAAAATGCAGACCATCGGGCAGCTTTTGGACTACGCCGAAAACACCGATTGTTTTGTCTTAATCAACGCCAAGGACAACCGCAGTCTGGGGGAATATTATCTGAATGATTCCGGGCTGTTTGTCGTTCCCGACCCGTGGAAACCGGCCATTGACACCGACCGGCTGGGGAGCTTTATCGCCAACGAGGAACAGGGAACCTTTACCGATTACGGCTATATCCTGCGAACCAGCGACGAATGGCAGCGCGTCCATGAGGGACAGCCGGTGCCGGAACCATACCGGGTGATGGCCTATCCCGCGCCGGAAATTCTGCGGGAGGAAAGCAAGGTGCAGCCGGAGGCGGCAGCTCCCGCAAAGGCCCCGCAGCCTGTCACCCCCATTCTCTTAAACGGCCAGAACAGCGCCGAGCGCATGAAAGAGATCACCGACCGGCTGGAAACCGGCATACAGGAGCTTTTCGAGAGTGAACGCTACAAAGCCTATCTCACCACCATGTCCAAGTTCCACAGTTACAGCTTCAACAACACCCTCCTGATCGCCATGCAGGGCGGACAGCTTGTGGCGGGCTACAACAAGTGGCGGGACGATTTTCACCGCAATGTAAAGAAAGGCGAAAAGGCCATCAAGATACTGGCCCCGGCCCCGTTCAAGGCGAAAAAGGAAGTGCAAAAGCTGGACGCACAGGGCAGGCCGGTGATGGGTAAGGACGGAAAGCCTGTTACCGAAGTACAGGAAATACAGGTTCCGGCCTTTAAGATCGTTTCCGTCTTTGATGTGAGCCAGACCGAGGGGGAACCGCTGCCCTCTATCGGCGTGGAAGAACTGACCGGCAGCGTGGAACGCTACGGGGAATTTTTCAAGGCGCTGGAACAGACCTCCCCGGTTCCCATTGGTTTTGAGGACATTCCGGGCGGTTCCCACGGCTACTACCACCTGACGGAAAAGCGGATCGCCATTCAGGAGGGCATGAGCGAATTACAGACCCTAAAGACGGCCATCCATGAGATCGCCCATTCCAAGCTCCACGCCATCGACCCGGAAGCCCCGGCCATAGAGCAGGCCGACCGCCCCGACAGCCGCACCCGCGAGGTGCAGGCCGAAAGCGTGGCCTATGCCGTCTGCCAGCACTACGGGCTGGACACCTCCGACTATTCCTTTGGCTATGTGGCCGGTTGGAGTTCCGGCAAGGACTTGAAAGAGCTGAAAGCCTCCCTTGAAACCATCCGGGCCACCGCCCATGAGCTGATTACCACCATCGACGGCCACCTTGCCGAGCTTCAGCAACAGCGGCAGGCGCAGCAGGCCGTGGAGCAAATTGTGGAGCCGACTGTGGAACAGGCCGCCGAGCAGCCAGACCCGGACAGCGTATTTTCCAAGCTGCCCCCGGAGCAACAGCAGGAAATGACCGACAGCGTAAAAGCCATGCTGCAAACCCTCATTGACGCGGATTTGAAATCCACCGGCGAAGTGTCGCAGGGAACCAAGGAGGCGGCGCAGGCGCAGGGCTTTACCATTGCCGGGGATGGAACGCTGGAACAGGCAGAAGCCCCGCAGGAGGCCGCCTACCGTCTGGAAAGCGGCGATTACCTGTATATCCAGACATCGGAAACCGGCTATGATTACACGCTGTACGGCCCCGACTACAAGGAACTGGACGGAGGCCAGCTTGACAATCCCGACCTGTCCCTTGCGGAAGCCGGAAAAGAAATCCTTGCCATCCATGAGCGACCGGCTGGGACGATGGAACCCCTGACCGGCGACGGGCTGGATGATTTTCTGGAAGCAACCGAACAGGCCAACGCCATTCCCCAGCCGCAGGCATGGAACGGGATCGACGGCCTTTTGAATGGAAAGCCGTTCATGCCGGAGGCGTCCCCGGCTGACCGGGCCGCCGCCCTGATCGAGCTGGCGGAGAAAAACGCCCCGCGTTTGGGCAGCGAGGAACGGCAGTTGATCGTGGCCTATGCCGAGGCCGTGGGCGATAACGACAAGGTGATCGGGCTTATCAACCGCCTGTGTGAACAGGGCTACGAGCTGCAAAAGGGCCAGATGGATTCCTTTGTGAAAAGCGAGATCGAAAGTGAGATTGCCGTTGCCAACGCCCAGCGGCAGATCGCGCAGAATCCGGCAGCGGAGCCGGTTGTCACGATCCTTTGGAGTGAAAGCCCCCATTTGAAAGACGGCCAGCAAATGCCGCTGCATGAAGCCGAGGCCGTTTTCAAGGAGCTGGACAGCGCCAGACGCCATGAACGGGAGCAGCCGGGCTATACGGGCCATTGGTACGACAAGACCAAGTTCCGCATTGACTTTACCATGCAGGGCCAGCCGGACAGCTACGAGGGGCGGCAGGACTTTGGCGACGGGGACGGTTCCCTGATCCAGCATATCCGGGGCTACCACGAATACTACGCACAGGATGAAAGCTGGAAAAACCATGTGCTGCACCATGAGGGGCCGGAGGCATGGGAGGCGGACAAGGCCCAGCGGGATATGCTGCTGCATGAGTTTGTCCCGTATATGGAGCTGCATTGCAATCTGGCCGCTATGGAGCAGGAGGCCCGGCGTCCCCTGCGATCCGGGGAAACCCTGACGCCGGAACAGACCGCTTATTTCAACGCGGTTTTGGACTATGTAAAGGAGTGCCGCCCGCTTCTCAATCAGGGACAGTACCACTTGCCGGAGCCGCCGCAGCTTGCCGACTTCGACCAGAGCTTGCAGGACTACAAAAAACAGATCGAGGCAGAGCTGGAACAGGAGGCCGCCGCTGCCGGGCTGACGGTGGAGGAATATGTTGCCTCTGACTATGAGGCCCCGGCGCAGCCCAACTTTTCCATCTACCAAGTGCCGCCCGGCCCGGAGGGGCGCGACTTCCGCTACCGTTCCTATGAGGACTTGCAGGCAGATGGGCTTTCGGTGGACAGGAAGAATTACCAGCTTGTCTACACCGCGCCGCTGGACAAGGACACCACACTGGACGAGATTTACCGCCGCTTCAACATAGAACATCCCGCCGATTACAAGGGACATTCCCTCTCAATGGGGGATATTGTGGTGTTCCGGCAGGATGGGAAACAGACCGCCTACTATGTGGACGAGGGGGCCGACTACCGGCAGGTGCCGGAGTTCTTCGCCCAGCCGGAAAAGCAGCTCACGCCGGACGAGTGCATGACCGGCGAACAAATCCAGACGCCGAGGGGCCGTTTCTATCTGACCGACAGGAGCCGGGAACAGATGGAGGCCGCCGGGTATGGATTCCACCACCAGTCGGAGGACGGCAGGTATCTTATTATGGCAAACGGCACAAGGGCCTTTGCCATCCCCGCCCAGCCAGAAAGCCATATCAAGACGGCGGAAATGTCCACCGAGCAGAACTACAACATGATCGACGGCATGATGAACAATGCCCCGTCTATGGAGGAACTGGAAGCAAGGGCAAAAGCCGGGGAACAGATTTCCCTTTTGGATGTGGCCGAGGCAGCCAAGGCGGAGGCCAAAAAGCCCAAGCAGACCCGAAAGACGACGCAGAAACAAAAGAAACCGTCCATCCGGGCGCAGCTTGCCGCCGCCAAGGAGGAACAGAAAAAGAAGCCCCCGGCGCGGGAAAAATCAAAAGAAATGGAGGTATGAGGAATGTATTTCACCGTGGAAGAAGAAAACCTGATCTGTCTGTACCACAACGCCGACCGCCGCAGGACGGCGGCAAATCTCCGGGCAGCTTTGCCGGACATGGACAAGGAAATGGCGGCGCTGGCCTGCCAGACCGCCGATAAGCTGGACGCCATGAGTGACGCCGACTTTGCGGCGCAGCGGTTCCACTTCACAGACGAATAAGCAAAACGCCGGGCGCGGGGGCTGTCAAAGCCTCTGCGTCCGGCATTTCTTTTTTTGCAACAAAGCATAATCAAAACCAGCTTGCCTTTTCATTTCTAAACTGGGGCGTATCACTATGCTCATAGGGATTATAATGATTCAGATTGCACCCAAATTCTTTTAATGACTTAATTTTGTTCTCGTCTGTCCACTCAATCAAAGAGATTCCGTCAAATTCTTCTATGCTCCCATTGTCCATTTCGTTTTTGAAATACCACTCAACGATTGTCTGATTTTCCTTGTGGAAGAATTGTTTAATTTCCCAAGCAACGACTTTGCCACGGGTATTCCATTCCTGAAACCAGTGCTTCACAGTTTTTCGATTGCAATATTGGGGACTCCAACTTTCTGTATATAGAACATCCTCTGTAAAAATTTCATCTATTCCAAAATCCTGTTGCTCCAACCACATATCAAACCAACGCCGGATAATCTTTTCTCTTTCATTCATGGATAATCACCCCGATCTCGTTTATTTACTCAAATTATAGCACTGCACAAAATCAGTGTCCATGCCAAAATTCAGCCGGGACAAAGAACTGAAAAGTTATCTTTGTCCCGGCGCTTCTTTTTTGTCCATTTTCCCGCATTTAGAACCCTGTTTTGAGGGGAACAGGATAACTTTATCCACCTGCCTGCCGACCATGCGGAAAAA
>ENA-ORNP01003765-ORNP01003765.1-human-gut-metagenome-genome-assembly--contig:-NODE-3765-length-10246-cov-3.141792_pt1 | contig 10246 bp, 10 predicted proteins | sample MGYA00242119_ERZ509030 | MGnify/ENA primary metagenome ERZ509030 (study PRJEB26280, sample SAMEA2338708) | human gut metagenome | biome: human gut; feature: human-associated habitat; material: faeces...
TGCGTGTCTACCTGTACTCAGGCAGGAAGGTGCTTTTCGTAGGCGGCGATGGTTTCACGGATCAGCTCTGCGGCGGTGAGCGTCTCGCGGCCGCGCAGATAGGTCTCAAGCGATCCACGCGCTGGAGCCAGCCACGTTTCATGTACGTTCTCAAGCCCGCCGCGGATTGAGACGGCAGTCAGCAGCTGCGCAGCTGTACAGTCCGCGTCATATCCGCAGAGGCACATGATCTCCAAAGTCCGTTCGAAATCGTCTTCGCCGAACCAGATTGCGACAACTTCAGCGGCGGCGTTCGGATATGCGTGGACCCATGTATATTCTGCAAGCAGCTCCGTACACTGCGCCCAGGCCTCTTGCCACGACGCAGACCGCTCGCAGAACAAGATAGACATCCGCAGGATATGCGCATATTCCGAATCGGCTGGGATCATCTCCAGTGTGTCGAGCAGGATCTGGCGCATATCATGCCCGCTGTAGGCCATGGAGACCAGCAGTGCGCTGAACACTTCGCCCAGGATCCCATTGCACGTATGGGAGATACAGCCGTCGATCCAGGCGAGCCGCGCGGCCTCGCGGCAGTTGCATGGGGCAAGCATTCCGCAGATGGCCCCCCGCATCTGTGCACCGATCCATTCGCGGAAGTAATTGTCACGGAGGCCGCTCTCAGGTGGCAGAATTCCAGCGCGTAGAGCGACGCCTTCCGCTGTCATTGCCATGGGGATCTGGCGCAGCCATTCTTCGGCGATGGCTTGCGACGTAACGGCGGGGCCGTGTGCGGCATAGGCGGTAAGAAACGCGATCTCGTATGTGATGTCGTCGTTGAAAACAGACGGCTGCGTCAGGTAGCCTTTCACGGAGTGCGTGTGTCGGGCAATCTCTTCAGGGGCATACCCTTCATACTGTGATCCGGCAGTTCCTGCGGCGAGTTGCCCATACCAGCCATCTGCTGTTTTTTTGCGGTAGGCTTCCAGATCGGGCGGCGGGCAAAAAAACCATTTTGGAACTGCAGCGCAGTATTCCTCCCACGTGTGATAGCGGCGGTATTGATGCGAGGGATGGGTGGGATCCTCTGGCGCCTGCCGCAGCGCGGCATAGACCCTCGCGGTGATCACCGCAAGCTCGGCCCAGTTTTCAGCATGGAAGGCGGCAGCGCCCGCGTCAAGCAGGGCCTCTGCGTGCTCGACCTGATACCCCATGGAGCGCATGCTGGCCACAGCGCCATAGATCGAACTGGTGCTGTTTGCACCCGAAGAGGGAATAGCGATACAGCCCCACTGCCGCCGCAGCTCGCGGAGCATGGTCTCGTCGCAGTTTGCAAGTGTGCGCCAACTTCGGTCAGCCTCCTCTTTGGTGGGGACGTGCATGACACTGGTTTGAAACAGCTCTGCATTATAAGCGGCAGCGTTCATCGTACGTCCCCTTTTTCTTGTAAAAATAAATTGATCTCTTCAAGCGACGGCATCGCAGGCTGCGCGCCCGCGCGCGTGGTGGAGAATGCGCCGGCAGCATTTGCGAAGTGCAGCGCATCTTCTAGACTGCTGCCGCCGCTGATCCGCGCACAGAACGCGCCGCCGAATGTGTCACCAGCCGCGGTGGTGTCGATGGCGTCGACATGATAGGGGTGGATCAGCTGCTCGCCCTGTTCGTTTGCGGCATAGACGCCGTGACTGCCCAGCTTGATAACGGCATTTTTGACGCCGCGTGCCAGAAAGAACTGTGCTGCCGCACGTGCAGAAGCAGTATCACAGACGTGGATGCCTGTGAGCAGCTCCGCTTCGATGGAATTCGGCGCAATGTAGGTCAGCTTCGCATAGAGTTCCTCCGGAAGTCCCTCCGGAGGAACCGGGGCAGGATCCAGAAAGACCGGGATTCCGCGCTGCGCGGCATATGCGACGGTCCGCTCGACGCAGTCCATCGGAATCTCAAGCTGCAGCATGATCATCTTCAGCACCGGCAGGGCCTCCAGTGCGGCCAGGATCTCATCGCTGTCCACAGTGCCGTTGGCACCGGGGCAGACCACAATGCTGTTTTCCGCGGACGAATCCAGCGTGATCAGCGCGACGCCTGTCTGTTCCGTCCGGCTGATGCGGATATCCTCGGTATTGACGCCCATGCGCTCCAGCGAGGTTTTCATTTTGCGTCCGTTATGGTCATTGCCGACTTGGCCGATCATCTGCACAGATGCACCGGCCCGCGCGGCAGCACAGGCCTGATTGGCACCTTTGCCGCCGGGGGCAATGGTCAGCGCGCCGCCGAGGACCGTTTCCCCGGAGGATGGTCTGCGGGAAAGCTTGGTGGAATAGTCCATATTTAGACTTCCGACGACGGCAATCTGGATCTGCTTTGGGCTCACCACCGGGCGGGTCGTTTCCCTCTCGATGAAGGAATAGTCCAGATAAACGTGCTTGATCGCCGTGCTTTCACCGGAGATCTTGCCTTGCAGCATCTCCATGGCCTCCACGCCCATCTCATAGGACGGAAGACGCATGGTGGAGAGCTTCGGCGTACTCATCGATGCATAGCCGATGTCGTCACAGCCAATGATGGAAATGTCCTCCGGGATTCGTAGCCCCCAGCGCTTGATCGCGTCAATGGCACCGAGCGCGATCAGGTCGTTGGATGCAAACACTGCAGTTGGCTGCTGGTCGTTCAGCAGGTGCTCCATCGCGGCCTGTCCGGTCTCATAGGTAAAACTGGCGCTCTCCGTGACGCAGGGCGTGAGACCCGCCTGCTCCATGACCTGACGGTAGCCCGCAGCACGCAGTTCTGCGGAGCTGACATTCTGCGGGCCGGCGATGTGCGCGATTCGCTGATGTCCCATTGCAATGAAGCGGTTCGTGACTTCCTGCGCGAGTTTGAAATGATCTACGGAGATGAAGTCGCACTTTCCTTCGGCTTCCACACGGTCGCAGAGCACGAACGGCACGGTGGACTGCGTCAGCTTACGGATCTTCTCGCCGCCCATCTCGGAAGCGACGAGGATGATTCCAGCTACACGATGTTCAATCATACTGGCAATCACGGATTCCTGTGATTTCCGGTCATTGTCAGAGTTGCTGACGATCACGGTATAGCCGTACTTTTTGGCGGTATCCTCCACACCGCGTGTGAGCGACGGGAAATATGGGTTGGTGATGTCCGGAATGATCAGGGAAATGTAGTTGGTCCGGTTGCTGACCAAGCTCCGTGCGCTCAGGTTCGGGCGATAATCCAGTTCTTTGATCGCCTGCTGGACGCGGAGACGAAGCGCTTCCTTGACGGTATCCGGCTGATTGATTACACGGGATACGGTGGACTTGGAAACTCCGGCCCGCTCGGCTACATCTAAAATATTAACCACGATACTATCCTCTCTACTACGCGTATTATCGGAAACTTGCGATCGCCGAGATCATCATATCCCAGAATTTATCAAAATTCAAGGTTTCTCCGACCAAAACGTTCGGTTCCAGCAGAGGGGCACCTGAATTCATCCGAAAAACGTCGATGCAAGTCATACCATAGGTGAATTCGCCCTTCGTTTCAATGTCAACACGCCGCATATGCGCAGTAAAGACTTCCGGGTCAATGAGGTAGGCGACGCAGCAGGCGTCGTTGACCGGTGCCCCGTTGCGCCCCGTGCGGCTTTTGGACTGTGCACAGTAAAACTGCATAAAGTCATGGACAATTTTGCTGGTCTTACTGCCGTTTGCCTGGATGCGAGCCATCATTTCCGGTGTGGCCACGGCCTGATACGTCAAGTCGATGCCACACATGATCTTCGGCACGGAACTCTCAAAGACGATCTTTGCGGCTTCGGCGTCTGACCAGATGTTGAATTCCGCGGCGGGAGTAATATTGCCAAACCGTCCGCCGCCCATGATGACCAGCTGTTTGATTTTTGGAATGATGCGCGGTTCGCGCCGCATGGCCAGCGCAACGTTCGTCAATGGTCCCGCCGCGACGAGCGTGATGTCTCCTTCCGATTGCAGGAAGGTGTCGATCAGAAAATCGACGGCGTGCATGGTGAGCGGTTTGCGGTGCGGCTCAAACAGCTCGGCTCCCTCAAGGCCGGATGCGCCGTGCACCATCGGGGCGGACGAGCGGGCCGGCACATCCGGCGGCCACGGGGACATCGGAGCCGACAAGCTCAGTGACCATCAAGGCGTTCCGCGTCGTCATTTCAAGCGTCGCGTTTCCGGCAACGGTGGTGATGCCAAGCAATTCGATCTCCGGCGTACCCAACGCAAGCAGGATTGCCATGATATCGTCGTGACCGGGATCTCCGTCGTAGATCATTTTTTTGTAGAGCAGATTCTGGTTCGTAATTTTCATAATTGCTTCCTCCTGTCAACCCTGTACGGCACGAATCCGGTCACGCTTCTGGATGGTGTGGACCAAAAGCATCAGGATCGTGATCGCATAGGGGATCGCCTGGATAAACTGACTCGGGATGCCGAGATTCGGATAGGTTTCGATCAGAATAGACGCGGCGTTTGCCACACCGAAGATCAATGCGCCACGCAGTACACCGTAAGGACGCTCGTTCCCGAGACTGATAACAGCCAGGGCAATGAAGCCGTTGCCGGCAGTCATATCGCGGACAAACATACTGGTCGTTCCGGTGGAGAGAAACGCGCCGCCGATGCCGCAGAGCACGCCGCAGATCACAAAAGCGGAGTATTTGATCTTCAGGTTATTGATGCCGACGCTCTGCGCAGCCGCACCGTTTTCGCCGACGGCGATCACGTGCGCGCCGTAAGGCGTACGATAGAGCACGATGCTGCTGAGGATCACGACGAGCAGCGCGAGCCAGACAATCAGGCTGTGACCGCTCAGCAACGGGCCGATCGGGGTACGATCAATCAGCGGGATGGTCACAGTCGGGATCGTGACCACATTGCCGGGCTGGTAGGAGCCGGACGAACCGAAAAAGGTCTGCAGTAGAAAGACTGTGACTGCAGAGGCGAACGTGTTGATCGCAAAGCCGGTGACGATATGATGCGCCTTATACTTGAATGCGAGAAATGCCAGCAGCCAGCGCTGCCAGGCAAGTAGCCTCAACAACCTCTTTGTCTGCGTTTAATAGCAGAGTTTCCGCACCAGGATAAAGTGAGTCCAAAATAGTCTTTTCCCCACGTTTGGAACCAGCCTTGGAGGAAGTGTTGTTGATACCTGCAAGGAGTGCATTTGCCATGGTAACCAAATCAGTATCTGTTGTTCCCTTAAGGGCTCTAGCCATTCCCTTCATCGCAAATGCGGTGATAGTACCCAGAGAACTTGGAGCATTTTCATTAAAAACGTCTGCAGCCTTGTTCAGAGTCATGCCCAAATCGGTATGTTCACAGGTCTTTAGGAACTTTGCGGCGGCACTATACCCATCGTTCATGGAAATACCCAAGTCGCCATCACCGTTCTGCTGATCAAGTTCAACCAGATAATCCTTATTTTCTGCAATTTTTGCTGCGATTGCTTCAAAAACAGAAGTAAGTGTCGTAATATTCATAATCAAAAATCCCTCGTTTACTTGTTATGATTGGTGTAGAAGGGGGTATTAGCAGGATCGGCCATCAATTCCTTTAGCTGTTCATCCAACTTCATGATCGAAACGGACAGAGCAGCCATTTCCATGGAGGCAGCAAATTCGCCAATATGAGGCATATAAGCCTTGATTCCTTTTTCGTTCAGGATCTGGGAAATGCGGTTGTAAACGACAAATAGTTCTTCCAAAGGAGTGCCGCCCAGACCGTTAAGCATAACAGCAATTTCTTCGCCTGCTTCGATGGGTAAGTCGGGCAGAACCTTTTCCATAACAACATCGGCAACTTCATTTGCGGTCATCATCTTCCTTACTTCGATGCCCTTTTCGCCGTGAATACCCATGCCAATTTCAATCTCGTCTTCGTTTACGCTAAAGGTTGCCTTGCCAACTTCAGGAACGATGCAGGGGGTCAGAGCAACGCCCATGGTGCGGGTGTTGTCAACTGCCTTCTGAGCTACTGCGGTTACTTCTTCCAGGTTCATCATACGTTTGGCAGCAGCACCGGCAACCTTGTATGCAAATACCATACCGGCTACGCCTCTGCGCTTGTTCTTTTCTGCATTGGGAGCCGAAGCAACGTCATCGGTAACCAAAACTGAAGTGCACTTGATATCGTCAAAATCAACATCTTCAATGGCCTGGTTAAAGTTCATCTTGTCGCCACCGTAGTTGCCGTACAGGCAAAGAACACCGGCACCACGGTCACAGGCGCGGATCATATCGGCTATCCTGGAATAAGCAGGAGATGCAAAAACGTTGCCTACGCTGCAACCGTCCAGCATACCGTCGCCAACATATCTGCAAGAATTTCAATCCATGGAGCCCCTCAAACAGGAACTCGCTGAATATTTGGATTACGATGCATTCTGCGGTGCCCAGCGGCAGCTGGTGCGCTAGCCAACGGCAGCTGAGCGCCGCTAACGGCAGTCCAGTTTTAGGTAGTCATTAAGGGTTTGATCACCACGGTGTAGTGTTTGGTTGCACGCTTCAGGATTGCGTTGGCGGAGACTTCGTCATTAAGAATCATGGAGCTCCAGCTTGCCGGTTCCCGTTGTGAGCAGATAATGCTGCTCAGGCTAGTGTGTTTTGGGCTTTGCCCGTGTCAACACAATGGCACATACACTCGGAATGTCTATCCAGCAACACCAACAAAAACGCCAGCCAAAATTCTACACTTTGCCGAGAGCAAAAGTGAGCCGCTTTCCCGAAAAAACTCCGGAAAAGCGGCCCAAAATCGCGTGCGTAAAGGTTCAAGTCCACTGATTTTGCCTGACACGGCAGTTGGCATCTTTTTGTCACGCTTGAAAAAATGGGCGCAAAAAAGCCCGGAAGTCGTTGAAACTTCTAGGCTTTTCGCAGCGGCATCTTTTTTGGTGCAGCTTGATGGTGGACCTGAAGAGACTCGAACTCTCGACCTCTCGGATGCGAACCGAACGCTCTCCCGAATGGTTCAGATATATGCACCCAAAATTCTTGAAAAAATGTAGAGAAAACATAGTGTTATGTCCTTTTCATACAAGACACTTTTTCGGCTGCCCCGCAGCAAGAAAAAGTGTCTTTTGTATTACGGTCATAATTTTGAGGATGCAACGCAAACGCCGGGCACAGGTGCTATATCCCACCCATTGAATATCAACAACACATACTTTTTTATATTATATACAACATATAAAAATAATTTGTGATGTTAACTATTTGAATAACATTACTCTCTGGATATTGAAAGCGAAATTGTTTATGATAAATTTCTATTGACTAACAATGAGTTTCAGTGTAATAATAAATATGTATATCATTTTTCACGTTTCTACTATATGTATTTTGGCTGGAAAGGAAGCAGTGCTATGCTGTGTCAATTTACTGTAAAAAATTTTCAATGTATAAAAGATGAAGCAACACTCGATTTGCAGGCAACTGACATAAGCGAGCATCAAGATACTGTTCTAACAGATCCAGACGGAGATAGTTTTTTGCCTATGGCAGTAATCTATGGACCGAATGGCGGTGGAAAAACCACTGTTCTCAAAGCCCTATATGCGCTTTCGTACAAGATTATGAAGCCAATATGTGCAGTTTCGTGTGACAATAAGGATTGCATTAAGAGTAGCGAGCATATTTCCATAGAGCCGTTTGCTTTTTCCAAGGATACCATTAAGTCTCCTACCGAGTTTGAACTTTTTTTTAGAACAAAAACGTATGAGTACCAATACCAAGTTTCAATCCGAAAAGACAAAATTGTGGCAGAGTCTTTGTATAGAAAGGCTTTGATGGAAACAAGCCGTTATGCGTTAGTATTTGAGAGAACAGGAAGCAAAAATATCAAATTACATGGCTCTCTCAAAAATTATAATGTAACAGATATTTCCGATACGCTAACTTTGATTTCTTATTTCGGCATTACGCACCGCCGAAATGGCATCATAAAAGACATTGTGAATTGGTTTGACAGTGGTATTGATTTTATCAACTATGGAAATCCCAGAGAAGATGCGCAGATTGCTATTGTTGAGAAAGCGTCAGATAAGTCCCTCGTTTTAAAAATGTTAGCTGAAATGGACATTGATGTATCAGATTATCGAATTGAAAAAGAGGATGATCGGCTACGTCTATTTACAACGCATCGAGTAAATAACGAAAATTACGAACTTCCACTTGGTGCTGAATCCAACGGCACAATTAAAGTGTTCGGATTGCTTCCGTATATTGCTAACAGTATTGCTACAGGTACGACATTAGTTGTCGATGAATTGGATGCTAAACTGCACCCATTGCTGCTTGAATATATTATCCATTTGTTTAATAATCCGCAAATTAATACTCGGAAGTCGCAGTTGATTTTTACGTCACATGATTTGACCACAATGAATAGTGAAAACTTTCGACGAGATGAAATATGGTTTATTGCTAAAGGAATCGATCAATCCGCTCATATGTATTCATTGGTCGAAATCAAAGAAAGCAATGAAATAACATTCAACAAACACTATATGGAAGGTCGGTATGGTGCGGATCCATATCTCAAGAGAATAATTGATTGGAGGAATATATAAGTGTCTCCGTCAAAAACTCAAAATCGAAAACGTCAAAGGAAAGTTGGCCATCTAAGCGCCATTGAGAAAAAATACTATATTTTCTGTGAAGGAAAACAAACTGAACCATTGTATTTTAAGGGGTTTGAAAATGCAATAAAGATTAATCCCATGTATAAGAATGCCGTACATGTTGAAGCACATGGGGTTGGCGCTGAAACGTTAAGGATAATATATACAGCAGAGGAGTTTGTTATCGATAACAAATTAGAAAACGCAGACATATGGTGTGTGTACGATAAGGATAGTTTTCCTGCTCACGATTTTAACGCTGTTCCTGCATATGCAAGTACACTAAATCAACGGCAATCTAAGGTTAGATACCATGTTGCATGGTCGAACCAGTGCATAGAATATTGGTTCATTTTACATTTTGATTGGTATACGTCGAATAATGATAGAAAAAAATATCGTGCATATCTACACAAAAAATTTGCTACTTTCGGATATCAAAGATACGAAAAAGATAATGCTCAACTATTTGATGTTTTAACAGAATATGGGGACCCGAAGCAAGCGATTCAACGTGCAAAGCAACGCCTTTCAGAATGTGCCGGGCGCACAGATTCCGATTCTGTTCCAGCAACAAAAGTGCACTTGTTAGTATCAGAACTTGCAAAATATCTTCCTGACGATTTAAAATCGAAGTATCTATAAGTTAAAGAGAAACAGAGTTGAAATGATCGTTTTTACTTCTTCAAGAATAAAATCTTTCGTCGAAAATGGACATTTATGTGAAAACGTGAATGTCCATTTTTTATTGCCAAAATTCCGCATATCGAGGTGATTTTCATGCAAACGCAAGTCAATTTCTCCTACTTTTATGGTGAAGAATCTGAGCAATTCAGCTACTTCCGGATTCCAAGATTGTTGGTGCGTAGCAAGAAGTTCAAGACACTCTCCACCGAAGCAAAGCTGCTTTATGGCTTGATGCTCGACCGCATGGGGTTATCTGCCAAACACGGCTGGTATGATGAACTGGGGCGCGTTTACATCTATTACACACTCGACGAGATTCAGACTGATCTCATGTGCGGACACAACAAGGCGGTTCGGCTGCTGGCCGAGCTGGACACTGGCAAGGACGGGTTCGGCTTGATCGAGCGCGTGAAGCAGGGGCAAGGCCGTCCGGCAAAAATTTACGTCAAGAAGTTCACCACGACCGAGGTTCCAGAGGTTCCTCCTTCTGCGCCCATTTCAGACTTCCCGGATTCGGAAATCCAGACTTCCCAAAATCAAACTTCCAGACTTCCCATTTTCGGAAGTCAAGACTTCCCAAAAGAGGAAGTAAGTTATTTAGATAATAATTATCCTGATCTAAGCTATCCTGATCCATCTATCTATCCGGCAAAGCCGCAGAAAAGCGGATGGATGGAGCGATGGAGTTTGAAAGAGAGCGTCAAAAATCAAATCGAATATGACACGCTCTGCACGCAGTATGCTGCCGAGGACGTGGACGCGCTGGTGGAGCTGATCTCGGAAGTCCAGAGCAGCACCGCTGATGCTGTCCGGCTGGGAAAAGAGCAAATCCCCATCGAGATTATCAAGGAACGGTTCCGGCAGCTCACACAGATGCACGTCGCCTACGTTCTGGACAGCCTGCGGACAACCACAACACAAATCAATAACATCAAAG
>ENA-ORNP01003776-ORNP01003776.1-human-gut-metagenome-genome-assembly--contig:-NODE-3776-length-10216-cov-9.269068_pt1 | contig 10216 bp, 8 predicted proteins | sample MGYA00242119_ERZ509030 | MGnify/ENA primary metagenome ERZ509030 (study PRJEB26280, sample SAMEA2338708) | human gut metagenome | biome: human gut; feature: human-associated habitat; material: faeces...
TACAGCGCGCTGGAAATCAGCGAAGCGCTTGGGCGTGTCGTGGAAGTGCGGGATCGTCTCATGCAGGGTGTGTGCTGGATATTCAGCCAGCTGATGCTGGAAATTGCCAAAGGCAACAGCACTCTGGTAAAAATCCTCAGCCGACTGCACCTGCTGCAAACAGACAGTGTTCTCTACAAATTCATAGACACGCCAGCAGCTACCATCAGCAGCCTGATAATAGGGCTTTTTCTCTTTGGTAGGCACCACATGGAGCGTGGCACGCGCCGGGTCAGCCCCGCGCTGCTTGGCTTTTTCGCGCAGAAAATCCGTCACACCGCAGATGTTTTCCATAAGACCTGCCGGGTCTTTGAATGTATCGGTATTGATTTTTTGCAGGATGTAGCGTTTTGCCCCCTGCTCTGACGTTACCGTGATGGCATACGTCTGGTTAATATGACCCTCTCCGTAGGGAATCGGTTCTGACACTGGGCCATCCCATTGCCACGCGGTCAAAATTTCTTTCATCACATACATCCTCACTGATAGACTGCCAGCAGCCGTAGAGTTGGTTCTGTGCGAGAAGCTGTAATCTTTATGGTAAGCGTCAGCACTTCCACAGGGGCGAAGCGGCAGATACGTTTATGTCCAACTACCGTAAATTCAGAAACCTTGATTCCATCTGCCCAAATCTCGCCGCTTTCAATTCGCTGCCCTGTCGGAAGATGCTCGCCCAGCACAACACAGGAAACTTTCTGCGGCTTCGGAAATTTCAAAGTGATCGTATCGAATTCTTGTCCATAGGCAGCCTGCCAATAGGTATTTGCCATACCGTCCACAGCCTGTGTGATGGGATGCTGCGCAATCGCAGAATCAGCTGTGATTGCCGCCTTTTCTGTTACGTTGCTGGCAAAAATCTGCTGGATTTTAGTACCCAGCTCTGTAAGGCTGGCGCAGTCCGGTGCGGCAATACGGCCATGCGTATCGGGTGGAATGTTCAGCAGCAGACTTGCATTCGCACCAACGGCATCCAGATAGATGTCCAGCAATTCGTCTGCCGTGCGTACGTCAGTGTCCTCCTCCGGATGGTAAAACCAACCTGTTCGGATGGAGGTATCCACCTCGGACGGATACCAGACAAGTTCTCTTGCATTGCGGATGACCGCTCTGCTGCCGATGTCCTCGTCCTGAGAGTCGATTTTGCGGGAAAATTCTCCGTCATCTGCCTGCTGCGATTTCGATGCCGTGCGTTCTGCATCCCGCAGCTCTGCGGGAACCACGCTCCACTCTGCTTTCCGGCAATGCCCGGCCTCGTTGCCGCACCAGCGCACATCGGGACCGCAGACATTCAAAACCGCATTCGGCTGCAATTTGCGCAGTACTGCATAGTAGCGTTCCCAATCGTAAATTTGCTTTTTGCCGTTTTTGCCCTCACCACAGGCACCGTCAAACCAGAAGCAGAAAATATCTCCGTAGTTTGTTGCAAGCTCAGTCAGCTGGGAAACGAAATAATCATCATACGGTTTCCCCTGCCCATAGCGTGCATCGTGGCGATCCCACGGGGAGAGATAGACACCAAACTTGATACCGCCACGCCGGCAGGCATCCGATACCTCGCGCACAACATCGCCCTGTCCGTTCTTCCATGGGCTGTTCTTGACGCTGTGCTCGGTGTAGGCGCTCGGCCACAGGCAGAAGCCGTCATGGTGCTTGCAGGTCAGAATCAGCGCCTTCATGCCGGCACTTTTGACTGCGGCGACCCATTGGTCGGCATCCAGCGCATCGGGGTTGAACAGCGCCGGGTCTTCGGTGCCGTCGCCCCACTCGCGGTTCGTGAAGGTATTCATGCCGAAATGGGTAAAGGCGTAAAATTCAAGCTGCTGCCATGCCAGCTGGCGCGGGCTGGGCGTGATAGAGGCCGCATAGCGGATCTGTTCTTCGGGTGTTCTCATTCTATTACCCCTCAATGCTGTACCACTTGATCTCATTGGTATCCAGATGCAGATCGAAGCAGCTGCCGTCGCCGGTGTAAACGGTCGTGTCCTGCGGTTCGTAGGTGTTGTTGACCACGCAGTACTTGCCGTTCTTAACGTAGGCATGGACTTCCACATTGTAGTTCGTGCTGAACCACTTGTGCAGGTCGGCTTCATCGTGGGCAGCCCACAGGATGGCGCGGTACAGCACGCGGTTGTTCACAAAGCTGTACGGCAGACCGCTGATATACACACCGCGCCCCTTGCCGTACTCATGCGCAGCCATCTGGACTTCCTTGTCACGCTGAATCAGAATTTCGGTGCCTTCCAGCGCGAAGATGCTCTTTTTACCCTCGCCAAAGTCCACGTCGTGGTCGGGGCAGTCGGCCAGAATAAAGTGGTCGCGGTGTTCATCCCAGTTGTACTTGTCGTAATTCAGGGTGAAGCCTGTTTCCTTCTCCACGCCGAGCGGCGCGGACAGCTGCAAATAGCGCCCCTGATACTGGTGACCACCCGGTTCGCCGACACCGATCAGACCGCCGCCGCGGTGGACAAAGCCCTTGACGGCAGCGGAAATATCAGGATCCTCCCAGACCTTGCCGCCGGTGTGGGCGGTGTCGCCGTCGCCGACGTTGATAAGGACATTGATGCCGTCCAGCACCTTCGGGTCAGCCTTGATGTCGTCAAAGCTGATAAACTTCACATCAAACGGTGCGCCGGACAGGGCTTCAATCACACCCGCATAGCTGTAGTTCTGCTTCTGGTACAGCGCATGGTGAACCATGTGGCAGCCCCAGGCGCGCTGTTGCCCCCAGCTGTTCAGCACAGCCACGGTCTTGACGCAGTAGGGGGTCGTGCCCTTGATGTTCTCGTACAGTTCGCGGAACTCGTTGCAGACGCTCTCCACGTAGTCCACGAACTCCGGGAACTGCAAGGCCAGTTTCAGATAGCCGCCATAGCCGATGCGGTCGATGGGCTTGCGCAGGATAGCGCGGCGGGCTGTAACCCAGTTCTCCTTGGCTTCCCGCACCGGGTCGCCGCCCTCGTGGAAGGTGTCGGGGAAGAAGTACGGCAGGAAACGGCCCTCGGTGTACTTCACGCCCTCAATGTCAGAGATCAGGCGCAGGGTGGAGCCGTTGCCCACGCTGCCCACTACGGCATCCAGTCCGATGGTCTTGAACTCCGGCATGAAAGGTTCGGTGCCGATCCAGTGATCGCCGAGGAACATCATGGCTTCGCACCCGCACGCGTGGGTGATGTCCACCATCTCCTTGGCAAGCTTTGCCACCTCGCGGCGCTGGAAGGCCTGAAAATCCCGGAATTCCTTGCTGGGCACCCGGTACTGGTTGTTATAGTAGCCCTGATCGATGATGTACTCCGGGCGGAACTTGTAGCCCACCTCCTGCTCAAACTGATTCAGGATGTAGGGGCTGACCGAGGCCGAGTAGCCGTACCAGTCCACGAATTTCTCCCGCTTCAGCTCGTCGAAGATCAGGGTGAACTGGTGGAAGAAGGTGGTGTAGCGGATGACGTTAACATAGGGGTGCTCTGCAATGAACTTGCGCAGGCGCTCCATGGAATACTTGTGGGTCTTGGGCTGACGCACGTCAAAGGTGATCTGGTGCTCAAAATTCGTCCAGCCGTTGGTGGTAGCGTTGTACATATGCACCGGGTCCCAGATGAGGTAAGCCAGAAAACTGACGGTATACTCATGGAACGGTACGGCCTGTACGGTCACACTGCCGTCGGCGTAGCTCCACTGCTCCGGCGGCACGGGCTGACCGGTGGTTCGATCCATGACCTCCCACCAGCGGGTGATGTCGTCGTTGGTGTTCACCTGCATCAGCTCCGGGCTGATGCCCTTCATCAGCGGGATGGTCACGGTGTCGCCGGGGGCGGTGTAAAAGCCGGTCATGATGTAGCACTGCTGTACCTCGTCCGGGTTTGCCTTTGCCCATGCGTTATCCTTGCGGGTGGTATAGTAGGTGGAGTAGATCTTGGCGTCCGCATCCTTGAGCTGCTGCGGGAAGTCGGTGCCGTCGCAGTCGCGGATGGCATCAGCACCCCACTTTTTCAGAATTTCCAGCGTTTCGGGCACCACGTCCAAGTCGGTGGGGATGGTCACGCGCCCGGACTTTCTTGTTTCATCCATAGGGATTCTCCTTTACCTCTCTCTTATCCTCAATCCTGATAGGTCGCATTGTAGATGGCCAGCACTGCCAGCAGCAGCGCTACGCCCACCAGCATGATGCCAAGCCCTGCCAGCTGCCCGGTCATTTTCCAGCCGGACACCACCAGCACCAGTGCCAGCACGAACAGCACCAGCATCAGTACCATGCGCAGGGCGGGATGGTTTTTCCAGTATGCTTTCATCGTTTGTCACCTTAACCTTTCAGACCGCCCACGGTCATGCCCTGCGTCAGCTGCCGCTGCACGCAGATGTACAAAATCAGGGTGGGCAGCATCACCAGCACAAGGCCTGCGTACATGGTACCGTACTGGGCGGCGCTCTGCTGCGCCTGCATCAGGTTCAAAAGACCTACCGGCAGGGTGCGGGGTGCCTTGGTGGAGCTCATCAGGGTCATGGAGATGATATACTCGTTCCAGAAGGACAGGAAGTTGAACAGGATAATGGTGATGATGGAGGGCTTTGCCATGGGGAAGATGATGCGGGTCATGGTGGAAAAATAGCTTGCACCGTCGATGTAGGCGGCCTCCTCAAAATCGTGGGGCAGGGTGGCAAAGTAGCCCGACAGCAGGTAGATGGTAAAGGGCAGCGCGGTGGCGGCGTATACCACCGCCAGCACCACCAGATTGTTCAGCAGAAAGCCGCTGCCGAAATGGCTTTTCAGCCACACATCGCCGTCCCTCAGCATCAGAAAGATGGGCACCACGATGTAGTTCACGTTGATGAACAGACCCGCCATGAACAGGGTGTTCAGCACCTTGCACCCCTTGAAGTGGAAGCGGGACAGGCAGTAGGCGGCGGGCAGGGCAACGACCAGCAGCAGCGCCAGCGCCAGCGCGGTGACGATGACCGAGTTGAGCATATATTCGCCCATTTTCGCGCCGTTCCATGCGTTGACAAAGTTCTGCCAGTAGAACCCGGCGGGCAGTGCCCACGGGTTGCCGTAGAACTCTGCATTCTGCTTGATGGAGGCCATAAACACCCATGCCACCGGCACGATGATGGTAACGGCCAGCAGAACCAGCACAAAATAGATGAAAAACTTGTACAGACCTTCCGCAGAGCGGGAAGATTTTTCGGTGGTATTCTGCATCTTCTTCCCTCCTTAAAATTCCAGCGTATCGCGGTTGGTGACCTTGTTGACACAGGCGGACAGGGCAAACGAGAACAGGAAGATGACCACGCCGATGGCCATACTGTAACCATACAGGCCAGCGTCTTTCTGGCTGTACATATAGCTCAGCGCCACATCCGATGCGCCGTTGGGCCCGCCGCTGGTCATGGCCTTGACGAAGAGGAAGGCCATGTTGATGGTGGAGATGATAAAGAAGGTGAGGGTGGTGCGGATATTCGTCCAGATGAGGGGGATGGTGATCTGGAAGAACTGGGTCAGCCGCCCGGCACCGTCCAGATTGGCGCTCTCGTACAGGCTGATGGGCACGGCAGACATGGAGGCCATGTACATGACCATGTAGTAGCCGATGGCCTGCCACACCATGGCAATGATGATGGAGGGGATGACCAGTTTTTCGCCCTTCCACAGGATGGGGTCGCTCATGTTGCGGAACAGGCCGATGATGCTGTTCAGCATGCCGTTTTCCGGCTTATAGATGGCAGAGAAGATGCCGGAGATGACGACCACCGACAGGATGTTGGGGATGTAGAAGATGATGCGGAAAAAGTTCTGGCCTTTGATCTTCTCCCGGGTGAGGATGGCGGCAAATACCAGTGCAAAGGCGAAGGTGATCAGGGTGACCGTTACCACCAGCAGGATCATATTCTGCATGGAGCGGATGAACTGGGCGTCCTGCAGCAGATGCTGGAAGTTTTTAAGCCCCACAAAGGTCTCGTTGGGAGAATAGGCACCCCGCTCATACAAACTCATGCGGAACACGTTGAGGGTGGGCAGGATCATAAAGAGGAAAAACAGGATGGTAGCCGGTGCCACACAGAGGAATACGAACCGTTTGCGGCTTTTATCCGTTCTCATAGGGGATTGACCGCTCCTTTCTTGATGGTACTGTACAGCCCAAAAAAGCGGAGGCGGTAAAAACCGCCCCCGCTGGGCAGGGCTTAATTACTCGATGATGTTGGCGCGCATCTGGTCGCTGGCGGACTTGATGCCATCGATCCACTGCTGCTCGGTCATGCTGCCGGAGACCAGCGAGTTGACGGGATCGAAGAACACGGTGCGGACTTCCACGCCGGGGATGGCACTGAAGGCTGCAAAGTTGCCCATGGCGGCCTTTGCGCCGTTGTCGTAGATGGAGTAGAACATCTTGTTGTCGCCTTCCAGACTGTCGGCGATGCCCAGCACAGGCTGGATCGCGCCGCTCTCGGCAAACAGCTTGCAGGCTTCGTCGCTGTACAGGTAAGCCACGAACTGCTTGGCGGCATCCTGATGCTCGGCACCGGCGGGGATCCATGCCTGCTCGAACCAGGTGTAGCTGTAGCTGTCGCCGCCGGCCTTGACAGCGGGCAGAGCGGTCATGCCCCACTCAAAGCCGTCTGCACGGGGTGCTTCGGCCATCTCGCCCACGATCCAGGTGCCGTTGGGCATAAACAGGGCCTTGTTGTCCAGCACCAGCTGCTGGTTCTGGGTAAAGTCCTGATCGTTGGCCTGTGCGGGGGTGATGGGGTTGGTGTAGGAAGCCAGCTTTGCCACGATATCAAAGCAGGTCTTTGCTTCGGGGGTGTCCCAGATGCCTTCTTCGTAGTGGGTAGCCTTGTTGAAGAACTCCGGGCCGCCGGCAGCGTACATCAGTGCGTAGAAGAATGCGTCGAAGTAGCCGGTGGTGGGGTAGGTGAACAGGTAGGTGCCCTCGGCAGCAGCTTTATCACCCAATGCCCACATCTCGTCCCAGGTCTTGGGCACGTCCCAGCCCTTTTCCTTCAGGAAACCGGCGTTGTAGAACAGGCCGCAGGGGCTGTAGAACATGGGAGCCAGATAGGTTTTGCCGTCGCCGTAGGGGTTGGTCAGAGAGGTGTCGGTGAAGCCGCCTGCGATCTTCTCGCTGACCTTCTTGCTCTCACCGGGCACGGTCATGCTCAGCACATCGGTGATGTCCGCGATCAGGTTGCCCTTGATGAACTGCTCGGTCAAAGCAGCTTCACGGCCGGTAGCCAGATGGACCACGTCGGGGTAGTCGCCGCCCTGCATGGAGGGGCCGATGACGTCCTCCAGCTTCTTGTCGGTGGTCAGGTCCACCTTGATGCCGGTCTGGGCGGTAAAGGCCTCGGTGACCTTTTTCCACATCTCAGCGCCATAGCCGGTCTCGATGGCAGCAACCTTGATGGTGACGTCCGCAGCCACTGCGGAAGAAGCAACGGCAGAAGATGCCGTGCTGGACGCGGTGGAGCTGGCAGCACCACCACAGGCAGCCAGGCTCAGTGCAGCGGCACCCACGCCAGCCGCTTTCAGAAAATTGCGACGAGAAATGCGTTTCATAGTGTATCCTCCATCATAAAATTCCGTTCAAAACACAGCCGGGGCAAACAGGCTTCGTCCGAAGGGGCTGTGGTTTTTTCTGCTTCCAATATAGAGGTTTTCACGGTTTGCAACAAGGTCTTTGTTGTTTCGTTTTTTAGAAATATTGCTTTTCGGAAATTTCTTTCAGCAAAAGCAATAAAATTTGTACTGTGGTTTTGGTACATTCTCCCAGCTTGTAACCAGTTTGACATATTTTTTGCACTCTATCGAAGGCAAAAGTATTGATCCCATCCAAAAATCAGGGCTTGCATTTTTTCTTCATTGCCTCTATAATAAGAAAAAACGCACGAAACAGCGCATCGTTTTTAGGCTTGTATTTTTAGCATCTTGCTTTTATTTTTATAGTTTTTGCGTTTTGCCTCAAAAGGAGCCATTTATGAGTACCGAGCGATTTGATATCCGCCATGCTCCCGCTCCACGGGAATCCTTCCGGCTGCTGTACATCAGCAAAAGCAAATTTGGCGGCGATTGGAACAGCACTGCCCACACCCATTCCTGCACAGAGCTGTTCTACTGTCTGAGCGGAGAAGGTCAGTTTTATTTAAGCGGTCAGCTTTATCCGGTCAAACCGGATGATATGATTATCGTCAATCCGCAGGTAGAGCATACTGAGTTGAGCCTGAATGCTTCACCGCTGGAATACATTGTATTGGGCGTTGCTGGCATCGAGATCTTATTTGGAAAATCAGATTCTTCCTACGCCATATTCAACTGCCGGGAAAATCGGGAGCGGATGGTGACGCTGCTCCATATGCTGCTGGCCGAAGCAGACCGCAGTCTGGACGGCTGCGAAACGGTCTGTCAGGATCTGCTGGAAGTGCTGCTCATCTGGCTGGTGCGGTGTACCACGCTTTCTTTGCAGGTAGAGGAAACGCCCCGCTCCGACAGCCGGGAGTGTGTGGAGATCAAGCGGTATCTGGACAGCAACTACCGCGAAGATATCTCGCTGGATATCCTTGCTGAAATCGCCCACATCAACAAATACTATCTGGCCCATACCTTCCAAAAAGAGTATGGCATCTCTCCCATCACCTATCTGAACCGCCGCCGCATTGAGGAAAGCAAATATATGCTGGGTAACACCGGTTACAGTCTGGCGCAGATCAGCGAGTTGATGGGCTTTTCCTCTCCCAGCTATTTTTCCCAATGCTTCCGCAAGGCGGAAGGCTTGACCCCCAATGAATACCGCCGTCAGGTGCGGCAGGGACAACGCCCTGCCCCGTCAAAACGGCATGAAGTATAACGAAAACGAGGAATTTATGATGAAATCCGTTACCCTTTCTCTGCTCCAGTCTGCTGCAAATGCCTTTGATTTTGGCGGGCCTGTGCTCTGCGATGCTCACCACTATGGTGAGGGGCATATCAACGACACCTTTGTGGTCTGGCGGGAAGATCATTCCAAACGCTTTATTTTGCAGCGCATCAACACAGATACCTTTACTAACCCGGTGGGCCTGATGGAGAATGTCTGCGGCGTGACCCGGCATCTGCGGGCGAAAATTCTTGCCGAGGGCGGCGACCCAGCACGGGAAACGCTGAATGTCATCCCAACTTTGTCGGGGTCGACTTGCTATCTGGATGCAGACGGCGGCGCATGGCGTGCCTACGACTTTGTAGAAGATACCATCTGTTTGCAGCAGGTCGGCAGCGAAGCCGACTTCCGCACCGTGGCCGAGACACTGGGCAAATTCCAGAACCAGCTGGAGGATTACCCGGCCTCCACCCTCCACGAAACCATCGCCCGCTTCCACGACACGCCCAACCGCTATGCCAATTTTGAAAAAGCCCTCGCCGCCGATGCACTGGGCCGGGCAAAAAATATCACGTCGGAAATCGAATTTATCCATGCGAGGGAGCAGGACTGCCATGTCCTGCTGGATCAGCTGGCAGCTGGCGAAATTCCTCTGCGCGTCACCCACAATGACACCAAGATCAACAATGTCCTCATCGATGCCGCTACCGGAAAAGGCATCTGTGTCATTGACCTCGACACCGTGATGCCGGGACTTTCGGCCTACGACTTCGGCGATTCCATCCGCACCGGTGCCAACGACTGCGCTGAGGACGAACCTGACCAGAGCAAAGTCCATTTTGACCTGCATCTGTACGAAGTGTTCGCCAAAGGGTATCTCTCCACTGCCGGGGCATCCATGAGCATGGCAGAAAAAAAGAGCCTTGCATGGGGTGCAAGGCTCATGACGCTGGAATGCGGCATCCGTTTTCTGACTGACTATCTGGAGGGCGACCATTATTTCCATATTGCTCGCCCGGATCACAACCTCGACCGCGCCCGCACCCAGTTCACACTGGTGCGGCAGATGGAAGAGGTTTTCGATCAGATGCTGGAAATCGTCTGCCCGGACAATCACTGATTTCGCAATCTCCTCCATTCGGATACAGCAAGAAGCATGGACGCTCTCCTTTTCGGGGGCGTCCATGCTTCTTTTTACAGCTTATGCCCGATAATGTGCAGTGTGATGTGATTCTGGAGATCATTCACAAGCACAAGGACTACCTTTCTTCTCTGGAGACCGCACTCGCAGATGTTAAAGACCAGACAGCATAACATCAGGCACATGGTATGCT
>ENA-ORNP01003778-ORNP01003778.1-human-gut-metagenome-genome-assembly--contig:-NODE-3778-length-10211-cov-3.732670_pt1 | contig 10211 bp, 7 predicted proteins | sample MGYA00242119_ERZ509030 | MGnify/ENA primary metagenome ERZ509030 (study PRJEB26280, sample SAMEA2338708) | human gut metagenome | biome: human gut; feature: human-associated habitat; material: faeces...
TTCCCGGTCGTGACGTTGCCCCAGAGGTTCGGGTGATGGACGTAGAGCCAGTCGGCGACCGATGCCCACTCTTCCCAATCCTCGTAAAATACCCCGTCCATATAAGTCGTAGGATGTGCCGTGGCCCATTCGAGGGTCATCACGTCGTAAGGCGATTCGGTTCCGGAGGTTCGGGGATTGCTTTCAGCATACTCGAACCCCGGAGCATAGACGGTCGGAGCCTGCGTGTAGGCGTCCGTGGCCAGCGCTGGATACGGAAACGGATCTTTGCGGCCCCACTGGTAATAGAGTCCTTTGGCAGCGGCCTGCGTGCAGTCCGTAGCCAGGGCCCCGAGGTTGCGATCCATAAAGACGGCTCCCGAAGCGTAGGTCTGGGCCGTGGCCTCGATCTCGTAATCCACCGACCAGATATGCCACGACCATATGCATACCCCGCGGCTGTCGAGAAGACCGATCACGGCATTACCGCAGGTCATGCCGGTTCGGAAGACGATACGTCCGTCGCCGGTCAGCTCCGCGCTTTCGACGATCGCGCCTCGGATCGTGCCCGTTTCCCAGAGGACTTTCGCCTCGGCTCCCGCAAGTCTCTTCGGGACGATATTCGTCGTTGCACGGCCGTTGCCCATCGTCGTAGCGTCGAACGAATAGGAGGTATTCAATTCCGGCGCGATATAGCAGTTGGCCGTGCCCCCGTCGTCGAGCGGCCGGGTATTGACCGTGAATTTCGGGAAGATCGCGGCTTCGGGCGAGGTCGGAATGTAGGCATACGAAGCCGAGGTCGAAAGCCGTGTCTTGTAGTCGGCTGCCGAATACCATCCCTCGAAGCGGTATCCGGCTTCGGGTACGGCTGTCAGCGTGCATCCCTTTTCATGGCACAAGACGACCCGGTCGTGCGTCAGGGAAGAAGTTTCAGCGTCATACAACGCTCCGGCGACGGTTACCGTACCGTTTCCGTTTTCAGCCGTCGCGGAGTGAATATATACGTCGAGACGGTTGGCGAAGCGGTGTCCGATGTCGAACGACTGTGCAAATCCCGCATCATCCTCGACCGTGACGGTATAGACCACCTGCGAATTGACCGTCGTATAGATTCCCGGAGCGTAGTTCACGCCGAAGACATTGGGGCCGGGCTGTTCCGGAAGCGTAAGGTCGCGGCCTTCGCCTACGGGAGAGCCGTTCAGACAGAATGCTCCGGCGTTGCCCTGCGCGACACCGATACGTCCCCGAAGCGTCAGGGGTGCGGGACTCCCGTCGATCTCCACAGCGAGCATCTGAAACGGATTGTAGGTGCAATATCCGCCGACCGAGTTTTCTTCGTAGGTATCATGCACATTGACGGCATAGCTGCTAATGCGGGTATCGACCTCGCTGTCGCCCAGGATCAAGATGTTGAACCGGTAGTGTACGTTCGCCCGGACGTTGAAATCCGAAGTGTTGTTTCCTCCGAGATAAATATAATAAGCCAATACTTTCGACCCGCGCACGGCGCGGATCAGCAGATACGAGGCATTCGCGGGGGCATTCTCCGGGTTCTTCTGACGCTGGTCGGTAATGGCCGCCACCGTTCCCTGCATATTGGGTAGCAGATAGCAGTCGCCCGCGGCCTGCTGTCCGGAAAGTTCCACCTCCGGACAATCCGTATAGTCGTCGGGATCATCCGACGGTGCGGCCGCCATATCGAACACAGATACAGAACGCGGTACGGAAAGAAGCTGCACGGAACGCAGTTCGATGTCGGCAACGGCCGGAGCAACGGTAATGTTATAGGAGATTTTCGACACGCAGCGTTGTACTTCGACGGCAGGCAGCGTCAGCATCCCGTCTGCCGAGGGAATTATCGTTATATCGCCCTCATAGGCCATCGGCAATACATTGTACTCGTCGGCATACGACACGGTGAAATCTTCCGATGCCGGATTTTCACCCAAGTCGCGTCCCATGTTAACTGTAATACGTATCCTGTAGTCGCCCGGCAGGCATTCGAAACGCAGCGTCGCAGAGGTCTGGTAACGGTGCAGGACAACATTGCCGTTATCGTCGTAAAGGTAGAGGTTCAGGTCGCGGATGGCCGTTTCATCCACAGAGCGGGTTACGGAGGACATCCTTTCGGGCCGTACCGTCAGGCTGACAAAGACACCGCGGGGATTTGTACATTCTGTCCTGTCCTCGGCGATACAGCCCCACAGCAACAGGATGGCAGCGAGTATCAACAGATATTTTTTCATAGTCGGAAAAATCTGAAAAAGGGATTGAAAAAAGCTCCCGCCCGCGAGGGACGGGAGCTGCCAAAACAAGAGGGCTATGCCCCCAGTTCGACGTTCTGCGTGACAGGCGTCTCCCAGTCGGCGACGGTGACCGATACGGCGCACTCCTGACCTACAAGGCCCGTGATATTGGCCGCGACACGGTAGTAGCCGTTTCGGAGAATCTCGCCCGCGGCCTTACCCGTCAACTCGACCGAATAGGTCACCTCCGAGCGGTCGTCCGTAGTCGAGGTGCTGCCGTCCGAATCGTATGTGGCGTTAATTTCCAGCAGAACGCGGCTGCCCGCGGGCAAAGCTCCATTCTCGAAACAGTAGAACAGCGCATTGCATTTTCCCGAAGCAGAGGCGGGCGTCTGCGTGTGGCTGAAGGTCATGGCCCCGGGTGTCGGCGTTCCGGCCACGACGAGCGACTGTGAGGCGGCTTTGGAGAGTTTTACCGAGTTGATGGTAAGCGTTCCGGCATATTTGTCGGCGAACGACGGGGCGATGGTCGTCTGGAGGGCTACTTTAGCGACAGTGCGTTTGAGCGTGATGCCGACATTGGTCGTGGAGTTCACGGCCCCGACGGTCTGCGATTTCATGCCCGACATCACGAAGCCGCCCGAACGTTTGGCTGCGGTGGACACCTCGGCAAAGGTGCCGTTATAGTCGGCGGCCGACTTCTCCACAAGGGCCGTAAGGGCTGCGCGGGTCTTGGCCGACGAGGCGTCGTAGTTCGCTATGGCATAGAATGAGCAGGGGGTGCTGGCAAGAGATTTAGGTAGGGAGAATGTCGCCGATTTCGCGGCCAGCTCGCTGGATGTTAAATCCCGGCGAATAACGAAGTTGTCGGCATTATCGAAGACGAAAATCGACAGTGACGACAACGAAGACTCTCATGCCTCGGCCGAGGCTGTCGAATCGAAGAAGGAGCGGGTGTCGGCGGCATCATCGGTAAGCGTAAGTGCGATACGTGCCCCATCGGTGAAAGAATTGGGGGAAGGTACGACTTCGGTCTCCTTGTTGCAGGAAACGAATGCGGCAGCGAAGACTGCAACGGCTAAAAGGATGTTTTTCATGTTATTTGGATTTTGAATGCAGCGATGCACTATGCGTCGCTTTCTGCTGCAAATGTATAATACAAAATCACTGAAAAGTACACTTTTCCGGATGCCTCTCGGGAAAAATCAAAAAGTTTTTTGTAAAGTATGAAAATATAATCAACTGAAAAATAACCTGTTGAAATTTTGCAAACGGAGAAAAACTTTCTGATTTTCTCGTCCTTGACAGGTCTCCGCTCTCTCTATCGCAGGTGTCTTTCGACGACTTGCTCATAGGCTTTTTTCAATTTATCCAGAAAAGGTGTGACCGCCGTGCTGCGGTCAAGCATCCTGGTTTTCTTGACATAGACATCGTTGATCGTGATATGGAATGTAGAAGACAAGGCACGGACGATCTCGATGAAACGCGCCTTGCGGTTGCCGTACATGATAATCCCGTTTTTATGAAGGGCAACGGCAAGCTCCAGCAGCTCTTGCTGCGTCCCTGTCCACAGCAACTCGCCGTCCTGATAGGATAAAGGGAACGAATAGTCTTGGTTCGAGCTATATTTCGTACTATTGCTGACGATATTGATTTCGCAATCCAGAATATACATGATTTTATAGATGAACGTCGTCCTTAAAACATTGTTCGAATATCGATTAAACGATGGATGGGACAATACGTCGAATTCAACCCGGCTGTAATACAGTATTCTCAAAATATCATCCCGGTTATCGAAATTAGCAACCATCTCGGTCATCGTCTCGATAAACTCTTCGTATGCATGGGCTAATTCCGACGGATTCGATTCATTTTGAGTTAGCAACGCGTATATACGAGTATGAATAAGCGTTTTCATAAGACAGATCTCCGTATTGCAGAATCATGTGTATTTTTCGTATTCACAAAGTATCTGTTGGATAATTTTTCGTATCTTTGCAAAACAGCAAATAGCTGTCGAATCCTGTCATCGACACCTGAAAATGCTACCAAGACAAGATGGACGGGATGATAGGAGAATCGTGTAAAAACAGCACGGGCTCTCCTATCTGTTCATCGGGTTGTAGCATTCTTCAGGTGTCAATAGGTTGATACTATCTCAACTTATTATTGTTCCAACTAAATATAATTTGAATACGAATTCATCAATTCGTGCGTTATTAAATAAATACTATCACAAACCGGCTACGGAGAGTTTTTAGATTGAAAGGTCACTTACGGGTATATATCGACTCGAATCGGTCAATGTATTTGCGGTAGTTTCTGTTTCCCCATTCGTCTTTCGGATAGGGGGAACGTTTTTATATCCCTTCTTCAGTTAAAACAACCCGCACACCCCGAAGGATGTGCGGGTCGGGAAACTGGTTATAGCTTACAAGCAGATAACCATCCTAAATCGGTCTATTCGCACATATCTCTTTGCGGAGTTATTCCACTTCGTCCATGTTGATCTCATACCCCGACGATACAAAAGTCCAGTCTTGAGGGCGATCGCCGTTCTCACAGGTAACGGTCAGACCGTAAAGCCCGCTTGCCGTAGCGTTGAATCCGTTAAGCGGATTAACGTTGCTGCTGCGACGCAGGTTGAAGAACATGAATGCGCCGTAGCCCTGGGCTTTGGCACGCTTGGCCAGCGAATTCAGCGTCGCTGCGTTGGGAGCAGAGCCGAGATTCGTCGATACCGGCGACCAGCGGGTTTTGTCCACCAGACCGGATGTCATGAAGCTCGAACCGAAATAGCCATGATACGCATAGTCGATGCAGGCTTTAGCCTCGCTGTTCAGCGTGTTGGTATACCCCCAGTCGAAAACGGTGATGAGTTTGTCGGCCGGCATCAGCGCGTGGAGTTTGGTGATGATTTCGCTGTACGAAGTAGAATTGGTAGACGAATAATTAGCATACTCATCATCGAATCCGATTCCGTCCAGACCGTATTTTTCCACAGCATGGGCCAGGATCTTGGCGAACTGTGTGGTCTGGGTATCGTTCATGTTGGCGACACCGATGCCCTGCCAGTCGCCCAGCACGGTCAGCAGCACCTTGATGCCCTTGTCCTGCAACGGTTTCACGTAAGTCTGATAACCGCCGTTTTCGAGCAGGTTGGTCATCTTGTCGTTCAGATAGAGGGTCGGACGCACCACGCCGTTGACCGTCTCCTTGTTGAGATTGGCGGCGAAGAACTCCACGATATCGGCGTAGGCTGTACCGTCGGAGAGCATATAGTCGCCGGCATTGAGCGGGTTCACGTCGTTGGTTTCGACATAAATGGTGACCTTCGGAGTTTTGTCTCCGTAAGCACGTGTTTTGACGATAGGCTCTTGAGCCTTGTCCATCGTCGGGTCCTCTGCCTGCTGGCAGGAGAACATCATCGCTGCACTGGCTGCCAATGCTGCGAATAATTTGAAGTTTTGTTTCATTTTGATTTGAATTTTAATTGTTTTTGCTCCGGTTAAAGAGCTGTGAGAGGATAAAATGGAAGAACACAGGTGTATTTTGTCGACCGTTTTTATCAATTCCAGTCTTTCAGCCATTTGCCGTAATTGTATATGCCCTCGGATATATTAGAGAGCCTGTTTTTATCGAACAGGTAATTATATCCTTTTCTGCTTCCCAAAATGAGGTTGTTTTCAGGGTCCATAAACGTACAATGCATTGCAAATGTACCGTCCCATGCTGTTTCATAATTGTCCTGCAAATGGGCGCGCAAATCATCGAAGACAATGATATTGTTCGGTCTATAATCGGCCAAAATCCAGTCTATAAGAAAGCCCGGCTCCTGCATCATAGCCTCTTCTTCCGTTCGGGCAGCAGGATAGATGGGAAAGTTGATGCAACCGTACCGCTCCTTGGGCAGGTTGGCAATCGGCTTTTGCGTATAGGCCGAAACATATTCCTGTTCGGGATGCCACGGGTCGAGCAGCTGCGGGGCTTCGCTCTCGCTGTTGTAGCCCGACCATGCATAGTCGATATAGTCTCCGACGGCGATGCCGCCCGTCGCTTCCGTATTCCAGAAAGTAGCGGTCGGCTCCTCGTAAACGGTCAGCGTCAGCAATTTTTCCGTGCCGAGGGCTTCGCGCAGCGCCTTGATGAGTTTGGGATAGGAGGTCGTATTCACAGCCGGCATGCCCTCCTTGCCGTAGCCGGAATTTCGATCCCAGAGGTTTACACCGTCGAGTCCGTATTGTTCGATAACGGTCTTGACCTGCGCGGCGAAGTCTTCGATTTGGGTATCGGTGAGGTTGCAGAACCCGAGCCCCGTGCCTCCGCCTTCGATGCTGATACATACCTTGCGTCCGTGTTCCTGCAAAGGACGGATATATTTCGTCGATTGGCTGAGCACATAGGTCATGTCGGATCCAAGGTTGAGCAGGGCTCGGCTGGTTGCAGCATCGTAGCCGACCTGGACGGTGCGCAGGTTGACGATGTTGCCTACGGCCTCGTGCCATGCTACGGTCGAGCCGCGCGCCAGTTTCTTCTGCATAATGTAATCCAAGACCAGCAACGGCTGAAAATCGTTCGTATTGACATAGAACACGAAGAACAGGTCGTGGCCGTCGTGCAGGGTGTATTCGTCGGTGTAGGGTTGGCGAACCGAAACGTTGTAGTAAAGCGTCTTGTCCGCGTCCGGTGCGTCCTGTGCAGCGACCGTAAGCGGTAGTACATATTCCCCGGCGGCAAGTCCGCTTGCCGAGAACTTGATACGTTTCAATTCCGAGCGCTGCGTTGCGGCCGAGAGGTCGAGCGTCTTGCCGTCGGGAAACTCGTAATTCGCCTCCGGCAGCAGTGTGCGTTCGATTTCATCTCCGGCATCGTAGTCATTGAGCAAAGATGCATCGCACCATGCGTCGAGCGAATATCCCGCTGCCGCCGGCTGTGTCTGCCTCAAGTAGAAGTTCTTCGTCATAACCCCTCCTTCGGTCAGCAGCACATCGACCCTATTTTCCACGGAATTGCTGCTGCACAACATCACATGAACCTCTTCGATGGAACCTTTGTCGGGCAACTTCCCGCTTTCCTGCATCACGGGATCGGCCTCGCAGGCCGTAAGGCCCGCGAGTGCCGCCGTGCAGAGAAGCGTTACCACCCCTGTTTGCAAATCAAAAATCGTCTTCATAGTTACTCGTTGTTTTCGTTAAGTTTCGGGATCTCGATGCCCTGCGGCCAAATGATGTCGTACTTGGCGACGCCGTCGTTGCCGTACATCGAATAGTCCTTGACCGTATTTCCCGAGGCATCGTTGCATTTCCAATACCCCAAAAGCGTCGGATCGTTCTCCGGGTTTTCGATTTCATACATATTTTCCCAAATCTGTTCCGGCGTGCGGGCCACAGACCATACACGCGCCTCGGCGATCTTGCCGTTCAGAGGCCGATAGTCGTCGTAGGAGCGGCCGATGAAGAACTGATAGGCCTCGCTCAGGCCATCGTACCCCAGTTCTTCGTACTGGGCCTTGTCGCCCTCGGGAGCGGTGTTCCACAGGTCGTAGAGCGCCCGCATGGCCAAGTTGATGCAGTTCTTATCGTTCTGCGTCGTGATGCCCACGCCCGTGACTTCGCTCTGAATCTGCCCGTCGACGTAGATGCGGGCCGTGCGGGTATTCTGGTCGTAGGTGCAGGCCACATGGTACCAGCGCCCCGTTTCGAGATGCTTCATCGCGTCGCGTCCGGGAATCTTGCCGAAGCCCGAGCCACTGCCCGAACCGTCGAACTGCAACTGTTCGCGCTCGAAATTCGTATCGCCGATACGCAGCAGCAGGTACTGCTCAACGCCCATGACGGACGAGATGTTGACGGGATTGCCTTCAGTATTGGTTTTCACGAATTCGTCGATGTAAATCAGGGCCTCGTAGGTCACAGCCCGCAGGCCGTTCCAATCCTTGCTGCTTTCGGAATACTTATCGAGGGTCGGGAACTCGATCCAGTTGTCCGTAAGTTGTGCCGCGACGGTGATGGCCGAGGAGCGTTTGACGACGTAGTAAGCCACGTCGGAGCCGTGCAACACATCGATCGATGCGCTACCGATGCGTACTGGAACCAGATAGGTTTCGTCGATTGGCAAAGCTCCGGTCTGCTCATCTCCTTCTCCGGTGAGTTCACGGAGGCGCAGCGTGACAGCATCGGAGGTCGTCTTCCCTGCCGGAATGGTCACAGTTTCGGACAGCAAAGAATAATATTTTGAATCGAGCATCGTCCACTCCGTACCGTAACGGGCATTGTACGTCCCGACGAGCGACGGGTCGACCGTGAGCGTCACCGCCACATCCTGTCCCGCAGGATAGGTCAGCTCCGCCTGCAAGGCGCAGTCGTAAGTCGGTTTATTGTTGCCGAAGGTTGTAAGCTGCACCTCGTTCGTTTCCGCGACGTCGAGATAAACGGCGTTTCCGAACTTGTGGTCGTCGGCCTCATAATTATCGCAGGCCGCGAAAAACACGAGCCCCGCGACGGCTGCAATCAGATATTTTCCGTATTTTTTCATGGCGTTCACTATTTAGCGGGATTTAACGTCTGGATCGCCCCACGGATCGTCTGGTAGTTCATCTCCGCATGATAGTAATCTCCGGAAATGTTGTAAGCTGCCAGACCGCCCAGCGGGCCGAATTCGATGACGCGGCGCGACATCTCATCGACGGCCGCGAACTCCGTGCGATCCTCATCCAGCAGGGGTGCGCTGATCTCGGCCGCCAGCAGCAGCTTCTCCGGCGCGATACCGGCATACCCCGTGGCATTCAGCACCTGGAGCTTCACCTCCTGCACATTTTCGAGTTTCTCCGTATCGAGGGCAATAAAATCGACCTTGGGACGGTCGGCGGCCGCAAGCGACAGCGGGTTGCCCTCGAAGACGAGGAGCTGGCCCTCGGATTTCGCCGCAGCAAGTTTCTCGACGATGCGGGCTGTGGCATCCGTCGCCAGCGGGTTGGTCGTAAACGAGTAGCCGTCCATGCCGTTGGCGGCGACGGCGGCGACAACCTGATCCAGATAGGCATCGAGCGCCTGCATATCGGCGAACTCTTCCGCGCGTGCGGCATAATCGACCTGATAAAGTACTTTCGTCCCCTTCTCGCGCATGACGTCCATATCCTCGGCGTCGAACTTCGAGAAGTTATCGGCGTTGGTCAGCGTCACGATGTCCAGCGAATCCGGGAGGCAGCGCATGAAATCCTGCTCACTCGATGCTTTCTCGGGCGAGTTGTGCAGACGGGCATAAACAATGAAATGTTCTGACTGTTTATAGGCCCTCAGCGCCGCGGTGTATTCGGCCCATAGTGCCGGATCCTGCTCCCAGGGCTTTTCCACCTTGCTGTCCACCGTTTCCATCTCCGTCCAGTCGTTGCAGGCCGCAAACGTTGCGACGGCAGCGCAAAAAGCGAGGAAACGTATCATTCGGTTTGGTTTCATATTCATAGCGATTACTTGTTATACGGTTTGCAATCCCACCATACGCGGGTTCCCATGACGTCGCCCGAACGGTCGCCGTTCTGTTGCTCTGCACCGAGCGTTTGAATGGCCGCCTGAAGGTTGGCGTTGTTCTGCTGGTACTCCTCGACAGGGTAAGGCAGACGGCGTGCGCCCTGTTCCACATTGACGGAACCTCCCGATTTGTCGGTAGGTACAGGCAGCAGTTTCGGATACCCCGTACGGCGGTGTTCCGACCATGCTTCGACTCCCAACGGGAAGATAGCGATCCATTTCTGCACGATGATGCGTTCGAGGTTGCGCTCCTGAACGGCCTCCGTATCGCTGCCGTCCGTCGCCGTTTCCCACGGAACGGTGATTTCGCTCCGGGCAGATGCGCTGTAGTTGCCCAGCGGATCGGTATAGGGTGCAGGCTTCTTCGTGGCGTCGACCAAATAGGCGTCGGCCCCCGATGCTCCCCGCTCCTCGAACGAAAGTCGGACAGCCTGCTCATAGAGCGTCTTCGCCGTCT
>ENA-ORNP01003781-ORNP01003781.1-human-gut-metagenome-genome-assembly--contig:-NODE-3781-length-10192-cov-4.046069_pt1 | contig 10192 bp, 12 predicted proteins | sample MGYA00242119_ERZ509030 | MGnify/ENA primary metagenome ERZ509030 (study PRJEB26280, sample SAMEA2338708) | human gut metagenome | biome: human gut; feature: human-associated habitat; material: faeces...
AAATATCATATACTTTATATTAAAAATTACTCTTCCATTAAATCTTTTTCTTGTTCAGCAATTACTTTTGCTACATCATATATTAATCTTTGTGTTTCAGGAGAACAATCTCTTAATAAATCAGCAAATTCTTTATTTAAATAATTTGTTGATTTGCTAGAAACACCATTTAAAATATATCCTTCAGATACATCTAATAAACCACATAATTGATTAAGCCTTTTTAAATTTACATGAGAGTTTCCTCTTTCTATTCTACTTAAAAAAGCAACTGAGATATCTATTTGTTCAGCTAAATCTTCTTGTGTTAAGTTTTTGTTTAATCTAGCTTGTCTAATTCTTTGACCAATAATATTATAATCTAAAGCCATTAAAATCACCTTCCTATTATATCTTACAAAAGAATAATAGCATTTTATGGTTTAAATTTACAGAAACTAAAATATACAGATGGAACCTATAAGTTAATAAAGGACTTTTAGTATAATGAGCTAATTTCTATATTTTGTATATAAGAAATTGAATAATAAAAAAATCGATTATTAAGAAAAAAAGAGAAAAAGTGAGTAAATAAGAGCAAAACAGAGAAAAATATACAAAAAAGGCTAAAAATGGCTAAAATAATTCACTAAATTTGACAAATAACGATAAAAAAGGTATACATAATTTGATTTGGGAGAGAATATAGTGTATAATAAAAGATGGTCGCGTTTAAAAAAGACAATAAAAAGGAGAGTGAAGCTTATTTTAAACCCGAAACTGAAATACTACACAAAAGAAATTTTAAAGTATTTTAACATAGGTATAATAGGAATTGGATTTATAATCGCGATAATTTTAATTAAGTATAAACCAATTTATAAAGTAACAATATCAGGAGAAGAATTAGGTTATATAAAAAATAAAATTAATTTTAGTGAAAACTTAAAAGAAAATTTAACTGAAGAAAATAAAAACGTTGACAATATTGAATTAAAATCAAATCCTGAATATGAGTTAAAACTTGTAAATAGAGAAACAAAAACAAATGAAGAGCAAATTGCTAGCAAAATAGAAGAAGATGCAATTATAACATATAAATATTATGATATAGCTCTTAATGATGAAACAATAGAAACTGTTAACACCATGGAAGAAGCGGAAGAAATTGTTAATCAAGCAAAAAGCGAAAATACAGAAAAAGAACTTGATTTAAGCATTTTAGAAAAATATACACAAGATAAAGATTCAGTAAAAATAAACGAGGAAGAAATTGCTAAAACAGATATAAACAATAAAATAGCAGAAACTATTGAAAAACAAGAGGAAGAAAAACAAGCTGAAGAAGCAGCTAAAAAAGCTCAAGAGGAACTAGATGCAATGCCAGAAATTAATGGTGTAAAAATTGCAACAAAGCCAATTTCAGGGACGATTACATCAAGATATGGAGAAAGCAGTAGATTAAGACAATCTACACATACAGGATTAGATATATCTGCAACAACAGGTACAGAGATAAAAGCTGTTGCAAGTGGTACAGTTATATGTGCAAAATATAGTGGTTCATATGGTAATCTAGTAAAAATAGATCATGGAAATGGTGTTGAAACTTGGTATGGACATACAAGCAAAATGTATGTTAAAGTAGGTCAAGAAGTAAAAGCAGGAGATGTAATTGCTGCTGTTGGTTCTACGGGTAATTCAACAGGGCCACATTTACATTTAGAAATACGTATTAATGGAACACATGTAAATCCACAAAAATATTTATATAATTAAAAAACAAGGGACTTTTTACAGCCCCTTGTTTTTTTATGAATAAATTTTAAATTAATAATCACAATTTTTTGGTGTCCTTGGGAAAGGAATAACATCTCGAATATTTTGCATACCTGTTAAATACATAATTCCTCTTTCAAAACCAAGACCAAAACCAGAATGAACACAACTACCATATTTTCTTAAATCTAAATACCAATTATAGTTTTCAATTGGCATATTTAATTCTTTCATTCTAGTTAATAATTTATCATAGTTTTCTTCCCTTTGACTTCCACCAATTATTTCACCAATACCAGGAACTAAAAGGTCAGAAGCTGCAACTGTTTTACCATCTGGATTTTGCTTCATATAAAATGCTTTAATATCTTTTGGGTAATCCATAACAAAAACAGGTTTTTTATAAATTTTTTCACACAAATATCTTTCATGTTCTGTTTGTAAATCAACACCCCAAGATACTTTATACTCAAATTCATTATTATGTTTTTCAAGTTCTTTTACAGCATCTGTATAAGTAACTCGAGCAAAATCAGAATTAATTACATGATTTAATCTTTCTAGTAAATCTTTGTCAATAAATTTATTAAAAAATTCCATTTCTTCTGGGCAATTATCTAAAACATATTTAAATGTATATTTAATCATAGCTTCTGCTAAATCCATATCATCTTTTAAATCTGCAAAACAAATTTCTGGTTCAACCATCCAAAATTCTGCTGCGTGTTTTACAGTGTTTGAATTTTCAGCTCTAAAAGTTGGTCCAAATGTATATACATTACAAAAACTTTCTGCATATGTTTCTGCATTTAATTGACCACTAACTGTTAAGTGAGCAGGTTTACCAAAAAAATCTTTAGAATAATCAACTTTTCCATCATCTGTTTTAGGTAAATTTTCTAAGTTAAATGAATTAACATTAAACATTTCTCCTGCACCTTCAGCGTCACTACCAGTTATAAGAGGTGTATGAACATAAACAAATCCTTGCTCTTGGAAGAATTTGTGAATTGCATATGCAAAAACACTTCTAACTCTAAATACAGCATTAAAAGTATTTGTCCTAGGTCTAAGGTGTGCAATTGTTCTTAAATATTCAAAAGAATGTTTCTTTTTCTGTAATGGATAATCATTATCTGCTAAACTTTCAATTTCAATTTTTGTTGCTTGAATTTCAAAAGGTTGCTTTGCATTTGGTGTTTCAACCATTTTACCAGTAACTTTTATAGATGAACTAAGAGTTAATTTACAAATATCATCAAAATTAGATAATTCATTATTAAATACAATTTGAATATTTTTAAAAAAAGTTCCATCATTTAATTCAATAAATCCGAATGTTTTTGAATCTCTTAAAGATTTTACCCAACCTTCAAGTTCAATTGTTTTATTAGTGTATTCACTAGTATTACTAAATAATTTTTTTACAGTAAGTGCTTTCATTATAAATATATGATTAAAATTTTTTAATCATGTCCCCCTTTCTAGATTATTTACAAGAGATATTATAAGATATTATTCTCTTAATTTCAATATATTATTTATTTTACTTTAAAGATATACATAAAATTCACATAAAAACATTTGAAAATGGCTAAAAATGTGTTATAATAAAGTATACGGCTAAGATGACCGTAAGTAGGAAGCTTCGATGTCTAAGGAGGACAAAATGGAAGCTAGCAAGGTAAAGAGCGCACTCGAATATTTCTGTGATACAGGAATAGCGATTGGACCGATGGAGATTGAACATATTGGAGCCAGTACTGAGCTACTTACGCTCAGTGGTGAGTTTTGTTACAGGGAGCAAATGCCGCCCATTCAACGTCCTAAATATGGATCTTTAGGAGAAAAGGAACAAGTGATTCAATCAGCGAAACAGTGGTGGCTTAAGAAGAAAGAGAAGATGGATGACGAGATAATGGAAAATCCAGAAGCTCTTAGCTTTTATTGGATGGTTAGCATCGCTATAAATAGAGTTCAAAAACAAAAAAGGGAGAATCAAGAAGAGCCTACATTATTCTGGATCAATACCTGGAACTGGGTTAGACACTACAATTCTCAACTCCCTGAGGGTATAGAACCTATTAATAGAGGTGACTATGAATATGATCAGGGAGTATACTTAACGTATCATTCTGGCGATGACAAGATTAAGCCGACTAATTTCTGGGAGCTAGAAATCTTAGATGCTCTTGGAATAGCAGAAGGTGCATGGAGCATTGAAGAAGTGGCTGGATTTGATAAATCTAAACTTTTAAGATTTAATAGGGCTAAAATATTAAAAAGCCATTTGGATATTTCACATCCAGCTGTGCTTCAATAATTACCTTGCAGAAAGGGAACTCTAATATAGGGTTCCTTTTCTTTATTTCACCTTTTACGTAAATAAGACATAATATATAGCAAAATAAAAAGCGAAAGGTGGATAGAAAATGTCAGAATACATCATAAAAGGAGGAAACAGAATAGAAGGTGTAGTAGAAATCTCAGGCTCTAAAAATGCATCTTTACCTATAATAGCAGCAACCATATTACATAAAGGAAAAACAACATTGTATAATGTACCTAACATTCATGACACAAAAATAATGTTTAAAATATTGGAAGAATTAGGAGCAAAAGTAGTAAAAAAAAATAATAAAATAATAATAGATAATACAAATATAAATAAAAATGAAATTCCAGAAAAGTTAATGAGGCAAATGAGATCATCAGTTATTTTGGCAGGTGGATTACTTGGAAGAAATAAAAAAGCAGTATTTTCATATCCAGGAGGATGCGAAATAGGGAGTAGACCTATAGAATTACACTTAAAAGCATTTGAAAAATTAGGAATAAATATTACAAAAAACTATGGAAATATAGAGTGTAGTTGTGATAAAATAGTCGGAGAAAAAATAGATTTAGATTTTCCAAGTGTTGGAGCAACGGAGAATGCAATACTTGCAAGTTGCTTAGCAGAACGGCAAGACAGAAATAAACAATGCTGCAAGAGAACCAGAAATAATAGACTTACAAAATTTTTTGAATAAAATGGGAGCAAAAATAAAAGGTGCAGGTTCAAGTAATATAGAAATAGAAGGTGTAAAACAATTAAGAGATGCAAGCTACAATATTATGCCAGATAGAATAGAGGCCGGTACATTTTTATGCTTAGCAGCAATAAACAGAAGTAATATTTTAATAAAAAATGTAAACCCAGAACATATAATTCCTGCTATAGACAAATTAGAAGAGATGGGATGTAAATTTAATATTCAAAAAAATGAAATAGAAATATGGACACCAAAAAAATTAAGACCTATAGACATAAAAACAATGCCATATCCAGGATTTCCAACAGATATGCAATCTGTTTTTGCAGCAGTTTTAACAACAGTGAAAGGAACTTCAATAATAGTTGAAAATATATTTGAAAACAGGTACAAATTCATACCAGAGTTGGTAAGAATGGGGGCAAAGGCAACACTAGAAAGCCGAACAGCTGTTATAAAAGGAGTAAAAAAACTATATGGAGCAAATGTAAAAGCAACCGATTTACGAGGTGGAGCAGCATTAGTATTAGCTGCAACTGTAGCAAAAGGAACAACAAAAGTAGAAAACATAGAATATATTCTAAGAGGATATGAAAATTTTGATAATAAATTAAAAAAAATCAACGTAAATATTATAAAATTAATAAATTAAGAGCAGATAATGCTCTTAATAAAAACAGAGCTTGTCCAAAAGGGAGGAATAAAATTGGCAAAAAGAAGAAAAGAAGAAAATGATTTGTATTATTTAGAAAAACAAAGAGAAGAAGAAACTGTAATAAATATGGCTAATCAAAATCATAAAAAACAAATGCAAACTAAAAAGAAGAAAATATCAAAAAAAGAAAGAAAAAGGCAAAAAAGAATAAAAAGAGTAAAGTTTATCTTAAAATTAGTTGTAATAATAGGAATTATAGCAGGAGGAACTACTTTTGCATTAGTGTCACCAATTTTTAACATAAAAGACATAATAGTAACTGATAATAACAAGGTACCAAATGATACCATAATAAGCTTGTCAACCTTGCAGTTAGAGCAAAATATATTCAAATTTTATAATAAAAACATAGAAAATAAGATAAAAGAAAATCCATATATAGAAAAAGTTACAATACACAGGAAATTACCAAGCACAGTTGAAATAAAAGTAACAGAAAGAGTAGCGCAATATGCAGTTGATTATATGGGAAAATATGCGTATATAAATACGCAAGGTTATATTTTAGAATTAGCTGAAAACAATCAAGATATGCCAATAATACAAGGAGCCTCAACAAATGAAGAGGAATTTCAATTAGGAAACAGATTAAATAATGAAGACTTAAATAAATTAGAAGATGTTATTGCCATAATGGATGTTATGAAACAATATAAATTAAACGAAAAGGTCACAAGTATTGACATAAGCAACAAAAACGAATATATTATATATTTAGCAGATGAAAAGAAAAAAGTACATATAGGAGATACTTCAAATTTAAGTAATAAAATATTATATGTACAAGCTATAATTGAACAAGAAAAAGGCACAGAAGGAGATATATTTGTAAATGGAGATTTAAATAATGGATTTAATCCATATTTTAGAGATAAAGTATAAGGAAGGTGAACCGATTGACAAACAAGATAAAAATTTCACTTGTATTAGGAATAATGTGTTTCCTATTAACATTAGGAATATGTGTACAAATAAAAACAGTAAAAAATAGTAATTCAACTGTTAGTAACAATTATGAAGAAAATAGCTTAAGAGCAGAAGTGTTAAAATATAAAGAAAAATATGACAACAAATATAAAGAATTAGAAAAAGCAGAGCAAACACTTGAGCAGGAAAGAGAGAATTCAACGCAAAATGATGACAATTTAAAAGAAACAGAAGAAAGTATAACAGAAGGCAATAAAATGATAGGGCTTACAGAAGTAAATGGACCGGGAGTAACTGTTACATTAACTGATAGTAAAAAAGATATTAGTAGTAGTTTAAATCCAAGTGATCTAGTGGTACATGACCTAGATGTATTAAGTGTTATAAATGAACTTAAAAATGCAGGAGCAGAAGCAATATCAATAAATGATCAAAGGCTAACACCTAATAGTGGAATAATATGTGGAGGAAATATAATTGATATAAATGGAGAAAAAGTTGGAGCACCATTTATAATAAAAGCAATAGGTTTGCCTGAACAATTGGCAGCATTAAACAGACCAGGTGGTTACTTAGCAACACTTAAAGAATACAATATTGGAGTAGAATTTAAAAAATCAAATAATATAACAATTCCAAAATATACAGGAACAATTACGTATAAATATGCAAATACATCAAAATAGAAAGAAGGAGTGAGAATTTGAAAAAATGAAAGATAAGCCTAAAAAGAATATAATAGAAACAATAAAAAATTTTAAAAAGGGCAAAATAGCAATGATAATTACTATAATGATTGCGTGTTTTGCATTAACATTGGTAATGACAATGCAATTTAAAATAGTAAATGAAACAGATATCACTTCAATAGAAAATATGAGGGAGTCAGAACTTCAAACTGAATTAGCAAACTGGAAAACAAAGTATGAAGAAGCGGAAAAACAATATCAAGAGACAACGGCTAAGATAGAAGAATACCAAAAAACAAAAGAATCAAATGAAGAAACAAGTGCAGTAATGAATAATGAACTAGACCAGGTAAATATGAGTTTAGGTAAAACTGATGTTGAAGGAAAAGGAATAATAATAACACTAAAAGATTCAACAAGTGATGATACAAATAAAATTTCAGCTTCTAATTTATTAGTAGTTGTTAATGCCTTAAAGTTAGCAGGAGCAGAAGCAATATCAATAAATGATCAAAGAATTGTAAACATGAGCGACATTGTAGATATTAATTCAGACTATTCGAGCTTTATCAAAATAAATGGACAAAGAATTTTAGCCCCATATACAATAAAAGCAATAGGAGACCCGACATATATGGAAAGTTCTTTAATAGGAAATGGTGGGGCAGTTGATACTTTAAAAAAGACAGGACAAGATATTACAATAGACAAACCAAATAACATAAAGATATTAAAATATAGTGGAGAATTGAAAACTAAGTATATAGAATAGGAGAGAAAAAAATGGTATTTATAGCAATTTTAATCGGATGTATAGTAGGAGCCTTAATAGGAATAAATGCTCCAATGATTTCATATACATATTCAAGTTATTTAGCAATTGCAGTAGTAGCAGCTTTAGATTCTGTATTTGGAGGAATAACATCAGTTATAAACAAAAAGTTTGACTTAAAAATATTTATAACAGGTTTTTTTGGAAATGCAATATTAGCAATTTTACTAACAATATTAGGACAAAAATTAAATGTGGATATTTATTTAGCCGCAATAGTAGTTTTTGTTGGAAGAATGTTTGTAAATCTAGCTATAATTAGAAGATACTATGTAGATAAGTGGTCAAAAATGTTAAAAAGTAAAAGCAAAAAAGCTGAAACCACTGATATAAAAGAATAATATAAATAATGGAAAATTAGATCAATAGGATTTGTTACAGAAACGTTACGAAAACATTACAAAAATATAACAAATCCTATTGACATTTGTCTAAAAATGTAATATATATACATTTGAGAAATTTAAACAAAAAAATGGAGGAATTAACTTGGCAATAGGAGATATCATAGTAGGTGTCGACATAGGAACAAGTAAAGTAAGTACTGTTGTTGGAGAAGTAAACAATTTCAGTCAAGTAGAAATTATATGCAACACCTCATATAAATGTAGCGGACTAAAGAAGGGTAAAATAATAAACGAAGATGAAATAATATTAAGTCTTGCAAAAACCATAAAAGATGCTGAAGAAGAAACAAATTTAAAAATAAACTCTGCCTATGTAACAATTCCTGGCAAATATGTAACAATAGTACAAAATAGCATAACAAAAGAAGTGAAAGACAAATATGCTGGAATATCAGTAAGAGATGTACAAAATGCAATAATGCAAGTAAAAGACATAGAAGTGCCAGAAGGACAAAACTTAATAGATATCGTACCAGATAAAATAACCTTGGAAAATGGAACCATAGTTACGGATCCAGTAGGAAAATTAAGTTCTAATTTTACAATAAGTGCTCAGGTAATATTAGCAGATAGAGATTATGTTAGACAATTAAGTACAATATTCAAAAAAGCAGGACTAGAAATAGACGGAATAGTGCCAATAACATTAGCTGAAAGAAATTTAGTGTTAGACACAAATGAATTACATGATAATATAATGCTTCTAGATATTGGAGCTGGAAACACAGATATAGGAGTATTTGAAGGCTCAACATTTTTATACACTAATTCTATTCCACTAGGAGGAGATACAATAACAAATGATATAGCCTTGGTTTTAAATATCTCTGAAGAAGAAGCTGATAAATTAAAAAGACAATATGGTTTAGCACTAAAATCTTTTATAGACAATGATAATGACATTATTTTAAATACAAGAAGAGATAATAATAAAAATAAAATAATAAAAAGTTCTGAATTAATTGAAATAATAGAAGCAAGAATTGAAGAAATGTTTTCAATTATAAATAAAGACATAACAAATCAAGGACTAAAACAAAAAATAAACAATGTTATATTAACAGGTCAAGGTATAGTAAATATAAACAAAAGTGACGTTGCTGGAAAAATCAATTTAAATATTCCAGTGAAAATATCAACCGGACGAGCAATAAGCACAGTAAAACCAGCATATAGAACAAGTTATGCATTAGTTAGATATATTGCAGCAAGACCATTTGCAAAAACAGTATCTAGTAATATAGATACACAAAACAATGAAAGTATTTTAAAAACAATATTTGAAAGAATAAAAGAATTTTTTTATTCTTAGATAAATAAGGTATTAATTTTATAAAAATATAAAATAGGGGAAATTAAACATTTATATATGAAAGGGAGGAAAATCTAAATGTTAGATTACAATAATAATGAAGATAATAACAATATGTCAATGGTAGATGGAACAGCTACAATAAAAGTTATAGGAGTAGGGGGAGCTGGAAACAATGCAGTAAACAGAATGATAGAAGCCGAAATTAAAGGTGTAGATTTTATAGCTGTAAATACAGACAAACAAGCCCTACAAATTTCTAAAGCAAAAACAAAAATTCAAATAGGAGAAAAAATAACACGTGGATTAGGTGCAGGAGCAAACCCTGATATCGGAGCACAAGCAGCTGAAGAAACAAAATCAGAAGTAGCAGAAGCATTAAGAGGAGCAGATATGGTGTTCGTAACAGCCGGAATGGGTGGAGGAACAGGAACAGGTGCTGCACCAGTTGTAGCAGCTGCTGCAAAAGAAATGGGAATATTAACAATAGGTGTTGTTACAAAACCATTTACATTTG
>ENA-ORNP01003782-ORNP01003782.1-human-gut-metagenome-genome-assembly--contig:-NODE-3782-length-10191-cov-4.065904_pt1 | contig 10191 bp, 3 predicted proteins | sample MGYA00242119_ERZ509030 | MGnify/ENA primary metagenome ERZ509030 (study PRJEB26280, sample SAMEA2338708) | human gut metagenome | biome: human gut; feature: human-associated habitat; material: faeces...
CGACTCTTACGGACATGATATCGAAACTTCTTGGCTGCTGACGGAAGCTGCAGAGGCTCTGGGTGACCCGGAGGTTATCGGGAGGTGCAGGAAGGTAGCATTGGAACTTGCAGATGCTTCCTTGAAGGAGGGCATCAACCCGATGGGAGCTATGATGTATGAACGACATAAGGACAAAATCAGGAAGGACGCTTCCTGGTGGTGCCAAGCGGAAACTGTGGTCGGCTGTATCAATGCCTGGCAACTGACTGGTGAACAATCTTATCTGGACAGTGCCGTCCGCACCTGGAACTTCATCAAATCACGGATGATAGACAAGGAGTATGGTGAATGGTTCAGAACGGTGCTGGAAGATGGAACTCCCCGCTACAAGGAGCCTAAAGCAAGTATGTGGAATTGTCCTTATCATAACAGCCGTATGGGGTTTGAGATTGATACCAGACTGAAATGACAACCTTTTATAGATTTGATATTATGAAGAATTTACGAATTTTCCAGTTTGGAATAGTTGTATTGCTGTGTGGTATATTATCTCTGCCGCTTTCTGCCCAGACGGAAGTGATGGCATGGAGCAATATCACGGGTGTCCGCGTAGACGGTGAATTGATAGACTTTGAGTCATCCCTGCGTGTCGGAACCTTGAAAGGAGATATGGAGATTACCGGAAAGGAGAAGCAGGTCCGTCCCGTTTTCCATCGTGAGGGGAATATGCAGGAAGTGACGGCTACTCTGCGAGGTGTAAAGTTCCATCAGAAAGTGACCGATAAGGGAAAAGGCTTGGTGGAGATTTCTATTGATGCGCTGTCGGACACTACTTTGAACCAGGCAGCCTATTACTGTATTGCTTTAAGTCCGGAAAACTACATTGATGCCAAAGTAAGGGTAAGTGGCAGGAAGCTGACCGTTACTTCGGCCAATAGGAAGTTGGAATTCAAGTTCAATAAGTCTGTAAAGGCCACGGTTGAAAAAGAGTCTACCGGTACTGTTGTGTATATCTCGCTAATGCCGATTCTGAAAAAGGCTGGGAGAACAGCATTGTCTATGGAACTGCATGCTTCCGGAGTGATAGATCACAGTGACGCGGAAATTACATTGGATATGCAGAATCCGGGAAGTTTGTTTGCAGGCTTTGGAGGGAATTTCCGCCTGCAGAATCCTGCTGCCGACCCTAAAGTGATAGATTACTGTCTGGAAAACTTGCGCGTAGCTTATGGCCGTGTGGAATTTCCGTGGAGATTGTGGCAACCCGAAGAAGAATCCGATCCTATTGCCGTGGCACAGAATGGGGGACTGAACAAGCGGGTGGAGGAAAGTCTCCTCATGGCAAAGCGCTTGAAGGCGATGGGAATGCCGGTAATACTAAGCTGTTGGTTTCCGCCTGCATGGGCCATTGACGGAGGTCCTGCAAGTTATGCCCGTCAAGGTGGTGTCATTGCTTATCGTCTGGATAACCGGAAAAAGGAGAAGATTTATAAATCCATGGCAGATTATCTGTTGTATGCCAAACGGTATTATGGTATTGAGTTCTCCATGTTCTCGTTCAATGAATCGGATTTGGGTATTGATGTCCTCCACACTCCGCAGGAGCATGCAGATTTCATTAAGGAGTTCGGTGCTTATCTGGCAGGGTTGAATCTTCCTACCCGCATGCTGCTTGGCGACAATTCGGATGCCACTACTTTCGATTTTATCCTTCCTGCTTTGAACAATCCTGAGACTCATAAGTATATTGGTGCAGTTTCTTTCCATTCATGGCGTGGTTGTGATGATGTTACGTTAAGGAAGTGGGCGGGTGCTGCCAAAGAGATTAATGTACTACTCTTGGTTGGTGAGGGTAGTACGGATGCCGCTGCTCATGGTTATGCCGAGATATTCAATGAGTCGACGTTTGCACTTTATGAAATCAATCTGTATACACGTATTTGTGCGATTTGCCAACCATTGTCCATCTTGCAGTGGCAGCTCACTTCAGACTATTCGTTGTTGTGGGGAGACGGCATTTATGGCTCCAAAGGTCCTTTGCGTCCTACACAACGTTTCTGGAACATTAAGCAGCTGGCCTCCACTCCGGCCGATGCCTTGGCTATTCCAGTCAGTAGCAGCAAGAAAAATGTAAACTGTGCGGCTTTCGGAAATATGGTGCGCGGAGAATATGCCGTCCATATGGTCAATAATGGGGCGGATTGCGAGGCTGTCATCTCCGGTATCCCTGCAGAAGTGAAGGAACTGAAAGTCTATGTGACCAATACAAAGGACTGCATGAAGGAAACTGCAGTGAAGGTGGAGAATGGACTGGTACGGGTACACTTGCCGGCTATCAGTTTCATTACCTTATTGTCGGATAAATAATTTTGAAATGGAATAATATTAATATATAAAGAATAGTGATATGAATATAACTACATGTCTGTTTACAGTTCTGGGAGGAATGGCCACTTTAGGGCATCCTTCAGAAACTGTACGTTTGAATCAGTTAGGGTATTATCCCCAGCAGGAAAAAGTAGCTGTGGTGAATGCCGGTGAGGTACGTGAATTTACCATAGTAGATGCAGCCACGGGCAATCGGCTACTTTCCGGCAAACCCGGATATACCGCTTCATCCGCTTGGTCGGATAGGAGCAGGACAATATTGGATTTCAGTGACATCACGGTACCGGGAAGATATCTTCTGTTGGTTAACGGCGATTCAGTGGCATTCGAAGTAAAGGAAAAGGTGCTGTCCCCTTTGGCCGATGCCGCTTTGAAATCTTTCTATTACCAACGTACGGGTATGCCCATCGAAGCGACTTATGCGGGTCGGTGGAGCCGTCCGGCAGGCCATCCAGATGACAAGGTGCTGGTACATCCCAATGCTGCCGGGCCGGAACGTAAGGCGGGAGCGGTGATTTCTTCTCCGGGAGGATGGTATGATGCCGGAGATTATAACAAGTACATTGTGAACTCCGCTTATTCCATCGGATTGATGCAGGCGATTTATGCCCGCTTTCCTGACTATTTTATCCGTCAACGGGTGAACATCCCGGAAAGCGGAAACCACACGCCCGATTTGCTGGACGAGATGTACTATAACCTGAAATGGATGCTGACCATGCAAGACCCTGCCGACGGAGGAGTCTACCACAAGCTGACTACCCCTTCGTTCGAGGGATTTATCAAGCCTACGGAGTGTAAGCAGCCCCGTTATGTAGTTCAGAAATCAGTAACGGCGGCATTGGACTATGCTGCGGCTTTAGCGCAAGCTTCCGTGTTGTTTGCTCCTTACGAAGAGGATTATCCTGGCTTTTCGGAAGTGGCTTTGCAGGCTGCCGAACGTGCTTACGCCTGGGCAGAAGCGCATCCGCAAGCGCTCTATCATCAGGACCTCCTCAACAAGCAATATCAACCTGCCGTGGTTACGGGAGCTTACGGTGATCGTAGTGCCGATGACGAATTCTTCTGGGCGGCTTCCGAGCTCTATCTTGCTACGGGAAAGCCCGTTTACCGGGAACAAGTGAAGAAGCATCTGCCCACTGCATATAAGACTCCTTCTTGGGGCAATACCACTGCGTTGGGCGTGTTTGCCTGGCTGCAACCGGGCAGGGAATATCAGGGTGAAGACGTGGAGTTGGCAAATGCCATGAAAGACCTGCTACTGGACTATGCTGCCGAGGCTGTGCGGGGTGCTGACCGCTCTCCTTTCCACGCTCCTTACGGCAACGATGCCAAAGATTTCTTTTGGGGATGCCTTGCCGAAGGGTGTGCTAACCAAGCCACTTCACTGGTTTGCGCCTATTTGCTTACGGGTGAGAAGTCGTACCTGACGAACGCCTACCGCAATATGGACTACATTTTAGGAAAGAATGCCACGGGATATTGTTATGTCACCGGTTTCGGGATGAAAAGTCCTCTGTATCCGCACCATCGTCTTTCTGCATCGGATGATATAGAGGCACCTCTTCCCGGTTTCCTTGTTGGCGGTCCCAATCCTGGCCAACAAGACGGTGTACCCTATCCTTCCAATCTGCCGGATGAGTCTTATGCAGATGTGGAAGGTTCGTATGCTTCCAATGAAATAGCCATTAATTGGAGTGCTGCTTTGGTGGCGTTGGTGTCTTCGTTGGATGCTTTGATGTCAAAATAATGTTTCTATTCAGCCTGCTGCCTTATAAATTCGGATGGGCTGATGTTGAACTCTTCTTTAAAATGTTTGGAGAATATCTTGGGGGAGTTATACCCCAAGGTATATGCAATTTCCGAAACTTGCATCTGGCTTTCTGTCAAGAGTTGTTGTGCACGTTTCATACGGATGGTCCTGATGAATTCGATGGGTTTCTTTCCCGTTATCTTAATCATTTTCTTGTAGAAATAGCTGCGTGATATATTCAGGCTGCTGGCAAGCTCCTCGACGGAAAACTCGGTTTCGCTGATATTGTCCTCTACAATCTGGATGGCTTTTTCCACCAGCTGCTGGTCAAGGGGAGTGATGGTGATACGGCTTGGCTCGATTTTAATGTCCTGATTGAATATTTCCTGACGTTTGACGTTCATCTCGATAATCTTGTTGATGCGCAGCTTGAGGACTTCCATATTGAAAGGCTTGGTGATATAGTCGTCTGCGCCAACGCTAAGCCCTTCCAATTGGTGTTCTTCACTTGCCTTAGCTGTCAGGAGGATAATGGGGATATGGGAGTAGCGTATGTCATTCTTGATGGTTGAACATAGTTCCAGACCATCCATCTCGGGCATCATGATGTCACTGACCACTAAATCAATATCTTCCTTTTCCAGTACATTCAGTGCATGTTTTCCGTTTGTGGCTTTTAATACATGATACTGCCTGGCAAGACTTTCAGAGAGAAATTTCAAGAAGTCGTAGTTGTCATCTACGAGTAGTATGGTGAATGGATGGGATTCTTCTTTTATTTCCGGTCCTTCGACCGGTTCTCCGTTTTTGGTTTCATTACTGTTCTGGTGTAGGGGTAGGGCAATCAGGAATACAGAACCACAAGGCTGGTTATCCCTGACACAGACAGTACCCTGATGCATCTTTACGTATTCGGAAACAATGTGCAGTCCAATGCCGCTGCCTCCGTTGTTCGACTGGTTTTTGCCCGACTGATAGAATCTTTGGAATATTTTCTCCTTGGCTTCATCCTCTATGCCGCAACCGGTGTCGGTAAAGGTCAGTTCCAGATTTGTGCCTCTTACGGCAATATCCAGTGAGATGCTTCCTTTATTGGGAGTGAACTTGAATGCATTTGACAGGATATTTGTGCATATCTTGCGTATCTTGTCATAGTCGAAATCCATGAATACAGAATGTTGTGGAGCGGTAAGGCTATAGCTGATGTTCCGTTTCTGTGCTATCGGATCGAAAGAGTGGAATATTTCATTCAGAATGATAAGGATGTTGTCATGTTTGCATTTCAGGGTTTCAGCCTTGGCATCCAGCTTTCTGAAATCCAGCAGTTGGTTAATCAGTTCCAGCAGATAGTCGGCATTTTGTTTGACCATATCCAGAATGCCTTTACGATATTCGGGATGGTCTACGAAAAACTCTTCAAGCGGATTGATGATAAGTGACAAGGGGGTCCGCAGTTCGTGACTTATGTTGGCAAAGAACTGCAGTTTCATATTGTTGATTTTCTGCTGCCTTTCATTTTCCACCTCGATGGCCTGCATGATTTGTTTCTGCTTTTGGCGTAAGCGCAGATTGCGGATAATGGACAGAAGGATGCACAAAACGATACCGCTATATATGGTATAAGCCCACCAAGTGCGCCACCAAGGAGGGAGTATCTTTATTTTCAGTTCCTTGACGTTGGGGCTCCATATGCCTTGTGAGTTGCATGCCTTGACGGATAAAGTATAGTTTCCGGCAGTCAGCATGGATAGGTTTACTTTGTTGTTTTCAGCATAAATCCAGTTGGAATGAATCTTATAGGCATATTTTATCTTATCCGTTTCCACCAGGTCGAGGGCAGAGAAGGACAGAGTGAATGAATTTTCCTTTTCAGTGAAGGAAAGATGTTGTGCACATTCAAGTGAGCTGCCGTTCAGGATGTCCGGATGGGTCATTCCGGATTTGAGCTCAATACCGGTAAGGTAAATATTGGCATCATAACTTGTGGTCAGGATGTCTTGTGGAATGATAGTCTGGTAACCTTGTGGCGTGCCTATCAGTATATTGCCGTTCTGTAGCTTGAGGATGGCGTGGACATTGGTATCGTTGCATATCAGTCCGTCGCTTACGGAGTAGTTCACGATGGCGTATGTACCGTTTGTTATTTTGATTCGTGAGATGCCGTTGCCGGTACCAATCCACATCTGGTTGTTGTTGTCTTCCGTGACGGCTCTGACGAGGTTGGCGGCAAGTCCGTTTTTCTGGTCAAGGAAGTAGATGGAGTCGTTCTTCTGGTTCCATATACTCAGTCCGTGTGGATGTCCTATCCAAAGAAGGTCCCGGCTGTCCTTATAGACAGTGAGCATATTGTTCTCCTTGAAGCGGCCGGCTTCGGCGTAGATATTATAGGCTTGGGTTTCCGTATCGATGATAATGAGTCCTCCTTTGGTCGCTACGTAAAGGGTACTGTCTTTATCATAGTACATATCTCGGACAAAGAATTCTCCCGGACGGTACAAGATGGTGTCAAACTGCCCGGTTTCCGGATTTAACCTCTGTATGTATCCTTTCATGGTACCTATCCAGATGTATCCGTGTTTGTCTACCTTTACTGTATACACATTGTTCTCGAGAAGCTGGCTGTTACTTACTGTGTATTGTTTGATTTGCCCTTTCGAGTAGCATAGCAGTCCTTTCTGGAAGGTGCCTATCCATAGGCGGTTTTTGGAGTCGATGGATAAGTCGACTACAATATTGGCGGGAGTTGCTATCTTTTCGTATGAATCGGTCACTAGTGAACGTCGGATTAGTCCCGTACCGTCTGTTCCGTAGTAAATGTATTCCTGGCTGGTGTCTTCGCAGAAGGTCAGGATATCATCATATTCCAGGGATTTGTTGCATAGTATGATTTGGGACATGGGGCTATAATAGGAAATACCGTGTTTGAAATTCCCTATGTATATGGTTCCGTCTTTGTCCCGGTAAATGGTATTCAGATTGTTGCTGGCAATGGTGTGCGGTTTCAATGGATTGTGCACCAAGTTGGTAAGCGATTTGGTCAGGGTGTTGTAAACGAACAGCCCCATATGGCTGGTAAGTATCCATACGTTGCCGTCTCCCAGGTCGAGGATGCGTTGCACGCGATTGTACTGTATGTGAGTGTTATTGTTCAGGCTGATGTCCTCCCATTGCTGTGTAAAACTGTTCTTGTGCAAAAGTAGGCTGTTTTGGAAGGTGTATACCCATAGGCTTTCGTTTTGGTCTATGTAAATGTGTGGCTCATGATTCTCCAGCAAAGGTCTATAGATGGTGGGAATGGCTATTTCCTTGACTTCGGAAGTCTGCTTGCTGATACTGTATAGGGTACCGTTGGAGTACATTATATAAATGAACTGGACACCTATATAGAGGTTTGAAATCTTTTCAACTGCCAGTGGATAGGCTTTGATGGAGCTGTTGTCCATGCTTCGTATGTAAAGTTTGGAATAGTCGTAGGCCCAAAACTCATTCTTGGATGTTTTTCCCATCCTCAGAATGTTTTTACTGGGGATTTGCAGCCCATCGAGTATGGGTTTATAGTCATTGTCGAATTTACCGGTCTTATAATTATAGATACTGTAGCCGCTGGAAGTCCTTATCCATACATTGTCGTCCGGTCCTTCGAAAATTTCGCTGATGGCATCGTCCGGCAGGTCGGAGTTGTTCTGGTAATACTGCTGGAAGGAGTAGCCGTCGTATTTGTTGAGTCCTGATTCTGTCCCCACCCAGAGGAATCCCCTATTGTCTCTGTAGATGCTTCGGACACTGTTGTTGGAGAGTCCTTCTGTTGTAGAGAGCTGCTTGAACATGACAGCCGGCGGGATTTCCGCTGAGTTACCTTGAACAGTAAGGAGGAAGGCCAGGTTGCATATAAGGAATAGGAGCAGTTGTTTCATGTATTTTCTTTATTAGAAGGATTAACAATATTGTAACTGCAAACTTAAATATAATCCTTCGAACGAGCAAGGAAAGATTTGCGTATTCGTGTGGGATGATATCCTCCGTTTGGTGAAAAATAGTATGCATTTTGTTTCCAATGGCCCTATATGGGTTCTATGAAACAAAACCGGATATTAAAAGACATTTTTAAGGCATCTGTGTTTCCTTTAAGAAAAATACATTTGCAGGCGAGATCATTTAAATCCTAATAGTATGAAGAAAGAACTTTTAGCAGTGGCGATGCTGTTGTTTGCCGGTGGCAATCTGTTGGCACAGCCACATGTCAATGACGGTACTTCGTATTTGATGAACCAACCTCTGGACATGAGTACCGATTTCCGTGACTTGAGTAATACCTTGTTTTTTGCAGATCACCTGGAGTCATTCGATGCCAAGTCGGGTGAAGGGCTGGTGAATTGGAAACGCGGGCATCTGATGCCCCGCCAAGCCTTCAATACCAACGGTGCACAGCCCCGTAAAATGAGAATGCTCGATTTCCCCTTCACTGCCTATGAAAATGACCCTAACCTCAAATTCAAGATTGACTTTGTAACTCCGCGTACGGTACGTATCCGTATGCTAACGACCCCGGTGGAACCCAAACCTGCCGCTTCCATCATGTTGGCAAAGGAACCGGGCAGGGATGGAAGCTGGAAAGTTACCGAGACGAATGACAAGATTATCTATTCCAGCGACTATGGAACCATTCAGATTAACAAGAATCCTTGGAGAATCGTCTTGAAGGATAAAGCCGGACGTATCTTGAGCCAGACTGCCGCTTTGAGCGACGCGGACTCTACGCAGGTAAAATATACGCCGTTCTGTTTTGTGAAGCGGGGAAGCGACAATGCTCGCCGCATCAATCCGGTATTTACCTTGACTGCAGATGAAATGATTTTTGGTTGCGGAGAGTCTGCCACTGGGCTGAACAAGGCCGGACAGAAGGTGAACTTGTTCGTTACAGACCCACAAGGGCCTGAGACGGACCAGATGTACAAACCGATTCCTTTCTTTATGAGTAACCGGGGATATGGTATGTTTATGCATACATCCGCTCCCGTGACTTGTGATTTTGGTGCTACCTATATTGGGCTGAACAAAATGTTCATGGGTGACGAGAACCTGGATTTGTTCGTTTTCTTCGGCGAGCCGAAAGATATTCTGGACGAGTACACCGATTTGGTAGGAAAGCCGGGCATGCCCCCCTTGTGGTCTTTCGGTACGTGGATGAGCCGTATTACCTATTTCAGTGAAAAGGAAGGTTATGATGTAGCGGCCAATATCCGTAAGAACAAGTATCCGTGCGATGTTATCCATTTCGATACCGGCTGGTTTGATGTGGACTGGCAGTGTGACTATAAATTCTCCGAGAACCGTTTCCAGAATCCACAGCAGATGTTGAAGGATTTGAGGTCTCAAGGTTTCCATGTATGTTTGTGGCAGTTGCCTTATTTCACTCCTAAAAACCGTTATTTCTCTGAACTGATAGAGAAAGACATGTATGTGAAAAATGGAAATGGTGAACTTCCCTACGAAGATGTGGTGCTTGATTTTTCCAATCCGGAAACAGTAAAGTGGTATCAGGACAAACTGGCGGGATTGCTGAATATCGGTGTCAGTGCCATTAAAGTAGACTTTGGCGAGGCTGCTCCACTGAATGGTATTTACGCTTCCGGCAAGAGCGGATGGTATGAGCATAACCTCTATCCGGTGCGTTATGATATGGCAGTGTCCGAGATAACCAAGAAGTTGCACAACGAGAATATAATGTGGGCACGTGCCGCATGGGCTGGTTCCCAGCGTTATCCATTGCATTGGGGCGGTGATGCTGCAACTACGAACACGGGTCTGCTGGGTACGCTTCGTGCAGGCTTGTCCTTCGGCTTGTCCGGTTTCTCCTTCTGGAGCCATGATATGGGCGGCTTTGTAAAATCCACTCCGGAGGACTTGTATTGCCGCTGGATACCGTTCGGTTTTCTTACTTCCCATACCCGCGCGCATGGGGCACCTCCGACAGAGCCGTGGTTGTACGACAGCAAGCGTGTGCAGGATGTCTTCCGCAAGAGTGCGGAGATGAAGTACCGTCTGATGCCTTATGTGTATGCTCAGGC
>ENA-ORNP01003783-ORNP01003783.1-human-gut-metagenome-genome-assembly--contig:-NODE-3783-length-10188-cov-3.022501_pt1 | contig 10188 bp, 7 predicted proteins | sample MGYA00242119_ERZ509030 | MGnify/ENA primary metagenome ERZ509030 (study PRJEB26280, sample SAMEA2338708) | human gut metagenome | biome: human gut; feature: human-associated habitat; material: faeces...
ACTTGATTATACAATGGGCAAACCTATGAATTGTATCAAGGAGGTACTTGAAGAGAAAGGTATCAAACAAACATGGCTGGCAGAACGACTCGGGAAGAGTTTCTGCATCGTAAATTCTTATGTTTGCAATAGGCGACAGCCTAGTTTAGAGGTACTTTTTGAGATTGCAAAAATTCTTCAAGTAGATCCCAAAGATTTAATTGATAGCGATGAAACGAAATAAACAGCAATATACATTCATTGACTTATTCGCCGGACTTGGTGGTTTTCATATAGCCATGCAAGAATTAGGTTGCAAATGTGTGTTTGCTTCCGAACTTAAAGATGATTTACGAAAACTATATGAGGAGAATTACCCAGAGACACGAATAGAAGGAGATATTACGAAAATAGCTCCTAGTGATATTCCTCCTCACGATATTTTATGCGCAGGATTTCCCTGTCAGCCGTTCAGTCAAGCTGGCAAACAACAAGGATTTAATGATGACAAGCAACGTGGGAATCTATTTGATTACATATGCGCTATTGTACAGTATCATCGTCCTAAGTATATATTTTTAGAGAATGTATCTAACCTAAAAGGACACGATCACGGGAATACATGGGCCGTAATTCATCAGAGATTAGAAGACCTTGAATATGACGTCCCAGAACCTGCCATTCTATCGCCGCACCAATTTGGGTGGCCGCAACATAGAAAGCGTATATATATCGTAGCTGTCGATCAACACAGAGGCGGCATAGGGAATTTCAAATTTCCTTCACCGACCAACAAAAAGTGTGATTTGAGGCAGATTATTGATGAATCGGACCCAAACTACATACACTTAAAGCAGGAGACACGGAATCAATTAGATGTATGGCAGAGGTTTATCGATGAGACCATTGCTCATGGTCATGAAATTCCTCGTTTCCCAATATGGGCAATGGAGTTCGGAGCTGATTACCCCATTGATATAGCACCTGCATTCATGACCCCCGATAGACTAATTGGTTGCCGAGGCAAATTGGGTCGTTTAATTAGAGAAGGTAATTTATCCGACTGTTTATTACAACTCCCCAAATATGCTCAAACCAATAAGTCAAAAGTATTCCCTGCATGGAAGATTAAATACATCATGCAAAATCGCAATTTCTATGAAGAGAATAAAGACTGGCTTGACGAATGGCTCAAAGAAGTGCGCCGGTTTGAGAACAGTCATTTGAAAATGGAATGGAATTGTGGGAAAAACTCCGGATATCAAATTGAAGATAAAATCGTTCAATTCCGAGCATCCGGAATACGCATCAAGAAACCTGATTACTCCCCCGCACTCAATCTTGTCGGCACACAGATTCCTATTTTACCTTGGGTTAATCTACCTGAGGAAAGTTTAAAAGAAGGTGAACCGTCAAAAGGGCGTTATATGACAGTACGAGAAGCGGCTAAATTACAAGGGATGGACAATCTAAGTTTTGGTACGCTATCTCAAGGCAGGTGCTTTGAAGCCTTGGGCAATGCGGTAAATGTAGAGATTGTCAAACTAATTGCAAAAAAACTATTAAGTTATGACTGATATCAATAAGCACACGGTAAGTATAGCAATTGGAACAACGATGTTCGCCAGATATGCAGATCTGCCGAACACCGTTTCTCATGCCATTGCAGAATTTATTGACAATGCCCTGCAGTCATATCGAGACAACAAAGAGAGACTCTTATCCATTGATCCCGATTTTAAATTTAAAGTAACTGTCGATTTTGAATGGAATGCAGATGATAATAGGGCCAAAACCATCAAAATATCAGACAATGCCGGCGGTCTAAACTTTCAGAGTTTCCAGAAAGCATTTATAACGGCAGAAAACCCAGAAGACAACAAAGGACTTAATGAATTCGGGATGGGGATGAAAACCGCAGCTGGATGGTTGGGAAATACATGGTCTGTACAGACAACTGCATTAGAAGAGCCCGTCGAGCGCTCCTATAAGTTCGACCTACAATATGTTCTTGATAACGATTTAAAGGAACTTCCATACACAGAAACACCTTGTCCAATTCAAGATCATTATACGATTATCACCATATCTGCTCCGACAAAGAATTCACCGTCCAGCAAAAGTCTTGAAAAAATCAAAATAGAGTTGGCTAGTATATATCGACAATCACTTCGCGCCCATGAAATGGACCTGTATGTCTATGGTGATCCATTATCATTTGAAGAATATCCAATACTAGAAGCCCCATTTGCAAGGACACCTGATAAAAAATCAATCTATTGGAAAAAGGATATTGATTTTAAATTTGGGAAATACAGGGCCACAGGTTTTATCGCTATTCTGCGAGAGATAAATAATACACAGAATGGGCTGGTACTGCTACGAAGAGGTCGTGTCATAGTAGGGGCTGAAACAGATGGGCGATATTTCCCGAAGTCACTGTTTGGCTCTCAGGGTAATTTCAGGTTTAAACGCCTTTTTGGAGAATTGGAACTTGATGGATTTGAAGTATCCTTTAATAAGAATGATATTCAAGATAAAGAGAACCTTGAAGCGTTAATGGAAGCGCTAAAAGGCGAAATTCATACCAAGGAGTTCGATCTATATACGCAGGCAGACGAATATCGACTAGATGAAAATCGAAAGGTCGTCAGGAAACTTATCCGAAAACACGACTCATCAGCAAAAAGCGATAAGCGTCCTATCGACATTTTTACGCCAAAAGTAAAAGACCAAACCATATTTCCCAATACAGATACCCCTGTAACAACAGAGACAACCGTAATAGGTGAATATAGGGATACATACAAAATTAAAGAGTCTCAATACACTCTTACCGTGCAATATGTATCAGACAATGGGGACAATTTGTTTTGGGTAGATGTTTCCAAAAAGAATGAACATAAAATCACCTGTAAGGTAGATACCAACCACATATTTTTCAAGCACTTTGGGAAACCCACGGACTCAGTAACTGCCATATTAAAAACTCTTGCCATTGCCAAATTCACAGCAAGAGAGGTTGCAGACAATTCTGCCTCTGATATGATGAACTATTTTAATCAATATATTAGGGAGACTAAAATATAATGACACAGATAACCATTAACAGCACCGATAGTAAGAAAATATTACCACAAAATGCATTGCAGAATGTATCATGTGGTAAATTCTTCGAACAGTTTTTAGATTCGCAAAAGATCTCTCCGACAAAGAGTAATGGTCTTTCTCCAGAAGCTGTTGTAACTTATCGATCGGAAACCACAGATATTCTTAACCATTGTAATCCCCATGATGCCACACAGGCACAAGAGACTACACACCTGGTTGTTGGTTATGTACAGAGCGGTAAAACTATGTCATTTACTGGTCTGACGGCATTAGCGCTGGACAATGGTTATCGTATCATAATATATCTAGCCGGGACTAAGAATAATCTTCTTGAACAAACGTCTAAACGATTAAAGAAAGATCTTATAGGCAATCGTGCAAAAAACAATAACTTTTACAAAATACACCCCAATCCTACAACGAATGAAATTGAAGAGATTGTTGGGCATCTTGAATCATCGGACAAACCAATTGTTCTGATTCCCATACTTAAGCATTACAACCACATTAATCAACTCATTCATATACTCGACTCGGCGGAATATAAGGCGGTGATGAGGAATGAGACAGTCATCATTATAGATGATGAGGCAGATCAAGCCTCTCTCAATAATTATGGGCGTAAAAACAGCAAAGAGGAAAGATCAAAAGAAGAAGAGGAAAGATCTTCAACCTATGATGCGATTTTAAGGCTCAGAGCATCTCTTCCGGGAAACACATATATTATACAGCAACACCGCAAGCTAATATCCTTATTAGTATGCAAGACCTGCTTTCCCCCAAAAGCCATACTGTTCTGACACCTGGCGAAGGCTATATTGGAGGAAAACTATTTTTCGGTAAAGGGCCAAATCATGATCTGTTTAAAGGGGGACTTATTATCCAAATCCCCGAGGGAGAAGTTTTTCATAAGAAGCGTAATCCTCTTGAGAGGATGCCTAAATCCCTAAAAGATGCATTGATGTTCCATATTCTTGCTGTTGCCATTGTCGTAAAATGGCAGGCTCCTGAAGACATTACCTACCTGTCAATGATGGTCCATCCAGACAACGAGAAGAAATGGAACAAGAAATTCAAAGAATGGATTGATAACGAACTCAAAAATTGGCGGAAAGCTCTTAAAATGGCCGATGGGTGTGATGAGAAGGTATATTTACTCGAGGACTTCAAGAAAATATTCCCCAAGGCCGTAGAATTTTACGCGCCTGAAGATCGACCGACTTTTGAGCAGATCAAGCCCTTTATTGCTGATGTAATACACGACAGAAAGGTTTATCTTGTCAATACAGATAAAGATGCACAAACGGATATAGAATGGGATAATTACAAGATGCACATATTGGTAGGAGCAGAAATGTTAAATCGTGGCTTTACGGTTGAGAAACTTGCAACTACCTATATGCCTCGATATACCACCAGTGCAACCAATGCGGACACGATTCAACAGCGATGTCGTTTCTTCGGATACAAAAAGGATTATATCCGATCTTGTCGAGTATTTCTTCCAGGAAGCACTATTGAAAATTATCATGCTTACGTTGACCATGAAGAAGAATTGCGTGCTATGTTAAAGTCTTGTGATACGCTTGACGCAGTCGAGCGCAGCATTCTTCTTTCTCCGTCCTTAAGGCCAACACGCCGCAATGTTCTTCCTGTATGGGTAGTAAACGACAAACTCAAAGGGATGTATGCGTTACAAGCATTTGCCAGTCGTTATACCATTGAACACAATGATAAGATTGTAGATGATTTTTTAAAGAAACACACTAACGATTTTACGATTCGCCCTGATACAACGAAAGACCGTACACACAGATGGCTGAAGTTAGATGTAGATGAAGCGATCGAATTTTTATCAGACTTTAACTTTAAAAATTGGCCAGATGCTCAACGTAAAGCCAACACCATTCGATACCTACGATATTTGTCAGCAGAGGAAAATGAATGTCCGATAAAATATGTGTATTTTTATCAGATGGCTTTTGCAGCCAGCCCCAGACATCGTAGTTTTGATATGGAGAAATGCAGATTGGCAGCGAATACAGATCTTTTTGCCGGACCAAGTTCTGTTACCGATTCAACGAACTATCCCGGCGATAGAAAGATAGTTGGATCAGAAGATACCATAACAATTCAACTACATCATATTGAGTTCGATGGAGCTGCCCTCGATTTTCCTAGAACAGCTTATACATTAGCTATATATTACCCGAAACAGTTAGCAACGAATTACTGTACAAACATTGAAAATAACATAGACGATTCAGACGAAGACTATTAAGATGGATATTAAGCAAATAATCAATGAGTTTCGCTCATTAGAAAGTACTACCCACAAGGATAACACATATAATGTGATATCTTTATTCGATATGCTGCATAAATTAGGGGCATCAAAAGAGCGTTATCCTATGTTCTTCATTGCCACTAATGATGCACCCAATAATATCCCTAATACGATACGGGAACTTTTGTCAGTCGAATACGACATGGAGTGTACTATCAATGAAGTTAGCGGAAACTCTATATTGAGAAAATTTGCGATTATAACTCTGCGCAGTAGTGATAAGCATCTGCAATCATACTTTATTGAGATATTTGCCATGATGCTTATGAAGATGCCGCAACAACCATCCAAACAAGAATTATCTATTGAAGTTGAGAGACTGGTTGCAATCTTTTCTGCATTATCGGCAACTCCACGAAAAAAAATACAAGGGTTATGGGCCGAATTATTGGTAATTGAAAGAAGTTTAGATCCACAGACACTTATAAATGCCTGGCATTCTATTCCATCATCGAAATATGATTTTACATTAGGCCGCGATAAAATTGAAGTAAAAAGCACATCATCAGAAGAGAGAGTTCATCGATTCTCTTTGGATCAATTAAATCCCTCTCCTAGTTCCCGGTTGCTAATCGCTTCAATAACGGTTCGTGAATCAGGGCAGGATCTTAATGGGTTATCCATTAGGGATTTATATGATAGGATATGTAATCGCCTGCAAAACATTGAGGCACAAATTCGACTGTATACCATTATCGCCCAAACATTAGGTAATGATATAAACAAAATAGACGCCGTGTGTTTTGATTATATAACAGCTTCGGACACTTTGGCCTTCTATGATTATCAAATGATTCCTCGCATTCTAAAAAAAGATGTACCTTCTAATATCTCAGAAGTTAGGTTTGTTTGCAACATAACTAAATTGAAGGATATAACGACCTCAAACTCTTTTGACAAGAACGACAGCCAATTGTTTAACAGTCTATTCTGAACATTATGATTAAGAAAATTAGCCGATACTCATTGCAGCAGATCTTTATCGAGAGTTTGAAAGACTGTGATTCTTTCAAAATAATCGATGGCCTAAATCCTTTCCATATCATGCTGAATGGCAAGGAACTCTATATATACATCAAGAATTTATCCCCAGCCTATTTTTCCAATCCAGATGTATGGAGAGTGCAGTTACCAAAGAAGGATGAATTTGAGACTATAAAGAATGGTCCTATTGACTTCGTACTATTAGGGTATGATGCCGATAATGATGTATATACCATTTGGCATCCCAAATGGGCAAAACAGCGATTGAACAATGGTGAAAGCGTATCCTTTTATTCAAGATTATCATTACAAAAGGAAGCCGCTTCTACACAAGCCATTAAGCGCCTTTCTCTAAACAACGAAGGTGAGGTTATTGCCTTCCCACGAGAACATATAGAATTCCTATTATCCAACTTAAAGACCTTCTTTCAAGATGAAAGTGATTACGTTGCAATTGGATCGAAAAAGAGGCCAGAGGCTAACGACGCATATAAAACATTCTGCGACTTGAAGAATATAGATTTGTTTGCGTCACATATGGCTAATGATGGGTATTCAGTAGTCACTATTAGCAATTATTGTCGTGCTATTCGGGACCTAATCAAGGATGGTTATATTACTCGATATAGAAAGATATTTCTCTCTTGCGATAGATTGAGTGAATACAAAGATGTAGTAACAGAGTTTTGCAACCAACCAGAAATTAGCGAACGGAATGCGAAATGGCACAACACATTATCAGCAGCGCTAAGAGCCTACATTAGCTTTCTTATAAAACATCAATCGAATGAGACACACTCTCCCGTCATAACAGACGATATAAAAACCTCAAACTATTTAGATGCCTTAATTAGTAAAGACATCTATGAGGGTTTTGGCCTTTTCTTACGCAATAAAGGATATAATGAGAACACGGTAACACACTATCTGAAAAGCATCCGAACTTTACGAGAAACAGGGCTCATTACCAAATATAAATCTCTTTTTGAGTCATGCAACTCCATCGAAGATTTGCGGAATGCATTTAAAAAGTTTTTTTCCATTCATGAGGTGGACCAAATGAATAAAGACAGACATCACGATTTATCCGCGATGTCCAAACAATTTATTAACTATCTTCAAGCAAATATTTTTTCTGAATTAGCATTACCTTCGCAAAGTAAAGAAGTCCTCCAACATCACAGCGAAGACAATATAGGCCCAATTCCAAGTCAAGCAGAAGAGAATCCTCCTGAGATAGATTGGGAAACACCATATACAGGCACCAATGGCAAATTAACCCGGATCGCCAATCCTGTATTGATAGATAAACTACGCCCTTTTCTGGATACTGAATACGCAAGTCCGGTCAGAGCATACAACGAGATTGAAGACTTCTACGGAGATAGATATTCCAATATGGATATGGGCGACTGGATGAAATTATTTAAAGCTATTGATTGGGAGAATCCATATGTTTCGTCCAGCCCGACACCAACATCTGACACTGATAGAACAAGAAGTAAAACAGAGATTCTTAGAGTAGAATACCCTGATGGAAGAATCATACAACATCCTAAAGCTATTGATACTTTCGTAGAGGTTATTGAGAACAACTACCCAGATTTAATCCATGAATTGAATATTCTTCATGCAAATGTTAATCTGGTGACCAGAGAGCTCAGTGAACAATATGCGCCAGCTCAGAAAGAAATAACGGATGGCTGGTTGGTTTTCACAAATATCAATACTCGCCGAAAAAGAGAGGACCTGTTAAAAATATCAGAAGAGTTAGAACTAGGATTAAAAGTCGATTTAGTATCGATTGCAACCGGGGAAATTATTACGCCCACCGAAGAGCCAAACTCATCTAATCGACAAAAGATTAAAGTTACCTTTCCAAATGGTAAGACAATACAACCGAACAAAGTATTAGAGGCTCTGATTGAAGTGGTAAAATATGCGGGTCCAGAACGGGTACGAGATTTAGGTATCACTGTATGCGCAGATAATTTAGTTTTGAAGAATCCAAAACCAAGATACATAAAGCCGTGTAAACCTGTTGGCAATGGTTGGCTAGTCAATACATGTTCTGACACCCCTACCAAGTATGAGCAGATTAAATATATATCAGATAAGTTGTCGCTGAATTTATCTGTAGAGATAACAAATTAATATATCAATTCAAAATTTAATTAGAATATGAATCAAGAGTGTTTTGTAATCCAGCCTATTAGTGATACAAAATTTACAAAACGATATGATGATATATACAAGCCAGCAATAGAAGCAACTGGCCTTAATGCATATCGTGTTGATTTAGACCCAACTGTAAAAATTCCGATTGAAGAAATTGAATCAAGGATCAAAAATTCTGTAATATGTTTTGCAGATATTTCAACAGATAATCCTAATGTTTGGTATGAACTAGGTTACGCTTTTGCTTCTGGAAAAGATGTTGTAATGGTTTGTGATGAAAGCAGGAATGATTTTCCTTTTGATATTCGTCATAAAAATATCATTAGATATAAAACAGAGTCACCCAGTGATTTTAGCACCTTAAGAGAAAAAATTATCGAGAAAATAAAAGCATACATTCAATCACAAAAAACAACGGAAAAATTACTGGCAAATCCGCTGTCAGAAACTGACGGGTTACAACCCTATGAATTATCTCTATTAGCATTTATCGTTGGAGAACAATGTACTGATGAAGAAGTAGCTCCAATTTATGAACTTAAAAATATGATGAATAAGGCCGGATTCAATAATACAGCCTTCAGTATCGGAATCCGGTTATTGAAAGCTAAAGGATTTATTACGACAAAAGTTGATAGCGATTTTAATGGGAACGAATACACTGTTTGTTCATTATCTAATACAGGAGTGGATTTTGTTCTTAAGAACACGCATTTATTTGAATTACAACAGCCCTCGGCACAAAAAACGATTAATACCTTTAGTAGCGACGATTTGCCTTTTTAAATAACGTCACAATCACTAGCACTCTTCCATTGCATCGTATTCAAAAAGACTTAGCCTATTTCCATACATCGCCCCGTATAGAAATAAGCCAAGTCTCTAATTATCATAAAATTATCATAAAACCATCAGGCTTTGACCTGCCCCTCGTGTTGCCACTCTACAAGTGAGATAATCGCATGGTATTGTTCCTTAGTCAGAGGTGAGGCGCAATCGTCCAAACATTCGTATTTCCACGGCAGTTCGTAGACCGTGTCTTCTTCCTTTAGCAACCAACGGATATTTGTTTTCATATAGTTCCCCCATCCATGCATCCGTATAGCTGCACATTTCCTCGTTATATGGGAAATATATCATAAGATAGTATGCAATCTCACTCAATTCCTGCTCCCTAATGTCAATCAAAATCTGTTTTGTCATAATCTGTAAAATCAGTTGTTACTATTCAAACTTCACCATATCCGCCAACTGGACAAAATAATCGCTTGACCAGATGTCGAGCTCCTTGGGATTCCTAACAAATGGAAGGACATCGCTCTTCACCTGATTGATGTTCGCTGACGCCAATCTGTCTTTCAACTGAGCCATGAATGCCTCCCTCCCGATTTCTTCGTTGTTGAACTGGCGGACACGCTCTGCGAGATGGGCAAAATCAAGAGGCACATTGTGACGGACATACCATTCGAAATCATACCAGTCACGACCTTTCACCCTGTTTTTCCAGCCTCTGTACACCAATGCGTGCATCTTCCCGGCAAACAAATCCGGCAAAGTGAAACAGCGTGTCATGAAGGAGTGAGGCTGTA
>ENA-ORNP01003802-ORNP01003802.1-human-gut-metagenome-genome-assembly--contig:-NODE-3802-length-10143-cov-2.995936_pt1 | contig 10143 bp, 10 predicted proteins | sample MGYA00242119_ERZ509030 | MGnify/ENA primary metagenome ERZ509030 (study PRJEB26280, sample SAMEA2338708) | human gut metagenome | biome: human gut; feature: human-associated habitat; material: faeces...
GGACTGGCTGCTGCGCTTCTACCACTTTCGGGCCGAGGAGCTGCTGGACGAGGGGCGGCCCGACTTCGACCTCCGTCTGGACCCCAAGTGCGGCTGGGCCCTGCGCCACCTGGACCAGTTTCCTGTGGAGGTCCAGCGGGCCGACTATGAGGCCCTGCTCCGGGTGCCCGGCATCGGGGTCACCAGCGCCAAGCGCATCCTCACAGCCCGGCGGGCCGGACCCCTGTCCTTCTCCGGCCTGAAAAAGCTGGGGGTGGTCCTCAAGCGGGCCCAGTACTTCATCACCTGCTCCGGCCGCATGCTGGAGGGTCTGCGAGTGCGGGAGGATGGCATCCTGTCCCATCTGGCTGCCCTGGATCGCCCCGCCCTGGCCCAGGTCCAGCCGGAGCAGCTCTCCCTCTTTGGAGAGGAGGGGGCCTCATGAGCTGGCAGCAGGTCTGCTTCGATTATGACGGCAGTTATCCCGGCTTTCTCACCTGTGTGTTTGAGAGCTATGCCCACCGCGAGGAGGCCGTCTGCTTCACCTCACCGGAAGAGGACCGCCTCACCCTCTGGCCGGAGCGGCATGTGGACACCGACCAGGCCAAGGCGGAGCGGGTGTACCGCTCTCTGTCCAAAAAGATCTCCCCCCAGGCCTGCCGGCTGGTGACCCAGGCTTTTCTCACCTGTCTGCCCGAGCGGGAGCTGCACATGTACCGTTTCCTGCGGCTGGGCTACCAACGGGGGGCGGACATCACCCGGGATCTCACCGACGACCGGGTCCACGTGCTGTGGAAGGCGGTGCAGCACCTGGGGAGCGAGGCCCATCTGCTCAAGGGGTTCCTCCGCTTCTCCGATCAGCAGGGGGTGCTGGTAGGGGAGATCGAGCCCAAAAACCGGGTGCTTCCCCTCCTCCGCCCCCACTTCTGCACCCGGTACTCTGAGGAGCACTTCCTCATCTACGACCACACCCACCGGGAGCTGCTGATCCATCAGCCCGGTCGGTGGGCCATTCTGCCCGCGGAAGACTTTGCCCCTGCCCCGCCGGGGCAGGAGGAGGTGACCTACCGGCGTCTGTGGAGGCGGTTCTATGACACCATCGCCATCCGGGAACGGGAAAATCCCCGGTGCCGGATGACCAACATGCCAAAGCGGTTCTGGGGCACTATGACGGAATTCCAGCCCGACGAGGGCGCACTCCCCGCCCCTGGACCGCGGGGGAAGGGATGGTGAAAAAAGCGCAGCGCCTGGAGAATACTCCGGGCGCTGCGCCTTATTTGCAGAGCTTTCTGTCTGGTCAGCCCAGGCTCTCCCGGAAGATCTGAAGGATCTCCTCCCGATCCAGATCCTTGTAGCCCCCGGTGAGGTGGATGGTCACGTCAGCCAGCCCCTCCAGCATGTCCTCCGTCACGCCCAGCGCACTGGTATTCATGGTCAGCCCAAGCTCCTTCATCCAGCCCTCCATGGCCGCCAGCCCCTCCTCCGCCGGGTCCACTCCCCACACCTGGACGGCGAACCGCTTGAATTTGTCCAGCCCATAGGGGAGGATGTGCCGGTAGTAGGGTAGGGAGACCGCCGCCAGCGTCATGCCGTGGGTGGCGTTGGTGTAGCCCCCCACCGCCTGGCCCAGCATGTGCACCATCCAGTCGGTGGACTTGCCCCGGGACACCAGGGTGTTCAGCGCCCAGGTGGCGGTCCACATGATGTTGCTCCTGGCCTCGTAGTCCTGGGGATCCCGGTTGGCAGCCCGGCTGGAGCACAGGAGGGAGCGCATCAGCCCCTCGCTGAGATAGTCGCTGGTGTTGTCATCCTCCCCGGAGAAGTACTGCTCGCAGATGTGGTTGAAGATGTCGTAGATACCCGCGACCATCTGCTCCCGGGGCAGGGTGAGGGTGAAGCGGGGATTCAAAATGGAGAAGCGGGGCATCACCGCCTCGTCCGCAAAGACGTGGCCGATCTTCTGCCGGGTCTCCTGGTTGGTGATCACCGAGCCGGCGTTCATCTCTGAGCCAGTGCCCACCATGGTGAGCACACAGCCCACCGGCAGGATGGGGCATTCTGGCTCCTCAAAGCGGAGATAGTATTTCTCCCATGGGTCCTCCGGACAGTGGACCGACACAGCGACCGCCTTGGCATAGTCGCACACCGAGCCTCCGCCCACCGCCAGCAGCAGGTCAGCCCGGTGCGCCCGAGCGACCCCAATGCCCTCATACAGTTTGGCCAGGGTGGGGTTTGGCATGACTCCGGCGATCTCCGCCACCTGTTTTCCCTCCTGGTCCAGAATGGCCCGCACGGCGTCATAGATACCGTTGCGCTTGATGGAGCCCCCGCCGTAGATGAGGACCACCCGGTCCCCATATTTGGGCAGCTCCTTGTGGAGCCCCTCCAGCGACTGCTCTCCAAAGTACAGCTTGGTGGGGTTGCAGTAAGTAAAATTTCCCAGCATGACAGTTCCTCCTTATACTTGACGGCCCATGGCCCGGGCCCGCTCCAGGGCGGGATGCCCGACAGTCTCCCCCGGTCCATTCACCCCTCCGGCAAAGACTGTCCCTGCCAGTCTGGCCTTTTCAAAACAGTCGATCCACCCGGTCAGGCCGCTCTCCGCCCGCGCCGGGACCTGGTCATCCTCCTCCGCCGCCGCGGTGAGCAGATAGATGTCCCGGAAGGCGTAGTCCGACGCAAACAGGGCATTGGCTCGGTCCAGCAGGGTCTTCATCTGCCCGCTCATCTCGTAGTAATAAATGGGGGTGGCAAAGGCGATGACCTCTGCCCGGCCCATTTTCTCCGCGATCTCCACTGCGTCGTCCTGGATCACACACTGGCCGGCGCTTTGACAGGCCAGACAGCCCATGCAGAAGGCGATGGATCTTCCCCGCAGGGAGATCTGCTCCACCTGGTGACCCGCCTCCCGCGCGCCGGCGGCAAAGGCGTCCCCCAGGGCTTGGGAGTTGCTCTTCTCCCTCAGGCTGGTGCTGATGACCAAAATTCGTTTTGACATATTCGTTCCTCCTTATTCCTGTTCTGCTGCATCTGCGGACCCATCATAAACCCTGGAGTCCACTTCAAGTCAAGCGTTTTTTTACTGATTTTTTTGGGGGGAGCCGGTCTCCCGTCCCCCGATGTCCCCTGAAGCAAAACAGGCCGGCCGGCGCAGCTCTTTGGCTGCGCCGGCCGGCACAAAAATCGTGCGTTTTCAGTTTTCTTGATCTCGATCGCACTCCCGGGACAGAGCCCTCCCCTGGTGTCCCCATCTCCCGGTGGCGGGGACTCAAAAACAGATCGAGACTTGGAACTTGGGGAAAGCCTTCCGGCTCACACCATCAGGGAGCAGACCAGCTGCGCGTACTCCGCCGGGTCCTCCAGCGGCAGATCTGCCAGCAGGAGAGCCTGTCCGTAGAGCAGCTTGGCGTATTTGGAGACCGTATCCTTGTCCCCTGCCTCCACCGCCTTTTGGAGCGCGGCAAAGGGAGCGGAATCCGGGTTGAGCTCCAGCACCCGCTGGGCCCGGGCGGCGCGGTCCCCATCCACCTTCCGCATATACTTCTCCATCTCCAGGGAGACCGGGCCGTCAGCCGTCAGGCACACCGCCCCCGACTTCAGGATGGAGGAGGCACGGACCTCCTTCACCTCCTCGCCCAGGGCCTCCTTGACAGCCTCCAGCACAGGTTTGCCCGCCTCCGCCTTCTCCTCGGCCGTCTTCTTCTCCTCATCGCTCTGGGGCAGGGCATCCTCGTCATTCACCGACTTGAACGCCTTCCCGTCGATCTCTCCCAGGCCGCGCATGACAAAGTCATCCACGTCCTCGGTGCAGTACAGGATCTCGTACCCCTTGTCCAAAATGCGCTCCACCTGGGGCAGCTTTGCGATCTTCTCAGCGCTCTCGCCGCAGGCGTAGTAGTAATAGGGCTGATCCTCTGGCATCCGCTCCCGGTACTCCGCCAGGGTGGTGTCCTTCCCCTCCTTAGAGGACCAGAACAGCAGCAGATCCTGGAGCAGCTCCTTGTGCTGGCCGTACTCGGCTACCACGCCATACTTGATCTGGGTACCGAAGGACTTCCAGAATGTCTCGTACTTCTCCCGGTCCTCCTTCTGGAGCTTCATCAGCTCCCCCTTGATCTTCTTCTCCAGGGCAGATGCAATGACCTTCAGCTGGCGGGTGTGCTGGAGCACCTCCCGGCTGATGTTCAGGGAGAAATCCTGGGAGTCCACCACGCCCCTGACAAAGCGGAAGTGGTCAGGGAGCAGGTCGGCACACTTGTCCATGATGAGCACGCCGGAGCTGTAAAGCTGAAGTCCTTTCTCATACTCCCGGGTATAGAAGTCGTAGGGGGTGTGGGAGGGGATATAGAGCATGGCCTTGTAGGTGACGGCGCCCTCGGCGCTGGTGTGGATCACGGTCAGGGGGTCCTGCCAGTCCCCAAATTTCTCCTTGTAGAAGGCGTTGTACTCCTCCGGCTTCACTTTGCTCTTCTGCCGCTGCCACAGGGGCACCATGGAGTTGAGGGTCTTCCACTCCTTCACTGTCTCCCACTCGGGCTTGTAGTCCTCTCCGGCGTCGGCGGGCTTCTCCTTCTGACGGTAGTCCTCCACCTCCATCACGATGGGATAGCGGATATAGTCGGAGTATTTTTTGATCAGCTCTTGTAATTTATAGGTCTCAAGATACTGATCGTAGTTCTCCTCGTCGGCGTTGGGCTTGATGTGCATGATGATATCGGTGCCCGGCGTCTCCTTCTCGCACTGGGTGACGGTGTAGCCATCCGTGCCAGCGGACTGCCACATCCACGCCTCCTCCGCGCCATAGGCCCGGGAGATGACGGTGACCGCGTCCGCCACCATAAAGGCGGAGTAGAAGCCCACGCCGAACTGACCGATCACATCCACCTTGGAGGCCGCCTTGTCGTCCCGCTCCAGCTCCTGCTTGAACTGGAGGGAGCCGCTCTTGGCGATGGTGCCCAGGTTGGACTCCAGCTCGTCCTTCGTCATGCCCACTCCGTTGTCGGACACGGTGAGGGTCCGCTTCTCCTTGTCGGGAACGATGGTGATCTTCAGATCCTTGCGCTTGACCTCTACGCTGTCATCGGTGAGGGCACGGTAGGCCAGCTTGTCCTCTGCGTCGCTGGCGTTGGAGATGATCTCCCGCAGAAAGATCTCCTTGTGGGTGTAGATGGAGTTGATCATCAGATCCATCAGCCGCTTGGACTCCGCCTTGAACTGTTTCTTTGCCATGATGGATGCCTCCTATATCGTAAAATCTAAGTTTTTGTAAATTTAGCACTCAATATTTATGAGTGCTAAATTACTATACCGCCACTTGCGGAAAAATGCAAGAGCGTTCATAATTTTTTTACAAAATTTCGTCATTCGGGCCGGGGAAGTGACAAGTTTTAATCCCAATTTCAGGACAGGCGCCCCGGCTGTGTGATATCCTCACCTCATCCATTATGCACAGAGGAGGGAGAGCCGTGCCGCAGAAGAAAGCTGTCACACCTTGGGAAAAGGAATTTGCCCGGCTGGAGCGCCGCAGGAGAGCCTATCAGGCCCGCCATGCCCGTCCGCCGGAGTCCAGGCTGGACCGGGCGCTGGAGGACAAGGTGCCGCCCAAACTCCGGGAGGCCCTTAACTCCGCCTTTGTCAAGGCATTTGATCTGGTCTTCCAGCGGGGGACCGGGCTTCTGGAGCGCACCTTTGATGCCGAGGCGGCCCGGCAGCAGTTTGAGATCGACCAGTTTGCCGTCCAGCTGAAGGGGGACCGGAGCTCTCTGCGGGTCTTTTCCCGCCGAGCGGGACGGACCGGGGCCCTCAATTTGGCCCTTTCCGGGGCCGAGGGCACTCTCCTGGGGCTGCTGGGGATCGGCCTGCCCGATATCCCGCTCTTTACCGGCGTCCTGCTGAAAAGCCTCTACCAAATGGCTGCCCGTTACGGCTACGGGTGGGATACCCCGGCAGAGCGGTACTATCTGCTCCTTCTGGTCCAGGGCGCCCTGTCCTATGGGGAGGAGCTGGCCGCATGCACCGCGCTGCTGGACGAGTTTGCCCTCACCCCCTGTCCGCCGGAGGACTATGACCAGGGGACACAGATCCGCCGGACTGCCTCTCTCCTAGCCGACCGCCTGCTGGTGATGAAATTTGTCCAGGGCATCCCCATCCTAGGCATGGCTGGGGGCATCTCTGACGCCCTCTGTCTGGAAAGGGTCCAGCGCTATGCCGGGTTAAACTATCATCGCCGCTTTCTCCTGGACCACCGGCCCGATCCCCGGCCTTTCGCATAGAGCAGGGTCATGTCCCTCCCGCATCCCAGGTGCCCGCCCCCGCCAAAACGGGAGCGGGCAAAATCAGTGGTTGACAGGAAGGAAAAACTGTGGTAGATTTTTATTGGTTAGCACCGGCTAACAAAAGGGACTAAACTTTTACAGCCAAACGCCGAAAGGCGCGATTTTTCAAAGGAGGGATTAGCTTATGCTAACTTCTGAGGTCCGGCCGGCCGAAGCGCGCTTTGAGCTGACCCTGGCCTTTCACTGTGCGCCGGCCCTGGCAGGCATCAAGCCTGCGGATCTCATTGCCCTCCCGGGGGAAGGAGATGAGACCGACGCCCTGCTGGCGTCCTACTCCGCCGCCCTGGCCGGGGCGGGGATCTCTCTGCGGCCCCTGTGCCGGTGCCGCAGCCGCTGTCTGGTACTGGTGTACCGGCGGAACCGCCTGGAGCGCCAGCTGGAGCAGGAGGAGGTGGCCCGTCTGCTGGAACAGGACGGCTATCCCCTGGCCGGCGGGCTGGAGGCCATGCTGGACCATCTGGCGTCCCGGATGGCGGGGAGCGGTGGGTTCCCCCATGAGGTGGGGCTGTTCCTGGGATATCCCGCCGAGGATGTGGAGGGCTTTCGCCGGCATGGCGGCCAGGGCTATAAATACAGCGGGCTGTGGAAGGTCTATTCCGACGTGGAGAGGGCCCAGAGATGCTTCCGGCAGTACGGCTGCTGCCGAAGGGCCCTGTGCCGCCGCCTGGAGGCCGGCTGCCGGCTGGTCCAGCTGTTTCGGACAGCTTGACGGAGATAGGGGATAGAGGCGGGGAGATCCGCGGCGCCCGGATGGGCCCGCCCCCCCGTTTGCTATACAAACCAAATTTTTATTTTCAGGAGGTCACATACATGAGCAGGATGGCAGTGATTTACTGGTCCATGACGGGCAACACGGAGGCGATGGCCAACGCCATCGCGGAGGGGGCCGCCGGGGCTGGAGCTGAAGTGGATGTGAAGCAGGTGTGCGACACCACGGTGGACGAGGCGCTGGGCTATGGACTGCTGGCACTGGGCTGCCCCGCCATGGGGGCGGAGGTGTTGGAGGAGGCGGAATTTGAACCCTTCTTCACCGAACTGGAGGGCCGTCTGGGCTGCAAAAAGGTGGCTCTGTTCGGCTCCTATGACTGGGGTGACGGTCAGTGGATGCGGGACTGGGCCCAGCGGGCGGACAGTGCCGGAGCCAATGTGTACCAGGACGAGGGCCTGATCCTCCACCTGACCCCCGATGAGGAGGGGCTGGAGCAGTGCCGCACCTTCGGGGCGGGCTTTGCCAAGTATTAAAGGGATCGGATCAAGAAAAAGAGGACGGATGTCTCCCCAAGAGGGCATCCGTCCTCTTTTTTCTCTAACTCTCCGGTCCCCGCTTCTGGTACTCGCTCAGCTTCCGGTTCAGGGAGCGGGTGTCCCGCCGCAGGGCCACATGGAGGCCGAACCACATGGCGGACAAGCCCCACTCCAGGAAGAGCACCAGGAAGATGCCTCCCCAAAGCGGCACATTGGAAAACCAGCCCAGGGCCAGCGCGCCGCCCACAAACCCCAGGTTGCACAGCAGCCCCCACCAGACGGTCCGCACCCGCAGGGCGGACGGCTCCAGCTCCCGGCCCTCCGGGAAAAGGAAGGACTCCAGAATGGCCACCGCCATGGAGACCAGCAGCATCTGGAGCATGGTGAGCGAGGATACGGAGCCCTCGCCGGCCAGGGCGTTGAAGATGGCCTTGAAAAAGACCAGCGCCAGGGTATAGACAGCCATATGAAATTTCATGGACAGGCCCCAGCTGTAGAAACGGATAAATTCTCCCATGATGGACCTCCTTTTTATAGTCCCAGCCGCTCCCGCAGCAGGGGCGCGTAGTGCCGGGAGACCACCAGCCGCTCCCCGTTCTCCAGGGAGGCCTCGATGCGGCCGCCAGTCCGGCTCTTCAGGCTGCGGATGCGGTGCAGGTTGATAACAGCGGACTTGCTGACCCGGAGATAGCCCAGCTCTCCATACCGCCCCTCCAGCTCCGCCAGGGTGAGGGCCGTCTGATAAAAGGCAGAGGCGGTATAGAGAAAGGTATGTTCGTCCACACTCTCACAGTAGAGCGTCTCATCCGGGCTGAGCAGGATGATCTCCCGGTTTTCATCCCATACGCACAGCTTCTGAAGGCCGGAGCGCACCAGAGACAGGACACGGAGCATCTCCTGATCCAGCCGGGGGCAGCGCAGGACCACCTCGTTTTCCAGCACGGGTGCGTATTCCACCCTCACTTTCATAGAAAAACCTCCCTTCTCTGTGAGCATACCAGAACCGGGACGCCAGAGCAAGCCAGGAGCCGCCAGGATGCCATTTGGGGCCGGCAGCCTGCCTCCAGGCCAAATTTTGCCGGGATACAGCGGAATTTGTCCGGTATAAGATTTGCATTTTTTTAATATCTGTGATATACTCCTGTGCTAAGCACCCGGAAGACCGGGAATTTATGACAGAAAGCTGAGTTGATTTGTCCCCCATGGACAGTACCAGTATTGGAATGACCGTTGCTCTTGTCATCCTCGTGGCCATGTCCGCTTACTTCTCCGCCACAGAGACCGCCTTTACCTCCCTGAACCGGATCCGCCTGAAGAGCCGGGCGGACAACGGGGACCAGCGGGCTGCCAGGGCCCTGGCTCTGGCGGAGGACTATGACAAGCTGCTGTCCACCATCCTCATCGGAAACAACATCGTCAACAACGTGGCCACCACCATCGGCGCGGTGCTGTTCATCCGGCTGCTGGATGACGTGCGGGGGCCCACGGTGTCCGCCATCGTGCTCACTGTGGTGATCCTGATCTTTGGCGAGGTCTCGCCCAAGAGCCTGGCCAAGGAGAGCCCGGAGGCCTGGGCCATGCTCTCTGCCCCCCTGCTGCGGGCCTTTGTAGCCGTGCTGACCCCGGCCAATTTCCTGTTCACCCAGTGGAAGCGCCTGCTCTCCCTGATCATCCACAAGCGGGAGGAGGACGGCATCACCGAGGAGGAGCTGATGGGCATGGTGGACCAGGCCGAAACCGAGGGAAGCCTGGACCAGCACGAAAGCGATCTCATCCGCAACGCCATCGAGTTCAACGACATGGAGGTTTCCGAGATCCTCACCCCCCGGGTGGACCTGGAGGCCCTGGCGGACACCGCCACCATGGAGGAAGCGGCGGCCATGTACGCAGACAGCGGGTTCTCCCGGCTGCCCATTTATCACGACAGTATTGACAATATCATCGGCGTCCTGCACGAGAAGGACTTCTACGCCGCCTATTGCCGGGGCGTCAAGCGCCTGTCGGAGCTGAAGAGCTCCGTGCTGTACACCACGGAAACCGCCCGGATATCGGACCTGCTGCGGCAATTGCAGCAGAATAAGGTCCACATGGCGGTGGTGGTGGACGAATACGGCGGCACCCAGGGCATCGTCACCATGGAGGACATCATGGAGGAGCTGGTGGGCGAGATCTGGGATGAGCACGACGAGGTCATCGAGGAGTTCCGCAAGCAGTCCGACGGCAGCTATCTGGTGGCCTGCTCGGCGGACCTGGACGATCTGTACGACCTGTTTGACATGAAGCCCAGCGAGGAGTATGACGCCTCCACGGTGTCCGGCTGGGTCATGGAGGAGATCGGGCGGGTACCCGACGTAGGCGACCGGTTCCAGGCCGACGGCCTGGACGTGTGCGTCACCCGGGTGGAGCACCGGCGGGTCATGGAGATCCGGGTGCGGCCCCTGCCGCCGGAGAAGGAGGAGCCGGAAAAGGCCCACGCCCACAGCGGCACATAATATAGAATAGACTAACAAGTCCCCGGCGCGTCTGCGCCGGGGACTTGTTAGTCTATCCAAAATGGGCGAAGCCCATTTTGGACAAAAGGCTT
>ENA-ORNP01003807-ORNP01003807.1-human-gut-metagenome-genome-assembly--contig:-NODE-3807-length-10131-cov-11.165641_pt1 | contig 10131 bp, 7 predicted proteins | sample MGYA00242119_ERZ509030 | MGnify/ENA primary metagenome ERZ509030 (study PRJEB26280, sample SAMEA2338708) | human gut metagenome | biome: human gut; feature: human-associated habitat; material: faeces...
ATGAAGTCCAGCTTGCCAATGACGCAAAACAATGGGTGGAAGCCATTCAGGAATACGCCAACATCACAGAGCTGGACGCAGCCACCCTCAACCGCTTAATCAAAGAAATCGTCGTGCATGAGCGCATTGACGAAGATAAAACAAGACACATTTCTATCGAAATTCATTTTAATCTCAAACCCATCCCGGAGGTGGAACAGGTCACTGCCTGACCTGTCCCGCCGGGACGGTTCTCTTAAAAACACCATATAGATTTTTTGTACGCCGCCGCCCGCCATCGAGCAGAGTTTTACACCTAATTGGGGATAAAACAGTTGATGGCCGGCGGCGGTGTCGCCCTCATCGGCATCACCCTTGTACCTCTGCTCTCCGGCCTGTTCGGTTGATCGTCCGGCGGTGATCGCTTATGGGCGGCATACTCGACAAACTCGATGAATGGCTCCGAGGGCTGCTCATCGAGGGGATCACGGGAAACCTGTCGGGCATGTTCGATACGGTCAATACCAAAGTAGGCGAGATCGCCGGTGAAGTGGGACAGACGCCGCTGGCATGGAACAGCGGCGTCTTTTCTATGATCCGAAACCTCTCTGAAACGGTGATCGTTCCAATCGCCGGGGTTATCCTGACATTCGTAATGTGTTATGAGCTGATCCAGCTTGTGACAGAGAAAAACAATCTGCACGATGTAGATACCTGGATGTTCTTCAAGTGGATTTTCAAGACTTTCTGTGCCGTTCTCATTGTGACGAACACATGGAATATCGTCATGGGTATCTTCGATGTGGGGCAAAGCGTTGTGAACAGCAGCGCAGGCGTCATCATTGGGAATACCTCCATTGATATCAGCAGCGTCATCACGGATATGGAGGCGCAGCTTGAAGCCCTGGGCACGGGAGAACTGTTCGGGCTGTGGTTCCAGTCCCTTTTTGTGGGACTTACCATGAACGCCCTTTCCATCTGTATCATGCTTGTCATCTACGGCCGCATGATCGAGGTGTATTTGACAACTTCCGTTGGACCGATTCCGCTTGCCACTATGACAAACCGGGATTGGAGCCATACAGGACAGAACTACTTGAAATCCCTGTTTGCATTGGCGTTCCAGGCATTTCTAATCATGGTGTGCGTGGGAATCTACTCTGTTTTGGTACAGAGTATCGCCACGGACGGAAATATCTCAGGCGCGATATGGGCCTGCATGGGCTACACGGTCCTGCTGTGCTTCGCCCTGTTCAAGACCGGCAGCCTCTCTAAGAGCCTGTTCGGAGCGCATTAAGGAGGCTTGATAAATTGGCGTATGTAACCATTCCAAAGGATTTGACGAAAGTAAAATCCAAAGTGCTGTTTGGGCTTACCAAACGGCAGCTTATATGTTTCGGAGCGGCGGCACTCATCGGAGTACCGCTTTTCTTTTTGCTCAGACGCACGGCCAGCAACAGCGCCGCCGCGTTCTGCATGATTATCGTCATGCTCCCGTTCTTTCTGCTTGCCATGTATGAGCGGCATGGTCAACCCCTGGAGGTGGTGGCCGGACAGGTCATCCGCTGTATGTTCCTGCGGACGAAAGAGCGGCCTTACCAGACAAACAATTTCTACGCAGCCCTGGAGCGGCAGGCCCAGGCGGAAAAGGAGGTGAAAGCCATTGTTCAGAAAGCGAAAGCCAGAGCCGCAGGCACGGCAGGCGGCAAAACCCACGGTAAAGCTGACCGCCGCAGAAAAGCGTGAGATCAGCCGTATCCTGGAAACCGCCAGAGGCGACGGCAAGGTACATTCCGCACAGGACACCTTACCGTTCCGCCAGATGTACCCGGACGGTCTGTGCAAGCTGGACGACCACACCTGGTCGAAGTGTATCGAGTTCGAGGATGTGAATTATCAGCTTGCAAAGCCTGACGACCAGACGGCGATCTTTGAAGCCCTCTGCGATATGTATAACGCCCATGACGCTTCTATCGGGATGCAGCTCTCCCTTGTGAGCCGCCGCATGAACCGGGAGGATTTTGTGAAGCGTATCGAGATCGCGGCGCAGGGAGATCACTTCGACCATATCCGTGAGCTTTACACGCAAATGCTCCGCAAGCAGCTTGAACGGGGCAACAACGGTCTTATCAAAACAAAGTATCTGACCCTCACCATCGAGGCACGGGACAGCAAAACCGCACGGGCACGATTTTCCCGGATCGTCATGGACGCCCTTAACCATTTCAAGGTCATGGGTGCTTTGGCAAAGGAGCTTGGCGGCAAGGAGTGGCTGGAAATGCTCCACGGCATCCTGCACCCGGACGGGGAACGGTTTGCCTTTGAATGGAGCTGGCTTGCCCCTTCCGGCCTGTCGGTCCAGGATTTTATCGCACCTTCTTCTTTCCGCTTCGGTGAAGCAAGGAAGTTCACGATGGCGGATAAATTCTGTGCCGTGTCCTTTCTGCAGATCAGCGCACCGGAAATGGATGACCGTATGCTCACCGAACTGCTGGATACGGACAGCGGGCTGCTTGTCAGCCTCCATATCCGCAGTATGGATCAGAACGAGGCAATCAAAACGGTCAAGCGGAAGATCACTGACATTGACAGTATGAAGATCGACGCGCAGAAAAAGGCGGTGCGGGAAGGTTTCGATATGGATATCATCCCCACCGATCTTGCCACCTACGCAGGCGAGGCAAAGAATATCCTCCGTGACCTGCAAAGCAGAAATGAGCGAATGTTCCTGATGACCTTCCTGGTGGTGAACTTTGCGGACAGCAAGCAAAAGCTGGAGAATGACCTTCTCCGTGCGGCAAGCGTGGCGCAGAAATATAACTGCTCCCTGGTGCGGCTGGACTTTCAGCAGGAGGACGGCTTCGTGTCGGCTCTGCCCCTGGGTGTCAACCGCATTAAGATACAGCGCGGGCTTACCACTTCGGCGGTGGCGGTGTTCGTTCCCTTCACCACACAGGAGATTTTCCACGGCGGCGAAGCTCTCTACTACGGGCTCAATGCCACTTCCGGCAACATGATCCTTGCTGACCGCAAAAAGCTGAAAACGCCCAACGGCATGATCTTAGGTACGCCCGGCAGCGGCAAGAGTTTTTCTGCAAAGCGTTCCATCGTGGGTGTGTTCCTGAACACAAAGGACGATATCCTGATCTGCGACCCGGAGGCGGAATATTTTCCGCTGGTGAACCGTCTGGAAGGACAGGTCATCAAAATCTCACCTACCAGCACGCAGTATGTGAACCCTATGGATATCAACCTCAATTACAGCGAGGATGATAACCCGCTGGCGTTGAAATCTGACTTTATCTTGTCATTCTGCGAACTGGCGGCAGGCGGACGGAACGGTCTGGAGCCGGTGGAAAAAACGGTCATTGACCGTGCTGTGCGGATCGTGTACCGCCCCTATATCGCAGACCCCCGCCCGGAGAATATGCCGCTGCTGGAAGATTTGTATGACGAGATCAAACGGCAGCCGGAGCCGGAGGCACAGCGGATCGCGGCGGCACTGGAACTGTATGTGCATGGCAGCCTGAATGTTTTTAACCACCGTACCAACGTGGATATCAACAACCGCATTGTCTGCTTCGATATCAAGGAGCTGGGAAAGCAGCTCAAAAGCCTGGGTATGCTGGTGATCCAGGACCAGGTATGGAACCGTGTTTCCCAAAACCGGGATCAGGGTAAATCCACCTGGTACTTCGTGGACGAGTTCCACCTTCTGCTGCGCGGCGAGGTCGGTACCTGGAGCGTGGAGATTTGGAAACGCTTTCGCAAATGGGGCGGTATCCCCACGGGGATCACGCAGAACATTAAGGACCTGCTTTCCTCCCCGGAGATCGAGAACATCTTTGAAAACAGCGATTTTGTGTACCTTCTGAACCAGGCCAGCGGAGACAGGAAAATCCTCTGCGAGCGCCTGAATATCTCCAACCAGCAGGCGGCGCATATCAGCAACGCAGGCCCCGGCGAGGGGCTGATCTTCTTCGGCAATGTGATCCTGCCTTTTGTGGATGACTTCCCGAAGGACAATGAACTTTACAGCATTATGACAACAAAACTTGGTGAAACCGGGAAAGGAGAAAACGAACATGAATGATCCCCGCTATTTGCATACAGAAGAAAAACAGGAAGGTGAAACCTTCTTTGATGTGATGAACCGGCTGATCGCCAGAAACAAGGCGGTCACGGCGGATATGGAGGCGGTCCTTGCGGAGCTGGAAAGTGAGATCGAACCGTTCCGTGCGCCGAAGAACCATGAATAAACTGACCCATGTGAGCCTGTTTTCCGGCATTGGCGGTCTGGACCTGGCGGCGGAGGCTGCCGGGTTTGAAACCGTCTGCCAGTGCGAGTGGGCGGATTTTCCGCACTCCGTCCTCTCCGCACGATGGCCGGATGTTCCCAGGTTCCGGGATATTACTACTTTTACGAAGGAGGCGTTTTTTGAAAAAACAGGACTTGAAACAGTTACCGTTATCTCAGGCGGCTTTCCCTGTCAGCCCTTCTCCACCGCCGGAAAACGGAAGGGCTTTGCGGATGAACGCTACCTGTGGCCGGAAATGTGCCGCGTTATTACCGAGCTGCGGCCCCGTTGGGTGCTTGGGGAAAATGTTGCTGGCTTCATCAATATGGGGCTCGACAAAACGATCTTTGACCTGGCAAAAGCGGGATACGCTGTTCTCCCATTCGTATTTCCGGCTTGCGGCGTCGGCGCATGGCATGAGCGCCAGCGAACTTTTATCGTCGCGGCTGATGTTTCCCACGCCCCTTGCCTCAGACAAGAACACCTGCAGGGACGCGGCCAACCTGGATGTGTACCTCTCCGACAACGGGATCTTCCGCAAGGTGAACCGGAACGGGGCCATCTGGAGCCTCAGCCTGTCGGCGGCGGTATTCTATCTGACCCCGGCAGCGTCGGAGGGCTACCGCTCCACGCTGAAACCGGCGGCGTTTCGCAACAGCGCCCCGTCTGCCAACCTGTCCTCCCAGGTGATCCGGCAGGAGCAGCCGGTATCCGAGACGGCGGCGCTGAACCCGGATTGGGTGGAATGGCTCATGGGCTTCCCCCGGAAATGGACGGACGTATCCTCTGGGCCGCCGAGCCGGAGGGAGTCCCCCGTATCACAGAAAACACCGCAGACCGCGCCCTACGGCTGAAAACCCTGGGCAACGCGGTCTGCCCGCCCCAGGCATATCCCATTTTCAAGTATATCTCCATGATCGAGACGGGCGAGTGCGTGAGCATTTGTCCCTACGGAAAGGCAGGTGGTGACGCATGAAGGAATGGAAGGCCTCCGAGAAGGAGGCGCAGAAGATGACCCGCGACGGAGCCATTTCCGTCAACATGGTCACAGGCGAGGCGAGCCATGTTTCAGACCGTGCGCCGGAGCAGGACTATTCCCCCTCCGGCGATTCCACGGCGCTGGCGAGGACTGTCCTCCACCATCTGGACGACCGGCGCGTCCGGAAGTCTCAGAAGAAAAAGCGGCGGAACCGCCGCAAAGCCTACCGGGAGGGTACGTCGGCAAATAGCCGCCCATCCTCCCGTTTGCAATTCACCGAGGAGGAACGCGCCGCGCCGGAGCTGCAAAAAGCGATCCGCAAATCCGACAAGGCGGCGGATAAGCTGGACGCGGCAAGGGCCGCCATCCCCAAAAAGCGCGTCCTGGGCACGGAGCGTGTCTTTGACGAGGCTTCCGGCGCCGGGCGTACAAGACTGGTATTCCATGAGACGGATAAGCCGGCTTCGATCCGGCAGCCGGGGCCGAACCCGCTGGCGCGGCCTTTGCAGGAGGTCGCCCACGCCGCCCACGCCAAGGTGCGGGAGGTGGAGCAGGAGAACTCCGGCGTGGCGGCGGGCCATCTCACCGAGCGCGGCATGGAAAAAGCCGTGGGCTATGGGAACCGCAAGCTGCAAAACTGGCGGGCGGAGCGGCAGGTGAAGCCCTGGCGGGACGCGGCAAAGGCGGAGCAGGCGGCGGTCAGGGCCAACGCGGAGGCACTTTACCAAAAGGCGCTCCATGATAACCCTCAGCTTGCGTCCGGCAATCCCATCTCCCGCATCTGGCAGAAGAAGCGGATGCAGCGGCAGTACGCGGCGGCCTACCGGGCGTCGCGCGGCGCGGAGGGTGCAAAGACGGCGGCGCAGACGGCAGCCAAGAGCGCAAAGAAGGGCGCGGAGGCAGCGAAGAAGGCCGGCGAGTTCATAGCCCGGCACAAGAAGGCGTTCCTTATCATCGGCGGGATCGGCCTTGTGCTGGTGCTGCTGCTGGGCCTGCTGCAATCCTGCTCCTCCATGTTCGGAGGAGGCGTGTCCAACATTGTGGCCTCCTCCTATCTTTCCGAGGATGCTGACCTGCTGGCGGCGGAGGCCGCCTACTGCGCCAAGGAGGATGAGCTGCGGCGGTATCTGGATACCTATGAGCAGACCCACGACTATGACGAGTATCACTATGATCTGGACGACATTGAGCACGACCCCTATGTGCTGCTGTCTATCCTGTCGGCGCTCCATGAGGGGCAGTTTACCATAGACCAGGTGCAGGGCGACCTTCAAATGCTGTTTGACCGGCAATACATCCTCACCGAGACGGTGGAGGTGGAACGGCGGTACTACATTGAGACGGATACCTGGACGGACGAGGAGGGCAACACCCATACGGAGAGCTACCGGGTCTATTACGATTATTATATCTGCACCGTGAAGCTGGAAAACTTCGACCTCTCCCATCTGCCGGTCTACATGATGGATCAGGAGACGCTTTCCATGTACGCCGTGTATATGTCTACCCTGGGCAACCGCCCCGACCTGTTCCCGTCCTCCGGCTATGTTCCCAAGTATGTGACCAACCCGCCCGCCAAGTACGAGATCCCAGCGGAGTACCTGTCCGACGAGCGCTTTGCCACGCTGATTACGGAGGCGGAGAAGTATCTGGGCTTCCCCTATGTCTGGGGCGGCAGCAGCCCGTCCACCTCCTTTGATTGCAGCGGCTTTGTCAGCTATGTCCTGACCAGCAGCGGCCTGTGCGATACCGGGCGGCTGGGGGCGCAGGGCCTCTACAACATTTCCACGCCGGTATCCGAGCCGCGGCCGGGGGATCTGGTGTTCTTCGTGGGCACCTACGACACGCCGGGGGTCAGCCATGTGGGCTTTTATGTGGGGGACGGGATGCTCCTGCACTGCGGCGATCCCATCCAGTACACCAGTCTCAACTCGAATTACTGGCAGTCCCACCTTTATGCCTACGGCAGACCGCCGTACAACTGATGGAGGCGGAGCCGATGCTGACCGTAAAACCGATGTCCCTTGCCGACGCAAACAGGTTTGTCGCAGAGCACCACCGCCACCATAAGCCGGTGCGAGGGCATAAGTTTTCCCTGGGCTGCATGGCGAACGGCCGTCTGGCAGGCGTCGCCATCGTGGGGCGGCCGGTGAGCCGATACCTGGACGATGGGCTGACCCTGGAGGTCAACCGCCTCTGCACGGACGGAACGAAAAACGCTTGCAGCTTCCTCTATGGCGCGGCGGCGCGGGCGGCGAAGGTCCTGGGCTACCATAGGATCGTCACCTACATTCTGGACACGGAGAATGGAAGCTCTCTGAAAGCTGCCGGGTACACCTGTGAGGGCAGAGCAGATGGTTTGGAATGGAATGGCGCAAAAGCACCGAAACAAGCCGACCAATATCCGCGCCAGATGAAAACACGATGGGTCAAGAAGAAGGAGGGCTTGCATGGCAGTTGACCGCAAACAGCAGATGAAAGAAATCACGGAACGGCTGGAGCAGGGCGTAAAGGACATTTTTACATCGGAAATGTACACGACGTATCTGCGCACGATGGCAAAATTCCACAATTACAGCTTCAATAATACGCTGCTGATCGCTATGCAGCGGCCCGATGCCACACTGGTGGCAGGGTTTAACGCATGGAAGAATAAGTTCAACCGTTACGTCAAAAAAGGCGAAAAGGGCATCCAGATCATCGCTCCGGCTCCCATCAAGGAAGTGGAAGAACGCGAGAAAATCGACAAGGATACGGGCCTGGCTGTGCTGAACGAAAACGGTGAACCGGAAATGGAACGTGTGGAGTATGTGGTTCCGCGCTTCCGAGTGACGACGGTTTTTGATATATCGCAGACGGATGGTGAACCGATTCCGTCGCTGGAAGTGAACGAACTGACGGCCAGTGTCAAAGACTATGCGCTGCTTACGGCGGCAATCGAGCAGGTATCTCCTGTGCCGATGCGGTTTGATGAAATCGAAGGGGATGCCAAAGGCTATTACAGTGATGCAGACAAAGAAATCTGCATTCAGGTCGGCATGGGCGAGAGCCAGACCATAAAGACGATGATCCACGAGGTTGCTCATGCGATGCTGCATAACAGCGATTTCATGAAACAGCGCGGGGAAGAAAAAGACCGACTTACGAAAGAAACCGAAGCTGAAAGCATTGCATTTACGGTCTGCTCGGCTCTAGGCATTGATACGTCCGACTATTCTTTCCCGTATGTGGCAAGCTGGGCCAGCGGCAAGGAGATGAAGGAACTGAAAGATTCGATGGATACGATTCGATTGACCGCAGCCGACTTTCTGGAAAAGCTGGAAGCGGCAGTCGCGGAAAGGAGCGCAGAACGCATGACCGCGATGCAGTATGCAGAAAAGTTGATTGCCGACAAGGAGCAGGAAAAAACGATTTTCGATGATGAGCAGCGAAATCTCATCGTGAATTTTGCTTTCAAGCTGGATGACCGGGCAGTAACGGAAGAACTGGTGAACGGTCTGGCGGCGGCACTGGCCGAGGATGACAAAGAAGAAGTCAACCGCCTGATGTACGATGCGCAGGAGAAAATCGAAAATCTCCCGGATGGGATGATTGGTCTTTCGGAAATGCACGATTATGGCTATCTGCACGATGATGTACTGCCGCTGACGAAAGAGGGCGCACGGGAATGGCATCGGCTGGGTGAGAGGATTTATCCGTTGTTCCGTGATGGAACGGCAGGTGATTATGCAAGTCAAGAGGGAATCGAGCAGCACGATGGTATTTTCGGCATTAAGGCAGACGCATGGGACGCGATTCTGCTGGAACAACGGGAAGATTATGCAGAGGACGAGTATGTGCACCCGGACTTTCCGCTGACAGTGATAAACCGTGAACAGGCTCTGCGGTTGTACGATGAGGGTAAGCAGATTTATCTTGTCCGCATCAGTCCGTGGCCGATTCTTGTCACGGCGCGAGAGGAAATTGAGCGCGGAAGTGATACCTTCCAGATTGCAATAGCAGATTTGGAGCAGGAGCGGAACATGACAGAACAGGAAAATGTGCTGCTGTATGGCAGCGAAAAGCAGCTCGGTATTTACCAGATCACTGCCCGTGACCCGGAACACGACTACCGTTTCATGGGGCTGGACTATGTGGAGAAGAAAGGCATAACGGTTACCCGTGCAGATTATGACCTGATCTATGCCGCACCGCTTACGGACATGGATACGCTGGATGGCATTTATGAACGGTTCAATATCCAGCGCCCGGCAGACTTTACAGGGCATTCGCTGTCGGTCAGTGATGTGGTGGTACTCAATGATGGCAGTACGGTCAAAGCCTACTATGTGGACAGTATTGGATTTGCTGAACTGCCGGAATTTTTCAAGGAAAGGAATGTAGATTTGCAGAAAGAAAACCTTCTGAACGAGGAATTGCAGGAAATCGAAATCTTTGATAAGCCGGGTCTTTTCAGCAATGGCCGACTGCGGGATGAAGATGTGCCGGAGGGCTTATATCGCTATGATCTGCGCGGTTCGGACTACGACCCAGGCCAGCCCATTACAGTGGAGAAAACTGTGGTGGTGAACCATGCGGCATCTGTTCTGATGGCCGAAGAACTTGACCTTGGCGCAGATGGGCGGCTGGAACTTGGCGAGGAAGGGCTGAACTTCACAGGCGCAGAGTTAACTGTGCGAGAGTTTATGGAGGAACAGCAGCAGAAAAGAAATGGACTGATCCACGGCGATTCCGACCACATCGCAGTCGAAGGGAATATCGGCACATGGTACGCCATTGATGAAACGGAGGTCGGCGGCGAGAGGTTCTTCCTGCTGGAACATGAGGAACACGGTGACATGGCGGCCTGCGTTGCAGTCAATGAGCAGGGCAAGC
>ENA-ORNP01003809-ORNP01003809.1-human-gut-metagenome-genome-assembly--contig:-NODE-3809-length-10131-cov-5.729952_pt1 | contig 10131 bp, 9 predicted proteins | sample MGYA00242119_ERZ509030 | MGnify/ENA primary metagenome ERZ509030 (study PRJEB26280, sample SAMEA2338708) | human gut metagenome | biome: human gut; feature: human-associated habitat; material: faeces...
CCACGCGTGTGGGGACAAGACATATCAAGAAACACAGAAACTACATCAGTCAGGATCATCCCCACGCGTGTGGGGACAAGGTAAAGTCGTAACCCTGACCGCCGCACATCTGAGGATCATCCCCACGCGTGTGGGGACAAGTCGTCGATAAGTTCTCCGTCATTCTCGTCGTAGGGATCATCCCCACGCGTGTGGGGACAAGATTCAATTACGAATGATTCAAATTCGTTATCTAGGATCATCCCCACGCGTGTGGGGACAAGGTATCCAGAGCGAGCCTGAAAAGTCTACCCCAAGGATCATCCCCACGCGTGTGGGGACAAGTATTGCGGCATACATTTGCTACAAATTATCTTGGGATCATCCCCACGCGTGTGGGGACAAGCAAGCTCCCGGTCGAAAAGCTGATTGAAAAGATGGATCATCCCCACGCGTGTGGGGACAAGCTCAAGTGCCTTGTCATAAATACGGCAATATAAGGATCATCCCCACGCGTGTGGGGACAAGCCTAGTAAGATTGTTCCGGAGGTGATAACGTGGGGATCATCCCCACGCGTGTGGGGACAAGTTATATCTTTTGTTTTGCTATTTACGCTTACTGGGATCATCCCCACGCGTGTGGGGACAAGCTTAATCATAGGATTTTGATACGTTCTTTCATAGGATCATCCCCACGCGTGTGGGGACAAGCAGACGCAGAAAAAAAAGATATGATAGAACGTAGGATCATCCCCACGCGTGTGGGGACAAGAATGTTGTAGTTCAGTTAATATCAAGTCTCGGAGGATCATCCCCACGCGTGTGGGGACAAGACTAAAGAAATCAAGGAAAATAGCGGTTTTGCAAAATCAACCGCTTAGATTTCCTTTAACTTTTCATAGATCCTTTGTGTAAGCAGACAATCGTCAAGCGCCCTATGAATCCTATCTTTATTATAATGCAAATCGAAATAATCCGCAATAGCTGCTAACGAATATGAATTAATATCAAGTAGTTTTCTTGATATTTTAACTGTATCAATAATTTTTGACGGAACAAAATCAATTTTGTTTTCATCACACGCAGATTTAATAAAATTCAGGTCAAAACCGATATTATGCCCGACCAGAGGTTTTCCGCTGCATCGCATTGCAAACTCACTAAGTGCTTTACTTTTTTCTGATCCCTCATTTGCCAGTAATTCCTCCGTTATACCTGTAAGCCCGATAATTGCTTTCGGTATTTTTTTATCTGTTTTGACAAGCACAGAATATGTTTCTGCTACTGATCCGTTTTCAACCGTTACTGCACCGAGTTCTATTATTTCATCATCAGGATTAAGTCCCGTTGTTTCAATATCGATTACCGTATATGTATCCGATACACCGAATGATTTCTGTTTTTTCTCCGATAAACGATTTATGTGATTTGTCATAGCCTTCGGACGAATAACGTTTTCATCGTCACTTTTTGTCACACGTCTTTTTATAAGCTTTATACCGTCATAATCTAGCGGCTCCCATTGCGTATTGTGAATACGGAATTCCAGTTTCTGCTCGTTATTTGAGCTGTATGACATTGAAGCGTGACCGTTTCCGATGTTTGAGCACACTCTGTCCCATACGTTATCACGAACTCTTGCGTTCAGATTTCCGACATACACGCCTGTATCTATTTCCTGCATCCACCTGGAAAGATCTCCGCGTAGTTTAGGCGGACAACAACTCATTGTAATTACTACCATCATATCGTCACCTGTATTGTTTACCGTAATCGAGAGGTTCGTTTTTATCATTCCACAGATACATTACTTTTTCGTCATCCGGATTTTCTTCAGGAATCAGCAGATATTTTATATCGTGTACCATTCGCTCAAGCATATGAGCTTTCACCATTTCGTCACGGACCCTATGCCGTACAAATCTTGATATATCATCATTTACCGATGCAGCCGCTTCAAAAGATATCGGTATCGTGACTTCAGCTTTATAAAGATCGGCTATATCATATACAAACGAACATTCGTGACCGATATGCACAAACCCCAGTGCAGGCGAACACCCCATAGAACATATAACAGCGTGAGCAAGCCCGTAAAGGCAGGCATGTGCCGCCGACAGAGCCTGATTGACAGGATCGGACGACTGGAAATCTTCGTGATTGTATACACGACCGTTCCATTCGACATTCCATTTTTCAGACTGCTGTCTGTACACTTTTCTTATACGACTGCCCTCACGACCTCTCAGCTGTTGCAGAGTAAGCCCCGAAACATCCTCATCGGGAAAACGCATCATATACATCTTTCTGACAACATCAAGATGCTTGCGCTGGTTTGTGACCATTTCCGCTTGTTTTACAATAAGCCTCGAACTGTGCGTCAGCGGTCTGCCGCCGGCATAATATCTGACACCCTGCTCACCAACCCAGCATATGCTTATTCCGCTGTCGCCGATAAGTTCCATAGCCCTGTGTGAAACATCAGTTCCGGGACCTAACATAAGTACAGAGATTGTACCCGATGGTATATGCGTAACGCCGTTCTCGTCAATAACGGTGATTGCACTGTCTTTTCTGTTTATTTTACAATGTTCCAGATACAGAAATGTAATTCTGTCAGCAATCTGCGGCAGTTCTACAATATCGGGTTTTATCATTCCGGGTATTTCAGCCATTTGTATTATTTCCCGGACGCATTACGGTCATAAGGCCCATACCGTACGCTTTTCCTCTGCCTAATCCGTTTACGAGCATATTTTTGAACAGTTCTTCATCCGTCACTTCAAGCAGTCCTTCAAACGTCACCGACAGAAGAGTTACTACTCTTTTGTCCTTTTTGAAAAATCTGCACCACTTGTTCTGAACCACATCAAATGAATCTTCGCTAAGGCAGAACCCGTTCTTCTCTGCTCTGTCCATCAGCCACTGCTTTTGAAAATCAACAATGGTGACCGCCCTTTTCTTACCCTGTCCCTGTTTTACATTATCCGTTTTCACCGGATTTGCGGTAAGGCGGAACTGCCATATATCACCCTTTTTTATTCTGCCAAGCAGACCGTCATATTCTCTTGTTTCTCCTGCTCTGCCGGTATCACCGAACTGCAATGCTATAACAGATAAGTCGGGCTTCTGATTGCTGAGAATCATCAGATAAAGCTCTCCTCCAAGACTGTCGATGCGCCAGAGCTTTCTTGAACGGTCATCCGTAAGCGCCGCTTCTACAGCTCCGTGCAGAACACTGCGTGAATTGACCGCCCTCAATGTATTGCGGTTTGACAGATCCAGATAAACTCTTGATAAATACATTGTTTCACCTCAATTCAGCCATAGGATCATGCTCTGTAGAAATTATATCCGCTGTGCTGTCCGGATTATCGATATCCACATAACAGTCCTTTATTTTCCGCAGTCCGAAACGTCTGAATGTCGGATCAAATGAAACAGGAACATCCTTGATTATTGCAGGACCGTCTTCGCTTTCTGTGATAATTCTGAGCCTTGTGTCGGCGTTTTTTCTCTGCTGTTTGTCAAGCAACGGACTTTCTGATTTAAGCACATCAAGAAGATCTCCGTCACGCAGTCCCCATACAAGCGGAAGCGTAGGCGGGCATGAGCGCCTGCCTAAAAACAGCGGAAATGCCGGATGCTTCAGAGCGTCTTCGATTTTTTCTATAAACCCTGCGTCTTTATGTTCGAGCCCAACAAGGAAAGTCGCATCGGAAAGGTAAAAACGGTGTGTGATATACTTCTTGTCCTTTTCACCGTCGGCAGTATGGTAATCCCTTATCTGCCGACCCTCGTTCTCTACTCTGATACCGATTTCAAGCTCATTAAGGTCGTCAAGAGGTTCTGTCCTCTCTCTGCCCATAGCCGATGCCACAAGTCCGATTACGCCGCTCTTGGTCGGATATCCGAGCGTGCGGCGCGTATCAAATTTCGACTCAACGCCCCATGACTGCAACGGAGCGGCAAGTCTGAGCAGCAGTACAGGCATTATACCACCTCATCTTTTATGTAGTTATACAGCTTTTCGAGCAGCTCGTCAAGATTTACCCTTTCGGCATCGGATATAGCGTCAGCGCCTATCATAAAGCTCTTTACAGGCTTTCCGCTGAAGTTGTCATATACCTTGCCCGCATATTCCTGCAATTTCTTCACAGACTCTTCAACATAGCCGTTATTGCTGATAACCGGCTTTTCAAATGCACCGACAAGATTTACGGGCTGATCCTTTCTGATCGTCACATAAACCATATCGGGATATGTTCTGTTTGCGTATGAGTTCTGTTTACCGGTAGGCATAGAGCAGATAAATGCCTCGGCAAATCCTCTTATGATTTCTGCTGCAGAAACACTGAAAGATTTCTTAAGCTGTGCAACATTTACGGTCGCATACCTGTAAAGCGTTGAAGAGTTGAATTCGGCAGTATCGATATGTCCTGCACCAACGCTATCCTTAGGTGAGCAGTCGTCTACTGCCGTAAAGTAGTCATACTCGTTCTGTACGGCATGAGTTGAAATGCTGTGAGCAACCTGCGATGCCGCATCAACATTCAGATCAGCATTGTCGGCTACCATTCTTCCGAATAAAGCAATATCAACAGAAGGCGTTTCTTTAAGTGCCTGCTTATAAAGCTTGTCATCTGTTTCACCGCTTACAGCAAGCTGAGCAAGTTTATTTGCCTCTACTGGACCTATGAAAAACATAACATCTGTTTTGTTGTCGGCGTCCGCTTTCTTTTTGGTGTCTTTTTTCTTATTCTTATCTTTGGTTTTTTTCTTTGTTAATTCAAAGGCATTTTTGGCTTTCTCGACAGCCGTTTCATCATCTAAACTACTGTCAAGCTTCTTAATTTCACTTGCAATAAGGTCAAAAACGTGCTTTGTTCTGTAGCCTAGCTCCTCGCTTTCAAAAATCTCTTTGAACATAAGACGCATTGCGTGCTTCCACGACTGGCTTGACACTCTTGCTCTGTTTGCACCGCCGTAAAAGGCTGTTTTAGGTCTGCCTGTATCATCACGGTTTACGCATGAGGGCGGAACTGTCTGTACTACATGGAAATCAACATATAATCTTTCATTACTCATTTTCTTTACTCTCCTTTTGAATTATCATCTTTTTTATTCTTTTCGGAATAGAAATCTCTTCCCCACGACAGTTTTATATCTGCCGCCTGCTCAGGGTAGTTGAGTCTGTAGAGCTCTTCGGCAAGCTTTGCGTAATCAAGCGGTATGCTCTTGCCTTTGAGCAGCTGAACTATGCTTTTGAGCTGGTAAGCAAGCTCTTCCTTTGTTGTTGATGTTGCAACAAGGTTAAGCCTCTTTACAACACGTTCTACATCGTCACTGCTGTCTGCAATGTAATAAGCCGCTCTTCCGAGCGTATAGCCCTTTTCATACATAAATCTGTCGTTACCCTGCTGGTGCAGAGCGTACAACGTCAGAGCCGTATAAACTGCCCATTCTGCATTTGACGCACATCTTGAACCTTTAAGCTCTTCATTCATGTCGTCCAGTATCAGCCCCCAGAGCGATGGAATTTCTCCCGGCTTTTTGCCGATACCGTGTCTAAGCTCGGCAAGATAGCTTTTGCCTCTTCCTGTGTCTGCAATGCTGTGCAGATACTCGATTTTTGATGCGGTATAACGATAAACCATATCACTCTTACTCATTTGTTATCACCTTCTTTTCTGAAAATTTTATTTATTGTAGCATTGAAAATGTTAAGAGCCTCTACCGAAGTCACAAGGTTTTTATCCTTGCCGTCCTTCTCATATCTACCGAAAATCGTATTTGCGCTCATCTGATGAACACAGTCATTTCCGAATACTATTGCGATTTTCCTTACAGTATCTTCAATTTTTTCGGTATATTCATCTATATCATAGTTTGTATCAAGCAGTGACAGCCAATCTCTGAAAGGCTTGTCTATCATACTGTAGAACTGCGTCTTTGAATCTTCTCCGGAGAGCTTGTCACCGCTTGCTCCTGCAGATTTCTGCAAATTGATACTGAGTTTATTTACCGCATTAGCCGCACTTTTACATTTGCCTATCTCGTTTCCTATACGATAACGCCACACTTCTCCGACTTCCATCAGCAAATCTGAATGAAATGATAGTTCATCACTGATAGAATCAACAATTTTAAAACTCATATCGCCGAAAACATGAATTACAGACGCCGTTGTTACATTAAGTAAAAAGCAATTATCCAGATAGCCCCTGTCTATGTACGATTCAATATGAGCTATAATGCCCGGTTTTCTTGCAGTGCTTGAATTTTCATCTTCTTCAAGCGCCGCGATACTTCCGAATTCCTGCCAGGCACTTGTAGAAGGTTCATGACGTTTAGGCTGATATTTTATGCTACCGCTTCTTTTTTTCTTATCTGATTTCCAGAGCGTCATCTGTTCACTGAAAACTTCATCCTCTTCAAAATAATCTCCGCCTGCAAGATAATAACCGTTAACCTTTCCGTTTTCTCTGCAAAGATAAACATATCTGGACATCAATGAAAGCAATGCAGCCTGATTATCGGGGACAGGGATCAAAGCGTTGTACTCAACATTGTTATTGTCCTTTTCCCACGACGGAGTGCTTATATAAACATCATATTCAGAATCACTTTCTGCATTATAATTCAGCATAAGCGTTTCAAACAGGTTGTTTCCTCTGACCGCTATCAGACCAAGCATACTAACCCACGGTTTCTTAGGAGTTGGATTTTTAGCCGCTGTGTCGTCAAAGCAGATAATATGCAACAACCAGCGGGTTGCTTCCGAATATGAAAGCAGTCTGCCGTCATTGTTCCTGTCTGAAAAAAGCCTGGGCTTGTTTTCGCTTTCAAACAGTGAACCAATCATTTTAGCTGAGCTTACAACTTTTTTACATTTACCATTCACCTTATTGGACTGATAAAACGGATACTCCTCATCAAACAGCCAGAAACGGTCATACCATTTTTCAAAATACTTCTCAAACGGCTTCATCGGAAATTTGCCGCTCCGAAATACCTCAATCCAGTTATCCGTAAGATAATTAATATCATCCTCAGGATCAACCTCATCACCGTTTTTGTCGTACCTCGAGAATACTGTGTAAATCATCGCAAGCAGAAATCTCAGCACAGCCATATCCTGCGTTTTTGTTTCTCCTGCAAGCTCCGTGTAATCATGTGCGTGTTCAAAGACCTGCCTTATGCTTATCTCTTTCACCTCGCACCCGTTGTCACGGACGCATATCCACGGTTCATCGATCAGATTGAACTCTCTGTCCATATCAGCTTTCTTCCTCCTTTATTTCTTCAAAGCCTCTTTCGGTGCTGTATTTATACGTTCTGCCGAGCAGACTTATCTTGTTATTTCCGTCAAGCAAAAGCAATATCTCACCTTTGAGCCACTTTGCATTTCTCCACGCCTGAGGCATTGCGTTTGCAAGTATCTCAACCGTTTTACCAAAGTTATAAGACTCGCTGAAAGTAGACGGCAATCTCAGTCTTTGCTTTGCTATCAGTTTTGCCTGTGCATTATCCGGTTCAGAAGTAATGTCAAACACTGCGCCCCGAGAAAACAGCGAATACTCCGTATCGGATGTTTTCACAAGCACAAGCGCTTCTATGGTTTCCTGTCCGTCACGCACCGCCGCCTCACCGTCCGAATCGTTGTTCAGTTGACGCCTGTCGATTATATCAATTAATGTTGCTTTATTAACTTTTATAATTGTCGATTCTATGCAATATTTCTTGGCTCTATCTTTTTTTGCCTTTTGCTCTTTTTTATAGTTGTCATATTCTGCGGTCTGTTGTTCATCATTGTCGGGCTCGGAATAAACAGCGCCGACAAGCTCAGGAATACATCCCGGTATAACAAGTTTATCCGGCAGATATTTTTCGGTTTGCATAAGTATCCAGTCTGAGTAAACACTCTTGCTGAAATCTTCCGGGGTCAATACGCACAGCTCCGGCTCGGATAATTTATACGGACGTGTGCGGTCATGTCTGTGCAGTCTGCCTGAACGCTGTAACAGAAGATCCATAGGACAAAGTTCGGTTATCATATAGTCAAAGTCTATATCAAGCGACTGTTCAAGCACCTGTGTGCCGACTACTATCAGCTTGTCCCTTTTCTCACAGGTTGATTTCTTACCGACAAGTTCTGTTAGCTCACGCTCAATTGCCGCTCTGTCAGTCGATATAAATCCGCTGTGGAAACATATAACACGATAATCAGGCATATTCGCCGCTATTGTGTCGGCAAGCTTCTGGGAATAAACAACACTATTCACAATAACAGCCGCACAACCGCCGTCCGACAGCTTATCTTCAAGCAGGTTTACAATATCGTTACTGTCATTTTCTTCTCTTCTGATTACTGTGATAGACTTATCGGGAATATCTACAGGTATAGCCTTCTGCTTTACCTCCGCACCGTCGCTCCAAGTCAGCACAGGATATGCCATACTGCTGTTGTCAAAGCTGTTCTCACTGTCGGTATACCATCTTATCAGTTCCGCTCTTTTATCCGGCGGCAATGTTGCAGAAAGAATTATTACAGGCACATTATATGCCGCCATCCAGCGCAATGAATTTTCCAGATAAACGTACATATATCGGTCATAAGCATGGCATTCATCTATGATCACAGCCTTACCCGCAAGTCCCAGATGTCTTAGCATAACGTGTTTCTGCTTTAACGACGCCATAAGGAACTGGTCAACGGTAGCAACAACGAACTCTGACAGCAACGCCTGTTTTCTTCCTTCAAACCAGGTATGAACCATTATATTGTCATTATCGTCATCTGAAATATCGGATGCTCTTCCGTGGAACATCTCACAGTATTCGTCATTCATATCCGTCATACCGTGTGCAAGTCTGAGCGAGTGTATATCGTCTGTACCGCTTGCCCAGGAATGAATACGGTCAAATATTCCGTTAGCTGTCGCCTGCGTCGGCAGTCCGAAAAACATTCCACCATAGCCGAAACGTGATGCAAGTATCTCCGTTGCCGCAAGTGCCGCCTCGGTTTTACCTATTCCCATAGGCGCCTCAAGTATGTATATACCGGGTTTATTGCAAAGGCTTACAACATTCATAAATTCACGCTGTACACAGTTTGGTCTGAAACCGAAACGCTCTTCAAAAAAGCTGTCGTTGTCAGCGATAAATTCGGCATACCAGCTGTCCGTAAGCGAAAGCTTGTTCCACGCTCTTCTGACACGCTCCTCGCATTGCTCATCAGTGAGCTTTTCTTCAATGTCTATGTAAGGGAAATAATCGGTGTTGCTAGCTATCCAGTCGCTCATTACGAGCAGTCCGGTAATCAGCATCTGTGCCGCAATATCGGGATTCGGCAGATTTTTTACATCTTCAAATCCGGTTACGCTAAGAGCGTATTCCATCCATTCCGCTCTTATCTGTGTCCATTCGTTTACGTTAACCTTGCCGTGTCCGTAATAGTTAGCGTCATATGCACATTGTTTCATATCCGCCGAGCAATCGCCGTGATGTGCACCAACAATGACTGCGGTTGACGGTGCAACCTTAAATTCCTTTTTCAGAATATACTGTCCCGCTATGTTATGCGGTGACTCTGATATCTGTGTCAGATCTGAAAGGTCGATACCGGCGTCAAGCAGTCTGTCAGCCAGACCCTGAATATTATCTTTCAGCTTTCGTTGAAACGCCGGAGTTAGTTTTCCTATATCGTGCACCAACGCAATGAACTCACAATAGTTGCACACAATTGCTTCTGCATTTTCCGAACTCTCAATGCCAATTGCAGCACATAAGCGCCTTCTGACATTCTCAGCGATCCATTTATTGAAAAGCCGCTTTATTATCCCGGCTGTATCACTTGCGTGAACACTGAAAGGCAACCATTTTGTATTGTCTTCAAAGTTACTTTTTGCGGCTATCAGTTCTGATATTTTCATTTCATATTCTCCAAATATATTACATTAATTGACATTATACTACTGCTTTTGTGCAAAGTCAATACAATTAAATACTTTTTAGCATATAATTTGTCTAATTATGTCGAATTAATTGAAAGTAATGATATGCATATCTGAATATAAAAAAGGAACGCTCGTCATTGATATGCACCCCAAAAGTTAGACACATTTGGAGGTGCATATTTTTATGGGCAAA